>WNEY01002007.1_pt1 | contig 17694 bp, 18 predicted proteins | sample 5400531 | NCBI WGS metagenome assembly WNEY01 (sample SAMN13153338, study PRJNA577476) | soil metagenome | isolation source: 200 cm saprolite under Douglas fir tree site 1 | place: USA:California | collected 2015-04-18
CGGTCGCTGGGGGCGTCGGCGGGCTGCTCGGCGGCTTCGGCGCGACGGCGTTCGTCGGCGGCGCGATGCGGCGCGGGGGCACGGCCGGCGGCACCGCGCTGCTCGTCATCCTTGCCGCCGTCGGCACCTTCCTGCTTGCCCTGATCCCATTCGTCGGCTACCTGGAGGCCGTGGCGCTGCCGGCCTTCGCCGCCCGCGCCCGGAAACGAGCCGGCGAGAAGTACGCCGGCCTCCGAACCCTTGCCCGCTGAGCGCGCCGCCATTCTGATCGTGATCGACGGCCTCACGCCGTCGACGTTCGAGCACGCGGTCGGCGACCGTTCCGCGCCGATGCTGTCGCTGCTCGCGGAGGCCGGCGAGTACCGCCGTGGCATGACAACGTTCCCGTCGCTGACACCGGTGTGCCTGACCTCGATTGCGACGGGCGCGCATCCCGACGTGCATCACATCCCGCACCTCGTTTGGTGGCACCGCGGCGAGCAGCGGATCGTCGAGTACGGCTCGTCGTTCGGCGCGATCCGCGCCGCGGGAGCACGCCGCGCGCTGCGCGACACGATCGTCGGAATGAATCAGGAGCACCTGTCGAAGGACGCGGAGACGATCTACGAGGCGGTCGACGACGCCGGGCTCACGGCGGCCGCCGTGAACATCACGTGTTACCGCGGCCGCACGCGCTACCTCCCGACCGTTCCGGGGATCGCGCCGGCGACGTTCGGGCCGAAGCGCTTCTTCTACTACAACCTCTACGAGTCGGATCCCGCGGGGGCGCCGCTGTCGGTGCGGAACCGCGCCGGCGGCAGCGTCGACGAGTACGCGGCCGCCGTCGGGCGCTGGCTCGTCACGCGCGACGGGTTCGATCTCCTCGTCTACTACCTCTCCGACTTCGACTTCGCGTCCCATGCGTTCGGCCCCGACGGCGCGCGCGTGGCGCTCGCACGCTCCGACGCCGCGGTCCGGACGCTCGTCGAGGCCGCCGGCGGACTCGACGAGTTCCTCGACCGCTACGCGGTCCTGCTCTGCTCCGACCATGGGCAGACGCATGTTCATCGTGCGGAGCGGCTGCAGGAGCACGTGCGCGCCGGCTCGGCGATCGTTACGGCGTCGAACCGCGCCGGAATGATCTACACGGACGACGTGCGCGCGGCCGCCTCGCAACTCGACGGCGTCGATGCGGTCGACGCCGCGTTCTTCCTCGAGGACGGCGAGGTCGTCGCGCGCCGCGACGGCGACGAGGATCCGGCGCTGCTCGACGAGTTTCCCTGCGGGCGCGACCGCGTCACAGCGGCGCTGCGCAATCCGAACGCAGGTGAGGTGCTCGTCTCCGCGGCGGAGGGCTGGGAGTTCGCCGACCTCGCGGGCTCCCATCACGCCGGGGGCGGCAGTCATGGATCGCTGATCGCCGGGGACTCGGAGGTGCCGATGCTCGGGATCGGGCTGGCGCCGCCGGCACACACGGTTGACATCAAGGACGCGCTGCTTGCGCGTCTCGGAGTTGCGCGTGTCGCAGCCTGAGAGCGAGCTCCGCCGGCGCTGGATGGTCGACGAGCAACTGCGCGCGCGCGACATCCGCGACGAGCGCGTGCTCGCGGCGATGGGACGCGTGCCGCGCGAGCTCTTCGTCCCCGAGGAGCTGCGCGAGCGTGCGTACGACGACGCCGCACTGCCGATCGGCGAAGGCCAGACGATCTCCCAGCCGTACATGGTTGCGTTCATCTGCCAAACGCTCGGGTTGAGCGGCAGGGAGCGAGTACTCGACGTCGGCGCCGGCTCCGGCTACCAGGCTGCCGTGCTCGCTGAGCTCGCGTCCGAGGTGCACACGATCGAGCGGAGGCCGGAGCTCGCCGAGCGTGCCCGCGCGAACCTCGAAGCGGCCGGCTACGTCGACCGCGTGCAGGTACACGTCGGTGACGGCACGCTCGGCGATCCCGAGCACGCGCCGTTCGGCGCAATCGCGGTCGCGGCCGCCGCGCCGGAACCACCGCGATCGCTCTACGAGCAGCTCGAGCCGAACGGCCGGCTCGTGCTCCCGGTCGGCAGCAGGCGCGGGCAGGAGCTGCAGCTCGTCGTCCGCAGCCCGGAAGGCCCGGCGATCGTGCACTCGGTTCCCTGCCGCTTCGTGCCGCTCGTCGGTGAGGAGGGATTCGAGTCTGACTGAGACGCGCCGCGTGCACGTGACAGTTCGCGGGCGGGTCCAGGGCGTCGGCTTCCGGTGGGCGACGGCCGAGCGCGCGCGGTCGCGCGGCGTCGCGGGCTGGGTGCGGAATCAGCCGGACGGCACCGTCGGGGCCGCTTTCGAGGGGGCGCCGGGGGCTGTCGACGCGCTGGTAGCGTGGATGCGCCGCGGCCCATCGGGTGCGCGTGTCGACGATGTGACGGTCGAGCAGGAGGCGCCCGTTGGAGAAAGCGGTTTCCACGCCGGTTGACCGGCAAAACGAGAAGCGGGTGACGAGGGTCTCTGCAGAAGCGCTCCTCCGGCTCCCCGTGAAGTTGCGCGGGATCGAGCTCGGGTATCCGATCGACGTCGTACTCGATCCCGACGGCCGTCGCGCGCTCGGGCTCGTCGTGCTGTGCAAGGACGACGAGCAACGATTTCTGCCGCTCACGGTCGCCGAGATCGGCGAAGAGGAGATCGGCGTCCTGTCGTCCCTCGCGCTGCTCGACGAGGGCGAGCTCGACTTCTACCGCAGGCGCGCGAGCACGATGCGGCGCCTGCGAGGTACGACGGTGCGCCGCGAGGGAAAGGACGTCGGGCACCTCGAGGACGTGATCGTCCTCCGTGACGGCTCGTTCGCCGAGCTCGTCGTCGCGAACGGAAACGGGCGCGAACGGCTGCGGATCGACGAGGCCGTCGAGCTCTCCTAGGGGCCTGTCCGGAAAGTGGCCACGGTGGATGACACGCGGCACGGGCCGGGAGGCAAGGACGCAGGCGTCGCCGATATGCAGGCATATCGGCGACGCCGAGGACGCAGCATCGCGGCCCGTGACGCCTGTCAGGCGCTGGCGAGGTTCTCCATCGTCGGCGCGAGCGGCTACGCCGTCAACCTCGCGGTCTACACGCTCCTGCTCAAGTGGGCCGGGCTCCACTACCTGGTCTCCGCGCTGATCTCGTTCCTCGTCGCCGTGACGAACAACTACTGGTGGAACCGCCACTGGACGTTCCGCGGCCAGCGCGGGCACTTCGCCTACCAGGGGATGCGCTTCTTCGCCGTGGCCGTCCTTGCGCTCGTCGCGAACCTTGTCGTCCTGCGTCTGCTCGTCGCGGGCGGCGTCGGCAAGGTGCTCGCCCAGGCGATCGCGATCATCCTCGTCACGCCCTTGAATTTCCTGGGCAACAAGCTCTGGTCTTTCCGGCACCGATAACCTGACGCGATGCGCCGGGCTCTCGCCGTCCCCGTCGCGGCCGTTCTCCTAGTCGCGCCCGCGGCCCACGCCGCTGCGCCGACGCTGCCGGTGTACGACGCGCACGGCCGGATCATCCGGGCGCCGCTCGCGCCCTCGAAGCCGCCGGTGCGGCTGACGCAGGGGCGCGCAACCACGATCTTCCTCGCGGATCCGAAGGTCCGCGACTGGCTCACGCGCTATCCGCAGCGGGGACGCTCGACGGACGCGGTGTACAGCGCGAAGTACGGAAACTGGACGATCAAGGTCTGGTGGGGAAAGGCCGGCGAGATCGCGACGGGGCGGGTCGACGACGCGAGCGGCGTCGTCACCGAGGCCTGGACGGGCCCGCAGGTCGCATGGAAGATGGCGCGCGGCTACTCGGGCGCATTCGGCGGCCGCAAGCTCAACAGCTACTCGGTCTGGCTCGGGTTCTGCGCGCTGTTCCTGCTCGGGCTCGCGGACTGGCGGCGGCCGCTGTCGCTTCGCAATCTCGACCTCGTCGCGCTGCTCTCGTTCTCGGTGTCGCTGTGGTTCTTCAACCGCGGCAACATCTTCGCGAGCGCGCCGCTCGCGTACCCCCCGCTCGTCTATCTCATCGGCCGTGGCCTCTGGATCGGCATCACGGGGCGCGCGACACGCGGGGCGACACGCTGGCCGGTCTGGGTCTTGCTCGCGCTGACGGTCTTCGTTGCGGGGTTCCGCGTCGGGTTGAACGTGCGGTCGTCGAACGTGATCGACGTCGGCTACTCCGGAGTCGTCGGGGCCGAGCGGATCGTCCACGGCGAGATGCCGTACGGCCACATGCCGACGGAGGACGATCTGCGTCCGTGCGGGCCGAAGGACGAGGACGGCGAGATTCGCGACCGCGTCCAGACGAACGGCCGCTGCGAGTCGGCAAACGACCGCGGCGACACCTACGGACCCGCGGCGTACGAGGCGTACATCCCTGCTTACCTCGCGCTCGGCTGGAGCGGGAAGTGGGACAGCCTGCGCGCCGCGCACGGGACGTCGATCGGCTTCGACATCGCCTGCCTGATCGGGCTCGCACTCGTCGGCCTGCGGCTCGGCGGGCCGCTGCTCGGCGCGACGCTCGCCTTCTCCTGGGCGGCGTACCCGTTCACGCAGTACGCGTCGAACTCGAATACGAACGACACGATCCTGCCGGCGTTCCTGATCTGGGGCTTCCTGCTGCTGACCTCCTCGTGGTCGCGCGGGATCTTCTCCGCGCTCGCCGGCTGGGCGAAGTTCGCCGCGCTCCTCGTCGTGCCGCTCTGGGCTACCTACCCGAACGGCCTGCGTGTGTCGCCGCGCCGGCTCGCTGCGTTCGTCGGCGGCTTCGTACTCGCGACTGCCGCGACCTTCTCCATTCTCTTGCTCGAGCCGAACGTCGGGCACGCGGCGCGCGTGTTCTGGGACCGCACCGTGTCGTGGCAGATCTCACGTGACTCTCCATTCTCGATCTGGGACTGGCGGCAGTACCACGCGAAAGGCCTGCCGGACCTGCATCTCGTGCAGCGTGTGCTCGAGGCGCTCCTCGTGCTGGCGGCCGTCGTGTTCGCATTCGTCCCGCGGCGCAAGTCGCCGCTGCAGCTCGCGGCACTGACGGGCGTACTCCTGCTCGGCTTTGAGCTCGTACTCACGCACTGGTTCTACCTCTACATTCCGTGGTTCTTCCCGTTCGTCGCGTACGCGACGCTCGCGCCTGCGCCCGCAACCGAGCCGATCGTCGAGACTGAGAGCGATGAGCGTCCAATCGCGGAGCTGGTCGCTGCACGCTAGACGCGGCGGCGTCGCCTACCCGGCCGCGTTCGCGATCGTCCTCTTCATCGCCTCGTGGGTCGTGCTCCACCACGGCTGGTTCGCGCGCGGACAGATCATCGACACGCCGGTGTACGAGCACTACGGCGACGCGATGGCGCATGGACACGTGCCGTACCGAGACTTCTCGCTCGAGTATCCGCCCGGCGCGCTGCCGACGTTCGTCCTGCCCGCGCTCGGCCACGTGGGCGACGACCCCGGGTTCCGCCGCTCCTTCGAGACATTGATGTGGCTCTGCGGCGCGTCGATGCTGCTCGCGATCGCCCTCTCGCTCGGCGCGCTGCGCGCGGGCCCAGCGCGCCTCTACGGAACGCTTGCCCTCGCCGCCGTGTCGCCGCTCTTGCTCGGCTCGGTCTTGCTGTCGCGCTATGACCTCTGGCCGGGCGCGCTCACGGCCGGGGCGCTCGCGGCGCTCGTGTCGCGGCGCCTCCGGCTCGGTCACGGGTTGCTCGGCGTCGGGATCGCGGCGAAGGTCTGGCCCGGTGTGCTCGTGCCGCTCGCGCTCGCGTACGTGTGGAAGGCACGGGGGCGGGGCGAGGCGCTCGCCTGCCTCGGCGTGCTCGCCGGCGTCGTCGCCGCGATCGTGCTGCCGTTCGTCGCGATCGCTCCGGCCGGCGTGTGGAACAGCGTCGTGCGGCAGGCGACGCGGCCGCTCCAGGTCGAGAGTCTCGGCGCCGCGCTGCTCGTCGCATCACGTCACGTGCTCGGCACAGGAGTGACGATGGTGTCGAACCACGGCTCGCAGAACCTCGGCGGCTCGGCTGCGGACGCGATCGGCGCGGTCCAGAGCGTCCTGCAGATCGCGGCGCTGCTCGGAATCTGGTTCGCGTTTGCGCGCCGGCCCGCGAGTCGTGAGGACCTCGTTCGCTTCAGCGCGGCCGCCGTCGTCGCATTCGTCGCCTTCGGCAAGGTGCTGTCGCCGCAGTTCCTGATCTGGCTGATCCCGGTCGTCCCGCTCGTCCGCCGCTGGACGGTGCGGGTTCTGTTCGTCGACGCGCTCGTGCTGACGCAGTCGTGGTTTCCGCAGCGCTACTGGGACTACGCGCTGCACTTCGACACGACGACATCGGCGATCGTCCTCGCGCGCGACGTCGTGCTGGTCGGCCTGCTCTTGGCGCTCCTCGTGCCGGACTGGAATGCCGCGCCGCTACAGCAGCACGGCCGGCAGCGGCTCGGCGTGCACGACGACGAGCGTTTTGGTCGCGCGGGTCAGCGCGACGTACAGCGCCCGTAGACCTTCGACGCCTCCGTGCTCGTCGACGATCGCGGCCGGCTCGACGAGGACGACTCGGTCGAACTCGAGGCCCTTCGCTCCGCGCGCCGTGAGCGTCTGCACACCCGACGACAGCTCGTCGAACGCCGTTTCCCGCGCCGCGTGCAGCGGGCCGAGCGCCGCATCGAGCTCCTGCAGCAGCGCAGTCGGGGCGATCGCCGCCGTGCGTCCCTCGCGGGCAGCCTCGAGGCCGATCTCGTGCACGGCCGCGGCGAGGAGCCGCTCCTGCTCGGCCTCCACGAACCGCGGCGGCTCGTCGCCGTCGCGGTATGCGATCGGCGCCGCGACGTCCGGCGCAATCAACGGCAGTAGCGGCAGCGCGAGCTCCATCACCTGGCGCGGCACGCGGTACGCGAGGCGGAGCTCCTCGACCGTCACCTCTCCGGCGGAGACGTACCCCAGCACGTCGTCCCAGCTGTGGTAGCCGACGACGCCTGCTGCCTGCGCGATGTCGCCGAGGATCGTCATCGGCCCGACCGAGCGCCGTGCCAGCATCCGCAGCTGCATCGGCGTCAGGTCCTGCGCCTCGTCGACGATCACATGCCCGTAGCGCTTCGGCACGCCGTCGACCAGCGCCCGCGCTTCGTCGAGCAGCGGCAGGTCGGCGTCGCTCCACCCTCGCTGCGCGGTGAGCCCAGGCGTGTCCGAGAGCACGCGGCGCACGATCTGCTCGGCCTTGGCGCGCGGCCAGATCCCGTCGACCCAGCGGTTCAGCAGCCCGCCGTGGCGTAGCGCCGCCTCCAGCTCGTCGAACGAGCGGAACGCTGCGCCGCCGAGCTTGTCGCCGTACTGGAGGTAGAGCTCGCGGACGAGGAGCGTCCGGAAACGCTCGCGCGCGTCGTTGTACGAACGAGATTCCGCCTGCGTCGCCTCGATCAAGCGTGCGATGCCGTCCGGCTCGAGATAGAGGAACGCGCCGTCGACGCGCGCGCCGAGCAGCTCGTCCGGCGGCGACGGGAGCGCGTGCACGGCGGCGGCGATCGCGTCCGCCATCGAGGCATCCCCTTTCAGCTGCGCTACGTGCACCGTGTCGCGTCGCGGCAGGTCGAGAACGCCGACGAGCTCGTCGATCGCCCGTTGTTCGACGCGGTCTTCACCGAGCATCGGCAGCACGTGCGAGATGTAGTCCATGAATACGGGGTTCGGTCCGACGACGAGCACGCCGGTGCGCTCCAGCTGCGCGCGATGCGTGTAGAGGAGCCACGACGCGCGGTGCAGTCCCACCGCGGTCTTGCCTGTTCCCGGGCCGCCCTGGATCACGAGCACGCCGTCGGGGTCGCGCGTGATCAGCCGGTACTGATCGGCCTGGATGGTCGCGACGATGTCGCGCATTCGCACGTCGCGAGTGCGCTCGAGCTCTTCGAGCAGGATGTCCGCCACGCCGTGGACGACGTCGCCCGCAGAGCCGTCGAGGGGCTCGTCGTAGAGGTCGAGCAGCTTCCTTCCCGCTGCGCGGAAGCGGCGCCGCAGCGTCACTCCCTGCGGATCCGCGACGGTCGCCGTGTAGAACGGGCGCGCCGCCGGCGCCTGCCAGTTGACGACGAGCGGCGTGTTCTCCTCGTGCACCCACCGGCGCCCGACGTAGAGCGGCGCGCGCAGCTCGTCGAGGTCGAGCCGGCCGAAACAGAGGCCGCGCTCCGCTTCCTCGAAGGTCTCGAGGCGGCGACGCGCCCACGCCTCGAAGATCGCCGCCTCGAGATCGCCCTGGTCGACGGCCTCGCCGACGCGCTCCACCTGGCGGCGCATCCGCTCGAGACACGCGTAGGCGTGGTCGACGTACGCCTGCTCGGCCGGGAGCTCCGGGTGCTGCTCGCTCACGGGTGGCCGCGACCGTGAGTACGTTCCCGCATAGCCGGTGAAAACCAAGCAGGCCAAGGACGCAGGGAGGCCGCATACGAGTACGTATGCGGCCGACTGAGGACGCTGGCATGCGCCGGTTTGCAGCCGGCTAGGCGGACAACTGTACTTGCGGTCGCGGCCACCTAGCCCACGCGGACGCGCACGCTCTCGCACGCCGTGGCGCGGCCGTTCTCGTCGCAGTCGACGAGCGCGCCCTCGATCCGCACGTCGCCTGCTGCGGTCTCGAACCGCACGGGAAGTCCGGTTCGCATGCGCTTGATCGCGAGGTCCGCTCTGACGCCGATCACGGAGTCGTGCGGTCCCGTCATCCCCGCGTCGGAGAGCGCGGCGGTGCCGCCCGGGAGGACGCGCGCGTCGTTCGTCTGGATGTGCGTGTGCGTGCCGATCACCGCCGTCACCTTGCCGTCGAGCCAGCGCGCGAGCGCGACCTTCTCGCTCGTCGCCTCGGCGTGCACGTCGACGAAGATCACCTTCGTCTTTCGCTGCGCTTCTGCGACGAGCTCGTCGATAAGCTCCCACATGCTGACGAGCGGATCGAGAAACAGGGAGCCCATGACGTTGATCACGGCGACCGGCGTTCCGTCGCGAGCCTCGGCGACGACGAGGCCGTGACCCGGTGCCCCCTTCGCGAGGTTCGCGGGACGAATCACACGTCCGCCGTCGCTCAGATACGGAACGATCTCGATCCGCCGCCACACATGGTTGCCCAGCGTGATCACGTCGGCGCCGTACGCGAGCAGCTTCTCGGCGAGCTTCGGCGTGATGCCGACACCGTCGGCGACGTTCTCGCCGTTCACGACGCAGAAATCGACGGCTAGCTCGTCCCGAAGCGACGCGAGCCGTTCCTCGAGCGCCTTCCGCCCAGGCGTGCCGACCACATCGGCGATGAAGAGCAAACGCAATACGGTTCTTTCTAGGGCAGCGTCAGCGTTGCTGCCGGACGGACTTCGAGCTCAACGTGATTCCCCGCGTCGTTCGTGTAGTGCGCGAGCGACTGCTGCTCGACACCGCTCAGGTCGCGCACGATTCCGAGCTTCGTCACCGACGCGGTCACCTGCTTGCCGACCGACAGCCCCGGCGCGGGATCGATGTTTGTCAGGGAGACGACGATCGACGGCGCGCTCGCCGGTTGGATGTCGAGGCTCACTCCGTAGCTGCGGCCGTTGAGGACGTAGGGCATGAGGCCGACGATCGTGCCGTCGACGGGCGAGTAGACGTTCGTGCCGGCGGCGGCGCCGACGTCGAGCCCGCCGGTCTCCGGCCCCTGACCGCCGCTCAGCTGGTACCAGACCGGCCCGCCTCCGCCGCCGCCGAACAGCTTGTGGCCGAGCCGCGCGAACAGCCCTTCGTTGCCCTGCCGCCCGACGGGCGCGAGCGCGAGCGTTCCGTCGCCGGCGCTGTGGAAGCCGATCGCGGTGACATGGCTCGCCTGGATCGGGAGCTGAATGCGCAGAGCGTCGAGCTTCGCGATCACGAGCGGCTGAGGCTGTCCCGCCGGCAGCAACCGCTGCGCGGGCGCGGGCGCGAGGAAGGCCGCACGCTGCTGCGGCGCGTTTCCGAACGCGGTCAGCAGGAGGGTCACTACGAGCACGATCGAGATCACCGTCAAGAAGGCGAAACGGCGAACCCTGTGCTCGTGCCGCTGCTGCGGTCGGCGAGCGGGCCGCCGGCCGGCAGGGGCTCGGCGCGGCATCGGCGGGACGGTAGCGGACGCGGAGCGCGGTTTCAACTCCCCGGGCACCTTAGCTTGTAACAGGCGAAGGCGTTTTGGCGCCTCGATATCCGTCCAAAGTTCGTGACTGTCGAGCGCGAGAGCCCCCTCTTCCGCAAAGGACCAGTCCCAAGCGGGCGGCCGAAGCCGAGTTGCGGCCGCTGTACCATCGGCTGCATGCCCGATGGGACGGCGAAAATGGTTGTCCCGCGCTGGATCCAGCTGGTCGGACTGCCGCTCGTGCTGATCGGCCTGTGGATCGTGGCGGGCGCGGTCCGTCACGTGGTCTTTCTCTTTCTCGTGGCCGCGCTGATCGCGCTCCTGCTGAATCCGCTCGTGCGCGGGCTGGGGCGGATCTGGATTCCCCGCGGCTTCGCCGTGGCGATCGTGTACCTCACCTTCGCGGCTGCTGTGGCCTTGGCGAGCATCGCCCTCGCGACGGTGGTCGTGAGCCAGACGAGATCGGCGGCGGACCGGGTCGACGCCTACTTTACGGCCGAGCACGGACAGACCCATCAGACGGACGCCGAGCGCGACGTCGATCGCCTGCAGATCTGGCTCGACAAGCATCATCTGGAGCGGATCAAGATCCGCCGGCAGGCACACAAGTTCCTCAACAACATCGGCGCCAAGGACGTACAGCGCTACTCGTCGAAGGCGATCTCGTGGGCGGAGGGCGCCGCCGTGTCGGTCGTGACGCTGCTCTTCTCGACGGTCCTGATCGTCGTGATCTCGATCTACATGCTGCTCGACATGCCGAAGCTCGCGCGCGTGCTCAACCGGCGCTTCCCGCCGCCTCCCGGGTCGCAGCCGTTGCTGACGCGCATGGAGCAGTCGCTCGTTGCGTACGTGAAGGGGCAGGTGCTGCTGTCGGCGATCATCGGCACGAGCGCCGGCCTCGGCCTCTGGCTGTTCGGACTGACGGGGTTGTTGCCGGGCGGCAACACGTATGCGCTGCTGTTCGGTGCGTTCGTCGCGTTCACCGAGTTGATCCCCTACCTCGGCCCGTGGCTCGGCGCTCTGCCGCCGTTGTTCTACGCGCTCGCCGTGCATCCGATCTCCGCGATCTGGGTTGCGTTGCTCTTCCTCTTCATCCACCAGATAGAAGGGCACGTCGTGGTCCCGAACGTAATGGGATCGGCGCTGCGGCTGCATCCGCTGCTCGTGATCTTCGGGCTGCTCGCGGGCGGCGAGATCTACGGGCTGCCGGGGATCTTCGTTGCACTGCCGCTGCTGGCCGTCGGGCGCGCGGTGTGGGAATTCTTCGGCGAGCGCGTCGAGCTCGAGCGCTGGGAGGACGGCGGCACGGTGCCCGTCGAGGTGGAGGTGGAGGTGGAGCCGCCGACGCAGGCGCAGACGCGGCCGCGGGCGGTTGACCTCGGCTGAGAGCTCACGGGAGGTGAGCTCTCCACCGCTGCTCGCGGCGCACGGCGTTTCGCGACGCTTCGGCGACCGCGTCGCGCTGCAGCCGACCGACGTCGCGCTCGCCGCCGGCGAGACGATCGCGCTGATCGGCCCGAACGGCGCCGGCAAGTCGACGCTCGTCGCGATCCTCGCGGGCGCGCTCGAGCCGTCTTCGGGCGAGGTCGAGTCGCACGCACAAGTTGGCTGGGTGCCGCAGCGTGCCGCGCTCTACCGGCGGCTGTCCGCACGCGAGAATCTCGAGCTGTTCGCACAGCTCGAGGGCGAGAGTGATCCCGCCCAAGCGGCAGGCGCTTTGCTCGCGGAGTTCGAGCTGCCGGACGACGATCGCTCCGCCGGAGCGCTGTCGGTCGGCAACCGCCAGCGGCTGAACGTCGCGCTCGCGCTGCTCGGTACGCCGCGGGTCCTCCTCCTCGACGAGCCGACCACGTCGCTCGACCCCGAGCAGCGCGCCCGGCTCTGGGCGGACGTGCTCTCGCTGCCCGCCCGTGGCGGCGCCGTGTGCTTCGTGACGCAGCATCACGACGAGCTCGACCGCGCCGACCGCGTGCTCGAGCTGCGCGACGGGAGGCTCGTCTGACACGCGTGTGGTTGATCCTTTTGAAGGACCTGCGCGTGCTGAAGCGCTCGCCGTTCCTGCTCGGGGTGCTGCTCGCCTACCCGCTGGTGATCGCGGCGCTCGTCGGGCTCGTCGCCGGCTACTCCAACTCGAAGCCGCGCGTCGCGCTGGTGGATCTCGATCACCTGCCGCCGACGCTCATCGTCGGCGGCCGCACCTTCCACGTCGACCAGACGATCGATGAGATCAGTCGCAACGTCCGCCTGCTCCGGCTGTCGCCGGCCGAGGCGGAGCGCGAACTGCGGAACGGCAAGGTCGTCGCAGTGCTGATCGTGCCGCGCGGCTTCGTCGCGGACCTGGAGGGCATGGTGCGCTCGCCGACGCTCATCTACGAGGTCGCGCCCGGCGGCTTGCGGCCGCGGCTGACGCAGCAGGTGCAGGCGCTCGCCTACTCCTTGAACCGGAAGCTGCAGCGCGCGTACATCGGCACGAACCTGCAGTACGTGCGGCTGATTCTGCACGGCGGCCAGGGTTCGTTCCTGGGGCGGAAGTTCGACGTGCTCGGGCTCGACGGGGCGCAGCGAGAGCTCGCGCAGCTGCCCCGCGGTCCGCGACTCGACGCGCTGCGGGATTTCGTCCGCGACGCGAAGCTCGCGCTCGCGCAGACCGGCGACGCGTTGAAGGCAACCGCGAACCCGATCGCACTACACGAGGTTGGGAACCGCGGCCGCACCTGGCTGCTGGGCGCGCAGGTGCAGGCGTACGCGCTTGCGCTGACGCTGACCTTCCTCGCGCTGGTGCTCGCAGCGGGAGCGCTCGCAGCCGAGCGCGACGAGAACGTGATCGGACGGCTCTCGCGCGGGCTCGTGGGGCGCGGCGAGCTCGTCGCGGCGAAGGTCGCGCTCGCCGCGGTCGTGGGCGGTGGGCTCGGACTCGGCGTCGCGATCGTGTTCGGCGTGATCGTGCAGGTGGGCAATGTGGAGGGCGGGGAGCCGTGGGGCCGGTTGCCGCTCGTCGCGCTCGGCCTCGTGCTCGCGGCGGCCGTCGTCGGCGCGATCGGTGCTCTCGTCGGGGGGGTCGCCCGCGAGGCGCGCGCCGCGTCGCTCGTGGCGGTGCTCGTCGTCCTGCCGATCGTCTTCCTCGGGATGGTGCCGCGCGAGGTCGTTCCGGCCGCCGGCTGGGTCAGCGATGCGCTCCCGTTCTCGCATGCGGTGCGGTTCTTCGCGTCGGCGCTCTACGACGTGAGCCCGTGGCACGTGGTCGCCCGCGAGGCGGCGTGGCTGGTCGGGCTCGGCGCCGCATTTTCCCTCCTCGCTCGCGCCGGAATGCGTAGATTGACGGCGTGAGCTCGTTCCCCGTGACTCGGCTTCGGCGTCTGCGGCGCACCGCGCCGCTCCGCGACCTCGTGCGCGAGACGCACCTCTCTCTCGACCAGTTCGTGATGCCGCTCTTCGTCGCGCCGGAGTCGCTGCGCGACGACGTGCTGCCCGCGATGTGGCGCTTCACCGTCGACGAGCTGGTGCGCGAGTGCGAGGAGCTGGTGCGCCTCGGCGTGAAGGCGGTGATCCTCTTCGGCATCCCCGAGGAGAAGGACGACGAGGGCTCCGGCGCGTGGATCGACGACGGCATCGTGCAGCGCGCGCTGAGGGCTCTTCGCCCGCGCTTCCCCGAGCTGCTGCTGCTCACCGACGTCTGCCTTTGCGAGTACACGTCCCACGGTCATTGCGGCGTGCTGCGCGGGGACGAGGTCGACAACGACGCCTCGCTCGAGCTGATCGCGCGCACCGCCGTGTCGCACGCCGAAGCGGGCGCAGACGTCGTGTGTCCCAGCGACATGATGGACGGTCGCGTCGCGGCGATCCGCGCCGAGCTGCCTGAGACGCCGATCGTCGCGTACTCGGCAAAATACGCATCCGCTTTCTACGGCCCGTTCCGCGAGGCGGCGGGATCGGCGCCGGCGTTCGGCGACCGGCGGAGCTACCAGATGGATCCGGCGAACGTGCGCGAGGCGCTGCGTGAGTGCGAGCTCGACCTCGCCGAGGGCGCGGACGTGCTGATGGTTAAGCCGGCGCTGCCGTACCTCGACGTGATCCGCGCGGTCCGCGATCGTTTCGATGCCCCGCTCGCCGCGTACAACGTGTCGGGCGAATACGCGATGGTGAAGGACGCCGCGCGTGCGGGTCATCTCGACGAGCGCACCGCAGCGCTCGAAGGGCTGACCGCGATCCGCCGCGCCGGGGCCGACCTCGTGATCTCGTACTGGACTAAGGAGCTCGCCGGCTGGCTGTAGGTACTCGCTCGGAACTCTGGCGGCGCGCGCTCGAGCTGATCCCCGGCGGCGTCAACTCCCCCGTGCGCGCGATGCGCGCTGTCGGCGTCGACGAGCCGTTGTTCGTGCGCCGTGCGTCCGGCGCGCACTTCGAAGACTCGAAGGGTGAGCGTTATCTCGACTGGGTCATGTCGTGGGGGCCGCTGCTCTTCGGGCATGCGGATCCAGAAACGGTCGAGGCGGTCGTTGCCGCCGCCCGCGAGGGGACGTCGTTCGGTGCCGCGACGGAACGTGAGGTCGAGCTCGCGGCCGAGATCGTCGATGCGGTGCCGTCCGTCGAGCGCGTGCGGCTCGTCTCGTCGGGGACGGAAGCGGCGATGAGCGCGATCCGGCTTGCGCGCGGCTTCTCGCGCCGCGACCGGATCCTGAAATTCGCCGGTTGTTATCACGGCCACGTCGACGCGCTGCTCGCCGAAGCGGGCTCCGGCGTGGCGACGCTCGGGATCCCGTCGTCGCTCGGTGTGCCGTCGTCCGTCACGGCGCACACGGTAATCGCCCCGTACAACGACGTCGACGCCGCCGCGAGCGCGGTCGCTCAGTACGGCGAGGGGCTCGCGTGCATCATCGTCGAGCCGGTCGCCGGGAACATGGGCGTCGTTCCGCCGGCTCCCGGCTTCCTGCGGGTGTTGCGCGACCTCTGCGACGCGTCGGGCGCCTTGCTCGTCTTCGACGAGGTGATCACCGGATTCCGCGTCGCGCGAGGCGGCGCACAGGAGCGCTACGGCGTCACGCCCGACCTGACGATCCTCGGCAAGATCCTCGGCGGCGGCCTGCCGCTCGCCGCGTTCGGCGGCCGAGCGGACGTGATGGCCGAGCTCGCGCCGACCGGCGCCGTCTACCAGGCCGGGACGCTGTCGGGCAATCCGCTCGCGACCGCCGCGGGACTCTCAATGGTGCGCCGGCTGCGCGATCCGCAGGTGTACGCGCGTCTGGAGGAGAAGGGCGCCCGGCTCGAGGCGGGGCTGGCACCTTTCGGACGCGTCCAGCGCGTCGGCTCCCTGCTGACTCTTTTTACGGTGTCAGACACCGTAAAGAACTTTGAACAGGCGCGCGCCGCGGACACGGACAAATACGCCGCGCTGTTCCGGCACCTGCTCGAGCACCGGATCTACGTCCCGCCGTCGCAGTTCGAGGCGATGTTCGTCTCGCTCGCGCACTCGGAAGAGGACATCGACAGAACGGTGGAGGCCGTCGCTGACTTCTTCCGCGACTGAGCTCTGGAGCACCATCGTCGACGAGGCCGGCGATGCTTGGCAGGACGCGCTGCGCGCGGACGCAGACCGAGCGCCCGTCTTTTCGCCGCTCTGCGATGAGCGGTTCGCGCTCGGGCTGGAGACGATCTACGAGGGCTACCTCTGCCATTACGGGCGGCCCCGGCTGTTCGCACCCGCGGACGACGCAGCAGCGCTGCTCCTCGGCGACTACCTGTACGCGCACGGGCTCGTGCGCATCGCGGCCACCGGCGAGGTCGAGGCGGTCGCCGAACTCGCCGAGCTGATCTCGCTCTGCGCGCGCCTGCGCGCGGAGGGCGAGGAAGGAGACGGCGAGGCGTGGCTCGCGTCCGCGGTCTCGCTCGGACGCACGCCGCCGGACGACGCAACCGTCGAGCGCTCACTCGCCGCGCACCGCAGACGTGTGAGCTAGAGTCGCGCCCGATGCCAGCGCTGCTCGCAATCGCCGTCTGGCTCGTCGGCGACGCCGCCGAAGAGGGCAAGAAGGTGATTACCGGCATGCTGGTCGTCGGGCTCGTCTTCATCGGCGTGATCGCGGTCGGCGAGACGTCGAAGGCGCTGCGCCATCGCCGCAGGGCGCGTAAGCGCCGCAGCGCGTACTAAGAGCTCGATTCACAATGACGCTTGTGCCGTCGGGCCGCGCTGGGCGGCGCGATGAGGCGTCCTCGGCCGCGCCCGTATGCCTGCATACGAGCGCGTCCTGCGTCCTTGCCTCGCGGTCGCCCATCGCACCCCGACGACGAGGGCCATTATGAACCGAGCTCTAACGCACGAGATCGAACGACCGGGCGACCGCGAGCGCCTCGGCAACGCGGTGCTTCGAAGCTCGGTCGCCCACGAGCACGTTGACCTGGTACGGCTTCGCGCCGAGCAGGACGTCAGCGACCGCGCCTCGACCCGAGAAGCACTCGAAGCTCGGTCGGTGCACGCCGCGCAAGGCCTCGAGCGGAGCGCGACCCGGGTTCCACGGTCCGCCGCCGGCGGTCGTGACCGAGCTCCAGCCGACGACCACCACCACGGCACCCGCCGCCGGAACCCGGTAGGCGGCGATCGGACACAGAGACGGCTTCGTCCGAGCTCCCGCCGTTCCGACCACGAGGAGTGTCCGCGGGTCGATCACCGCGCCGTTGCGAACCGCTTGCACCTCGTGCCAGCCGGGCGGGACGACGACCCGAACGCCGTGCGCCGAGACGACCCGCCCGCTGCCGCACGCCGACGCAAGCGACGCGAGCACGAGGGCGGCGAGGAACGCGGCAACGGGACGCACGTGTACGTATACGGCTCGCCGAGGGCGTCCGGTCCGAGGCGCCGACGCAACTAGACTCGCGCCGAGATGGCACCTCCTGCCGATTTGCGCGCGTGGATCGCGCTCCTCGAGCGCAACGGCGAGCTGCAGCGCATCGGCGTAGAGGTCGATCCGCACCTCGAGATCACTGAGATCAACGACCGCACCGTCAAAGCGGGCGGGCCGGCGCTCCTGTTCGAGAAGGTCAAGGGCTCAGCCCACCCGCTGCTGATCAACCAGTTCGGGACCGAGCGGCGAATGTGCCTCGCCTTCGACGCGTCCTCTCTCGACGCCGTCGGCGCGAGGCTCGGCGACGTGCTCGAGATGCAGCCGCCGCAAGGGCTCGTCGCGAAGGTGAGGGGACTGCAGAAGCTGAAGTCGATCGCCGACTCGCTGCCGAAGACCGTGCGCAAGGCCGCCTGCCAGGAAGTGGTGCAGCGCGGCGACGACGTCGACCTCGACGCGCTGCCGATCCAGACGTGCTGGCCGCTCGACGCGGCGCCGTTCGTGACGCTGCCGGCCGTGATCACGCTCGACCCGCGAACGGGGCAGCGCAACGTCGGCATGTACCGCATGCAGAAGCTCGACCGGCGGTCGACGGCGATGCACTGGCAGATCCACAAGGACGGCCGCGCCGACTACCTGATGACCGGCGAGCGCGCCGCTGCCGAAGCACATCGACGAGCTGATGCTCGCCGGCTTCCTGCGCGGCGAGCCCGTCGAGCTCGTCAAGGGCGTTACCGTCGACCTCGAGGTGCCCGCGAACGCCGAGATCGTGCTCGAGGGGACGATCGCGAAGGAGGACCTTACCGACGAAGGGCCGT
>WNEY01004009.1_pt1 | contig 17678 bp, 16 predicted proteins | sample 5400531 | NCBI WGS metagenome assembly WNEY01 (sample SAMN13153338, study PRJNA577476) | soil metagenome | isolation source: 200 cm saprolite under Douglas fir tree site 1 | place: USA:California | collected 2015-04-18
CTCTTCGCCAACATGGTGGCGGGGCACATCGTCATCTTCTTCCTCATCGCGCTGACGGTGCTCATCTCGGTCTACGTAGTGCCGGTCTCCATCGCCTTCGCGCTCGGCATCTTCCTGCTGGAGCTCTTCGTGGCGCTGGTGCAGGCCTACGTCTTCACGATGCTCTCGGCGGTTTTCATCGGCATGACGCAACACGCGCACTGATTCCTGCAGGGAACGCGGGCTGGGCCACTGGCGGCCATCGGGCCCATACCCCGCGACAACATGCCGCGCTCTCGTCGCCGGAGCGCAGGGCATCAAAGGAAGTGGGAGGTACAAGCCATGAACCAGTTCTCGCTCGGATATCTCGCAGCGGGCCTCGGCGCAGGCCTGGCCGTGCTCGGTGCGGGCTTCGGAATCGGCCGACTTGCCGCCGCTGCCATGGAGGGCACCGCCCGCCAGCCGGCTGCAACCGGAGACATTCGCACTACGATGATCATCGCGGCCGCGCTGATCGAGGGCGTGACGCTCTTCGCAGAAGTGGTGTGCATCATTCTGGCGACCAAGGCGTAAGGTTTGATTGAGCGTTGAGGGTTGAGCGTTCAGCGTCTATGCTCAACTCTCGACGCTGAACCCAGGAGCTCTTCATGGTTCTCGCGGCCGGCATCACCGACATCAACGTCGCGCTCAGCGTCTGGACCGCGGTGACGTTCGGGATCCTCATCATCGTGCTGGGCAAGTTCGCCTGGGGGCCCATCCTCCAGATGATCGAGACGCGCGAGAAGACCATCGCTGAGGCCATCGAGTCGGCCAAGAGAGAGCGGGCGGCGGCGGAGGCGGCGGCGGGCGAGATGCGCGCCGCGCTGGAGCAGGCGCGGGTGGCCGCGGCCGAGCTGGTGCGCAAGAACCAGCAGGAAGTGGCCGCGGGCAAGGCGGAGCTGATGGCGGCGGCGAAGAAAGAGAGCGAGGATCTGCTGCAGGCGGCGCGCAGGACCATCACCGAGGAGAAGCGGCAGGCCATCGCGGAACTGCGGGCGCAGGCGGTGGACCTGGCCATCGAGGCGGCGGGCAAGCTCGTCCAGAACAGCATGGACAAGCAGAAGCAGAAGCAGCTGGTCGAGGAATATCTCTCGCAGCTGCCCAAAGAGACCCGCGTCTAGGTTTCCTGAAGCGTCAATTCCCGGCTATCTCGCTTTGGGCGCGCGGCGCCCACCTCGCCACCGCCATCCCGCCCGTGGCCATCCGGGCGAGGAGACGGTACTCGCCGACCTGCGCGCCCTCCAGCTCGCCGGTCTCCGGATCGGTGTGCTTCATATCCACCCGCTCGCCTGGGTTCGACCCGTGTTCCTTCGATGCGGGGCTCTTCGATCCGGCGCCTCCAGCGCCTCCACCATGGGGGAGCCTCGCTCGACTGGCGACTGGACCCCCCAACACCTCATGATCAACTCGTCAGGCAACCGGAGGGGTTCGATAGAGCGCTTCGTATTGGCCGGCGGCGCGGTCCCAGGAGTGGTCGCGGGCCATGGCCCGGCGCATGGCGGCCTGCCAGGCTGCGGCGTTCTTGAAAAGGGCGAGCGCGCGATCGATGGCGGCGACGAGCTCTTTCGGGCTTTCCTCGGCGAAGAGAAAACCCCAGCCCTCGGGGCCTTCCTTGATGGAGTCGACCAGCCCTCCCACCGCGTGCACGATGGGCAGCGTGCCGTATCTCAAAGAGTAGAGCTGGTTCAGCCCGCAGGGCTCGAAGCGGCTGGGCATGAGGAAGGCATCGGCGCCCGACTCCATGCGGTGCGCGAGGCGGTCGTCGAACTTGAGCTGCACCGAGATCCGCCCCGGATATTTCTCCGAGAGCGCGATGAACTCCTCCTCCAGCGCGGCATCGCCGGTGCCGAGGAGCGCCACCTGCACCTTGCGCTTCATCATCGCGGGCAGGGCCTGGGCGAGGATGTCGTAGCCTTTCTGGTGCACGAGCCGGCCGATGGCGGCGCAGAGCATCGACTCGGGATCGACGGTGAGGCCCAGCTCGCGCTGCAGGGCGGCCTTGCAGACCGCTTTGCCGGAGAGGTCCTGGGGCGAGTAGCGCTGCTCGATGTCCGGATCGCTCTCCGGGCTCCAGCGCTCGTAGTCGACGCCGTTCATGATGCCGACCAGGTCGGCGGCGCGGTGGCGCAAGAGGCCTTCGAGGCCGGCGCCGGTCTCGGGGCTTTCGACGATCTCTTTCGCGTAGGTGGGGCTGACGGTGGCGAGCTTGTCGGCGAAGACCAGCCCCGCTTTCATGAGATTGAGGCTGCCGTAGAATTCGAGCGCCTCGGAGTGGAAGAGATCGCCGGGCAGGCTCAACTCCGCCATCGCTTCGCGGGGGAAGACGCCCTGGTAGGCCATGTTGTGGATGGTGAAGACGCAGCGCGCCCGGAAGGGCGGCGGCCGGGCGGCCCAGCCGCGCTTGAGGATGAGCGGCACCAGCGCGCCCTGCCAGTCGTGGGCGTGGACCGCGTCGGGGATGAAGTTCTGCTGCCGCGCCGCCTCCAGCGCGCCCGCGCAGAGGAACGCGAAGCGCTTGTGGTTGTCGCGGTAGTCGCGGCCGCCCTCGCCGTAGAGCTCCTTGCGGTCGTACCAGGGATTCTGCAGGAAGACGTAGCGGAGCCGCTCCGCGGGGACGTGGACGAACACCGCGGCGCCGGCGTTGAGGCCGGGGAACTGCACTTCGACGCGGCGGCCGGTGTCGCGCAGGCCGTGCTTCTGCGCGTCGACGACGTTGTATTTCGGGACCACGCAGAGCAGCTCGTGGCCGCGCTTCGCCAGCGCCCGCGGCAGCGCGCCGATGACGTCGCCCAGCCCGCCCGTCTTGACGTAGGGCGCCGCTTCCGAGGCGACGAAGAGGATCTTCACGTCAAGCCTCCGTCTGCCGGAGGAAGGCCGCGGCCTCCTCCGGTGGCGTGGGGTTGATGGTGCACCCGCTGGCCCATTCGAACCCCGCATGCTGGGCGAGCACCGGCTTCAGCTCGAGATGCCAGTGATACCAGTCATTGCGGCCCTCGCGCAGCGGCATGGTGTGGAGGAAGAGGTTGAAAGCGGGCTTTTCCAGGGCGACGTCGATCTTTCGCAGCACGGCGCGGAGGGCGTCGGCGGTGGCGTGCAGCTCCTGTCCGCTGCTGGACTCGAAAGCGGAGCGGTGCTCCTTGGGGAGGATCCACAGCTCGAAGGGGCTGCGCGCCGCCCAGGGCGAGAGGATCACCATCCGCTCCGTCTCGGCGACGATGCGCTCCTTCTCCCGCAGCTCCTGCGCGATCATGTCGCAGAAGACGCAGCGCTCCTTGTCGTCGAAGTGCTTGCGGGCGCCGCGCAGCTCTTCGGCGAGCCCGGGCGGCACCACCGGCATGGCGACGAGCTGCGAGTGCGCGTGCGAGAGCGTGGCGCCGGCAGGAGCGCCGTGGTTCTTGAAGGCGAAGATGGTCTTGAGGCGGACGTCGCGGGAGAGATCGACGATGCGCTCCTGCCAGGCGCGCAGCACGCTCTCGATCTGCTCCGCCGGCAGCTCCGCCATGGTGAGGCGGTGCTCGGGGGTCTCGATGATGACCTCGTGCGCGCCCACGCCGGCGATGACGTCGAAAAGGCCGCGGCCCTCGCGGGCCATGACGGTCTCGACGCGGAGCGCGGGATAGCGGTTGGGCACGACGCGCAGGGTCCAGCCGGGGCCGTTGCGCTCGGAGCCCGGCTCGCGATGGACCAGCACTTCCGGCGGGGTCATGCGCTCGTTGCCGGCGCAGAAGGGGCAGCCCTTCTCGTCCTCGGGCTCGGCGCGCGCGCGCAGAAGCGCGTTGGGGCGATCGGCGCGCTCCGGGGCGATGATCACCCACCGGTCCACCACTGGGTCCTTGCGAAGCTCGGGCATGAGCCGGGCAAGATATCAAAGACAGCCCCTCTTCAGATCAACCGCAGAGCGCGCAAAGCGCGCAGAGGTCTTTTTCAAAGAAAATACTTTTCTCTGCGCGCCCTGCGCGCTCTGCGGTTAATGCTCTTGCTTTTGCGCCCCGACCACCTGGTTGCGGCCGCCGTGCTTGGCTTCGTAGAGGCGCGCGTCGGCCGTCTTGATGAAAGCGAGCGCCGAATCGTGCGCGGCCTCGAGGTCGGCCACCCCCGCCGAGAAGGTCACCGGGATGCGCTTTCCCTCGAAGACGAAGTGGTGCTGCTCGATGATCTTGCGCAGCTTGTCGGCGAGGTAGACGGTGTTCTCATGGCCTGTTTCGGGCAGCACCAGGCAGAACTCCTCGCCCCCGTAGCGGGCGAAGCACTCTTCCTTGCGGATGCGCGACTTGAGCGCCGCCGCCAGCTCGCGCAGGACGTAGTCGCCGGCGAGGTGGCCGTAGGTGTCGTTGATCTTCTTGAAGTGGTCGATGTCGAAGAGGGCCAGCGAGAGCGCGCGGCCGTGGCGGCTGCAGCGCGCCATCTCGCGCTCGACGAACTCGAGCAGGTAGCGCTTGTTGTAGACTTGGGTGAGGCCGTCGATGATGGTGAGCCGGTAGATCTCCTCGTGATACTGGGCCTCGATGGACCCCAGCTCCCCGCCGTAAAGGAACTTGAAGATCGCCGAGCCGATCTTGATCAGATCGCCCGAGCGCAGGGGCGCCTCGCCGCGCACCTCGACGTTGTTGAGGTAGGTGCCGTTGGTCGATCCGCTGTCGCGCACGAAGACGCCTTCGGGCTTGAGCTTGAGCGAGCAGTGCTTGCGCGAGACGTTGTCGAGCTCGAGCACGATCTCGCAGTTCTCGCCCCGGCCGATGGTGGTCTCCTCCTTCTCGAGGGTGAACTTCTTCCCCAGGCTGGGCCCGTAGATCTGCACCAGGCAGGCGTCGTCGTTCCCCGCCGCTCCGGCGGAGGCGGAGATGGCGGTGACCCGGGTGACCTTGGTTTCCACCGAGAATCCCTCAGACGTGCCAGTGGGCGCGCTCGAAGCTCTGGTCGGGCACCGTCAGCTCCAATTCGCCGTAGCGGGGGAGCCGGTCCACCTCGGTGTCGTCGCGCATCAGCCGCACCAGCATGCCGACCTTGTCGCCGGGAGCGAGGCCCAGCGCTCCCTGGGAGAGTGACAATTCCACGATAGCACCACAGCGGCCGAAGCCGCACTTGGCGCCGCTGGAGTCGAGCACCGGGCTCTCGGCGCCGGGTTCGAGCTTCATCCGCAGCGGTCGCTCCTCGCTGCCGCGGGAGACGAGGATGCGCAATTCGCCGCGCAGATCGGCGCCGCGGGCGGGGTCGAGGCGGAGGAACATCTCCTCGAGCGAGAAGCCGTACCAGAGCTGCAGGAAGGCGCCGCTGCCCTGGTACATCGAGCCGCCCGTTTTCTGGCCGGGGCGGTAGAACCCGGCGCCCGACCACTCGTAGTAGCCGCGGGAGAAGCCGTCGATGACCGGCCGGATGAGCCGCCGCGGGTGCGAAGTGATCGCCTGCGCCTGGGTGCGGTCCTTGTGCGGCGCGATGATCGGCTGGCCGAGCCGCTCGGGCTCGGCGAGGCCGAGGCGGCGAAAGACCTGCGCCACGTTGCGGCGGAAGAGCGCGTCGAATTCCGGCGCGTTCTCCGTCGTGAAGTCGTCTCCGTACCACCAGAACCAGTCGCTGCCCTCGGCGGCGAGGCAGGCCTGGTATGCTTTCTCGCGCTCGGGAGAGGCCGGCGCGCGCTGGAGCGCGGCGCGGGCCTGGCCGAGAAGCTCCCAGGCCTGGTTGTCCTCGGGATGGCCGATCCAGATGCGGAAGTTGGAGTCGATCCAGCTCCCGCTGTGCAAGAGCGTGATCCGCGCCTTGGGCGGGCGCTCGGAGATTTCGTTGCGCGGCAGGACGGAAGCGACCGGGCCTTTTTCGAGCCCCGCGTAGAGCGCGTCGAGGAACAGCTCGCCCGACTGCGGGTAGTGCTCCCAGGGGTTCTCGCCGTCGAGCACGATGGTGACGGTTGCGTCGGCGCCCGCCGCGGCCATGCGCCGGAGCAGATCGTCCGCCGAGGCCTGCGGCTCGCCGCGCGCGTAGCGGAAGCCGATCAGATCCGACATCTCGCGGTCGCGGAAGAACATCGCCACCGCGCCGCACATCCAGGGCTGGTAGTGGTTGCCCTCCACGGCGCGCTCGCTGCGCTCGAGGTTGCCCTGGTCGGTAGCGCACCACTTCACGCCCGCAGCGCCGAGGATCTCGATGACTTCGGGCGAGACCGAGCCCTCGGAGGGCCACATCCCCACCGGGCGCGCGCCGAAGTCCTGCTCGGTGCGGGCGAGGCCGCGCATCACCTGCTCGCGCGCGTCCTCCGGGTGCTGGAAGCGGGGCGGCAAGGTCGCGTCGGGCATGGCGCGGCGGGCGATGTCGGAGTCGACCAGCAGCGGCAGGATGGGGTGGTAGAGCGGCGAGCAGGTGATCTCGACGCGGCCATCGGAAGCGAGCTTCTTCCAGCGCGGCACGACGCGGCCGGCGATCTTGCGCGAGAGATCGAGGAGCTGCGTCTTTTCGCTCTCGCTGAAGCCGCGCTCCTTCTTCACCAGCTCGGCGACCAGCGGCTCCTCGCGCCGCGCGGCGAAGCCCATCCAGCCGAGGGCGAAATGCACTTCCAGGTCGAGCAGCTCCTGGTCGGTGAACAGCTCCTGCTGGCGCTGGAGATCGATCTTGCGCAGGTCCGCGCCGCGCTTCGCGAGCAGCTCGGCGTAGCGCGGGACCGGCTTGCCCGAGGCGTAGGCATCGAGCTGCAACAAGAGGGACGGCGCCCAGTTCGCCACGCCGCGCACTTTCTCGTGCTTCTCCAGCGCCGCGGCCATGTCGGTATAGGCGCGGGTCGCGTGCAGCCGGACCCAGGGCAGAAGAGGTTGGCCCGAGACGGGATCGCGGTATTCAGGCTGATGCAGATGCCAGAGGAAAACGGCGCGCGTCACGGGACATTTCTATCTCAAAACCTGTTTTTTAACCGGCCAGGCGCATCCCTTTGGGCACCACCACGATCCCCTTGGGACTGACGAAGAAGCGCTTCTTGTCCTCCTCCTCGTCGTACCCGATCTGCAGCCCCGGCGGGATCTCCACGTTCTTGTCCACGATGGCGTTGCGGATGCGCGCCCGCCGGCCGACGATCACGCCTTCGAAGAGAATCGAGTCGGAGACCTCGGCGTAGGAATTGACGCGCACCTTGGGCGAGAGGATGCAGCGGTTGACGCGCGCGCCGGAGATGATGCAGCCCTCGGAGACCAGCGAGTCAGTGGCCTGTCCGACGCGGCCCTCCTCGATGTTGGCGAAGACGAACTTCGCCGGCGCGGCCGTGAACGAGGGCGCGGTGTAGATGGGCCAGCGTTCGTTGTAGACCGAGAGCTTGGGGTCCACGGACACCAGATCCATGTTGCATTCGTAGTAAGTGTCGAGATCTCCCACGTCGCGCCAGTAGCCGATCTCGTTGGGCCCCTGCCCGGGCACCTTGTTGGTGGCGAAGTCGTAGACCGCGACGTTGGTGCGCTTGTGCATCTCGCTGATGATCGACTTGCCGAAGTCGTGCGCCCCCTCCTTGCTGGCGTCCTTGACGATCTCGCGGACCAGCGCCTCGGTGCTGAAGAGATAGTTGCCCATCGAGACCAGCGCCTTGCCGGGGTCGCCGATCATCGGCTTGGGGTGCCGCGGCTTCTCCTGGAAGTCGACCATCCGGCCGCTGGCGTCGGCGGTGATGATGCCGAAGGCGCTCGCCTCCTCGATCGGCACGGGGATGGCCGCCACCGTGCAGTCCGCCTTCTGCGCCACGTGGAAGTCGAGCATCTGCCGCACGTCCATGCGGTAGATGTGGTCGGCGCCGAAGACGAAGACGAAATCCGGCTCCTCGTCGGTGACCAGGTTCAGGTTCTGGTAGATGGCGTCGGCGGAGCCCTTGTACCACTCCGGTCCGGTGCGCATCTGCGCCGGAACGCTCTCGACGAACTGCCCGAGCATGTGGGAAAGGCGCCAGCCGCGCGAGATGTGCGTATTCAGGGAATCCGACTTGTATTGCGTCAGGACCTTCATGCGCAGCACGCCGGAGTTGGCGAAGTTGGAGAGCACGAAATCGATGATCCGGTAGCGGCCCCCGAAGGGCACCGCCGGCTTGGCGCGCTCCTGGGTGAGCGGGGCGAGCCTGCGGCCTTCGCCGCCGGCGAGGATCATGGCCAGCGTTTTCTCCAAGGGCATGCCGGGACGGTAGATCCCGCCGCGAAACCCCGCAACGTCGCGGGAGCGGTTCCGTCGCCTGGCCTACGCGCGCCTGGCTGGGGGAGGCTTCGTCGGCGGCTTGCTGGGCGTTGGCTTCCGCTTCTGCGGCGCGCCGTTGGGCGGCGCGAGATCCTGGGCGGCGAAGCGGGCGATGATCTCGTCCATCTCGCTCTGCACTTTGCGCACCAGCTGGGCCCGGTCGTGGAAGGTGAGGAACGCGCTCTTGAACCCGCCGACGAGGACGTTGCGCACGTCCTTGATGGTGAGGCCGAATTCGCGCACCATCTCGGTCAGCTCCTTGGTCACGGTGGTGTTGGTCATGAGCCGGTTGTCGGTGTTGATGGTCACCCGCAGCCCGAAGTCCAGGTAGAACTTGAAGGGGTGCGAGGCCATGTCCGGCACCGCGCCCGTCTGCACGTTGGACGAGGGGCAGCACTCGATGGGGATGCGGTGGTCGTTGACGTAATTGAGCAGGTCGCCGTCCTCGCGCAGCCGCACGCCGTGGCCCAGCCGGTGCGCGCCGCAGTAGTGCAGCGCCTGGGCGATGGAAGGCGGCCCGTACGCCTCGCCCGCGTGCACCGTGCAATTGATGTTGTTGTTGAGGATGAGCTGGAAAGCCTCCTGGTGGTCCTTGGCGGGGTTGCCGTGCTCGGCGCCGGCGAGATCGAAACCGAGCACGCCGCGGTTCTTGTAGGCGACCGAGAGCTCGGCGAGCCGCAGCGACACGTCCGGCGACATGTTGCGGATTCCACACACCAGGACGCCGGCGATGATGCCCGTCTCGCGCTGCGCCGCGCGCAGCCCCTCGAGCACGCTCTCCACCACCATGGTGGGCTTGAGTCCCTTCTGCAGATGGAGGACCGGCGAGTAGCGCACTTCCAGCAGCTTGCAGTTCTCGGCGGCGGCGTCGATCGCCAGCTCGTAGGCGGTGCGGTAGAGCGCATCGTCGGTCTGCAGGACGCTGAGGGTGATCTCGAAGGCCTTGAGATACTCCTCGAGGCTGCCCTGCCGCTGGCCGATCTTCATCGCCTTGGCGAGGCCGGCCTCGGTGTCGGAGGGTAGCTTCACGCCCTGCTGCTCGGCCAATTCCAGGAGCGTGCGCAGCCGCAGCGAGCCGTCGAGGTGGCAGTGGAGATCGGTCTTGGGGAGCGCCTGCAAAAGCTCGGGAGTGATGGGGATATCCGGCGTCATCCCCCAGCGATCTATCCGATCCCGGCCCGTGCTGCTACGTTTCGGTCATGACCTGGCTAGCCCTGAAGATTGCGTCGTGGCTCGTCCACGCGCTGGTGGTGATGGCGTCGGTCTCGGTCGTCTCGAAGGGCAACAAGAACAACACGCTGTCGCGCGCGCTCCTGGTCACCTTCCTGGTCGCGCTGCTGGTGACGCCCTTCGCGTATTTCTGGTTCCTGCTCGTGCCGGGGCTGATCGCGATGGTCGCCTGGTTCGCCGTCTACACCCTCGCTTACGACATCGGCGTGGGGCAGGCGTTCGTGGCGGGGCTCGTGCAGGTGGCCCTGGGTGTGCTCGTCGACTGGCTGCTTCCGGGGCGGCTGCCGTAACCGAGCAGCCGCCCGCGGACTCGATCAGCTCTTCTTCTCGCCCTTCTTGACCTCGACCTTGGCCGGCTTCTTGGCGGCCTTGGCCACCGCGGGAGCCTTGTTCTCCTTCTTGGCGGTGCTGTCTTCCTTGTCGTGGCACGCCAGCGCGGCGGACGAGAACCCGAGCAGCGAAAGTACCAGTACCAGCTTCTTCATTGGCACCACCTCCTGTCGCCGCGGAGCGTAATCCGCGGCGGCGGCGAATGCCAGCCGGTTCAGGCTGGCTCTACGAAACGCGCAAGCACCTTCTTTAATCCCACGCCGGGCGCAAACCGCACCGTGAGCTTGCGGGTCTGGCCGATGCCGTCGGTGTCCTCCACCGTGCCCACCCCGAAGCTGGGATGGCGCACGCGCGCCCCGGGGCCGAGCGCGTCGACTCCCGCGGCGGCGATCTTCACCGCCGGCCGCGCCGACGGATCGACAGAGGGACCGCCGCCCCGCATCCGGTTGCGCGGCGGGAAGGGCGGCCGCTCGTGCTGCGGGCGCTGGTCGAACTCGTAGTCGTAGACCACGTCGCCGCGCTCGGGACCCTTGGGAACGACGCCGCGCTCGAGCGCCTCGAGCCCGATGGCCAACTCGGGGGGAAGCTCGCGCACGAATCGCGAGGGCGGATTGAAGCGCAGCTCCCCGAAGAGCGAGCGGCAGCGGGCGAGAGAGAGCGTCAGCCGCTTGCGCGCGCGGGTCATCCCCACGTAGCAGAGGCGCCGCTCCTCGGCCAACTCGCCGGGATCCTCTTCTCCGGAGGCGAGCGGCCCGCTCTGGCCCAGCGAGCGCGAGGAGGGAAAGACGCGCTCCTCCATGCCGCTCATCCAGACGGCGTCGAACTCCAGCCCTTTCGCCGCGTGCAAGGTCATGAGCCCGACCCGATCGCCGCCCTCGGCCGCATCGGCGTCGCCCACCAGCGCCAACTGCTCGAGAAAGCCGAGCAGCGGCGTGTCGGGGCCTTCGTCGTCGGGCGCTGCGGCGGCGATGGCGGCGTGGGGATCGGGCCGATCGCCCGGCGGCTCGTCTCCGCCGACAGGACTGCCGAGCGCTCCGGGTGCCTGCCGCACGGCCTTGAGATACTGCGCGCGCGTCTGGGTCAAGGGATTGGGAAGGAGCGGCTTCTCGCGGGGCGCAGCGCCGCGCGCCTCGGCCCAGGCGCGGTCGAATTCCTTCGCGGCGCCGACCAGCTCCATGAGGTTCTCGAGCCGGTCTTCTCCCTCCTCTCCTTCGAGGCGCAGCCGGTCGGCGTAGCCCGTCTCCTGGATGACGCGCTGGATGGAATCCGCTGCGCCCGCGTCCTGGGCCACACCCGCGCGCAGCTTTTCGATCAGCGCCTGGAAGGGGGCGAGCTTGCCGCGCGCGTTGGCGGGCAGCTCGAGATCGTTTGAGCCCAAAGCTTCCCAGAGCGACAGCCCCTGCCGCGCGGCGCTGGTGCGCAAGTGCTCGACGGTGGTGTCGCCGATGCCCCGCGGAGGGGTGTTGATGACGCGGAGCAGATCGCCGTCGGAGCGCGGGTTGACGCAGAGGCGCAGGTAGGCGGCGACGTCCTTCACCTCGGCCCGGTCGTAGAACGACCGCCCGCGCACCACCCGATAGGGGATGCGCCGCGCTCGCAGCGCATCCTCCAGCGCGCGCGATTGGGCATTGGCGCGGTAGAAGATGGCCATCTCCGAGTAGGACGTGCCCCGCGCGCTTTCCGCATAGAGATCCTGCGCGATGCGCGCGCCCTCGTCGCGCTCGTCCTCCGCCACGAAGACGCGCACCTTCTCGCCCTCGCCCGCGGCGGTCCAGAGCTTCTTCTCGCTGCGGCGCTCGTTCTTCTCGATGATGGCGTGCGCCGCGGAGAGGATGCGCTGGGTGCTGCGGTAGTTCTGCTCCAGCCGCACCACCCGCGTGCCTTTGAAGTGCTTGGGGAAGTCGAGGATGTTGTCCACCTCCGCGCCGCGCCAGCGGTAGATGGACTGGTCGTCGTCGCCCACGACGCAGAGGTTGCCGTGGGTTCCGGCGAGCATGCGCAGGAGCTGGTACTGGGCGGGGTTGGTGTCCTGGAATTCGTCGACCAGGACGTGGCGGAAGCGGCCCGAGTAGTAGGAGAGAATGTCGGCGCGTTTCCTGAACAGCTCGATCACCCGGACGATCAGGTCGCCGAAGTCCACCGCGTTCGAGGCCTGAAGCGCCTTCTGGTAGCGCGCGTAGACTTTCAAGGCGGTCTTGCCGGGCACGTCGTAATCGGCGACCTGCACCTCGCCAGGCAGGAGGCCGGCGTTCTTCCAGCGGTCGATCCTCGCCAGGTGCAGCTTCGCGGTCGCGGCGTCCATGCCCAGGTCCGACGTCGCGCGCTTCGCCGCCGCGAGCTGGTCCGCGTCGTCGTAGATGGCGAAGCTCCGCGTCAGCTCGAGGGCCTCCGCCTCGCGGCGCAGGATGCGCGCACCCGCGGCGTGGAAGGTGGCCACCCAGAGGCGCTCCGCCTCGGGGCCGACCAGCTTCCCGACGCGCTCCTTCAGCTCCCCCGCCGCCTTGTTCGTGAAAGTGACGGCAAGAATCTCTCCCGCCCGGGCCAGCTTCTCGCGCAACAGGAATGCAATCCTGTGAGTCAGCACCCGCGTCTTTCCCGAGCCGGCGCCGGCGAGGATGAGGAGCGGCCCCTCGCCGTGCTGCACCGCCTCGAGCTGCGGCGGGTTGAGAACTTTGGCGAACGGGTCCACTGCACCTCTCGTAACACGGTGATAGAGATGTTGCCGTGGTGGAACCGGCAAAAGTCCGCATCATCCCCCTGGGGGGCCTGGGCGAAGTGGGGATGAACTGCATGGTCCTCGAGTCCGGCGGCGACCGCATCCTCATCGACTGCGGGTTGATGTTTCCCAACGCCGAGCAGGCGCTCGGGGTGGAGGTGATCGCGCCCGACCTTTCCTACCTGCAAAAGGCCGGGAAAGTGGACGCGGTGCTGCTCACCCACGCGCACGAGGACCACATCGGCGCGCTGCCGTATTTTCTCCGCGAGTTTCCCGAAGCCGTGGTTTGCGGGACGAAGTTCACGCTCGCGGTGGTGAAGGAGAAGCTCTCCGAGCACGGCATCGCGCCGCCCTACCAGGAGATCTTCGCCCACGGCATGGGGATGGTGGGCGAGCACATCGACTTCGAGCCGCTGCAGGTCCCGCACTCCATCCCCGACAGCGTCGGCTACGCCCTGGTCACCGAGGCGGGCCTGATCGTGCACACCGGCGACTTCAAGGTGGACTGGTCGCCGGTGGACGGGAAACTTCTCGACGTGCGCCGCTTCGCCGAGCTGGGCGAGCAGGGAGTGGCCTGCCTGCTCTCCGATTCCACCAACGCGGAGCGCGAGGGAACGACGCCCAGCGAGCGCGAGGTGGGCGAGTCGTTGGCGCGCATCTTCGCCGCCAACTCCGCGCGCGGCCGCATCGTGGTGGCGATGTTCGGCTCCAACATCCACCGCGTGCAGAGCGTGGTGCGCGCGGCGCTGGGGAACAACCGCAAGGTGGTGCTGCTCGGCAGGTCGATGCAGACCAACGTGCGGCTCGCGCTCGATCTCGGCTACCTCAAGTGCCCGCCGGACTGCTTCGTCGATCCCGAGGCCGCCGAGCATTTCAAGCCGCGCGAGCTGGTCATCCTCTGCACCGGCGCGCAGGGCGAGCCGCGCAGCGCGCTGGCGCGGCTGGCACTGGGCGAGCACCCCAGCGTCCATCTCGACAAGGACGACCTGGTGATTCTCTCCAGCCGCGTGATTCCCGGCAACGAGCGCGCGCTGGGGAACATCATCGATCACCTGGTGCGGCGCGGCTGCCACGTGCTCTCCTCGAACACCTCCACCCAGCTCATCCACACCAGCGGCCACGCCTGCCAGGGCGAGCAGCGGATGATGATCGACCTCATCCGCCCCAAGAGCTTCGTGCCGGTGCACGGCGAGTACCGCATGCTGGTGGCGCACGCGCGCCTCGCCGAGCAGGCCGGCGCGCGGCCGCTGGTGGCCGAGGACGGCGACGCGGTGGAGCTGCGGCGCAACGAGATCCCCGCGCTGGTCCCGGGCGCGGTGAGCGCGGGGCGGCGCTATCTCGATGCGCGCGGCGCATTCGCCGACGTGGGCGAGGTGGCGCTGCGCGACCGGCAGCTGCTCGCCGAGACGGGCATGCTGGTCTGCTTCTGCGTGCTCGATCGCAAGAGCGGCGAGGTGGTGCGCGGTCCGGAGCTTTTCGGCAAGGGCGTGGCGGGTCTCGATGATTTGCGGATGGCGCGGGCGCGGCAGCTCGCCCTCGATGCGCTGGCCGAGCTGAGCCCCGCGCAGCGCACCGATCACGGCATCGTCGAGGAAGCGCTGCGGCGCGCGGTGCGATCGGCCTGGAGCAAGGGCGTGGAGAAGCGGCCGATGGTGATGCCGGTGGTCATCGAGATGTGACCGTGGGAGCCTGAGCCATGCCGTCCTTCGACATCGTCAGCAAGGTGAGCGAGCAGGAGGTCGACAACGCCTTCCAGCAGGCGAAGAAGGAGGTCGACCAGCGCTACGACTTCAAGGGGACCGAGACTTCGCTGGAGAAAGTGGCGGCGCCGGAGAAGGGCCTCAAGATCCGCAGCACCACCGAGCCGCGGCTGGAGGCGGCCCGCAACGTTCTGGTGGAAAAGCTCGCCAAGCGGGGCGTGCCCCTGCGCGGGCTCAAGTACGGGAAGGTCGAGCAGTCCGGCAAGCACGTCTCGCAGGTGCTCACTTTCGCGCAGGGGATCGAGACGGAGAAAGCCAAGACCATCGTCAAGATGATCAAGGACAGCAAGCTGAAAGTGCAGGGCTCCATCCAGGGCGACAGCGTGCGCGTCTCGGGCAAGAACCGCGACGACTTGCAGAGCGTCATCCAGATGGTCCGCGGCAAGCAGGACGAGCTGGCGGTCGATCTGATGTTCGAGAACTTCCGGGACTGACCTTGCCCGCCCGGCCCCCCTACTTTGGTGACACGGAGTCCTGGGCGATCGTGCGCGGCCTCAAGCCCCGCCCGTTCAAGGACGCGTACAACCTCTTCCTCCGCGCCCGCTGGCCGGCGGTCATCGGCGCCATCGCAGGTGCGTTCCTGGTCGTGAACCTGCTCTTCGCCCTGGTCTACCGCGCCCTCGGCGGCGTGGCGGAAGCGAGGCCGGGCTCGCTGGCGGACGCGTTCTACTTCAGCGTGGAGACGCTCGCCACCCTCGGATACGGCGTCATGCATCCGGAGAGCACCGGCGCGCACCTGGTGGTGGTGGTCGAGGTGCTGATCGGGACGCTGCTCCTCGCGCTGACCACGGGCCTCGTCTTCTCCAAGTTCTCCCTTCCCACCGCGCGGGTACTCTTCACCAAGGAGATGGTCGTCTCCCGCAGGAACGGCGTTCCCACGCTCATGTTCCGCCTCGGCAACGAGCGGGGCGGGCGCGTGTTCGACGTCGAGATCCGCCTCTCGGTGGGATTGCAGGAAAAGACCCTGGAGGGCGAGGACATCTACCGGGTGGTCGAGCTCTCGCTGCAGAGGGGCCGGGTGCAGAGCCTCGCCCGCGCCTGGCTTGGAACACACCCCATCACCGAGGCGAGCCCGCTCTTCGGGCATACCGCGGAGTCGCTGAAGAAGGCCGACGCCGAGTTCCTCGCCACCGTCACCGGTATCGAGGGCACTACCGCCCAGCCGCTTCTGGCCGCCCATTCCTGGGTCTACGACGAAGTTCACTTCGGGATGCGCTTCGCGGACATGCTCATCGACCTGCCCGACGGCAGAAGTATGGTGGACTTCACCCGGTTCGACGATCTAATACCCGCGGAGTGACAAAGACCCTCTTCCTCCTCTCGCTCGGCTGCCCCAAGAACAGGGTGGACAGCGAGGTCATGCTCGGCAGCCTGCTCGACGAGGGGTACCAGCTCGTCGAGGAGCCGGAGGACGCGGAGGTCATCCTCATCAATTCCTGCGCCTTCATCGGCGAGGCGAAGCAGGAATCCATCGACGCCATCCTCGAGCACGCCCAATTCAAGGAGATGGGCCGCTGCAAGGCGCTGGTGGTCGCCGGCTGCCTGACGCAGCGCTACGCGGACGTGCTGCAGCTGGAGATGCCCGAGGTCGATTACTTCGTCGGCACCAGCGCCTATCCGCGCATCGCCCAGATCCTCAAGGGCGAGCGCGACCGGGCGGTCATCCCCGACCCGGACTACATCGCCGACAGCAAGACCCCGCGGCGCAACTCGATGCCGCGCTGGACCGCGTACGTGAAGATCAGCGAGGGCTGCGACAACAAGTGCGCCTTCTGCATCATCCCCACCCTGCGCGGGCTGCAGCGCTCGAGGCCCATCGACGACATCGTCGTGGAAGCGCAGCGGATGGTCTCCGAGGGTGCCGTCGAGCTGAACCTCGTGGCGCAGGACCTGACCGCGTACGGACACGACCTCCCCGGCAAGCCGCGACTGTACGAATTGCTCGAGGCGCTGAGCGATGTTCCGGCGCGCTGGATCCGCCTGCACTATGCCTATCCGCGCGACTTTCCCGAGGAGCTGATCGACGCTCTCGGCAAGCAGCCCAACCTGGCGCGCTATCTCGACATGCCGCTGCAGCACATCAGCGATCCGGTCCTGCGGCGCATGAAGCGCGGCCGCGATTCGGCCTGGGTGCGCCGGCTGGTGCGCAAGCTGCGCGATCGCGTGCCCGATCTGACGTTCCGGACCAGCTTCATCGTCGGCTTTCCCGGCGAGACTGAGGCACAGTTCGCAGAACTGTGCGATTTTATCGACGAGATGCGCTTCGAGCGCGTGGGCGTCTTCCAGTTCTCCCGCGAAGAGGGCACCGCCTCGTACGACCTGGACGGCCAGCTCCCCCAGAGAGTCAAGGCGCAGCGGCAGAAGAAGCTGCTCGGCATCCAGCGCAAGATCAGCAAGCAGCACCAGCAGAACCTGGTAGGCAAGACGCTGGACGTGCTCGTCGAGGGCGTCTCCGACGAGACCGACCTGCTCCTCGAAGGCCGCTGGATGGGCCAGGCGCCGGAGATCGACGGCAAGGTCTACGTCAATCGCGGGCAGGCGCGGGCGGGAGAGATCGTGCGGGTCGAGATCGAGCAGGCTGGCGACTACGATCTGGTGGGCGGCATCGCCGGCGCGGAAGCAGCCGTAGCGCTGGTCACGCCGGTGCAGCAGCACATGCCGCGGCCGCGGTTCCCTATTCTTTCACACTGAGCAGGCGGCCTTCGGCGATCCATCCCGCGAGCGCCGCCAGCGCCACGCCGCCGACGTGGAACACCCACAGGTGCGCGGCCTGCGCGTGGGCCGAGCAGCCGAGATGCAGCGCCGCCTGTCCGGCCAGAGCGCCGGCGGCCGCCGCCTGGGCAAGAGCCCCGGGTCGCGGGTCGCGCCCGAAGACCCACGCCGCGGCGGCGAGCGGAAGCGCCGCGGAGACCAGCTCCGCGATCATGCATTCGATCCCCAGGCCCGGAACGAGCCCTCCCATCTGTCCGGCGAACGCGAATCCCGGGGCTCCTCCGGCGGCCAGAGCGAACGCCGCCGCCGCGGCGACGGCAACCAGAGCGCCTGCCCGGAGCACGCCCGCGGTCCCGGCCAGCGCCGCGGCGAGAGCCGCGACCACCAGCGCCGGCGCCCACGCCTCGGGGTCGAGATGGCGCGCGACGAGCAGAAGCATCGCGAACGCAGCCACCGCCGCCCCCGCCCGCAGGGCCCATGCGCGCGGCGAGAAAAAAAATAATTTTTTTTTCGTCCAATCTCTGGACAGGGTGGCGAGGATGGGGTCCGACGCGCGTCGGAGCGCCTCGGCCGACGGCGCCGGCAGCCGGGCCGCGGCGAGCAGCCGCATGAGCTGCTCGCCCTTGCGCAGCTCCTCCATGCACCCCGCGCAGCCGCGCGCGTGCGCCAGATACTCGTCGCGCCCGGGATCCCCCTCGGGGAGCGCCGCAACGCCGGCCGCT
>WNEY01001685.1_pt1 | contig 17677 bp, 24 predicted proteins | sample 5400531 | NCBI WGS metagenome assembly WNEY01 (sample SAMN13153338, study PRJNA577476) | soil metagenome | isolation source: 200 cm saprolite under Douglas fir tree site 1 | place: USA:California | collected 2015-04-18
ACGCGCGCTCGTGCTTCATGGGCTCTCCTCGCCGAGCAGCAGCGCGAGGCGGTTGAGCCCTCGGCGCGTCCAGCTCTTCACCGTCCCGAGCGGGACGCCGAGGTCGGCGGCGATCTCGCGCTGCGAGCGATCCTGGCGGTAGGCGAGCTCGATCACGGTCCGCTCGTGCCGCGGTAGGCGCGCGAGCGCGGACTCGAGCCAGAAGCGTTCGACCAGCGGGCCGTCGTCGACGCCTGCCTCGACGTGCTCGCCGATAGGTTCTGGGATCCGGTGAACACGGAGATTGGAGGCGACGTTGCGCGCGAGCACGACCAGCCAGGCGGGCGCCGTACCGCGCTGCGGGTCGAAGAGGCTCGCCTTGCGCCAGATGCGCGCGAACACCTCCTGCGCGCAATCCTCCGCTTCACGGCCTGCGTGCAGGCGGCAGAGACGATCGACGGCGCGCCGGTAGCGGCGCCGCAGCTCCTCGAACGCCGGCTCGCTGCCTCGGGCGACTGCCGCCAGCAGCTCCGCGTCGGTCGGGCCCGCAGGCCGAGCCTCGCGACGCCGGGTCGGAGCCTCGAGCGGAAGCGCCTGCGAGCTCACACGAACAGGTACACGTGCCACCACGCAGTTGGATGCGGCGGCTCGGCCGAACGCTTCCGGCCGAGCCGCGCGTTCTGGTTCCTACTTGACCGCGACGGTGACGGACGCCTGCGCGCCGATCGTCGGCGCGTGCGTGTTGTCCTCGAGAATCGCGATGAACTTGTGCTGCCCCGGCTTGATGCCGGCCAGCGAGACGTGGAACGAGCGCGTGCAGTTCATGCCGAGCATTGTCCCCATTCCCATCATGCCCATCGTCGTCGTGTCGACGTTCGCGTGCCAGTGGCCGTAGCCCTTGACGGGTGCCTTCCCGTACAGGGCGCAGGAGAGGCGGAAGTTCTTGACTGCGACGACGAAGTCGAAGCCGCCGTGAACTGTCGCACCGGGCTTCGGCGAGACGATCGTGATCTGCGGCTTGCCGGGGAAGTTGATCGGCTGCACCGCCGCAAGTGGATGTGAAGGCTTGTAGACGAAGCTGATCTGCTTCATCGCCTTCATGTCGTCGGCATGGTCGTTCGCAGCCGGAATGAACTGCGCCGTGTGCTTGCCCGGAAGGACGTCGAGCATGCTGACCGAACCGCGCGGCCCGCAGAACATGTTGATCAACGACTTGTCGAGCTCGATGTGGTAGTGGCCGATGCCTTTGCGATTCGCGGTGCCTGCAAAGCGGCAGTCGACCTTGAAGTGCGTGATCTTCACGAGCGTGTTCAGCGTGTTGCCGGTCAGCGTCGTCCCCGTCTTCTTCGGTGCGAGCACGGTCAGGTGCGCACCGGTATTCGCCGTCATCATCGGCGGATTCGCCGCGAATGCGATCGCTCCCGCGACGAGCGTTCCGACGCCCGCGAGAAGCACGATGCTCATTCGTCTTGACCTCGAGCGCATCAACCCTCCTTGAAGTCGATCTACAAAATCCCTAACTGGGGTACAGCCGCCGAGTCGGCGGCGGATGCAACGCTTAGCTCACGGCGAAGCTGCCGTGCATGAGCGTCCGGTGCGGGTCGCAGCGGTAGCGGTAGGTTCCGCGTGTCAGGCGAACGGTCCAGGTCGTCTGCCCGGTCCTGGCGACCGACGTCGCCTTGGCGACGCCCGGGCCGTAGAGGTGGAAGTTGTGGATCGGAGAGAGATCGCTGACGGCGATCGTGTAGACGCCCGGCTTCAGCTTCTTCACGGCGACGCCGCTCTTCGTCTTCAGCGTGATCGTGAAGCCCGGGCCGACCGTGCCCTTCAGGGTCGTTGTCGCGGATCTTCGCGCCGCGGCCGTAGCCACCAGCGCGAACGCGACCAGGAACACGACGGCTGTTCTCACAGACACTCCTTCCATACATCGGCGGCGCCGGCCTCGGATGCCTTGGAGCAGGATTCGCGTGTGACGATGGCCGCACCCGACGCGGTACGGCCATCGTCCTGGGAGGCGGTCAGCTCAGCGCCCTTCTGCGATCTGGCTGACGCGGTCGCCCTGGAAGCGCAGCGCGCGGACAATCGTCGCGAGCGCGAGGGCGACACTTGTGAAGACAAGCGCGACGCCGGCGAAGCGGAGCGGCGCAACCCACGCGCCGATGTCGGCGGCGCCCGAGGGGTCAGTGTCGAGCTTCGCGGCCTGGACGAAGCCGATCGCGAAGGTCGCGAACAGCGTCATCAGCCCCATGATCATGGCGGCCGGGAACGCGTAGCCGGTCCACGGCCGCTTGAGGATCAACACGTGCTGGCCGAGCGCGGCCTGCACCTTCGCGCCGCCGTCGCGCAGCTCGCCGAGGATCGTCGCGAGCACGAAGACGACGGCCGAGAGCAGGAAGCCGATCCCAAGGAAGAGCAGACCGGGGTTCCAGGCCGCGATCTGCTGCACGTGCAATGGATTCGAGGCCGACGCCTGCACGGTGCCGGAGACGATCCCGGCCGCGATCGCCATCAGCCCCATGCCGAGCGCCGGGCGCCACATCGTGCGCGCCATCGCCGGCAGGTCGGACCCTTCCCGCTCGCGCGGGATCGCGGCCTGCCCGCCGACGCGCACCGTTGGCGCGGGGGAACGGTTGAGAACGGTTGCCATCTACGACTCCTTCTGTGCGGGGGGTTCCGCCGCGGGAAGCAGCCGCGGCAGCGTGTCGCTGAGCACGCCGGCGCGGATGCGAATGCGACGGGTGATCGAGAGCAGACGCGCTCCATGACCGCGCCGAAGTCGACGTCGACGTTGCCGACGCGAATCCCGTAGCAGGCGGCGGCGTAAGCGTCGTGCGCGATCTCAGCGGCTCTGACCAGAGCCTTGGTGGGTATGCACCCTCGCGTGATTCAGGTGCCGCCAATCTGCCCGGCTTCGAACAGCGCGACACGCTTTCCGCGGCGCCGGGCATGGCGCACGCCCGCCCAGCCGCCCATGCCGCAGCCGATGACGGCGACGTCGAAGCGCCCGCTCACAGCGGCACGATCGTCCCACGGCCGAACGGCGATTCGTAGTCGAGGCCGAGCCGCTCGTACACGAGCGGCGGCACTGCGAGGTCGCCGAGGTAGAGGCGGCTGACCGCGCCTGCGCGCAAACCCTCCTTCGGCAGCGCGAGCGTGAGCGTCGCCTCCGCACGAACATGCGGCTCGTGTAGCACGCCGGTCTCGAGCTCGAGCCCGGAAGGGACGTCGAGCGCGAGCACGAGCCGGCCGGCTGTCCATTCGATCAGCCGCGCCGCCTCGCCGCGCGGCGCGCCGCGCTGCCCGTATCCGAACAGCGCGTCGAGGACGAGATCGGGCTCGCCGAGCTCGCGCTCTCGTACGCCTATGCAGCGCAGGATGTGAAGTTGCTCGCCGGTCGCCGGCGACGTCTGCTCCGAGGCCAACGCGATCTCGACGCGTGCGCCGGCGGCGACGAGGTGACGGGCGGCAGCGAGCCCGCCGCCGCCGTTTCCTCCCGGTCCCGCCAGCACGACGACGCGCGCACCGGCCGCGTCGGCGCCGAGCAGCTCGCGCGCGAGCAGAGCCAGGTTGCGACCGGCGTTCTCCATCAGGCGTGGAAGCGAGATGCCGAGCTCGTCGACGAGCAGGCGGTCGACCTCGCGCATCTGCGCCACCGAGATCCAGGGCAGCTCAGGCAGGCGTTGTCCCGCGCTTGCGGTGCAGCTCGATCGTCTCCTCGAGCGCGTCCGCGAAGCCCTTGATCATCGTCTGGTAGCGGCCGACCTCGCGCACCGCCTCCCGGCTCGGCGGATCGAGCTTCGCCAGCCGTCCCTTCAGCGCCACCGTCGCGAAGTAGACGCCGCGGTAGTAGGCGCGCAGGTAGTCGAGGCTCGCAGGCGGGTCGCCTCTCATTGCGCCGCCTCGAGCGCTGCGAAGACCACGTCGTCGCCGGGCCGGTCGGCGAAGTCCTGGCCGACGTAGACGTAGCGGACGACACCTTCGCGGTCGAGCGCGAAGATCGCCGGCCGGGCGATCTGCCCCTCCTCGTCCCAGACGCCGTAGCGCTTGATCACGTCGCCCTCCGGGTCGGAGAGCAGCGAGTACGGAAGGATCAGCTTGTCGATCAGCGCGCGGTTCTGCTCCGGCGAGTCGACCGAGATCCCGTAGACCTCGGCGCCTGCTTGCATGAACGTCTCGAATTTCCTGGCGTAGCTGACCAGCTGCCCGTTGCAGTACGGTCACCAGTCGCCGCGGTAGAAGACGAGGACGAGTGGCGCCGATCCCGTCGGCAGCGTTACGGGCCCGTCGCGTTGGTTCGGCAGCGTGAACGCAGGCGCGGGGTCCCCGACCGCGACCGCCATCTACTCTTCCGTGACGATGCGTTCGATGACGCGATCCGCGAGCGTCGGCTCAGCGTCGGGCTCGCTGCGGCCGAGCGCGCGGAGGTTCTCGACCGTCTCCTTGAGCGAGCGGAGGATGGCCTGGCAGCGCTCGCACGTCGCCAGGTGCCGGAGGATTCTCCAACGCCGCAGCCCGTGCAGCTCGCCCTCGAGATGCTCGGACAGCGACGCCGACGTCTCTGCGCAGGTGGCCCGGAAAGGATGCTTGATCGTCTCCACGTTCACTTGGATGCCTCGATTCGCGCCATCGATGCAGGAAGCTTGAAGCCTATGCGCGGCGACGACGACGCGGAGTTGCTCCGGCGCGCCCGGGACGGCGACCTGGACGCCTTCGCCGAGCTGATCCGTAACTCCGAGCGCCGCGTGCGGGCGCTGCTCAGCCGGATCCTGGACGACGCACGGGACGTCGAGGAGGCGGCCCAGGACACGTTCGTCCAGGCGTGGCGGAACCTGCACCGCTTCCGCGGCCACGCCGCTCCCTCGACCTGGTTCTACCGCATCGCCGTCAACGAGGCGCTGCAGCGCACCCGGCGGAAGCGCGTCGACACGCGGCCGCTCGAAGAAGAGCAACTTCACCGCTTCTCGCCCGGCGCCGACGCGGTCGCCGAGGAGCATGAGCTGCGCGCGTTCCTTGCGGCGTGCCTGCGCGCACTACCGCTCGAGCTTCGAGTTCCGGTCGTGCTCCGCGACGTCGAGGGCTGGTCGAATCAGGAGATCGCCGACGTCCTCGACCTCTCCTTGGCGGCGACGAAGAGTCGCATCCACCGAGGCCGGATGCGCATCCGCGAAGAAGTCGATGCCTGGCGCGAGGCGTCCGAGGCGAATCCGTCCCGGCTCGTGCGGCAGCTCAGCGAGCGATGAGTGGGCGGAACGTGACGGTGCGTACACCACCGCCAGAAGGTTGACCGCGCTGTAGCCAATTATCCGGCGCGCCGCTCGGCTTCCGCCGCCACTGTCTCGAGGGCGTTGCGGACGGTCGCTTCCCAGGTTGCCGCGACCTTGTCGCCCCACCAGCGGCCGAGCGCCCAGAAGTCGGTGCCGAGCTCGCCCGACCACGTCAGCACGGTTCCGCCGTCGGCGGGATGCAGGGCGAATGACTCTGTCACGTGCGGCACGGGACCGCGGATGAGCCGGAAGTCGATCCGGCTCGGACGCTCGAAGCGCACCGTCTCCACCGTGGTCGCCTTGCCGATCGGGGTCGGCGTGAAGTGTGCTGCGAGCACCATGTCGCTGCCGCGCTCCCAGACCTCGAGCTTCTCGCGCAGCGCTCGCGGCGTGCGGCGGAGATAGGGATCGGCGACGACATCGAACACTACTTCCGGCGGCGCGGCGATCTTCCACGCGACGGGGCCGAGCGGGCGGAGGTTGCGGCCGATGCCGACGTCGATCGTGACCGCACCCGTTGCGACCAAGCGCCAGGCTCCGGCGATCCCGATCAGCGTGAGCAGAAGCCGGCGAATCATCGAACCGCCGGCTGGACGGACCGCAGCGCTGTGGTCCCGAAAGTCGCCAGTCCCGCGACGGCGCCGACGACGACGAGCAGGGTTCCGGCCGGGAGTCCAAAAAGCGCAAGCTCAAGACCCGCGAACAGGACGAGACCTGGATAGCGACCGGAGACCAAGGCGTAGCGCGCGGGCGCCTCGGCGTGCACGAGGTAGAAGGACGCGACCGCGAGCCACGGCAGCGCGCAGCGGACGAGCACAAGCACCACGATCCACGCAGGAAGAGGAGCGGCGAGCGCGGCGGCACCGAGCACGATCGTGTCGGCGGCTCCGTCGAGCCAGCGGCCGAGACGCGTGACCCGATTTGTCGCGCGCGCGAGCGCGCCGTCGAGGACGTCGCTCGCGCCCGCCGCGAGCAGAAGCGACGCGGCGGCGGCGTGCGGCAGCACGAGCAGCGCCGGCGCAGCGCCGACCCGAAGCATGCTCAGCAGATTCGGCGCGCCGATGCCGCCGATCCGGGACCCGTCCGGCCGCTCCACCATGCCCACGTGCCAATCGAGCATCACGGCGACGAGCAGCCACCATCCGGCACCGGCAAGCGCGGGCAACGGCCGCAACACGGCGACACCGGCCCAAACTGCAAAGCCGGCGGTCGCGAGCACAAGCGTCTGCCGGTGCTCACGCCGGTGCGCCCAGCGAGCCTCGCGTGCGCGCTCGAACGAGCGACGTAGGAACAGAAGCCACGCGCACGGCGCGAAGCTTGCCGCGTGCAGTTCGGCGAGCAGCTCCTGTGCCCAGCGTTCGCCGTCGGTCATCGGCGTGCGATCACGACGCTGTAACCCAGGATGCCGTCCAAAACTGCGTTCCGTGCCGCGGCGCAGAGCTCGAGCGCGCGCTCGACGTCGAACGCGGCAAGGACGCGCACTGCGCGTAGCCGCGCCTCGACGCGCTCCAGGAGGCTCGCGAGCTCGCGGTCGTGACTCTCACTCTGCTCGACGGTGAGCCCCGCCTGCTCGAGCAGCGCCGCAATTTCCTCGAGCGGGCGCGCGTCTGCGACACATGCGACCCATGCTTCGACCGTCGCGAGCTCGGCGGGCAAGCGTTCCGGCTCGGCTGTGACGTCGGAGAGTGCCAGCCGCGTCCCCGGCCGCAGCACGCGCGCGAGCTCACGCGCGGCCTGCTCTTTGTTCGGGAAGGTGCAGAGCGCGCACTCGCAGAGCGCGCCGTCGATGCTCGCGTCTTCGAGCGGAAGCGCCTCGGCGTCGCCCTGGACGAAGCGGACGAGCGGATGCGGCGACGCCTTGGGAACGACGAGGTCGACCCCGATCGCGGCGCAGCCGCTTCGCATGCGAGCTGCAACGTGCTCGTCCCCGGGCCGCAGGCGACGTCGACGACCGTGTCGCCGGTACCGATCTCGAGTGCCACGATCAGCCGCGACGTCAGCGCTGCGCCGCCCGGGTGGAACGAGTCGCCGAGCAGGAAGCGCGCCGCGACCGACGAGTACGCGGCGGCGCAGCTGCTCTTGATTTCCTCGGCAGCGAGAGTCATATGACCACCGTCTTGGAGCCGTGCGCGGTCGCGCGCAAGAGCGGCTGCAGGGGTCGTGCGTTCGGAACGACCGGCTCCACCGTCGTTCCCGTCAGTTGCGCGCGAACCTGTTCGCGGTACCCGACCGAGTTGTAGGCGCAGAAGGGAATCAACCGACCGTCGGGAACGATCTCGACCACGCAGCACTTCATCAGCTGGCGCACGTTCAGGGTGTACGCGTCCTGGAAGTCCTGCACAGTGATCACGAACGCGTGCCGGCGAACGTCGGCGAGCGCCGCGTGAAGGTCGATCCCGCAGCTGTCGCAGGCGAGCAGCGCGCGCTCGGCGCCGGGTGTGGCCGAGGCGGAGAACATCCGCTCGAGCGAGTGCCGCACCTCGAGGTCGGGCACGACGCGGTTCGCGGCGTAGTCGAGATAGTCCTCGACCTCGATCAGGCGCGCCAGCGGCAGCAGCGCGTCGCCGTCCACGAGCGCGTAGCACATGCTGCGGCAGCTCGGGAAGCAGCAGGAAACAGCAACGAAGTCCGAGACCCGCAGCGACTCTTGCCACTGCGCGGCGACGAGCTTCATCACGTCCGCATTCGTCAGCCGCTCGAGCGGATCGAAAACCAGATGCCTGCCCGAGTGCGTCACCGGCTGGAAGACGACGCTGTTCACGGCCGGGTGTGAGACGCCGAAGCGGACGATCGCGCCCAGCTCGTGCTCGTTCACGCCGCGCTCGACCGCTGCGACGAGCGTCACGCTCATCCCCAACTCCGCGCAGGCGTCGAGCGCCCGCTCCTTGTCGCGGCGTAGGTCCTTGCCGCGCAGCGCCAGGTGCGTCTCGACCTCGAATCCGTCGAACTGCAGATACAGGTGCGGCCCGGCCGCCGCCAGACGCTCCGCGAAGGCGCGATCGCGCGCCAAGCGGATCCCGTTCGTATTCACCATCACGAAGCGGATCCCTCGCGCCTTTGCGAGCTCGACGAACTCGACGAGCTGGGGATGGATCGTCGGCTCGCCGCCCGAGAACTGCACGACCTCCGGCTCGCCCTCGGCGGCGACGAAACGGTCGAGCATGAACTCGACCTGCGCGCCCGTGAGCGAGAACCCGTCCGGTTGGTGGCCCGAGTCGGCGAAGCAGAGCGGACAGTCGAGGTTGCAGCCGCTGTTCACCTCGATGATCCCGAGGCAGGCGTGCTGCCTGTGCTCCGGACAGAGCCCGCAGTCGAGCGGGCAGCCGTCCCGCACCTCTGTCTGTAGCACCCGCGCCCGCGTTCCCGCTTTGTTGAAGCCGAGCTGGCTCAGGTACAGCTCGGCGTCGGAGTGGACGAGCGCGTCGAACGCGCCGTGCTGCGCGCACCACTTGCTCAGGAGCACGCGGCCGTCGCGTACGTACACCTCCGCGTCGATCACGGTCTTGCAGATCGGGCAGATCGACTTCGTCGACTCGAGCTTCATCAGATTTGCCAGCCGGTGAAGCGTGAGAGCTGTGTGGTCAGACGAACCAGCTCGCCGGTCGCGAGCAACACGCCGAACGCGACCATCAGCCCGCCGGCGGTGACCGACACGACGCGCCAGTGGCGCCGCAGCGCGCGGATCACACCGAGCGCGCGCGTGAACACAAGCCCCGAGAGCAGGAAGGGAACGCCGAGGCCGAACGAATACACGCCGAGCAGCACAGCACCTTGACCGGCGCGGCCGTTGCTCGCCGCGAGCGCGAGGATCGCCGCCAGCGTCGGCCCGATGCAAGGTGTCCAGCCGATCGCGAACGCGACGCCGGCGAGACTCGCGGTCGCGGCGGTCTTGCGCTCGCTCCGCAGCTCGAGCCTCCGCTCGGCGAGCAGCATGCGCGGCAGCGGGACGCCGGCGTAGATCAGTCCCGCGAGCGCGACGAAGGTTCCGGCAACGATCTCCAGCGGGCGGCGATGCGTCAACAGCACGTTGCCGAACCACGCCGCGCCGGCACCGAGCAGGACGAACATCGCCGTGAAGCCGAGCACGAACGCGGCCGTCGTCAACGTCACGCGCCGCGTGCGCGCGCCGAGCTCGTCGAAGCCGACTCCCGATACGAACGAGAGGTACCCCGGGATCAGCGGCAGCACGCACGGCGACGAGAAGGAGACGAAGCCGGCCGCGAACGCCGCCGCGAACGCCGCCGGCCCGAAGTGGAGCATCAGGTCTGCCGGAGAGCGGTCTTCAGGCCCTGCGCGAACCCGGAGAGGTTCGTCGCGCCGACGACGCGGGCGACGATGTGGTGGCGGCGGTCGAGGAAGAACGTCGTCGGGAAGCCCTGGACGCCGAGGCGTGCCGCGATCGCGCCCTGCGGATCGGAGATGCTCGGGTGGTGCCAGCCGAACTCCCGGTAGAAGGCGCGTGCGCCGGACGTGGTGTCCTGCGAATCGATCCCGATCGTCTGGGAGCTCGGATGCGTCCGCGTGAACTCCGCGAGGTCGCGCGCCTCGGCCCTACAGCCTGTGCACCAAGAGCCCCAGACGTTGAGCACGATCGGCTTGCCCGCATACGAGGCGAACGAGACGTGCCCGCCGGTGATCGGATCGGTGCCGGCGAGCTGAAGGCCGCCGCCGGAGACACGAAGGGCTGGCGCCGGCCCGTTCCCGCGCGCCGCGAACACGCCGCCCACGCCGAGCGCCGCGACAACCGCGGCGGCGGCAAGCCAGAGCCAGCGCCGGCGGGCGGGTCGCAGGGAAGGTTGAGGCAGGTTTGCTCTGGCCGCCCGCCGGGCTTGCTTTGCCTTCCGCTGGCTCATCAGGTGGTTTGATGCGATCCGCGGCACCGGAGATTCGCGGTAGCGCATCTAAGTTCGTGATGAGGGCCGCAATCGGATTGGTGTTCGCGGCGCTGCTCGTCGCCGGGTGCTCGGCGGCGGCTCCGCACCGACGAGCGCACGCGGTGGCACTGCCGCCTCCCGCGGCGCTTGCGCTCGGCTGGCGCACGGACTTCAGCCGCCACAGCGTCCCCTTCGACGAGATCGGGAGCGGCGGCCCGGGCAAGGACGGCATCCCCGCGCTCGACCATCCGCGCTTCGCGCCGGCCGACCGGATCGACTTCCTCCGCCCCCGCGAGCCCGTGATCGAGCTCACGGTGCACGGCGAGACGCGCGCCTACCCGCTGCAGATCCTGATCTGGCACGAGATCGCGAACGACGTCATCGGCGGCGTGCCTGTCGCCGTGACGTTCTGTCCGCTGTGCGACACCGCGATCGCCTTCGACCGCCGCGTGAACGACAGGACGCTCAGCTTCGGGACGACCGGTGACCTCCGCAACTCCGACCTCGTCATGTACGACCGCCAGACGGAATCGTGGTGGCAGCAGTTCGGCGGCGAGGCGATCGTCGGGCGCTACACGGGAACACGGCTTCGGCAGCTTCCCGCGCGGATCGTCGCCTGGTCGGCGTTCGAGCGCGCCCACCCGCGCGCGCTCGTGCTGACGCGCGACACCGGCTTCCTGCGCGCCTACGGACAGAACCCGTACGCCGGCTACGACGACGTCTCGAGCCCGCCCTTCTTTCCCGCCGCGCACTCCAACGACCGGAGGCTGCCCCCGAAGGAACGCGTCGTCTTCATCGAGCGCGGAAACGACGCGGCGGCGATCGCGTTCTCGGCGCTCGCGCGCCGGCACCGCATCGCGGTGACCGTCGGCGGACACCGGCTCGTCGTCCGCTTCGCGCCCGGCGTCGCCTCGGCGCTCGACCAAGCCGCGGTTGCGTCCGGACGCGACATCGGCTCCGCGCAGGTGACCGAGAACGGGAAGCCCGTGCCCTTCGACGAGCCATTCTGGTTCGCGGTCGCAGCCTTCCGGCCGCACGTGCACGTGATCCGGTGAGCGGCGGCCGGCGCGGAGCCGGCCGCCGCTTTCAGGCTAGGCCGCCGGACGCAGTTCGTGCTCTCGCTGCACCGGACGCGCCGGCTGCGTGCCGATTCGCCTGGCCACGACGAAGACCATGCCCGAGGTCATGCCGAGGACCGCGTGCGCGAGCCACCACGTCCACTGCGGGCTGACGAGCGCCTTCGTGAACAGGTTCGCCTCGGCGTTCGCGCGCAGCGGCAGGATGCCGTAGCGCATGATCACCCACGCGAGCAAGCCCCAGCCGACGCCGAGCATGATCGTCATGACGTCGACGGTCGGCCAGGACGCGCCGCTCCGCCGCAACGCCGTCGCGAACGCGGCCGCAATCATCGCGAAGATGATCCCGAAGACCATCGCGTTCATCACGTGCCCGCCCAGGCCGAGGATGATCGGACCGACGTGGTTGCCAGGCGCGCCGAAGTGGTTGCGACCGCCGACCCAGGACCAGATCGCCATCAGCGGATCCCAGAACGTGTGGGCCGGCGAAGCCCAGCCGTAGAACATCTCAGTCGCGCCCATCATCATCCCGGAGAGCATCCCGCCGATCGCGCCGACCAGCATGAGTCGCCGCGGCGTGAAGCGGGCATCCCGTGTCGATGCCGTCTCCATAATGAAGTCACCTCCGGTTTCGTTCGTTTCGAAGAGTTAGATACGACGAACGCGAAGCGGATTCGCGGGCGCAGGCATCAAATGGGACATGCGTCGGCTTTTGCTGCTTACCGTTCTCGTGTTCGCCGGAGCCGGAGCAGTGATCGTCTACGGACGGCACGCGCGCACAGCTCCGCTCTTCGACCTGAGCACCCGGCACGGCCGCTCGGTCTTGTCGGGGTTCGATCCGAATTATCTCGTGCGCGGGGCATCGCCGGGCCAGATCCCCGCCATCCTGCACCCGCGATTCGAGTCGCCGGAGGCGGCGCGCGGTCTCCTGCCGCCGAGCGACTTCGTGATCGGCGTCGACGTGCGAAGCGACGCGCACGCGTACCCCGTCAAGCTGCTCGCGCTGCACGAGGTCGTGAACGACGTCGTCGGCGGCCGCCCGCTCGTCGTCACCTGGTGTCCGCTCTGCGCGAGCGCGCTCGTCTTCGATCGCCGCGTCGCAGGCAGGACGCTCACGTTCGGCGTTTCCGGTTTCCTCTACCAGGCGAACCAGGTGCTCTACGACCTGCAGACGCGAAGTCTCTGGAGCCAGCTCGCCGACGGCGCCGTCACGGGCCCGCTGCGCGGGACAGGCTCGAGCTGGTCCCCGCGGTGCAGCAGCCGTGGAACGTTTGGCGAGCGGCTCACCCACACACGCGCGTGCTCTCGATCCGGCACGACGTCTTCGCGTCACGTTACCTTCATCCCTACACATACGTGGACTCCCGCGGCGAGGAGAGCTCCGACGATCCCTACGCGGGCTACGTGCAGAAAGTCCCCCTCTACTAAGGCCGCACTATCGCCGGGCTCTCGGGCGCAACCCGAGTCGTCGCCCTGCAACTCGGCGGCCGCAGCAAGGTGTACCCATACCCCTTGCTGCTCCGTCGTCCCGTCGTCGACGACACGCTCGCCGGCGTGCCGCTCGCCGTCTTCTGGAGCGATTCCGTGTTGGTCGCGGGCGTCTTCTCGCGCCGGCTCGACGGACACGTGCTGCGCTTCCGCTGGGAGGGTCGCGCGATCCGAGACACCGCCACTGGCTCGCGCTGGTCCGCGACGACCGGAATCGCCGCCGCAGGAAAGCTCGCGGGGAAGTCGTTGGAGCCTCTCCCATTTACGTTTCCGTATTGGTTTGCGTGGCACGACTTCCATCCCGGCACGGCGATCGCCCACTGACATAGCGGGGAGAGGCGGCGTTTCGCCGCCTCTCCCCGCGAACCCCTACGCGCCGGTGTTGATGAAGATGGTGTTGCCGCGTTCGCCGTTTCTTGCCGCTTCGCATGACATCGCGGCGCGACGCGACATCGTCAAGGTCTGGATCCGGGCGACCCCCGGCCCGCGGCGTGTCCTACATGTGCATTTTCCCCTTCGCCATGTTCGGGGTCCCGTTCGCCTTGAGCACGAGCCAGATGCCGCCGTGCACGACGGCGTGCTGGCACATGATCTTGCCGTGCATGTCAGCCGAGTAGAAGTAGAGTGGATGGTGGTTGTAGGTCACCTGCAGCGAACCGTCCTTGCGCTTGGTCGTGCCGAGCAGCTTCGCGCTCAGACCAGGCCCGGCGCTCGGCGCGCCCTGCGTCAGCAGCGGCGGCCAGGCCTTCGCGCACGCGCCGTAGCAGGTGCTTGTTGCGGTCTTGTCGCGCCCGAACATGTAGACGACGTTGCCGTTCGAGCCGAAGATCACCTTGCCGAACTCGGAAGAGCGCAGGATGAGCTTCGCATGCGCAGGCGTTGACGTGCTCGTCGCCTCCCCAGTCGTGGCCGCAACTAATGCCGCGGCGAGTGCGACCAGGGCGGCGAGCGCAAATGCGCCGCGCCTGCGAGTTCGCAGTCCTTTCATCGACAACCTCTCTTTCTTACGGCTGGACGACCGGACAACGAAAGTCCGCGTCTCCGGCCCGGGTCACCGTGACGTCGCCGGCGTCTCTGGCTGCGATTACCGCTTCGTCCGAGGTGAGCAGATACGGGGTAACGCCGGGGTTGAACGTGACGAGATAGACCTGCCAGCTGCCACCGTGGTAGGGACCGTCACCGGGTGCCACACCGGCGATGCCGAGCTGGCCGGCAGCGCCGTTCGTCACCTTGTAGAAGGGATCGGTTCCACTCCCCGCGGCGATCGGCGACGGCGTCACGACCGTTCCGACGACCGCACCGTCGTGAAAGAGCTGACCCGTCTCCGTGGTCGCCATTGCGGGCAGGGCCGCGAGCAGGGCCGTGCCGGCGGCGAGGAAAGTAACGAGTAACAGACGCATCTCGGTCCTCCTTCGTCGTTGCTTCACACGCCGACCACGCTACGGGCATCGTCTTTCACCGCGATTACCTGCTTCTTAAATGTGGCTTACGCGCGCGCGGGCCCGGCTGCTCGATTTCACCGTTCTGTAAGGACTTGCGTGCAGAATGCGAGTATGGAGACGGTGCTGGTCGTCGACGACGAGCCGACGATCCGGGACGTCGTCGTTCAGTACCTGCGGCGTGAGGGCTATGCAACGCTCGAGGCGGGCGACGGGGACGCCGCGCGCGAGCTTCTGGAGCGCGAGTGGCCGAGTCTCGTCGTCCTTGACCTGATGCTGCCCGGCACGGACGGGCTCACGCTCTGCCGCTGGATCCGCGATCGTTCCCAGCTGCCGGTGATCATGCTGACTGCCCGCGGAGAGGAGGCCGACCGCATCGTCGGGCTCGAGCTTGGCGCCGACGACTATGTGACGAAGCCGTCGCGCTTCCGCTCGCCGCCGTCCTCCTCTCGGGTGTGGCCATGTTCCACATGGGCGCGGACGTCGTCATCCTCGCCGTCGCGGCCGCCTCCTCGACGGTCGCGATCGCGGCCGCACTGCTCATCGGCAGGTCGATCACGGCACCGGTGGATCGGCTACGTGCCGCGTCAGGGGCGCTCGCCGGCGGCGACCTTTCCGCACGGGCGCCGGAGCAGGGCCCAAGGGAGATCGCCGAGCTCGGCGCCGCGTTCAACGCGATGGCGGCGCGGCTCGAGGAGCTCTTCGACGCACGCCGTCAGCTCGTCGCCTGGGCGAGCCACGATCTGCGCACCCCGCTCGCTGCGATCCGGGCGATGATCGAGGCGGTCAACGACGGGGTCGCAACCCCCGAGCAATACATCGAGGCGCTGGCGCAGCAGGTGCGAACCCTCGGCGCGCTGGTCGACGACCTCTTCGAGCTCGCGCGGATCGACGCCGGCGTCCTAACGCTCGAGCTGAAGGAAGCTTCACTCGCCGGCCTCGTCCAGTCGTGCGTGCGCGGGCTCGAGGCGGAAGCAGGCCGGCGGAATATCCGCCTCGAGACTCGCCTCGACGGAGCGCCATCTGTGCGCTGCGCGCCTGAGAAGGTCGAGCGCGTTCTCCTCAACCTGCTCACCAACGCCCTTCGCCACACGCCGTCGGATGGTTCGATCGCCGTGCTCGTCGAGCCCGCCAGCGACGAGGTGCGGGTCAGCGTCGAGGACTCCGGTGAGGGGAGCGCGGCCGAGGCGCTGCGGCGGGCCTTCGATCGCTTCTGGCGGGGTGACCCGGCTCGGTCAGGCGGCGGCTCGGGTCTCGGGCTCGCGATCGCACGCGCACTTATCGAGGCCCAGGGCGGTCGGATCTGGGCCGAGAACCGCACCGGCGGGGGCGCGCGCGTTTCCTTCACGTTGCCCGCCGCCTAGCACCGGACCCTCCTTGAACGGGCGGAGGTTGGGAGCCCCGAGCGTTCCAGATTAGGCTTACGAGGAGCTTGCGCGGGTCTTACGAGCTGCTCAACCGCCGATGTCCTGGCCCCCGCGCTACTGGCGCTTACTCTTCGGCGGGTTTGCGCCGAGTGCTTGGCGGATTGACGCTCTAGGGGCCTGTCCGGAAAGTGGCCACGGTGGATGACACGCGGCACGGGCCGGGAGGCAAGGACGCAGGCGTCGCCGATATGCAGGCATATCGGCGACGCCGAGGACGCAGCATCGCGGCCCGTGACGCCTGTCAGGCCAGCGGTTCAAACGTCTCGGCGTTGACGACGACCGCGTCTAGCGGCTGACTCGGTGGCCCGCCGACTGGCTCATCGTCGACTCGTGGCAGGAGTGCATAGCGGCCGTCGGGCGAGAAGGCGGGCCAGCCGACTGGAGTGGAGTCCCGATGAGGCGACGCGTCACTGCCACGCGGTCGCTGGTAAGCGCAGTGGCGTATCGTCGTCGTTGGGAATCCAATGGCCGATCACGCTGCCGCTGCCGCCGAGCAGCTGACGGCGTATCGGGCTCAAGCTCGCGAGGCGAGCCGGGTCGAGCGCGAGTTCGTCGCGGGGGCGAATCCAGCGAAAGGTGTAGGCGTAGAAGAGCGCCTTCCGCGTCTGCTGGGAAAGGTTGTCTGAGCGGGCGTGCCAGAGGCGGCGGTCGAAGACGACTGCGCTGCCGGCAGCAACGAGCAACGGGACGGCATCGGCCGGTTCGTGATCTCGCGGGAGCGCGTCCGAGTGGTGACTGCCGGGGATCACGCGCAACGCGCCGTGCGCCACGGTTTCAACATCTGTGAGGAAGTAGGCGACCTTGATCGAGAGCCGCGGTCGTGGCGCCTCCAGCTCGACGTTCTGGCGGCCGCCGTCTTGGTGCCAGCGCCATTCTCGGGAGCGGGTCGTGGTCGGCGGGTGGACGTCGAGGTGGCAATGGTAGAGGTAGATGTTCCAACCGAGGACGGCGCGGACGAGCGGCAGCGTCGTCGGATGGTCGACGAGCTCGATGAAGGCATCATCGAGGCCGACGAACGCCAGACGGTGGAACGCCGACGGACCCGGAGCCTCCTGCTGCCACACGCGGTCGACGGCACAACACAGCCGACGGAGCGTTCCCGGCGCGAGCGCGTCCTCGATGATCACATAGCCGTCGCGCTCGAACTCGGTAAGCACATCCGCAAATACGTCTGGCAAGCCCGCAGTGGTCCCGCACGGGGGAAACCATGTTTCCCCCGTGGGCTTTCTGCACGGGGGAAACCATGTTTCCCCCGTGGGCCCCCTTCTTCACTAAGCAGTGGGGACGGGCGAGGCGTGCGCTGCGCGGGCGCGCGGGCCCGCTCCGCGCTAGCGGCGGTTGCGCTGCGGCCTTGTTAGTGCTGGCGGATCTTCACGCCGAAGAAATGCTTGAGCGTCACACCGTTCGAGTCCGTCGCTTGCACCGTGAAGCCGAAGTTGCCTGCGCGCGTCGGACGGCCGTGCAGCGTTCCGTCCGCGTCGAGAACGAGCCCGGGCGGGAGTCCGCCGGCGACGACCTTGAAAGCGTACGGTTCGCTTCCGCCTGAGACCTCGAGCGTCGTGCTGTACGTGTGGAGGCGCACGCCGGCCGGGAGCGTTCGCGTGTCGAACGCCACTCGCGGCGGGAGCACCGTGAACACGAGCTCTAGCGAAGCGGTCAACCCATACTTGTCGGTCGCTCCGACGGCGAAGGCGTACTCACCCGCGGGCGCGTCCGGTGTGCCCGAGAGCAGACCGTCCGCCGAAAGCGTCATCCCCTCGGGCAGCGCGCCGCTCAGCACGCTGTAGCTGTACGGCTCATAGCCACCGTAGACGGTCAGCTGCTGGCTGTAGGGCACGTTCGCGCGACCGCCGCGAAGAGCCTGCGGACCGATGACGAGATTCGGGGCGACGATCTGGAGCGAGAACTTGGCGCTCGCCGCGGTCGCCACGGGATCGGTCGCACGGACCGTGAAATCGAAGGTTCCGACCTTCGTCGGGATTCCGCTCAGCAGTCCGGTGGCGGACAGCGTCATTCCGTCAAGCAGCGTGCTGCCTGAAGCAAGAGCAAAGGAGACGTTCGTCCCGTTTTGCGCGGACAGCTGGCGCGTGTACGCGAGACCCACGGTGCCCGGCTCAAGCCACGTGTCGA
>WNEY01001680.1_pt1 | contig 17668 bp, 17 predicted proteins | sample 5400531 | NCBI WGS metagenome assembly WNEY01 (sample SAMN13153338, study PRJNA577476) | soil metagenome | isolation source: 200 cm saprolite under Douglas fir tree site 1 | place: USA:California | collected 2015-04-18
CAGGTGGATTGCTGCACTCTCAGCATACATGATCACGCTGGGGCGCATCCGCGGCATTCCCGTTCGCGCCGAGCGCGGCTGGTTCGTCGTCTTCGCGCTGGTGACCTCGAGCCTGGCCGTGGTGTATTTCCCGCGCGCGGTGCCGGCCGCGCCGCCCCTCGCGCATTGGGCGTGGGGCGTGGGGGCGGCGATGCTGCTGTTCGTCTCGCTCCTCGCTCACGAGCTGGCCCACGCGCTGGCGGCGCGCTCGTACGGCATTCGCGTGGAATCGATCACGCTGCACCTGCTCGGTGGCGTGTCGCAGATGGTGGACGAGCCGCCGACCCCGCACGCCGAGCTGCTGATCGCCGCCGTCGGGCCGTTGACGAGCTTCGCGCTGGCCGGCGCGGCCGTCGGCGCCCGCGTGATTGCTCCCGGTCAGGACTGGACGCGCGCGCTGCTCGGCTACGTCGGCGCCGCCAACGTCGTCATCGGCACCTTCAATCTCCTGCCCGGGTTCCCGCTCGACGGCGGCCGCATGCTGCGCGCGCTCCTGTGGGAGTGGCGCGGGAGCTTCGGGTGGGCGACGCGGATGGCGAGCGCGACCGGTCGGATCTGCGGGCTGACGCTCGCCGGGCTCGGCGTGGCGAACGCGCTGGTGGGTGAGATCGTCGGCGGGCTGTGGCTGGTGATGCTGGGGATCTTCGTCCATCAGTCGGCGCACGCCGCCGGCACGCTCGGCGAGATCCGCGAGCGCCTGGCCCCGCTCCAGGTCGGGCAGATCATGAGCGCGCCGCCTTCGGCGCCGGCCGCTCTCGATTCCCAGAGCGTCGGTCCGCACGACTCGGCGTGGCTGGCGTTCACGCGCCTCTCCGCCACCAGCGCGGACGTGATGCGCGTGGTCGAGGACGGGCGCGTGGTCGGCGCGGTGGACCGTGACGGTTTGAAGCGCTCGCTGGCGCAGGGCGGGCGCGGAGAATCACGCGTCGCGTGATCTGACGGTCGCGCAACGCGACCCGCGTGGGGGTTCACCTCCGGACGATGAGCTCCACGTCACCGCGGCGCGAGACCAGCTCGACCGAGGCGCCGTCGCGGCCGCGGCTGATGGCCACGTCGAGCGTCGAGCGTCCCACCCGCAGATCGTGAATCTCCACGAAGCGCAGCCAGGGAGGGAGCACCGGGCTGTGAAACGTCACGCGTCGGTGTACGGCATCGGCGTCGACCCCGATCAACGCGGTGAGGAGCTGCAGCGTGCTCCCGGCCGCCCACGCCTGGGGCGCGCAGGCCACGGGATAGGTGACGGGGCCGTGGTCGGGGTGGCGCGCGAAGCCGCAGAACAGCTCGGGCACGCGCGCGTGCTCGAACCAGCGGGAGGCGTCGAACAGCGCGCTGGTGACGGTGATCGCGTGCTCGAGCAGGCGGTAGCGCCGGAAGCCGGCGGCGGCGACGGCGTTGTCGTGCGGCCACACCGAGCCGTTGTGGTAGCTCATCGGATTGTAGCGGGGCTCGCGCGCCGACAGCGTGCGGATGCCCCAGCCCGAGAACATGTCGTCGGCCAGCAAGCGCTTGGCGACGAGGGCGGCGCGCCGCTCGTCGACGATGCCGGTCCACAGGCAGTGCCCCGGGTTGGAAGCGATCGCCGCGCACGGCCGCCCGTCGCCGTCGATGGCCAACGCGTAACTCTGTTCGTCCTCCAGCCAGAAGTCGCGCTCGAAGTCTCGGCGCAGCGATTCCGCGTCGGCGATCGCGCGGGTCGCCGTCGGTTCGTCGCCGACGAGGAGGGCCAGCTCGGCGGCGTCGCGAGAGGCGGCGTAGACATAGCCCTGCACCTCGCAGAGCGCGATGGGCGGGCGGGCCAGCGTGCCATCGGCGTGCATCACGGCGTCTTCGGAATCCTTCCAGCCCTGGTTGCCGAGGCCGAGCGGTGAGCGGCGCGTGTAGGTCAGATAGCGATGGGACCGGCCCGGCGCGCCGATCCAGGCCAGGGCCGCCTGCACGGCCGGCCAGAGCTCGCGGGCGAGAGCGAGTCCAGCGCACGTACTCGCCGAGGAGCATGACGAAGAGCGGCGTCGCGTCGACGCTGCCGTAGTAGGGAATGAACGGGATCTCACGACAGTTGGCCATCTCGCCGCGACGATACTCGTGCAGGATCTTCCCCGGCTCGGCGTCGAGGAACGCGTCGTCGACCCGACTCTGCCAGTGCGCGAGGAAGCGGAGCGTTCCCGCCGCCACCTCGGCGTCGTAGGGCAGGAGCTGGTACGCGGTGATGAGGCTGTCGCGCCCGAAGGGCGCCACGTACCACGGCACGCCCGCGTAGGGCACGCGGCCGTGCGGCGTCTCCGTGACCAGCATGTTGAGATCGACGAGCGAGCGGGCGACCAGCTCGTTGAAGCCCTCGTGGTCGGTCACCACGCGGGCGGCGCGCGTGACGAGGCGGGCGCTGCCCGCGCGCAGGCGCGTCACCGCCTCGCCGCGGCGAGGCGGCGCCGCCGGCGGCTCGGCATCGATGCTCTCGGCGGTGACCGTGATGTCGAAGCGAAACGTTTCGCCGGGCGCGAGGGCCAGCCGGTACACGGCGCGGCTGGAGGCGACGAGCTCGGGGGGTGGATCGAACGTCAGCGTCGTCACCCGGTCGACGGCGTCCCGGCCGCGATAGCGGAGGCGGACGCGGCCAGCCTCCCGCTCCTCGGCGAGGAGCTGGCCGCGCTCGGCGCGCTGGGTGCCGCGCACCTCGAACACGTCGCGGAAGTCGGCGGCGAAGATGAGCTCGAGCAACAGCTCCCAGCGGGCCGCGTGAAAGCTCGTGACCGTGATCGACTCCAGCAGGTGCGGATCGTAGAGGGTGAGGCGCCGGTCGAGATAGATGGTGTTGCGCGGAACGATCACCCCGCCGGCGCTCGCCGCCGGCGCGTGCACGTCGGCGTTCGTGAGCGTCACCAGGATCTGATCGTTGTCAGGCCCGGTGTCGGCGCCGAGCAGGAGCGGCGACTCGCCGTTGAGCCGCACTTCGAGCCAGCGGAGATGCCGCGTGCCGGCGCGGTAAAAGCCGAGCTCGCCCTCGAAATGGGCGGGGAAGTCACCCCGGCGATCGGCGACGAGGAACGCCTCGCCGTGCTTGAGCACCAGCTTGGGGAGCGCGGCCGCCTGCGGCGAGGCCTGGATGTGAAAATCAGCGACGGGGATGTGGTCGTCCATGGTTACCGGCACTGCAGTTGCATCACCGATGCCAGACCATGCGCATTGCCCAGGTCGCGCCGTTGTACGAGTCGGTCCCGCCCCGACTCTATGGCGGGACGGAGCGTGTCGTCTCCTGGCTCACCGACGAATTGGTGCGGCGCGGTCACGAGGTGACTCTCTTTGCCAGCGGCGACTCCCGGACCCACGCCCGCCTCGTGTCGGCGTGGCCCCGGGCGTTGCGTCTCGATCCGGCGCAGCCCGATCCATTCGCGCTCCACACGCTCGAGCTCGCGCAGATCTTCTCGCGCGCGGACGACTTCGACGTGGTGCACTGTCACGTCGACTACCTCGCGTTCCCCTACGGCCGGCTGGTGGCCACGCCGGTCGTCCACACGCTGCACGGTCGGCTCGATCTGCGACCGCTCATCCACGTGCTCACCGAGCTGCGTGACGTGCCGCTCGTCTCCATCAGCGACAGCCAGCGCGAGCCGCTGGCCGGACTCGATCTCAACTGGGTGGCGACCGTGCACCACGGTCTGCCCGTGGCCGAGGTGCCGGCCGTCACCGAGGCCGGTCGTGGCGGGTATCTCGTCTTCCTCGGCCGCATGTCGGCCGAGAAGCGGCCCGATCTCGCCATCGCCGTGGCCAAGCGCGTGGGACTGCCCTTGATCATGGCCGCCAAGGTCGATCGTCCCGATCGCGATTACTTCGAGCGCGAGATCCGGCCCCAGCTCGGTCATCCGCTCATCGAGTACATCGGCGAAGTCAGCGATGCCGAGAAGTGGCGCCTGCTCGGCGACGCGCTCGCGCTGCTGTTCCCCATCGACTGGCCCGAGCCGTTCGGCCTGGCCATGATCGAGGCGCTCGCCTGCGGCACGCCGGTGGTGGCGCGTCCGGGCGGCGCCGTCCCCGAGATCATTCGCGACGGCGAGGTCGGTTTTCTCGCCGACACGGTGGACGAGCTGGTCGCGGCCGTCAAGCGCGTGGATCTGATCGACCGCGCGCGCTGCCGGCGCTGGGCGGAGGAGCGGTTCTCGGTCGGCGTCATGGCGGATCGCTACGAGGCGGTCTACCGGAAGAAGGCCGGGCAGTCGGGCCCGGCCTTTCCCCGGTCGTTCCGGTGAGCTATTTTTTCGGGCCGGAGTCGGATGACGAGGAACCGGTCGTGCCCGGCGAGGCCGACGGGCTCGACTGACCGGCGGCGCCGCTCCGTCCTTCGACGCCGAGCTTGGACATCGTCTCGGTGTCGAGCCGCCCGCTTTCCCGGATGCCCTGCGCCTTCTGGAAATCCTTGAGCGCGGCCTGCGTCTTGGGGCCGATCACGCCGTCGACCGAACCTGGATCGTGCCCCTTGTCCTTGAGCGCCTGCTGAGCGGCGCGAACCTGCTCGCGATTGCCGCCGCGCGCCGAGCGCTGGTCCGATTTCATCATGTCGGACTTCATGTCCGACTTGTCGGATTTCATGGCGCCCGACTTCTCGGAATCCGTGGTGCTCTTCGGCTGCTCTGACTTGTCAGGAACCTTCTGATCGCCGCTCGGTGTCGTGGCCTGCGCGAAGGCCGAGCCGGAGATCAGAACGCCCGCGAAGGTGAGAGCCACTACGTTCTGCCAACTCTTCATGGAACGCCCTCCCTCGGGATTGACGTTGATGGTTGTGAGGTCGATCGCTTCCTCCGACACGAGCAACGCATATGCCACCGACGCCGTGCCGAAGGCTAGCTGGCCTGGCGGCCCTCGGCCCCGAGCGGGGAGGGCTCGATCCGGGCCAACCGCGGCAGCGTGACCGGACGGCCGTCGCGCGAGGAGCGGTAGATCGCCTCGATGATGCGCGTGTCTTGCAATCCCTCGACCCCCGAGGGCTCCGGCGGGCGATCGTCGCGGATGGCGTCGGCGAAGCCGGCGAGCGTGGCCGCATATTCGTCGGTCGGCTCGAAGGTCTGCTCCTGCCGCTCGCCCCCATTGACGGTCACGAAGCGCATCGGCAGCTCCGGCGTGAACGCGTTGAGCACGTGGATGGAGCCCTCTTCGCCGAAGATCGTGAACGCCGACCGCGGCTCCTCGCCGAAGCTCGTGTGGAAGTGAGCGAGGCGCTCGTCCGGGAAGCGGATGAGGGCGACGGCGCCCTCATCGACGTCGCCACCGTAGCGGCGACTCGTGCGGGCCGTCATCGCCATCACCTGCGCCGGCTCTGCCCCCAACACGCTGCGGGCGGCGTGAATACATTCCACGCCGAGGTGGTACACGGTGCCGCCGCCGAGTCGTCGCTGGAGGCACGTGCTCTCGGGGTCTTCGATGCGCGTCGTGAAGTCGGCGCTGAACGTCTTGGGAATACCCACCTGGCCGGCCCGGACCAGACCCAGCGCGCGCACGACGGCGGGCCGCACGTGCAGGCGATAGGCGATCATGAGCTTGACCCGATTCGTCTGGCACGTGCGGATCATGCGCCGGCACTCGTCGGCGGTGATCGCCATGGGGGGCTCGCACAGGACGTGCGCTCCGGCGCGGGCGGCCTCCACCGCGTAGTCACAGTGCAACGAGTTGGGCAGGGCGATGTAGACGGCGTTCACATCGTCGCGCTGCAGGCACTGGCGGAGCTCGTCGTAGTGGTACGCCGCCGCCTTGAACTCTCGACCGACCATCTGGGCCTTGGCGCGATCGCCGGAGACGACGGCGACGAGCCGAGAATTCCCGCCAATTGTCGCGAAGGCCGGGAGCACCGAAGCCCGCGCCAAGGCCCCGAGCCCCACCACCGCGTATCCGATCTGTTTCGCCATTCGCCGAGCGGTATCCCGTCCCTTTGGGTTCGATTGGGGTGCAAGCGCGAGGCCAGTGGTCGATCGTGCAACACCGATTACACGCCGTGCGTCGGCGCACGCTCGGCGGCGGCGGGTGGATCGGTCAGAATCCCACGCGTCGGGGGTGACTCCTGATCGAGCTACTACATCTTGCGGCTTGTCCACTACTCGCCATGTGATAAGCAGAGAGCATGTCGATGCGCGGCGAGATGATCGAAATCGTGGGGAGACTCTCCTCGGGCCGCACGAGTCTGCTCACGGCGTGGCTCACCGGCGTCACGCGAGGTGGGGGTCTCGCTGCGCTCGTCGATGCCGACGGTGCGTTCGATCCGCAGTCGGCGGCGCGCGCCGGCGCGGACCTCCGCCGCCTGCTGTGGGTGCGAACCGGCGGTCGCCGCGACACCGCGCTTCGCGCCGCCGATCTCCTCGTTCGCTGCCGAGGGCTCGCGCTCGTCGCGGTCGATCTCGGCGAGTCGCCGCCGCGCCTGTCGCTGGCGGCGGCCTTCCGGTTGCGGATGGCGGCGCAGCGCGCCGGCACCACGCTCGTGCTCCTCACCGCCCGCCGCATCGCCGGCGCGGGCGCCACGCGCGCCGTGCGCACCGCGCGCCACGCGCTGGAATGGAGCGGCGGCCCGCGACCGACGCGGCTCGCGCGAATGGCGACGCGCGTCGAGGTGCTGCGCGGTCGCGCCCCGGCGGCGGCCGAGCACTGGTGGTGCGCGTGAGTCGCCTGGCCTGTGTGCGCGTGCCGTCGTTCGCCGCGGCGGCCGTCGTGCGCGGCGAGCCGGCGCTGGCCGAGCGTCCGCTCGCCATCGTGCAGGGCACGCCGCCGGCCGCGCGGGTGGTCGAGGCGAACGCCGCCGCCCGGGAGTGGGGCGTGGCGCCGGGGATGACGGAGACTCAGGCCCGCGCCCGCTGCGCGGAGCTCGTCCGCCGTCCCTTCGTCGAGGCGAGCGTGACGTCGGCTCAACACGCGCTGCTCACCGCTGCGCTCGGGGTCTCGCCGCGCGTCGAGGACGGTGGCCCCGGCCTCGCCTCCGTGGAGATTCACGGCCTCGGGCGCCTCATCGGCGACGACTCTGCCGTGGGTGAGCGGCTCGTGCGCCTCGCCCGTGACGTGGGACTCGAGGCCCGCATCGGCATCGCCGGTGGCCGCACGGCCGCTCGCGTCGCGTCGTACGGCGACGCGCGCGTGACCGTCGTGCCCGCCGGCGCCGACGCGGCTTCGCTCGCTCCGGCTCCGCTCGATCGCGTCGATCTTCCCGAGCTCGTGGTCATCACGCTCCGCCGCTGGGGGATCGCCGATCTCGGCGCGCTGGCGGCGCTGCCACGCGACGCGCTGGCCAGGCGGCTCGGTCCCGCCGGGCTTCTCGCCCACGACCTGGCGACGGGCACCGATCACGCCCCGTTTCGCCCGTGGACGCCCCCGCCGTTCTGGGAGGAGGCGCAGGGCCTCGACTGGGAGGTGCACGATCTCCTCGCGCTCGGCGCCGTGCTCGAGGCGGTGCTCGCGCGTCTGGCCGCGCGCCTGGCCACCGTCCATCTCGCCGCCGACGTGATCGACGTTCGCCTCGGCCTCGTCTCGGGCGCTCGTCACGAGCGTACGGTGGCGCTGGCCCATCCCACGCGCGACGTGGAGTTGATGCTGGCCGTGCTCCGCCTCGATCTCGAGCGTCAGCCGCCGCCGGCGGCGGTCATCGACGTGGCGCTCAGCGTGCAGCCGGTGGTGACGCGCCCGGGCCAGGGTGGGCTCTGGCAGCCGCCGACGCCGGCGGAGCGTGATCTGGCGGCGCTGCTCGCTCGGCTCGTGCGCCTCGTCGGGCCAGACAACGTCGGCTCGCCCGCGCTCGACGATTCCCATCGGCCCGACGCGGTCACGCTGGAGCCCTTCGCGCCGCCGGACGCCGTGACCAGTGACGCCGCCGTGACGACCGCCCCGCCACTGGCGCTTCGACGCCTGCGGCCACCGCACGCGGTGAACGTCGTGGTCGACGACGAGCGTCCGGCGCGCGTCGTGCACGGCGCGACGTCGGCACGGGTGATCGCGTGCGCGGGGCCGTGGCGCGTCTCCGGCGAATGGTGGGACACGCGGGGCTGGGCGCGCGACGAGTGGGACCTGTTGCTCGACGACGGCACGCTCTGCCGGCTCGCCTACGACCGCGTGACGAATCGATGGCTCCTCGACGGTATCTACGACTGACCGCGCGCACGCGATGCCCACAGATCACGCCTCGCACGTCCTGATGCACGAGCTCGCGCTGTGCGTGCGTCCGCTGAACATCGTGGCGTGTGGCTTCGACGTGGGCCAGGGGCGTGGAGGGGTCGACCGACCCGTTTCATCCGCGCCGGACTTCGTCCAGCACAGTCGCGACTCGGATCGCGGGGACGAATGATCGCCGCGGGTGATCGCGGCGGGGCACGGGCGTGGCGCAAGCCCGGGTGCCCGTGCCCATGAAATATATCGAGTTGCACGCGCAGTCTGCGTTCTCGTTTCTCGAAGGCGCCGAGCAACCGGAAGCGCTCGTCTCCGAAGCCGCCCGGCTCGGCATGGGCGCCCTCGCGCTCGTCGATCGCGATGGCCTCTACGGCGCGCCCCGCTTTCACCAGGCGGCGACGGCGGCCGGGCTCACGCCGATCATCGGCAGCGAGATCACGCTCGAGGACGGGTCGCGCCTGCCGCTGCTCGTGGAGGACCGCGAAGGCTATCGGAACCTGTCACGATTGCTCACCCGGATGAAGCTCGCCGCGCCCAAGGGCAAGGCGGCCCTCGCGCTCGAGGATCTCGAGCCGGACGCCGCCGGCCTCGTTTGCCTCACCGGCGGCGCGCGCGGGCCGCTGGCGCGTCTGGTCGGCGCCGGGCGTTACGACGACGCCCTCGAACGACTGGTCACGCTCGTCCGCATATTCGGCCGTCACGGATGCTACGTGGAGGTTCAGCGTCATCTCGATCGCGATGGCGAGCGGACGCTCGAGCGACTGGTCCGTCTCGCACGCGCTGCGCGGGTGGGGCTCGTCGCCACCAATCAACCGCTCTACGCGCGACCGGGCGGCCGAGCCGTGGCCGACGTCTTCACCTGTCTGCGCGAGAAGACCGACCTCGACCACGCGGGCCGGCGACTGAGCCTCAACGCCGAGCGCGGCCTTCGCTCACCTGCGGCCATGGCGCGGGCGTTCGCCGATCTGCCGGACGCGCTGGCGACGACGGAGGAGCTCGCCCTCCGCCTGCAGTTCACTCTGAAGGACCTCGGCTATCGCTTTCCCGAGTTCCCATTACCGCCCGGCCAATCCGCGATCGAGCACCTGCGGGAGCTCACCCGGCACGGCGTGCGCACCCGCTACGGGAGCGGGCCCCTGGCCGAGCGCGCGCGCCACCAGGTCGCCCACGAGCTCGAGATCATCGGACGCCTGGACCTGGCCGGCTACTTCCTCATCGTGTGGGACATCGTCGAGTTCTGCCGCGCGAACGACGTGCTCGTGCAAGGGCGCGGCTCGGCCGCCAACAGCGCGGTCTGCTACGCCCTCGGCATCACCGCCGTGGATCCCGTGAAGATGGAGCTGCTGTTCGAGCGCTTCCTCTCCGAAGCGCGCGGCGAGTGGCCCGACATCGACCTCGACCTGCCGAGCGGTGAGCGGCGCGAGCAGGTGATCCAGTACGTCTATCGCCACTACGGCCGGCTGGGCGCGGCCATGACGGCCAACGTCATCACGTATCGCGGCCGCAGCGCCGCCCGCGAGGTGGCCAAGGTGCTCGGACTCCCAGCCGAGCTGCAAGACCGGCTCTCTCAGCTGGCGCCGGCCTGGGGGTATCAGGATCCGAGCGATCTGCTGACCCGGCACCTGGCCGAGGCCGGCTGCGATCCGCGCCACCCGCGCATGCGCGTGTTCGCCGCGCTGTGGACGCGCCTGCAAGACCTTCCGCGCCATCTCGGCCAGCATTCGGGCGGCATGGTGATCGCCGCCGGCCGTCTCGACGACGTGGTCCCGCTGGAGCCGGCGACGATGCCCGGCCGCGTCGTCATCCAGTGGGACAAGGACGATTGCGCGGCGCTCGGCATGATCAAGATCGACCTGCTCGGGCTGCGCATGATGTCGGTGCTCCAGGAAGCGATCGCGATGGTGAGCGAGACCGGCCAACCGGTGGACATCGCGCATTTGCCGGCCGACGATCGCGACGTCTACGAGATGCTCCAGCGCGCGGAGACCGTCGGGGTCTTTCAGGTGGAGAGTCGCGCCCAGATGGCGACGCTGCCCCGCATCCGCCCCGAGCACTTCTACGACCTGGTCGTGCAGATCGCCATCATCCGCCCCGGACCGATCGTCGGCGACATGGTGCACCCCTACATCCGTCGCCGGCGCGGCCGCGAGCCGGTGACCTATCCGCATCCGAGTCTGGAGCCGATCCTGCGCCGCACGCTGGGCGTGCCGCTGTTCCAGGAGCAGCTCTTGCGCATCGCGATGGTCGCGGCCGGCTTCACCGGGACCGAGGCCGAGGAGCTCCGGCGCGCCTTCGGCTTCAAGCGCAGCGAGCAACGGATGCGCGAGGTCGAGGTGAAGCTGCGCGAGGGGATGGCGCGCCAGGGGATCACCGGCGCCGCCGCCGAGCAGATCGTCCGCTCCATCACGTCGTTCGCGCTCTATGGATTTCCCGAGTCGCACAGCTCGAGCTTCGCGCTGCTCGCCTACGCCAGCGCGTATCTCAAGGTCCATCACCCGGCGGCGTTCTACGCGGCGCTGCTCAACAACCAGCCGATGGGCTTCTACCACGCCTCCACGATCGTCAAGGAAGGCCAGCGTCGCGGTCAGCGCTTCCTGCCGATCGACGTCACGCGCTCGGAGTGGGGCTGCGCGATGGAAGCGGATGGGGACGCGACGTCGGGGATTCGCACCCAGCTCAAGGTTCGTCTCGGCTTGCGCTACGTGAAGGGCCTGCGCGAGCAGGCCGGCCGGGCGATCGTGACCGCGCGCGCCGAGCGGCCGTTCCGCTCGCTGCACGATCTCGCCGCACGCGCCGGCCTCGACCGCGATGAGCTGACGGCGCTCGCCGCCGTGGGCGCCCTCAACGCGCTCGGCGGCACCCGGCGCGGCAATCTGTGGCGTGCCGCCGTCCCCGTGCCCGGCCCGCTGTTCGCCGACGTCGATGATGGGATGGTCGCTCCCCGACGGGGGGACTCGCACGACGCCCCGCACCGCTCTTCCGAGATCTCGCAGCCGAACGCAGAGTCTCTGCAGCCGATCGCCGACATGACGATGGCCGAGCGATTGGCCGCCGACTATGCCGGCACCGGGCTGACGCTGGGGCCGCACCCCATGAGGCTCCGACGCTCGGCGCTCGCTCGCGCCGGCGTCGTGACGGCCGCCGATCTCGCGAACGGCGCGGACGGAGGACGGGTGCGGGTGGCCGGCAGCGTGATCGTGCGACAACGTCCGGGCACGGCCAAAGGGTTCGTGTTCCTGTCGCTGGAGGACGAGACCGGTATCGCCAACGTGATCGTGACGCCCCAGCTCTTCGCCCGCCACCGGCTCCCGCTGGTGGCCGAGCCATTTTTACTCGTAGAGGGAATCTTACAAATCCAGGACGGCGTGGTGTCCGTACGCGCCCAGCGCGTGAGCGCCTTGCCCGCGCTCGATCATGCCGTCCCCTCACACGACTTCGGTTGAGCGACGCGGCCCGCGGCGCGTTCCCGTGGCAGTCAACTTGCTACTTTCAAACCCGATGGCCACCGTCCATCGCCTCCCGGAGATCCACATCGAGCCCGACGGCCTCAGGGCATCCCTCGTGCGCCTGGCCGGCCTCGAGCTCGAGCTCGGACTGGCCGAGGCGCGGGCCCTGATCGTCCGACTCGCGATCACGACCGCGGTGGCGGCGACGGCGGCGATCGCGCTCGTGGCTGCGCTGGTGATCCTGGCGGCGGCCGCCTTCGCGCCGCTCGTTGCCGGGCCCTGGCAGCACCTCGTCATCGCCGGCGGCGGCGTGGCGCTGCTGGCCACGATGCTGATCGCGTGGTGCGTGCTGCGCGTCCGGCGCCTGCGGTGGCCGCACGGAACCCTCTATTCCATCGAGGAGACATGGCGATGGCTCGCCGCCCTGCTGAAATCCAGGCTGACATAGCGCTCACGCGCCGGCACATCGAAGCGCAGCTGGACCACATCGAGCAGCGGTTCACGCGACGCGGCCGAACGCTCACGCTGGTGCTGGGCGGCGCCTTCGTGGCCGGCCTGGTGCTCTCGCGCCTGCCACTGATGCGGCTGGTGCGATTCACCGCGGGCGTCGCTCGCGCCGGCGCCACGGCGGCGGGGACGATCACGGCGCTCGGTGGGATGGCGGCCACGGTGGAGCGGATCCGCGCGACGCCGCGCCGCTTGCGCGCGGCCTGACGTGCCCGTCCCAGCCGCCGCTCGATGAGCACGCGGGTCGGCGACATCGACGGGCGGCGCATCCTCTTCAACAACACCGAGACGCTGCTGTGGCCGGACGAGGGAATCACCAAGGGGGATCTCATTGACTACTACGTCGAGCTCGCCGACGTCGTGTTGCCGTTCCTCGCCCACCGGCCGCTGAGCCTGCTGCGCTGTCCCGACGGCGTCAACGGCGAGTGCGCGTATCAGAAGACGGCGCCAGCCGGCTTGCCCCAGTGGATCCCGACGCGGCGCGTGCGCAGCGACCAGGCCGCCCTCGGTTACGCCGAGCACGTCATCGGCGGCGAGCGCGCCGCCCTCGCCGCTCTCGCCAACCTCGGCTACACCTCGTTTCATCCCTGGGCCTGCACGGTGGACGCGGCCGACCGCCCCGACCTCCTGCTCTTCGATCTCGATCCCACCGAGATCGCGTTCCGGGAGGTGCGCAACGCGGCCCAGCTCGTGCGCAGCCTGCTGGCCAGCGTCAAGATCCGGAGCTGGGTGAAGACGTCGGGCGGCGCCGGGGTCCACGTCATGGTGCCGCTGGAGCCCGTCTATTCGTTCGAGCAGACCCTCACGGCGGCGTCCACGATCACGCGGATCGCGCGACAGCGCGAGCCGTCTCTGTTCACGTTCGACATGCGCCGCGCGCGGCGCCGCGGCAAGATCCTGATCGACGTGCTGCGCAACCGGAGGGGCGCCACGCTTGTCAGCCCCTACGCCGTGCGCGAGTACCCGGGCGCGCCGGTGTCGGCGCCGCTCGAATGGGCCGAGCTCGAGCGCAGCGTGTACCCGGAGGACTTCCACTTCCAGAACGTCCGGGAGCGACTACGCGAGCGGGGCGACCCGCTCCTCAATTTTTTTTCCGAGCGTCAATCGCTGGCCCCGCTGCTGGAAGGCGGGCGCGCGCGGCGTGCGCGGCCGATGGCCTGAGCGGCGGCCGCCCGAGGAGCCTGGACATGGAGCCTCCGATGGAGCGGACGATCACCGTCGTGTGGGATCGCGCCCGGAAGCTGGCGCGTGGCGCCGACGAGCAGCTGGCCGAGATGACGGGACGACCGCTCACGGGATGGGCGGCGACGGGACGGCGTGTCCTGCGGGATCACGCACTCCCGGTGATCGTCGTCATGGTGGGCGCCGGCTACGTCGTCGGCAAGCTCCTGCGCCGCCGCTGAGCGCGGCTACTTCATCTGCCGCAGGGCGTCGATTCGATCGCCCGTCGCCGGATGGCTGGCGAGGAAGCCGCCGGGGCTGTTGCCTTCGATCTGGGTCAACCACGTCAAGGCGTCGATCATCTGCTCCTTCGGCTTGTCGATGCGGCGCAGCAGGTCGACCCCGTGCTTGTCGGCCGCGTACTCCTCGGTGCGACTGTACTTGCTGGCGAGGAGCTGTCCCGCGATCGGAGTGAGGGCGGCGCTGCCCGGAATGAGCTGATCGAGGATGACCATACCGATGTTGAGCCCGGCGCCGACCGCCTGGGCCTTGGCCACGTGCCCGAGATCCTCGTGCGCCGTCTCGTGGGCGAGGATGGCCTGGAGCCGGTCGTCGTTGGCCTTCTGCAAGGCCCCGGTCGTCACGTAGAACTGGCCACCGCCGGCGTTGGCGGCGTTGATGTGCGGATCGTCCATGAGCCCGATCTTCACCTGATTCGGTGACAGCGGATGGTTCATCACCTTGAGCAGTGGGACCCACAGACGCTGCAACCGCTCGGCTTGCGCCGGATCGATCGCCTTGGTGCTGGCGGTCGGCGCGCCCGAGTCGGTGCGGGGCGACGGTGATGGAGAGGGCGAGGACGTCGGTCCTGCGCACGCCGCCAGGAGGAGGGCGATCGATCCCAGCGTCACCGCGGGAGCCGTCCGCAGCCACCGGCCGTCCTCACCTGCTTGAGGGACGGGACGAGTTGCTCGCGTATTCATGCGGTGAGTGCCTCGTCGGTCACGGCAACTTCCACCGGCGTCTCGTCGCCGGTCTCGGCGGGCGAGGGCGTGCCGTCGCCGCCGAAGTAGTCGATGTAGCGATCGATTGTCCGTGGGCCGTCGGACTTGAAGAGCGCGTCGACGACCGCCCAGGCCGGCGATCGATCGGTCAGTACGCTCGGATCTGCCATGGGTTGGTCTCCCTCTTCGTCTCCGGTGGGTGCAGCGGCCATGCCAGGACACCGCGGCGGGGCTTTCCGGTTGTCGAAGTGCGAACAGATGAAAAACTTTCTCCGAAACAGTGTAGATCGGTCACCAGTGCGAAACTCCCCTGCGGCGATCACGCACGCCGAGCCCACGGGAGTGGCGGGGGAAATTTCCGGGTAAGCCGCTCAAAGCCTCGTCTTTGCGGCCGCCGGCGCCCGCGTCGTGCGTTGGCACGGTCGGTGCCTTCTCGAAGCACTCGCAGCCGGTTGGCCATTCGGCTCCCAAGGAGATGGCGATGCGAAGCATCAAGCGGGAGTTGGAACGCAAGCGCTCGGCGCTGACCGACGAGATCCACTCGGGCATGGGCTCGGCGCGAGAGACGGATCGCTTCCGGGAGCTGGCCAAGGATCCGTATGGCAGCGCCTCGCTCACCCACGATGACGAGATTGCGGCGGCCGTGGTCGACCGCCGCGTCCTCGAGCTCCGACAGGTGAACTCCGCGCTCGAGGACATCGAAGCCGGACGCTACGGCGTGTGCCGGGATTGCGACAACCAGATCGGCGAGGCGCGGCTCCGGGTGATGCCCTTCGCCACGCGCTGTGTCGTGTGCCAGGCCCAACTGGAGACGACGCGTCGTGCGGCCTGAGCGGCGGGAGGAACGGACATGACGATGAGACGGTTGATGAAGACGCTGGTGGTGACGGGGGCGATCCTCTCCATCCTGAGCGGCTGCCGGAGCATGACCGGCAAGTCCGCCGGGACGACCATCGACGACGCGAGCATCACCGCGTCGGTGAAGTCGAAGCTGGTCGCCGAGAAGGCGTCGAACCTCACGCGGGTGAACGTTGACACCAGCAACGGCACTGTTTACCTTATCGGAACGGTCGATACCGACGACCAGCGGACGCGCGCCGAACAATTGGCCCGCGAGGCGAAGGGCGTCAAGAACGTCGTCAACAACCTGCACGTCCAGAAGAAGTAGTGAAGGCGACACGCCACTTGTACCCTGACGGGGCGGGAGACGACGGGAGTCGTCTCCCGCCCCGAGCGTGTGACTCCTCGAGAGACCAGAGGCGACTGCGACCGTGAGCCCGGTGCGACGCGATCAGATGAAAGGCGGCAAGGTGCTCGTCGTCGACGACGAGCCGGCCGAGCGGGAGGGTCTGGCCCGCCTGGTCGGGCAATGGGGCTACGAGGTCGAGACGGCGGCGTCGGGTGAAGAGGCGCTCGAGCTCGTCGAGACGCATCACCCGGCCGTGGTGGTGACCGATCTCGTGCTGCCCGAGATGGACGGCCTCACCCTCCTGCAGAAGCTCAAGGAGACGGGCCGGCCGCCGGCCGTGCTGCTCGTCACCGGCCATGCCACCGTCGAAAGCGCGGTCGCGGCGATGCGCCACGGCGCCTTCGACTACTTGACGAAGCCGGTGGACGCCACGCGGCTGCAGGTCCTCCTCGAGAAATCCATCGAGCAGGAGTCGCTGTCGCGCGAGGTCAACTTCCTGCGCCACCAGCTGCGCCAGAAGGGCAGCTTCGGCCAGCTCGTCGGGCAGGCCAAGGGCATGCACGAGATCTATCGCTGGATCGAGCTGGCGGCCACCAGCACGGCCCCCGTCCTCGTCTATGGTGAGAGCGGCACCGGCAAGGAGCTCGTCGCCCGCACGATCCACGACCTCTCGAATCGCCGCAACCGCGCGTTCGTCGCCATCAACTGCGCCGCCATTCCGGAGACGCTGATCGAGAGCGAGCTGTTCGGTCACGAGCGCGGTGCCTTCACCGGCGCCACCGAGCGCCGCCTCGGGTGTTTCGAGCTGGCCGACGGCGGCACGCTCTTCCTGGACGAGATCGCCGAGATGGACAACTCGACCCAGGCCAAGCTCCTCCGCGTGCTCCAGGAGGGCAGCTTCCGGCGCGTGGGCGGCGGCAAGCAGGAGATCCAGGTGGACGTGCGCGTCGTCGCCGCCACCAACCGCGTGCCCCAGGACGCCATGACGGCGGGCCAGCTCCGGGACGACCTCTTCTATCGCCTGAACGTCTTCGCCATCCGGCTGCCCGCCCTGCGCGAGCGCAAGGAAGACATTCCGGTCCTCAGCCGCACGTTCGTCGATGAGTTCAACCGGCAGGACAGCCGCCAGGTGCGCGGCATCGGGCCCGAAGCCGAGAAGGCCCTCGATCGCTATGGCTGGCCGGGCAACGTGCGCGAGCTGCGCAACGTGATCCAGCGCGCCGTCGTGCTGTCGGGCAGCGGCCTCATCGGCCTCGAGCACCTCCCCGAGAACGTGCTCCGCACGACGGAGCCGGCGCCGCCTGCGGCCAAGGGCTCGGTCACGCCGATTCGCGAGATGGAGCGAGAGCTGATCCTGCGCGCGCTCGCGGAGACCAACCAGGACAAGCGGCGCGCGGCGGCCCTCCTCGGCATCAGCCTCAAGACGCTCTACAACAAGCTCGCGAAGTACGGCATCCAGGCGGTCAAGTCGGCGCGCATCACCTGATGACGTCGCCTCCGGAGGACGTCCGTCGGCCTGATCTGCCGGCCGACCTCGACCACCTTCTCCACGACCTGCGGGGTCCGCTGAACTCTGCGGTGATGCATCTGGAAGTGATCAAGCGTACCGGAGTCGACGATCCCCTCGCCAAGCAGAGCCTGGAGACGATCAGCCAGGAGCTGGGGCGCCTGGCCCGCATGCTGCCGGCGGCGTTTTCGGTGGCGGCGCTCGACCGCAACGAGACCACCGTGGTGGACTTGCGCTCGGTCGTCGAGCAGGAGCTGCGACGCCAGGCGACCGCGAGCGTGAGCGTCATCGAGGGCGAGTGGCCGCGCGTCCGCGGGGACCCCGAGTTGCTCGGCATCGCCGTGTCGCATCTCGTGCGCAACGCACTCGAGGCCACGGAGACGGCCGGCCCGGGGCGCGGAACGCCGGCCGTCAGCTGCGAGTCGAGCGACGGTCGGGTCGCGGTCGTCGTGCGGGACTGGGGCCTAGGGATGCGTCACCCGCGCGTTGCCATTCGTCTGGCGGCGTCGCAGAAGCCCGGACGCCTCGGGATCGGGCTCATCACGGTGGAGCGGATCGCCCGCTTGCACGGAGGCACCCTGACGCTCGCGACCCCTCCCGGCGGCGGGATCGAGGCGCGGCTTACGCTGCCGGCCGTCTAGCCACCCGCGGCACTCGTACGCGCCTGAACACCCGCGGCAGCAGCACG
>WNEY01003213.1_pt1 | contig 17663 bp, 17 predicted proteins | sample 5400531 | NCBI WGS metagenome assembly WNEY01 (sample SAMN13153338, study PRJNA577476) | soil metagenome | isolation source: 200 cm saprolite under Douglas fir tree site 1 | place: USA:California | collected 2015-04-18
CCACATCGTGCCGACGATGGACGAGATCGACGTGTTCGCCCGGGAGGCCACCGCGGTCGGGCTGAAGGCGATGGGCCAGGGGATTGCCCGCGTGACGAAGACCCGCGACGAGCTCTATCAGGGAGCCCTCGACATGATTCGCCGGGCCCGCGAGGAGACGAAGTCCCTCATGCAGGATGGCTTCATCCGGCCGCCTCCGCCGTGAGGACCAATCGCGATGTCAGAGTTGATGCGATAGCCAGTAGGCTGGCCATCGGCTGCCGTAGGCCGGTGGACCCGCGGACGGCCCCGATTCGCGGGGCCTATATGTGACGGACGCGTTCTCGGCAAGGTGATGGCCTCGGTCCAGGCGGTCAAACGAAGGCACGAGGCGCGCCTGATGAAGATTCGAGGGGTCGTCGGCGTCGGGATCACGCAGAAAGAGGGCAAGGACTGCATCTGCGTCTACGTGAAGGACGACGACCCGAAGGTCCTCGCCGCGGTCCCGCGCACCCTCGAGGAGATTCCGGTCGAGATCGTCGTGTCGGGTGGGTTCACGATTCGGTGAGCGGGCCCGTCACGGTCGTCCACTTTGCGAGCGTGGTTTGCGGTGCCGCACGCTCGAGCAGGTTCGACAGGCGAACCCCCACGAGGCGGACCTTCCGACCGGAGGCGAGGACCTCCTTGAGCATCGTCTGACTCAGGATTAGGATGGGCTCGAGGTCGGTCGTGTGAATCTTCAAGCTCTTCGAGCGCGTGTGAATCTCGAAGTTCGAGTATTTCGCTTTGAGCGTCACGGTCCGGTACGCGTACTTCTCGTGCACGAGCTGTTCGTGAAGCGACTTCGCGAGGACCTCCAGCTCCGGCCAAACCTCGTCGTACGCGTCCAGATCTTTCGGGAACGTCGTCTCGGTGCTGATCGACTCCGGCGGACCGCTCGGCTCGACGACCTCCTCCGCGTCCCGGCCCATCGCCACGTCGTGGAGGTATTCCCCGTAGGCGCCGAGCAGCTCAACGAGATCCTCGCGGTTGTACTCTTGGAGGTCTGCAATCGATTCGATGCCGAGTTCCTTCAACCGCTCGGCGGTCTTGGGGCCAACACCAAGGATCTTCCGGACGGAAATCGGCGCGAGGAACTCCGCCACTGTATCCCGTGGCACAACGGTGAGACCGTCCGGCTTCTGGATGTCCGAAGCGATTTTCGCGACCGCCTTCGTCGGCGCGATCCCGATCGAACAGGTCAGACGATGTTGTGTTCGAATCGCGGACTTGATCTCACGGGCGAGTTCCTCGGCGCGGGCATAGTTGCCGCCACTCCGCGCCGTGACGTCGAGGTATCCCTCCTCAATCCCGGAAGGTTGGAGCCGGTCTGCGAACGTGCGGAGCGTGTCCATGATCTCCCCGCTGACTCGGCCGTACAGTTCGAAATGGGGCGGGACGAAGACGAGTTGAGGGCAGCGGCGGGCCGCCTCGACACACGACATGGCCGAGCGAACGCCGTATTGGCGGGCCTCATAGCTCGCCGTCAAGACGACGCCCCGAGGATGCTCTCGCGGGTCCGCGCCGACGACGACCGGCTTACCCTCGAGGTCGGGGTTCTCGCGAATCTCGACGGCGGCGTAGAACGCGTCCATGTCCACATGGAGGACCACGCGACCGCCGGACTCCGGAGACGCCATGCGCCCTCCCCATGCGCCCCGGGAAGGATAAAAGCCTTCGCGGGGGAGGGGGCGGGAAGCCGCGGGAGACGCTCAACCAAACCCAAAGAACGCGCGGCCCGCGTCGGTCAGGTACCCGAGGAAGAACACGGCGATAATTGCCGTCAGCATGACGATTGCGAGGGCGATGAACACGGACGCTTGGATTGCTCGCGGGGCCGCCACCTTCGCCGCCCCGGGCTCCGGTTCCAGGATGTACATGTACCAGATCACGCGCGCGTAATAATACAGGGAAAGCGCGCTGTTCAGGACGCCGGACACCGCTAGAGCGAGGTACCATTCGTTGAACGACGCGGCCCTGACCGCGCTCGAGAACAACACGAACTTCGAAAAGAACCCACCCATCGGCGGGATCCCCGCGAGGCTCAGCAGGAACACGAGCATCGAGAACGCGAGGAACGGCATGCGTCGGCTGAGGCCCTTGTACGCCTCGATGTCGTCCGCGATCCCTTGCGACTCCGTGCCCGCAACGACGAGGAATGACCCCGCCTTCATCGCGCCGTAGACGAAGACGTGAAGCATGCCGCCGACGAGGCCGTACACGGCGACCGTCGCCGCGAGGTCTCGGGTCGCCGCCGGGACGGTAGGATTGCCCGCCGTCAAGGCGACCGCCCCTACGGCAAGAGCGATGAGAATGTAACCCGCCTGGGCGATGCTCGAGTAGGCGAGCATCCGTTTGATCGAGCGTTGGGGGATCGCGAGGACGTTCCCGACCGTCTGCGTCACAATCGCGAGGATCGCGAGCGTCGCGACCCAGTCCACCTGGACGCTCAACAGGCCAATCAGGAAGACGCGGAACAGGGCGACGATCCCGACGTTCTTCGAGGCGGACGTCAGGAGGACGCTGATCGTCGTCGGGGACCCCTGATACACGTCCGGGGCCCACATGTGGAACGGGACGACGGCGACCTTGAACCCGAAGCCGGCGATCAAGAACACGAGGGCGATGATGAGGGGCGGCTCGATGGCGGGGTATGCGGTGACGTCCAGGCCGTTCTTGAGCAGGAAGAGATCCGTCGTCGCGGTCTTAATCGACGTCGAGCCGGCGATGCCGTAGATCAGGGAGATGCCGAACAGGATGATGCCCGAGCTGACCGCCCCGATGATGAAGAACTTGGCCGCGGCCTCCGTCGCTTGCTTGTCCTTCTTGCGGAATGCGACAAGGGCGAATGTGCTCAGGCTCGACGTCTCGAACGCCAGGAAGAGGACGAACAGATCGGTCGCGGCCGCGGTGAACATCATCCCGACGACCGCGAGGAGCATGAGGGCGTAGTACTCGCCCTGGTGCGGTTCCTCCGGGCGGATGAACCCGCGAGACCCGACGATGACGAGGAACGCGACGAACTCGAACATCAGCTGGAAGAAGAGGGCGAACGTGTCGACCTTCATCTTCAGCTCCGCCGCGAAGTCGCCTTGCGTGCCGACCGGGGACGGCCAAACGGTGAGGTTCAGGGCTCGCCCGATCCCGAGGCCCATCATGTCGAGCGTCACGAAGATCGCGACGCCGGTGCCGACCGCGGAGAGCGCCCAGAGCGCCTCGGGCCGTTTCCGCCACGCGAAGCCGAGGACCGCGGACGCGAGCGCGGTCGCCACGAGGATCGCCTCCGGGAGGAACACCCCGTAACTCGACACGTCACAGGCCTCCCAGGATCCCCTGCGCCCAGTTCGAGAGGAGGCCCAGGATCAAGATCGGCAGGATGCCGAACACCGCGAACGACGCGGCGAGGACGGCGAGGGGCGCGACCTCGAAACCGTGCAGGTCGGGCATCGTCTCCCATTTCGGATTCGGCGGCCCGAAAATCGCGCGCTGCATCGCCCAGATGTAGTACGCCGCGGTCAAGATCACGGTCAGGATCGGCACGAAAACGAGGAGGCCGAAGGCCGCGTAGACGCCGATGAAGACGCTGAATTCCGCGACGAATCCGACGAGGCCCGGGAGGCCGAGGGACGCCATGAAAGAGATCATCAGGAAAGTCGCCATCCACGGCGCCTTCTTCGCGATCCCACCAAGCTCCGAGATGTTCCGCGTGCCGATCTTGTGGCCGAGGGAGCCGGCGACCATGAACAGCGCCGCGGACACGAGCCCGTGGGCGAACATCTGGAAAATCGCCCCCGTGAATCCGAGGACCGCGCCCCGGCCGTTGATCGTGAAGCCGTACACCCCGGCCGCGATGCCGAGCGTCACGAATCCCATGTGGCTCACGCTCGAGAACGCGACGAGCCGCTTGAGGTCGTCCTGGGCGAGGCACACGAGCGCACCGTACAGGATGGAAATGATGCCCGCGGCCGCGAGGAGCCACCACATGTCGAGCGCCGCCCGCGGGATCATCTGGACGTTGAACCGAATCAGGCCGTATCCGCCGAGCTTCAGGAGGACGCCCGCAAGGATCACGGAGCCGCCGGTGGGAGCCTCGACGTGGGCGTCCGGGAGCCACGTGTGCAACGGCCACGTGGGGAGCTTCGTGCCGAACGCGATGAGCAAGGCGACGAACGTGAGGTCGCCGACGACTCCCGGCGGGATCGGGGTGTTGTCGATGATCGCGGTCATGTCGAACGTGTGCGGGAATGAATAGAAATAGAACGCGAAGACCGCGACGAGCAGCGGGAGGGACGCCAGGAACGTGTACAGGAAGAACTTGATCGCCGCGTACCTCCGCCGCGGTCCGCCCCACACCGCGATCAGGAAGTACATCGGCACGAGGCCGACCTCCCAGAATATTAGGAACTGAAACATGTCGAGGGACAGGAAGACGCCGTTGATCGTCGTCTCCAGGAACAGGAACATCGCGAAGAACGCCGCCACGCGATGGCGTTCGTCCCAGCTGATCGCGAGGGCGAGCGGGGTCAGCAGGGCGTTCAGGAAGACGAGCACGACGGACAGCTCGTCGGCGCCAAGAAAGTAGTTCACGAGAGCCTGCCCGGTCGATGACGAGGCCGGCCCGAGGCTCGGCACCCATACAGACTTCTCGACCGCATAGTAGGCGTGGCCGCCCGGGGTGATGACTCTTGGGAGGGAGACCAGGTCTGGCCAGACGAACGCGAGGAGCAGCGCCGTGGCGAGGCCAAGCACGACGAGCGAGAATCCCAGGGCGACCGCTCGCGCGGCCTTGTCGGACGACGTCAGGTACGTGAAGACGGCTCCGACCGCCGGCAACAGGACGACCAGCGTCAAGATCGGGAAGTCGAGCAGCATCTCACAAGCCCCCGAGCCACGGCAGCGAGGCGCTCGTGTACGCGTTAATCATCCCGAGGAACGAAAGCGGGAAGAACCCGACGAGGAAGACGAGCGCGACGAGGACGCCGTACGACACGCGTTCCCATGGCAGGAGGTCGTGCGGATGGCCGAGCTTCTCCGGCACGTCTCCGAATAGGATGCGCTGCATCGTATAGAGGTAATACGCGGCGGTTACGACGATCGAGATGAGCGGGATGAGAATCAGCCGCCGCATCGTGTCGAGATTCGGCGATCCGTACGTGCCGACGAAGACCATGAACTCGGACCAGAACGAGTTGAGGCCCGGAAGCCCGAGCGACGCGAAGAATCCGATCGCGAGGACGAAGGAGAATTGCGGCATCGCCTTCGCGAGGCCTTGCAGTTCCGAGATGTCTCGCGTGCCCGTCGCATGTTTCACGGAACCCGCGAGCATGAAGAGGATCGCAGTGATGATCCCGTGGTTGAACAGCTGGAAGATCGCGCCTTGGAGTCCAATCACCGTGAGGCTCGATGCGCCGAGGAGGACGAACCCCATGTGGCCAATCGAGCTGTAGGCGATGAGCCGCTTCAGGTCGACTTGGGCGAGGCAGACGAAGGCGGCGTAGATCATCGAGATCGTCCCGAGGATCGCCAGGACCCACCACAGGTTCCGCGCGGCATCCGGCAGCATCCCGAAGTTGATTCGGAAGATCCCGTACCCACCCATCTTCAGCATAACGCCCGCCAGGAGGACGGAGCCGCCGGTCGGCGCTTCGACATGGGCGTCCGGGAGCCACGTGTGGAACGGGAACGACGGAAGCTTTACCAAAAACCCGATTAAGAACGCCGCGAAAATCGGAATCTGGAGCCCGAGCGTCAGGTACCCGAGCGCCCCCATCTCGTGCCGCAGCGCACCGTCCAAGAACACGGTCATGTCGAGCGTGTTCGCGTTCACGCCGTTCACGGATGCGTTCACGTCCGCGCTGTTGAAAAACAACGCGAAAATCGAGAGGAGCATTATCACGAACCCGACGTGTGTGAAGATCAGGAACTTCAGTGCCGCGTACCGCCGGTTCGGCCCACCCCAGATGCCGATTAGGAAGAACATCGGCAGGAGGACGAGCTCCCAAAAGACCGCGAAGAGCAGGAGGTCGAGGGAGACGAAGACGCCGACGAGGGCCATCTCAAGGAACAGGAAGAGGCCGAAGAATGCCCGTGGCCGGTTCTCCTCGTCCCAGTGGAAGACGATCGCGAGGGTCGTCAAGAGTGCAGTAAGCCAGATGAGCGGAAGGCTGAGCCCGTCCACGCCGACGATATAGGTGATCCCGAAATTGGACAACCAGGTGTACCGCTCCATGTAGTACAGCGGAACGAACAGGCCCGCGGTCGGCGGTCGCGTGAAGGTCGGAGCTCCGAACGCGAAGGCCCAAGCCGGCTCGATGAAACCGACCAGGAGAAGCGTCGTGAGCCCGGTCTCGACGAGGCTGAAGCCAAGCGCGATCCACTTCGCCATCCGCTGGGTCATCCCCGCGACCCAGACGGCGACCGAGCCGACGAGCGGTACCAGCACGAGGAGCGTCAGGATGTATGACATGTCATCGACCCCCCAGCCACCGCTGGATGAAGGAAATCCCGAACACCAAGGCTACGACGACCACGATCCCCAGCACGACGACCCACGCGTAGTTCTGGACCTGGCCCGTCTGCCGTTGCCGGAGCCGCACGCTCGTCCGCACCGTCTCGAAGCTCACCGCGTTGACCGCGCCGTCGATCACCCGCCGGTCGAACGCGTCCGTCCCGGTGGCGGTCGCGAGGCCGCCGCGGCCGACCGCATTCACGATGCCGTCGATGACCTTTCGGTCGAACCAGTCGAGGCCCCGTGCGACCCCGTACACCACGGTCCGGCCGAACGCGTCGTACGCGTCGTCGATCCAGTACCGCTTCGTCAGCATGCGGTGGAGGAACGCGCCACCCTTCGAGGCGGTGAACCGCGTCGCCGGAACTCGTTCTGTGGCGTATATGGCCCATGCGAGTGCGAGGCCCAAGACTGCGACGCCCATCGAGACGCCCTCGAGAAGGTAATCCTGAATCGGCGCGCCGACGAGCGGCAGCGCCGCCGCGGGACGATTCGACGGGAAGAACACGAGATTGCCGAAGCCCTGCATCGGATACGCCAAGACGCCGGACACGAGGGCGAAGCCTGCGAGGATCATCAGGGGAACCGTCATCACGGGCGGCGACTCGTGCAGGTGTTCGTGGCCGCGGTAGTCTCCCCAGAACGTCATGAACCACAGTCGAAACACGTAGAACGCCGTGAGGAATGCGGTGATGACGCCGAATGCGTACAACACATAGAACAGGGGCTGCTCCGACCCCGCGTCGAACGTGATCGACAGAATCTCCCCCTTCGAAAAGAAGCCGCTGAACGGGATGATGCCCGCGAGGGCGAGGGAACCGAACAGCATCGCCTTCGAGGTCACGGGCATCGGATTCGAGAGGCCCCCCATCTCGCGCATGTCGTTCGTATGGACAGCATGGATGACGCTGCCCGCCCCGAGGAACAGGAGGGCCTTGAAGAACGCGTGGTTGAAGAGGTGGTACAACGCGGCGCTGTATCCGGCGGAATCGCGGGAGGGGTCCTTCGCCATCAGGTACGCGCCCGCCCCGAGGCCGAGGAACATGTACGCAAGCTGAGAGATCGTCGAGAACGCGAGGACCCTCTTGATGTCGAAGTTCACGACGGCCATCGTCGCCGCGAAGATCGTGGTGAAGCCGCCGATCGCCGCGATCACCAGGATCGCCGTGAACGGCGGGGCGACCAGGGGCGAGAGGGGCACGAGGAAGATGAACGCCCGGGCCGTGAGGTAGACGCCGGCTTTGACCATCGTCGCGGCGTGGATCAAGGCGCTCACCGTCGTCGGGCCTTCCATAGCGTCGGGCAGCCACGCGTGCAGGGGGAACTGAGCGCTCTTCCCGACCGCCCCGCCGAACAAGAGGAGCGGGATCAGGGTGAGGAGCTGCGGCGTCAGCACGTTCGGATACAGGGATGCCATCCTCGACTGGATCTCCACGAACGACAGCGTCCCGAAGACGTTCCAGATGACAAGGACCCCGACGAGGAACGCGACGTCCCCGATACGGGTCACGAGGAACGCCTTCTTCGCGGCCGCCGCGGCCTCGGGCTTGTGGTACCAGAAGCCGATCAGCAGGTACGAGCAGAGGCCCATGATCTCCCAGAAAATCATGAGCTGGAGGAAGTTGTCCGCGCTGACGGTGCCCAACATCCCGGTGGCGAACAGGCTGACTTCTGCGTAGTACCGCGCCTTGCCTGCCTCCTCATGCATGTAGCCGAGCGAGTAGACGAAGATGAGGAGGCACAGGAACGAGACGAGGACGAGCATGAGCGCGCTCAGGTTGTCAATCAGGAGGGAGATGCGAATCGAGTTGTCCGGAAGGAGCGCCGGCAGCCACACGTACCCCACGATCGTCTGGGCCGGGAAGTGGCCGCCGAGCCCTCCCTGCGTCAACACTTGGAGGAAGACGTACAAGGAGAGCGCGAACGATCCCGCCATCGCTCCGACCACGACGTAGCCGCCGCCCTCCGGCAGACGCCGCCCGACGATGCCGACAATCACGAACGCGACGAGCGGAAACAGCAGGATGAGCCAGACGACCCACTCGTAGGCGATCATGGCTCACCACTTCAGGAACCGGATCTTGTCGAGCTCGATCGTGCCGTGCGTCTGGTAGATCGAGAGGAAGACCGCGAGCCCGACGGCCGCCTCCGCGGCCGCGACGGCGATCCCGAGGAGGGCGAACACTTGGCCGCTGGCGTCGTGATTGTACGAACTGAAGGCGACGAAGTTCAGGATCGAGGCGTTCAGGATGATCTCGATCGACATGAGGACGATGATCCCGTTCCGGCGGGCGAGGACGCCGTAGAACCCGATGCAGAACAGCATCGCGGACAGGAGCAACTCGTACTGAAGCGGGATCATGGCCCCACCTTCCCCGGCTCGTCCATCTTCGCCAGGTACACGCCCCCGATCATCGCGGCCCCCAGGAGGATCGCAATGAGGATGATCGTAATCGAGAATCCCTCGAACATCTGGTTCGCGATGCCGTTGTTCGAGGTGGCATTCGGGTCGTAGACCGGAATCGCGGTGGGCGAAGTCGGCCAGTTCACGTTCCCGAGGAACGATACCGCCATCACGAGGAAGAGCGCGGCGGCCGCGAGGACGACCAGGAGCTCGCGGGCGTTCACGGGGCGGCCTCCGTCGGGGGCTCGTCCATGATCTTGCGGCGGGTCAGCATGATCCCGAAGACGAAGAGGACGGGCACGGCGCCGGCGTACACCAAGATTTGGATCAGGAAGACGAACTCGCTCAGGAACAGGAGGTAGATCACGCCGATCGTGACCAGGGTCATCGCGAGCCAGAACGCCGCGCGGACCATCCGCTTGTTGGTGACGACGAGAATCGAGCCGATCACCTCGAAGGCGCTCAGGATCAGGAACGCGATGAGCTCCCAGTCAACGTCCAAAGGTTCCCTCCGAGAGTACGGTCGGCGAACGGCGTCCCACGCCGCTCACCCCACGGCCCAGACACCCCACGCGATCGACCCGGCCGCAATGAGGATCGTCGCAAGGGAATACGGGATCAGCTTCCTCCAGCCGATGTTCAGGATTTGGTCGATCCGGACCCGCGGCACGGACCACGAGATCCAGATGAACACGAGGGACACGAGATAGACCTTGAGGAGGAACCACACTTCCTCAGGGACGATCGGCACGGGGACGCCGCCCAGGTAGAGCGTCGTGAAGACGGGTCCGCTCCAGCCGCCCAGGTAGAGGATTGTGATGAGGGCCGCGCCCGCGATCATCCGGAGCCACTTGAATCCGAACACGAGGCCGAACCGCATGCCCGAGTACTCCGTCGTCCAGCCTTCGACGAGCTCCCCCTCGGCCTCCGGGATGTCGAACGGGACGCGCTCCATCTCGGCCATCATCGACACGCTGAACACGATGAACCCGAGAATCTGGGGCGAGAAGATGTACCATGCCGGAATCCCAATCGGGCCGAGCGACACGAGCGTTCGCTCCTGTTGCTTGACGATCGTCAGGGGATTCAGCGAGCCCGTGTAGAACACGAGGGCGATGACGCACAGGATCATCGGGATCGCGTACGCCATGAGCATCGCGGCGGCTCGCAGCCCGCCGACCAGAGTGTACTTGTTGTTCGCGGACCACCCCGAAATCAGGATGCCGAGCGGCGCGAGCGAAAACGCCGCGAAAATGAAGAGGATCCCCAGGTCCAGGTTCGCGACGTAGAAGCCGCTGCTCCACGGGAGTGCCGCGAAAATCATGAGGGTCGAGGACGCGATGAGCACGGGCGAGATATGGAACATCGCCGAGTCCGCGTTGCGCGGGGTGATGTTCTCCTTCTGGAGGAGTTTCACCCCGTCCGCGATGTTCTGCAGGTAGCCGGTCCCGCGGTGCGTCGGCCGGCGGGTCCGGTTGAATGGCCAGAACGGAAGCGACCAAATCGAGATCATGATGCCGTACCGGTCCTGGAGGCGGCTGTAGAACTTCCGCTCGACCCACATCATCGTGAGGAGGTTGACCAGGGTCGTCCAGATCACGATGACCGTCACCGCGATGAGCCACGTGATGACGATGATCAGCGGCTCCGACGCGAGCGGCGTGAGGCGGAGTCGGTCGCGGTACGACGGGTCAAACCACTGCGCCAATCCGGTCAACGGAGGGATGACCGACGCGAGCCCATACAAGATCTGGTCGACAATCCAGACGATCGCGAGGGTGAGGACCTCGCACACGTTGAACAGATTCGGGACGAGGGGCGCACTCACTTGTCCATCTCCCCGACGCACACGTCGACGGACCCGAGGATCGCGACGGAGTCCGCGAGCTTGTTGCCGCGCAGCATGAGCGGCGTCGCGGCCATCGTGCAGAAGACCGGGCTCCGGATCTTGACGCGGTACGGCCGGTCGTCCCCGTCACCAATGACGTAGAAGAGGGCCTCACCCCGGGAGTCCTCCGTCTTCGCGTAGCCCTCGCCTTCGGCGCGCCGCGGGGCCTTCACCCGATACGGCCCGCTCTTGGGCATCTTTTCGAGGGCCTGGAGGATGATCTGACACGATTCGCGCAGTTCATTGAACCGGCAGATGAACCGCGCGTACGAGTCGCCGGCGCCGCCGTCGTGCCACACTTGCGGCTCGAAGTCGATCTCCTCGTACGTCTCGTACGGGTCGAGGCGCCGCAGGTCGACATCGACCCCGCAGGCCCGGAGGTTCGGCCCGGTCACGCCCCAGTCGATCGCATCCGCAGCGCTGATCCGGCCGACGCCTTCCGTCCGCATCCGGAAGACCTTCGACTCTTGGAACACGCGCTGGTACTCGTTGTCGACCTTCTCGAGGAAGTGCTCGATGCTCCGCCGGCACATCGCCTCGAAGTTCTCCGGCAGGTCGTTGCGGACGCCGCCGACGCGGGGATAGTTCTGGTTCATCCGGGCGCCCGACATGAGCTGGATCAGATCCAGGAACAGCTCCCGTTCGCGGAGCGCCCAGAGGAGGCCCGTCAAGAGGCCGAGGTCCGGCCCGTACGCCGCGAGCCACATCAGATGTGATGCGATCCGCTGGAGTTCCAAGGACACGACCCGGATCCAGCGACCGCGCTCCGGCGTCTCGATGCCCATCATCTTCTCGACCGCGAGGCAGTACGCGTGGGACCACGTGATCGAGGACACGTAGCAGAGGCGGTCCGTGAGGACGACGTTCTTCTGGAACTCCCGGACCTCCATGATCTTCTCATACCCCCTGTGGAGGTATCCGATCTCCGGTTTCGCGTCGGTGACCGTCTCGCCGTCGACCTTCACCTTCATGTTCCAGAGGCCGTGGGTCATCGGGTGCTGCGGCCCCATGTTGATCCAGAACTCCGGCATTCACTTGCCTCCTCGTAGCTTGCGCCGGGTGATGTACTGCCGGTCGACCTCCTGGGCGAAGTCCTTCCGCAGCGGGTGGAATCGAAAGTCCTCGGGTAGCAGGATCCGCGTCAGATTCGGATGGCCCGTGTACTCGACGCCCATCAAGTCCCACATCTCCCGTTCGAGGAAGTCCGCGGCGTGCCAAAGTCCCGTGAGAGTGGCGATCTTCGGATCGTCGTAGGGGATTTGCGCATTCACCTGGACCATGCAACCCGTGGCGTAGTCCTCGATGTGGTAGATGCTCTCGAAATGATCCTTCCAATCGACCGCGGTGACGCAGGAGAGGTGCTCGAAGCCGAGCGAGTCTTTCAGGAAGGGCGAGTCTTTCAGGAAGGCGCAGACCGGGATCAGGTCGCCTCGATCAATCACGATCTCGACGAGCCTCTCCCGCACGACCTTTGCGGCCTTCAGCTTCGAACCGAACGCGGCCTTCAGTTGCGAAAGGACCTCGTTCTCGGTCCCGGGGACGGGACGTCCCGTGATCTGCGCCACCTTCGCGACCGCGGTGGTCATATCTGGATGACCTCCTCCTTCTTGAGCGCGTACTGGGTGGCGACGAACATGATCCCCAGGAACAGGAAGATCGAGAACTTGGCCACGGGCGACGCGGAATTCAGGAGCCCGCCCCAAGCGACGCGGAATTCAGGAGCCCGCCCCAAGCGAACGCCCACAGGAGGAGGAAGACCGCCGCGACATCGAAGACGACGAAAATCAGGGCGAACATGTAGTACTGAAAATGGAATTGGATCTGCGCCTCGCCCTCGGGAACCTCGCCGCACTCGTAGGTCAGGTCCTTCAGTGGCGTCGGGTGGTCGGGCCGGAACAACCGCGTCGCGAAGAACGTGCCAAGGGGGAACATCAACGCAACGACGGCAAAAATGAGAACGGGCACGTAGCTCTCAAGCACCATTGCCGTTGCGTGGAAAATTGGCCCGGCTATTAAACCTTTGTCGGGGCACTCGACACGCCCGTTTTCTCCCGGGAATTCGGTCTCCGATTGTGACCGAGGATGCGCGTTTTCTCGGGGCTGGAACACGGGCGGCGCGAGTCCGGCACAACCGTTTATATTCGAGGACCCCAATGGTCTCGACACGATGGTCGCAGAGCGATCTCTCCCGCCGGGACAGCGCGAAGTCCGCAAGTGGCCGAGGCTTGACTTGGGCATCGTCCCGCGGTTCGACCCGAACGCCTGGGACTTGCGCGTCGATGGGGCGGTCGACAAGCCACTTCGGTTCACGTTCGACGAATTAGTCGCCCTGCCCTCGACGAAGACGATGTCCGCGTTCCACTGCGTCACGGGCTGGACGACGTTCGACAACGAATGGGTCGGCGTCACGATCCGCGAATTGGCACAGCGCGCGCAGATCCGACCCACGGCCCGATTCGCGACGTTTCGGTGCGGGGACGGCTACACCACGTCGCATCCTCTCGACGTGCTGTACGAGCCCGGCGTCCTGTTGACGTATCAGTGGGACGGGAAGCCGCTGCCGCTGGAACATGGAGGCCCCGTGCGCCTCCTCGTCCCGAAACGGTATGCGTACAAGAGCGCGAAGTGGGTCCGGGCGGTGACCCTCACCGAGGAAGAGGAACTCGGCTACTGGGAGGTCCGCGGCTACAGCAACACGGCGGATCCGGGGACCGAAGATCGATATTCGTTTTGACGCGCGCGGTTCATTCGAGTAATTTGGGAAAGTCCATATGGCGAGCCCACTTTCGTCGCGTTGACTTGGCGGCAACAGCGGCAGATTCGGACCGCGCGAGCGAGAAGCGGATGACGTTCTTCGAACACATCGAGGAACTTCGCCAACGTCTCAAGATCGTCGTCATCGTGGTCCTCATCCTGTTCGCCCTGAACCTGACGACCGCAATCGGGTCGGTTAAACTGGGGTCGATGCAAGTCCCCATGCTCGTTCCCGCCCTCGGAACGAACAACCCAAACATCGCAACCCAGTTCTTCGTCGGGATGGAGAACTACCTCGTCCCGGACCGCGTGAACGGGATCCCTGTGAACCGCAGTTTCTCGCCTCCATGGGACGCCTATGTGGTCATGTTCAAGGTGGCGTTCTTCCTCGCGGCCGTCACCGCCTCGCCGATCATCGCGTACGAGATTGGACAGTTCATCGGGCCGGCCTTGAAGCCGTCGGAGAAGCGTCTCATCGTCCGGATCACCGTGCCCGTTGCGGTCCTCTTTCTCTCCGGCGTCACGCTGTGCCTGGTCGTCGTCCTCCCATTCACATTCAGCTTGCTCTACTCCGTGCAGAACGTCCTCGGGGCGAACTTCTTGATCCTGTACGGAGGCGACTTCATCGACTTCGTCCTGCTCTTCAGCGTGGCTTTCGGCCTGGCGTTCCAGCTCCCGGTCTTGATGTACGGTCTGTCCTGGCTCGGGGTCGTGAACTCGGGCTTCTGGAAGAAGTACTGGCGGATCGCGGCGATTGCGATCTTCCTGTTCGGAGCGATAATTACCCCCGACGGGAGCGGGATCACGATGATGCTCGTGTCGATCCCGATGCTCTTTTTGTACGTCCTCGGCTACGCCGTCGCGGTCCGCGTGGAGAAACGTCGGGGTCGTGCGAAAACCTCATAAGACCGGGCACCTTCGTCGCTCGGGGAGCCGTCATGTCGGCGGGGGACGTCTGGAGTGTCGCCGCTCAGATCGAGGGCATCGAATGGATCATCATCCTGGTTATCGTCGCCGTGCTCTTGTTGTTCGGCCCGCAAAAAATCCCGGACCTGTTCCGCGGCTTCGGACGAGCCCTCGGGGAATTCCGCCGCGGCAGGATGGAGGTCGAGCGCGAAATCAGCTCGGAGCTGTCGCAACTGGACACCAGGGACACGCGGGTGCGCGTCGAGAAGGCCGCCGGGGCGCTCGGGGTCCCCGCGACGGGGCGGAGCGAGCTCCAACTGAAACTCGACATCGCCCGCGCGGTCGACAAGGCGAGCGACGACCAGGTCGTGTCCGCGGCTCAAGCGATGAACGTGTACAGTTCCGGCGCCGACGTGATTCGACTGAAGGAACAGATCATCAAGGCCCTCAACGTCTGACCGCGCACATGGAGGGAATCGCGCCCGCGCGGTACCTTTATCCGAAGTGACCGTCTACCCGCGGCCGTCCCCCCCGGAGAAGGCGATGGCAAGCCTCGATTATGCGTATCGGCGCCTCGTGAACACGCTGGGGCCCGAGCGAGTCGCGCGATCCGAGTTCGAGCGGATGGTGTACAGCCACGATTTCGCGACCCTCCCGAAGGTGGCCTTGCTCCAATGGAAGCTGTATCCGGACTTCGTCGCCCTCCCACAGACCACGGAGGAGGTCGCGGCCCTCGTCAAGCTGAGTGACGAGAGCCTCTTGCAGATCACCCCTCGGGGGGGCGGCACCGGCTGGTACGGCGGATCCGTCCCGAACCGCGGAGGCGTGCTCATCGACATGCGCAAGATGAACCGGATCCTCGCACTCGACCCGGACGGCCGGACCGTGACGGCCGAGGCGGGTGTGACCTGGAAAGACCTCGAGGACTTCGTCGAATCGAAAGGGTTCGTACTCCCGTTTGTTCCGACGAACGCGGTCGGGAGCACGGTTGGCGGCGCGATCAACTCCGGGAGCACGGGGTTCGGCGGGCTCCGAGGCGGACGCCTCCGGGACGCGATCGCGAACCTCGAGGTGGTCCTGCCCGACGGAAAACTACTCAGTCCGGCACCGAAGGCGGACGCCGGGGGCCAACTCGCGGACCTCACCTCGCTCTTCTTCGGTGCGGAAGGCACCCTCGGAATTATCACGAAAGCCACGATTCGAGTCGTGACGAAACCGGAGACCTCGAAAGCCCTCGCGTACGCGTTCCCGGATCTTCCCGCGGCGGCCCGCTTCTTGAAAGGGATCGTGGATTCCGGCCTGGAGCCGTACCACGCCGTGCTCGCCGATCGAGACCACTTCGTCTTCGAGCGGGCCCTGCGGTCCGACAGCCCGGAGCCGGCCGACCTCGCCCTCGTGGGATTGCAAGGCTCGAAGGACGACGTGGCGGACACCGAGCGCACGCTCGACGGGCTCGCCGCGAAGGAGAAAGGGAAGAAACTGGCGGTCGATGTCGCCGAACGGCTGTGGCGGGAGCGGTACAACAACTACAGCGCCCGGCGGCTGAGTCGCGGCCTTGTAACGTCGTACAACCTCGTCCCCGTGGGAAGGCTTCCGGAGGCGGTGGAGACGGCGGCGAAGATCCGAAGGCGGCTCAAGCTGAACGGCAGCGTCCAGGCGTACCTTGTTGACACGACCACGGCGGCGCTCGTGCCGTATGTGCTGATGGACGACACGCGGCCGTCTGGCGGGACGGCGCTCGGGTTCGTGAAGCGGATGGGCGACGCGGCGTTCAAGATGGAGGGCCACCCGATGGGACTCGGCCTGTTCCTCGTGTTCAATCTCCGCAAGATGCACGGACGCGCCACGAGTTTCATTTCCGCGGTCAAAGCCGTGTTCGACCCCCGAAAGAAAATCAACGGCGGCAAGACCCTCGAGGTCTGGACGAAGTATCCGTGGCCGGGCGTCCGCGCGATTCCCCCGCAAGGCATGGCCGTCGGATTGGAAATCGCCGCGGTCCTCCGACGGGTCAAGCCAACCCGGGACCACTTTGTCCGCGCGTACGAGCACGAGAAGGGGGCGTGAGATGGGGCTCCTCCGGGACTGGCACTACATCGAGAAGGCCGTCGAGATCCCCGCTCTCTCCGAGGTGATCCGCGAGTCGCTGATCCGTGCCCTCTTCGTGCGCGACGACCGCGTCCTGCCGAAGGACCTGATCGCGGACCTGAACCGGCTCCCGCCCGTGACGGTGAAGGTGAAAGACGATTCGGAGGTCCGGAAGCTCGTCCGGGTGCTCAACGGCCAGGAGAGCACGGTGAGCTTGGGGCTCTCCGCCGAGGACTACCACTTCTTCCGAACGCAGCTCGGGGTCGGCCGGACCCGCGAGTTCGGCGTCGTCGTGCGGCCGCGCACCCTCCTCACGTACGATTGGATCGTGCCGGAGCAGCGGGGCGTACAGCTCGATTTCGCCGCGTACGCGGAGATCGAGTTTTCCGAGGACGCCCATCGGGCCATTGCGCAGGTCGGCGCCACCTGGAAGCAGCTGTACGACGCCGCGCCGGCGAAAGGCCACCGCGTCCCCTTCGTGCCGACGGTCCCACTCGATTTCGCGGTGGGCGACGGAGTCTATGGCGATGCACCGTTCGGGGCGTACCGGGGCGAATTCGGCGCCTACGTGAATGCGCTACGGACGATCTCGCCGTTCGGACACCGAGCGCGGGTCGGCTTCGAGGAGGTCGCGAACAACGGGACCGCGTACGATCTGCTCCATGCGACCCTTCCCCTGGCGGGCGAATTCTTCCTACCGGTCGCCATCGCACTGCGCCTCGAGGCGAAACCCGCGGCGCGCAAGACGCTGACGTACACGTTCGACGACGGCGCGAAGGTCTCCGTGGCGCTCGACAAGGTGACCCGATCGAGCACGAGCCCGGACTGGGTCCACATCACCGACGCGGTCGCTGCAAGGACCCTCCGGCCGTCCGCCGCGGCCGAAGCGTTCACCGTCCAAGTCTCCGTGAGCGGGACTGGAACCGGGTTGCCCGCGAAGGAGAAGGCGCTGGACGCCGCGATGACCGGCTTCAAGGCGAAGAGCCCGGACGTCCCCAACCCGTTCGATGCGCCCGCGGACGTGTACCGCAAGACGGCGGAGACCGTCGCCCGATCCCTGTTCGTCGGCGAGGTCCGGCTCCCCGCGAAGGCCCTCGGGG
>WNEY01002765.1_pt1 | contig 17653 bp, 23 predicted proteins | sample 5400531 | NCBI WGS metagenome assembly WNEY01 (sample SAMN13153338, study PRJNA577476) | soil metagenome | isolation source: 200 cm saprolite under Douglas fir tree site 1 | place: USA:California | collected 2015-04-18
CTGACCGCTACGCGCCTCGCAGACGCGCGGCGTGATCCCCGTACCATCGCCGGCTACCTCGAGCTCCACATCGAGCAAGGCCCGGTCCTCGAGAATGAGCACGTCGACATCGGGATCGTGAGCACCATCGTCGGATCCCGCTCTTTCAATCTCACCTTCAAGGGCACGGCCGGTCATGCCGGCACAACACCGATGGACGCCCGCCGCGACGCCGGCCTCGCCGCTGCCACATTCGTTGTCGGTGTGCACGAAACGGTCCTACGCGACTTCCCGAATTGCGTCGCGACGGTCGGGAGAGTCACGTTCGAGCCGGGGGCCTTCAACGTGATCGCCGGAGAGGCGCAGGTCGCCCTCGAGTTCCGTTCGGCCGACCCCTCACGGCTCGACGCACTAGAGGACGCACTTGTTTTCCGCGCGCGAGAGGCCGAGACGCTCGGTCATACGGTCGAGGTCGAGCCGGTGGGACGCTGGGAACCGGTGCCGCTGGACACGACGGTGCGAACGGCGATCGCGCACGTCGCCGAGGCGCTCGGCCTGAGCACGGCCGAGCTGGCCTCCGGTGCCGGCCACGATGCTCAGGCACTCGCGCAGATCACCCCGAGCGGAATGATCTTCGTCCCATCCGTCGACGGGGTGAGTCACCAGCCCGGTGAGCAGACCGCCTGGGACGATTGCCTCAACGGCGCGAACATCCTCCTCGGCACCACGCTCGAACTTGCGGAGGTCTTCGCCGGTTAGCGAGGAGAAGCCACGGTTGCAGCGGCCGCCAGGAGCCGAGCGTTCTCCTCAGCTCGACCGACAGTGATCCGCACAAGGTGCTCGTCCATGACCCGGATCACGATCCCCTGCTCTCGAATGGCGTCCGCGAACGCAGCGGACCCGCCAGGGCGATCCTCAACGTCGACTGCAACGAAGTTTCCAAACGAGTCGAACGCGCGCAGACCGAGAGCGCGCAGACCTGCAAGGACCCGAGACCGTTCTGTACGAATCCGCTTCACCTGGCGGCTGTGGTGATCTTCGTCCTCGAGGGCGGCGAGTCCGGCATGCAGGGCCGCAGAACTGATCGAGCTGCCCGGAACGAGGAAACGGTCGACATAGTCGAGCACGGCCGCGTCGCCGACGACGTAGCCGGCACGCAACCCCGCCAGGCAGTAGGCCTTCGAGAACGTCCGCGACAGCACGATGTTGTCGTACTCGTGCACGAGCAGCGAGAGGTCGACATCCGGATCGAAGTCGGCGTACGCGGCGTCGATCAAGAGCAGAGGTGCTGCCTCCGCGCAACGCCGGACATCGTCGACCGCCATCGAGTTGCCGGTCGGGTTGTTCGGCGTGCAGACAATCATCAGCTTCGTCCTCTCCGTCACCGCCCGTACGAGTCTCTCGACGTCGTAGGCGTACGAGCGGTCGCCGACCGAGAGCGGCACGTCAACGATCCGGGTTTCGAGCGCCTCGAGACGTCGCCGAAAAACAGGCCAGGAAGGCTGCGGCAGGATGACTTCGTCCCCTGCGCGTAAGAAGGTCCGCATTGTTGCCTCGATCAGTTCGGTCGACCCGGCGCCGAGCAGGATGCCCTCCGGCCCAACCGCGTAGCGCTCGGCGAGCGCCACCCGCAGCGGTGGCATCGTCGGCGGCGAGAGGTTCGCATCGTCGTAGGCACGCTCGAGCGCCTGCCGGACACGCGGCGACGGCCGCTCGGTGTTCTCATTGGAGGCGAGGCGGATTAGTGTCGGATCGGCGGCCGCGACGTCGAGGTGGGCGAGGTACTCGGCGTTCGAAGGCAGCTGGTTGGCGGCAGCAACCACGAGCGATCGCAGCCAGCCGGGCGCCTTGGTTCCTGAAGCCACTCGCGTACCGTATCGGCCCATTCAGATCGGGACGCTGTTGCTCGTGGTGAGGGCACGTTCACATGCGTTCGCGACGGCGAGCGTTAGCGCCGCGTCGCTTGGCGTGCAGAAGACGCGCGAGGGGTCAGCGGTCCTCACCGCTTCGAGGAACCGCGCGATCGTCCTGATGAAAGGATGCTCGGCGCTGCGCGCCTGGACCTCACGACCACGTGAAACGCCACGCAGCGAGAACTCGGGGTCGAGCGTGAGCTGGAGAGTCGCGTCGCTCGCAAGCACATCGACCGTGTAGATGCCGGGGAGGCCGTCCCGCGTCCAGGCGATGGTAATCGTGCCGAGCGCACCGGTGAGGAAGTGGAGGACAAGGGTTGCCGCGTCCTCGATGTCGCCACGCTCGCCTCCGGCTTGCGCGAGCAGCACCTCTGAAGCTGCGGCCTGGACGCGCCCAACCTCACCCGCGATCATCCTGACGAGATCGATCTGATGGCTCCCGCGCTCGAGGATGTTGCCGCCCCCGTCCTCCCGGGAAAGGAACCAGGGGCGGCTGCCGGTCGGCCCGATGTTCCGGCCGAGCACGAGCGATACGTCCTGCCCCTTCAAGGTCTCTGCGAGTTCGTCGAGCACTTGGGTCGCGTGCCACTGGTAGCCGACTGCACAGACGAGGCCGGTTCGTTCCGCCGTCGCGACAATCGTCTCCGCATCTTCACGAGCCCGCGCGATCGGCTTTTCGAGGAACACGTGTACGCCCTGCTCCAGCGCCGCAACCGCCGGCTCGCAATGGGCTAGCGGTGGCGTGCAGACCCACAGCGCATCCAGCTGTTCGCGGTCGAGCAGGTCTTCCCAGCGTTCGTACACGCGAGCGCCGGGCGGCGCGAGGCGCTCCGCGCGGGGGCGTTGGAGGTCGCAGACCGCGATCAGTTCGGCTCCTTCGAACCTCGTGAGCGCAGCTATGTGGTCTTTTGCGATCCAGCCCGCGCCGACCAAGCCGAGCCGAAGTGGGTTCACCCGCCCACATTACTGTCGGCGCTTGCCTCCGCGGCATAGGGTGCGCCTGTGGGCGGACGTCTGACGCATCGAGTTGCGGTCGTCACCGGCGGCGCCTCAGGGCTCGGACGGGCCATCGCGCTCCGGTTCGCGGATGAGGGAGCGTCCGTTGTCGTCGGAGACGTCCGCGACAAACCACGCGAGGGCGGAACCTCGACTGAGGAACTAATTGGCGACCGCGGGCTCTTCCTTGAGGCGGACATCTCTCGGTGGGCGGACGTCGACCGGCTCGTCACGGCCGCCCTCGACCGTTACGGGCGCCTGGACGTGATGGTCAACAACGCAGGCATTGCCGGTCGCCATTCCAGGCCACTCCTCCAGACAGAGGAGGCCGACTGGGACGCGATCATGGCGGTGAATCTGCGCGGCGTCTTTCTGGGGTGCAAGCGGGCCGTCGCCGCGATGATCGACCAATCGCCGATCGGCGAGATCCGGGGCCGGGTGATCAACATCTCGTCGCAGCACGGCATGGTCGGCCCGCCGGGCCATGCCGCTTACGCTGCGAGCAAAGGCGGAGTCGTCAATCTGACCCGGCAGATCGCCGTCGACTACGGGCCACTCGGCGTGCTCGTAAACGCCGTCGCACCCGGCAAGATTCTGACTGGATCGCCAGAGCAGCAGGATCCAGAAACGCTTGCATACGCCCGCGCGCGCACGCCATTTCACCGCCTCGGCCGCCCGGACGACGTCGCCGGCGCGGCGCTCTTCCTCGCGTCCGACGACTCCGGCTACGTCTCCGGTGTCAACCTGCTCGTCGATGGCGGCTGGATGGCGTACTGAGCCAGCTGCGGGACGTCGAGCGCGGTGAGAGCTTTCGCAAGTTCGGCGCGGTATGCGCCGTCGTCGGCCAGCACGACTTCGTAGTCGTTTCGGATGAACTCGGCCACGTGCTCAGCGACCTGCTCGAGCCACGCGGCTGCAACGTCGGGCTCCAGTTCCGCCGGCGGGAGCTGAATCGCGCCGAAGCCGCGCGATTGGAGCTCCGGTAGCAGTGCTTCGAGCAGGGAATCCGCGACGACCGCGACACAACGCGAGCGTGGGTCGAGGGTCAAGTCTCGCCCGTCAGGAGCGCCTCGACCCGCCGTCTCTCCTCGTCGGGATCGTAAGCGGGAAACCAGTGGCGGATGCCGGTCGAGCGAGGGAACGGGAGCCCGCGTTCGCGGCACTCCGCCTTCAGCTCCTCGACGAAGATCCCGTCGCCCCGCACGAGAGTCGAGTCATCCTCGCCGATGTCCGGCTTGCCGCCCCAACTCGGAGCCGACGGCGAAAAGTCGACTCCCATCGTCGGGCTCGAGTCGACGCCGATCAGCACCACATCGTCTCCCGCGGACACGTGCTGCGTCATCACCGAGGCGACGAGCTTGGCCAGACGCCGACAGTGTCTCCGATAGAGCGGAGTGTCGAACTGCTCACGCACGCCCCAGAAGCGGCGCGCGCCGCCGAAGGCGAGCTCGGGGCACGGCATTTGACGGATGACGTATCCGTGCTCTCGCAGAAGATCGAGCACCGGCTCCCACATCCCCGGCCGCGCGGCGCCACCCTCCACCTTCGCGTTCTGGTTCAGAATGCAATGGGCGATGAACGCGACGCGTGCCATTAGAACGCCAGCAGCACCTTGCCGAACTTGCCGGAACCGGCCATGTAATCGAAGGCCTCCGCTGCTTCACTTCCCGGCACCGGATCCGGCCGCTGCTCGAGGCGCAAGACCTCGCGCCCGCCGGTGTCTGCAAAGACGATCGCTCTCACGTGTGGGCGAGCCCGCATCGCGAAATCGCCCGAGCGGGAGACACTGGACGGCGGGAGCGACGACATGTCGACGAGCATACTGGCAGTCCGCCAGACGGCCAACGTGCATGTACAACGCTCGGCCGTGCGGTCGAGTGGAAGCGGCGCCAGCAAGAGGGATAGATCCAAGCGCTACGGCGAGCGCCGGTGCCGGTGGGCGCGACGCATTGCCTCCAGCTGCCGGCGGGCGAGCTTTGTCGGCCGCGCTCCGAGATCGGCGCCCAGCGGTCGCGCGAGGCGGCGCTCGAGTGCTTCCTCCTCCCGCGCGCTGATCGACTCCGGCGCTTCGACGTAGAGAGTCGCTGCGACAGCTGCGGGTCCGCGCTTGTCGGTGACGCCGGTGACTTCTACCGTGCGCTTCAGCGAGCGGACGGTCACCTCAACCATGTCGCCGACGCGGACCTCCTTCGAAGGCTTGACACGTGCGCCGTTGACGTGGACGCGCCCACCGAGCACCGCATGCGTCGCAGCGCTACGTGTCTTGAACAACCGCGCCGCCCACAGCCACTTGTCGACCCTCGCCTGTTCCATGCCTTAGGCGACGAAGATACGCCAATGCCGATCCAGAGTTCCCGTCCCCCGACTGATCGACGCCTCGCCTAGGCGAGGCGTTTCTCTAGAGGAGGGCGCGGACGCTGTCGAGCAGTCGACCGATCTGGTCCGAGAAGAGTCCGTAGGCGATGATGATCGCCGGCGTGATCACAGCGAGCGTGATCGCGTATTCGGCCATCGTCTGGGCGCCCTCAGAGCCGCAGCGCGAACGAATGCGGTCGAGCCAACGATAGAAAGCCATATTCCCGGGCATCGGCGCCGGCCGTGCCTTCCCGTATGCCTCTTCTTGGGGATCCGGCGGGAGTGAGAAGCTATGCGGGATGCGGCGCCCCCTCCTGGCCCTGGTGCTTCTCCTCGCCATGCCTGGATCCACCGCAGCCGCCCAGGCCCCTGCTCGGAGCGCGATCTTCTTCTATCCCTGGTACTCCAACCCGAGCCACGACGGCCAGTACGGCCACTGGGCCCAGGGCGGGCACGCCCCCCCGTTTGACATCGCCTCGGCCTTCTTCCCCATGCGCGGCCCCTACTCGAGCGACGATCCGCGTGTGCTCGGCGCCCAGATGAGGGACATCGCAGACTCCGGCGTCGATGAGGTGGTCAGTTCCTGGTGGGGCCGCGGGTCCCAGGAGGACGAGCGCCTTCCGTCCGTCATGCGCGCGGCGAAGCGACGCGGCCTCGAGGTTGCCGTCCAGCTCGAGCCGTACCCCGGCCGGACGATCGACTCGATTGCAGCCGACCTCGTGTACATCCGCAGCCTCGGCGTTCGCGACGTCTACGTCTACCGCACCATGGACTTCCCGCCGGAGGAATGGAACCGCGTCACACGACAGCCGCTGGGGTTGCGGCTCTTCGGGCAGACCAACCTCGTTCGCTTTGCGGCGCGCGCAGGTTTCGCGGGCTTCTATACCTACGACATCGTCGTCTACGACGCGGCGAAGTTCGACCGCTTCTGTAGGCAGGCGCGAGCTTTGGGGATCCTGTGCGCACCGTCGGTCGGTCCCGGGTACGACGCAGCGCCTGCAACCGGCGACCCGCACGTCAAAGGCCGACTGTTCGGTGCGACGTACGACTCGATGTGGAGTGCAGCGCTCCGCGCGGGCGCCGATCTCGTCACGATCACGTCGTACAACGAGTGGAGTGAGGGGACGCAGATCGAGCCCGCCGGTCACGGCGGCCGCTACGAGAGCTACGACGGCGCCTACGGGCTGCACGGCCGGGCAGCGCAGCGCGCTTACATCACACGTACGGCCTACTGGACGTCACGCTTCTAGGAACACGTCGGCGCCACAGCCGGCGACGAGCGCATCGAAGACGTCCTCGACACCGCGCAGGGAGGAGTGGCCGAGGTCGACGTGGACGTCATCCCACTCCTCGAGCCCGAGCGAGCCGGCGCCTTCGTCGGCGCCGAAGCAGAGCAGCGTCTCGGTGGAGATGACGTTGCGGCGGCCCGTCTGGCGCCGCGCGATTCCCTCGAGCTCGCGCAGCTCCTCGAGCGGGTCGATGCGGACGTTGGAGTCCGAGCCGATGCAGATCCGGATGCCGCGGGTGCGCACGCGCTCGACCGGCAGGAAACCGTCGCCGAGGTTGGCCTCGGTCGTGAGGCAGGCACAGACCCGAGCACCGGCAGCGGCGAGCAGATCGAGCTCGGCGCCGTCGGCGTGCGTCGCGTGCACGACTGTCGTGCGCTCGCTGAGGCAGCCGCTGCGCTCGAGCAGCTCGATCGGCCGGAGGCCGTTCTCGGCGAGGCACTCCTCGATCTCGCGCGGCTGTTCATCCGCGTGAACGTGCAGCGGTAGCCGCTCGGCGGCGGCGTAGCGGCCGATCTCCTCGAGCCAGTCTTCGGGACACGCACGTACGGAGTGGGGAGCAACTCCAACGGGAATGCCACGGCCGCGCAGGTCCTCGACCTGCCGCAGATATTCCGTCACCGACTCCTGCCGGAACCGCGGCAGCCCTCCGCGTCCGTACGCGGCGAGCAGGACGACGATGCGGATCCCCGCCTCCTCTGCCGCCTCGACCGCGGCAAGCGCTTCGTCGAAGCCGAGGTAGTGGAACTCTCCGACCGCGGTGTAACCCGCGGCACGCAGCTCATGGTAGACGTGCACGTATTCTCGGCGAACGAGCTCCGGCGTCTGGCGCTTCGCCTCGGCGAGCATCAGCTCACGCCAGCCCCAGAAGTCCGCTCCTCCTGAGCGCCCGCGCAGAGCGCGTTGGAAGCCGTGGCTGTGGGCATCCACGAAGCCAGGCAGGCTGAGGGTTTCGGCCACGGGCGTATCCTTTCCACACTCATGGCGACCCGCGCCGTTCCGGCGACCTTGCAGCAGGTTCCAAACGCGCTCACGATCGCGCGCCTGGCCCTGATTCCCGTCTTCGTCGCGTTGATGCTGAGCGCCGACGGTGGCCACAGCTGGCCGGCCGGCGTCGTCTTCGGTGTCGCCGGCGTCACCGACCAGATCGACGGCTTCCTCGCGCGGCGCTGGCAGGTGGAATCGGACTTCGGCCGCATCTTCGACCCGCTGGCAGACCGGCTGATGATCGATGCCGCGGTGATCCTGCTGTTCGTCCAGGACCACATGCCGTGGCCCGGCCTGGTCGTGATCCTCGGGCGTGACCTCTTGCTCCTGGCTGGCTACAAGACGATCGCGCCGCCGGGCTACGAGATCAAGGTGAACTTCCTCGGCAAAGCTGCGACCTGGCTCCTGTATGCAGGCATCGGCTTCCTGATCGTCACGCACCGTTCGACCGATTGGCCGTACTGGATCTTCTGGACGGGTCTCGTCCTCGCGGTGGTCGCAGGCGTCGCATACGCGGCGTCGGCCTGGAGAGAAGGAAGGCGATGAAAGCCGTCGTGATGGCGGGCGGCGAGGGTAACCGGCTGCGTCCGCTTACGTCCAATCAGCCGAAGCCGATGGTGCCGGTCGTCGGCAAGCCGTGCATGGAGCACATCCTCGAGTTGCTGCGCGAGCACGGGATGAACGAGGTGATCGTCACGGTCGCATTCCTGCCGCAGGCGATCCGCAGCTACTTCGGCGAGGGGGAGACCCTGGGCATGCAGATCGGCTACTCCGTCGAGGAGTCGCCGCTCGGCACGGCCGGCTCGGTCCGCTTGACGGCGAAGCAGCTCGACGAGACCTTCCTCGTGATCTCGGGCGATGCGCTTTGCGACGTCGACCTCAGCGCGCTCGTCGCCTTCCACAAGGAGAAGGGTGCAGCGGTGACGATCGGGCTCAAGTCGGTCGAAAACCCCCTCGAGTTCGGCATCGTGGTCACGGACGAGGAGGGCCGGATCGAACGCTTCCTCGAGAAGCCGTCCTGGGGCCAGGTCTTCTCCGACACGATCAACACCGGCATCTACGTCATGGAGCCCGAGGTTTTGAAACACGTGCCGGGCGACCGTCCGTACGACTTCTCGAAGGAGCTCTTTCCGTACCTGCTGGAGATGGGGCGCCCGCTGTACGGCTACGTGATGGACGGGTACTGGCAGGACATCGGGAATCTCGACCAGTTCCGGCAGGCGAACTTCGACGCCCTCGAGGAGAAGGTCCGCCTAAACATTCCGGGCATCCGCATCCGCGGCAACGTCTGGCTGGGCGAGGGCGTCGAGATCGGCGACCTCGAACAGATCGAGGGCCCCGCGTACGTCGGCAACTACTGCCGCATCTCTCCCGGTGCAACCGTCGGCTCGCACTCTGTGCTGTCGAACAGCGTCACCCTGCGTGAGCGCACACGTGTGACACGCTCGGTGATCGACGCCTCGACGCACATCGGCCGGAGCGCGCTGATCGAAGGCGCGATCCTCGGCCGGTCGTGCGACATCCGCGCGCATGTCCGCATCCACGAGGGAGTCGCGATCGGCGACGAGGTCACTATCGGCGCAGAGACGGTGGTCATGCCGGGCGTCCGGATCTACCCCTACAAGGACGTCGAGTCCGGATCGCTCATACACGAGAGCGTGATCTGGGAGTCGCGTGCCTCGACGCGCCTCTTCGGGAGGGACGGCGTCGCCGGGCTCGTCAACGTCGATCTCACGCCCGAAGTTGCAGTTCGCATCGCCGCGGCGCTCGGAACCGCGCTCAAGCGTGGGGCCCGCGTGGCCGCAAGCCGGGAATCGGCGCCGGCGTGCCGGATGATCAAGCGCGCGATGATCACGGGCTTGACCTCCTCGGGCCTGGACGTCGCCGACTTGCGCGTTCTGCCGGCGGCGGTCGCGCGCCATCTGCTCAAGAGCGAGGGGTACGAGGCGGGCTTCCATGTCGGGACGAGTCAGTTGGATCCCGAGGTGGTGCAGATCAAGTTTTTCGAGCAGCCCGGCATCCAGCTCTCGACGACCATGCAGAAGGAGATCGAGAAGAACTTCACGCGCGGCGAGTTGCGGCGCGCCAGCTTCGGCGACATCGGCACGATTAGCTACCCCGCGCGCGTCCGCGAGTCGTACGCGCAGGATCTGCTGGACGGCCTCGACGTCGAAGCGATCCGCGCGCGTGGCTTCCGCATCGTCGTCGACTACGGCTTCTCCGCGGCGTCGTACGTCTTGCCGCTGCTGCTCGGGCCGCTCGGGGTGGAAGCGGTCTCCGCGCACGGTTTCACGACGGACCGATCCGATTCCGGCTCCGCCCTGCTGCGAGAGGCGATCGGGCAGGTGAAGCAACTCGTCCCCGCGGTGGGCGCCGATCTCGGCGTGATTCTCGACCGGGCGGCCGAGCGCCTCTATCTGGTGGAGGAGCGCGGCCGCGAGGTCCCGGTCGAGCAGACCCTGCTCCTCTTCTTGCGGCTGATCGGGAGCAACGGCAGACGCGGGAAGCTCGCGTTCCCGATCACCGTCACCAGCCAGGTCGACCGCCTATTGGAAGGGAGCGGGCTCGAGGTCGTGCGCACGCCGGCGTCACTCGGTGACCTGACCAAGGCGGCTGCCGAGGACGGGGTCATCTTCGCCGGCGCGGTGGGAGGCGGGTATGTGTTCCCGGAGTTCCTACCCGCGTACGACGCGAGCGCGAGCCTCTGCAAGCTGCTCGAGCTGCTGGCGCCCGTGCGGCGGCCCCTATCGGAGCTCGTCGCCGACCTACCGGCGCCGACGCTTGTCCACCGGCAGCTGGCGTGTCCGTGGGCGCTGAAGGGGGTCGTGATGCGGCTGTTGACGGAACGCCTGCGCGACCGCAAACTCGACCTGACGGACGGCATCAAGGTGTTCGGCAAGCGGGGGTGGGCGCAGATCCTTCCCGACCCCGACGAGCCGCTCATGCACATCTACGCCGAGGGCAAAACCGAAGAGGACTCAAAGGCTCTCGAGGCGGAGTTCCGAGCGATGGTCGAGGAGATCATGCAGACCGAAAGCGCGGCAGCGACGGGCTGAGGCGCCGACGGGCGGCGCCCGCGCGACCGTCTTCGGCAGTTCTTGGGCACATCGCCCCCGAACCCTGCCCAGGGCATGGGTGTAAAGTCTCAAGTTCAGGTTGACCCTTTGCCGGTTGGCTGCTTTACTGCTGACGAGCCCTCGACCAGGAAAGGCGGCCCGTGGAACCTCTGCCCGATCTCGCAACGCTGTCCGACGCTGACCTCAAGCTGCTGATCGCCGACTTGACGCGTGAGGAGAACGAGGTCTCCTATCAACGGCGCCTGCTGCACGGGAAGATCGACATCCTCCGTGCGGAGCTGGTCGCGCGGCTGCAGAAGACAGGAGGGACGAGCATCCTCGACGAGGTGGACGTCGACCACCTGACCGAGATCCTCACCTCGAAAGCCGCCCCGCCAGACTAGGTGGTGCTCCTACCAGCAATACACGCCGGCCTCTGGCCCGCGATCACGCGGCGCCAGAGTCCACCCTCGCCCTTAGCAAGGCAGACCAGCCTTGCTGCGGTCGAGTGCAGCCTCTGGCTTGGTACTCGCGACCCAGAGACTCGGCAGCATTACTGGCAGGGGCACCTTTGAGCCACATCTACTGTCAGGAATGCGGCTTCCAGAATCCCGAGGCTGCGAACTACTGCGCCCGCTGCGGGGCGCTCCTCGTCAGGGACGAGGGCGGCACCGAGACAACGCAGACGTTCACCCCGGACGAGGGTGAAGACACATCCTCCGAAGCGCTCGAGGACCTCGGCATCACCGGTCCTGCGCTGGTCGTCCGCTCCGGAGGCGGCAGGGCGGGGGAGACCTTTCATCCCGAAGGCGAGACGTCGATCGGCCGCTCACCCGACTGCGGGATCTTTCTCGACGACGTCACGGTTTCGCGCAAGCACGCCGTGATCGCCGAACGCGACGGCGGCTTCTTCGTAGAGGACCAGGGCAGCCTCAACGGCACGTTCGTGAACCGGAAGCGGGTCGAGTCCGCGCAGCTCGAGGACGGCGACGAGCTGCAGATCGGCAAGTACCGACTCACATTCCTGAACCGCTGATGGCCACCGTCTCGAAATCGCGTCTGCTGACGATCGGAACCGTCTGCGGCATGCTCAAGGACGAGTTCCCTGACATCTCGATCTCGAAGATCCGCTACCTCGAGGATCAAGGGCTGCTGGCGCCGCGCCGGACCCAGGGCGGGTACCGCCTCTTCAGCGAGGACGATCTCGAGCGCCTCGAGACGATTCTGCGCCTCCAGCGCGACGAGTTCCTGCCGCTCCGCGTCATCCGCCAGGAGCTTGCCTCCTCCGGCGCGCGTGACCGCAAGCGCAGGCGTGGTGGACTGACCGGCGAGGAGCACGAGCTCGGTCTCACGGAGCTGTGCGAGCGTGCGGGGATCGACACGCCGCTCGCACGCGAGCTCGAGGAGTTCGGGCTGCTTGCGCCGCGTACCGAGTCCGGCGAGAAGCGCTACCGCGAGCTCGATGCGGAGATCGCGCTTGCCTGCGGCCGGCTGGCGCAGTTCGGGATCGCGCCGCGGCACCTGCGGGGGTTCCGCACGGCGGCCGACCGCGAGGCCGCGCTCATCGACCAGGTCGTCGGCCCGGCGCTGCGTGCCCGCAACCCGGAGCGACGGCAGGCCGGGATGGAGGATCTGGAATCGCTCGGCGAGCTCGCCCAGGGCCTCGGTCAGCTGCTCTTCTGGCGCGCCCTGCGCCGGCTTGCGTCAACATGACCCGGTGAATCTCGCCGAGAAGGTCCGGGAGGTGCCCGACTGGCCGCAGCCGGGGGTCGGTTTCAAGGACGTCACACCGCTGCTCGCGGATCCCAAGGCACTCGCGTATTCGATCCAGGAGCTCGCGAAGTGGGGGGCGGCGAAGACACCCGACCTCATCGTCGGCGCGGAGGCACGCGGCTTCATCCTCGGAGCTGCGATCGCGAAAGAGATCGGCTGCGGGTTCGTGCCCGCCCGTCGGCCGGGGAAGCTGCCGCCCGAGACGATCAGCGCCACCTATGCACTCGAGTACGGGCAGAACGCGCTCGAGCTGCACCCGGACATGGTCCCGCACGGAGCGCGCGTCCTGATCCACGACGATGTGCTTGCCACCGGCGGCACCGTCGAAGCAATCGCCGAGCAGCTCGTCGAGCGGCTGGGCGGCGTGGTCGTGGGGTGCTGCTTCATCATCGAGCTGGGGTTCCTGAACGGGCGCGAGCGCCTGTCCAAGTACGACCTGCATGCCCTGATCGAGTACTAGTACCCCTTCCGGCAATACATGTCGGCTTCTGGCCCGCGATCACGCGGCGCCAGAGTCCACCCTCGCCCTTAGCAAGGCAGACCAGCCTTGCTGCGGTCGAGTGCGGCCTCTGGACGCTTCTATGTTGTCAAGTGCTGGTGAGCGTTGGGTTTGCGAGGAGGTTTTGCCGCGTGCGAGCAGGCGTTCGTGGTAGGCGCCTGTTTCGGCGTGGCAGCGGATGCGGGTGCGGGCGATCACGTGCAGCGCCCAGTTGAGCTGGCGGTCGCCGCCGCGGTTGAGGCGGTGGCGGCGGATCGGGCCGCTGGAGGCTTCGACCGGGCTGGTGCCGGCGAGCGCGGCGAAGGAGGCCTCGCTCTTCATGCGTGTCGGCTCGCCGCTGGAGACGACGAGCTGGGCGGCGCAGACGGGGCCGGCGCCGCACTCGTCGAGCAGCTCGGGTGCGAGCGTGGAGACGATCTGCTTCAGCTGGCTGTCGAGGTTGGCGAGCTCGCCGGCGAGCGCTCGCCAACGAGCGGCGAGCCGGCGCAGGACCGAGGCGAGGATCTGCTCACTGTCCGCGCTGGGACGCAAACGCAGGCAGCGACGCGCGAGCGCCGCGCCGCTCAGGCCAGCCAGCCGCTCGCGCAGCTCGGCCGGGCCGGTGACAAGGACGGCGTGCAGCTGGTTGAGCGCCGCGGTCTGGGCGCGCAGCGCGCTGCGCCGTTCGAGCAGGAGCAGGCGCAGGTCGTCTCGCGCCTGGCCGCCGCCGCGCAGGCGGCTGAGGCCGTCGCCGCTGAGCAGGCGGGCGGCGGCGCGGGCCGCGTCGAGCAGATCGCTCTTGCCACGCCGACGCTCGCGCCGCCGTGGCCGCTCGACCTCGTAGACGGGAAAGCCGCTCGCGAGCAGCAACGAGGCGAGGCCGGCGCCGTAGCTGCCCGCGCCTTCGATCGCGAACGCCGGCTCACCCAGCGCCTGGGCGAACTGCAGCAGCCTCAGGTAGCCGACCCTCGTCGTCTCGATCTCGCAGCTTGCGAGCTGCGCGCCGAGCCGGTCGAGCGCGACCGCCGTGTGCGTGTCCTTGTGCGTGTCGATCCCGATTGCGACCGTCCACTCCATCACCTAGCCTCCTTCGCCGTAGGACAGAACGACCGGGGCGGGACAGGGCTGTGTCCGGCAATGGCGCAGGCTTCTATCAGGTCACCGGCCGGTCGCGTGGGGCGCGGCGGGAGACAGGTCCAGAAAAAGGCACTCAAGCCAGCTTGGTGTCGGGTCATCCCGCCGCCGCTCCACTCTCAACAGCCGACCGGACGACAGCCGGCCTCAACCCAAACTACACAGCTTGGTGCTCGCGACCCAGAAGCTCGACGGCATTACCGGAAGGGGTACCCTCGCCACGAAGTGTCAGGTTTGCCATCCGGGGTGCCGATTAGAACGTCACCATGTACGACGCGTTGACGGGGCGGTTCACCTTCCCGTGCCCAGCACGGGGAGAAACGCGCGTCACCCTGTCGGACTTCCGGCAGCTGGAGCGCTTGCCGGGCGCTGCCCATCCGTCGGTCTTCCACGTGCTCTTTGCGTGCGGGTGCGGGGAGGAGCACGAAGGGCTCGTCACCCACGACGACCTCGACTGGGGCCCGCTCGGCCTCCAGGGCGGTGAGTTCTACAACGTCATGACCGCACAGCTCGATCGCGTGGTTGCCGAGCTCTCGGACGTGGCCGCCCGCCGGATCCAGGCGGGGGAGTGGCCCTGGAGCTTCTTCTGCTACCCCGAGGACCGGCCGCGCCCCGTCTTTCCTTCGTCGTTCTTCCTGCTCGCTCCCGGGGACGGCTCGCTCGGGCTCGCCGTTCGCTGCCCGGCCTGCCAGCGCACGTCGGTCAACCTCGTCTCCCATGAGCACGTCGACCTGCCGTTCCACAACGATCCCAAGGTGGGAGTCGTCGAGCACGTCTTCAACGACGACGTCGCCGGGACGCTCGACGAGTTCCGCTCCGAGCTCTACTCCGCCTCGTTCGACACCCGCCGCCTGGCTCTCTAGGCGCCGACTCGGCGGCGCCGCTTCAGAGGCCATCCGGGCTTTGCCCGTGCGGCCGTCTGAACGCAGGTTCGGTCTGCGGCCCTGGGGGTATCACCAAGGGCACCGACTAGCGAGGTGATCGAATGTACGGAGTCACACGGGCGACGACGACGCTGGTGTTCTCTGCCGGCGCCGGCCTGCTGATCTGGTTCGCAACGCAGATCAGCAACGACAACACCGGCGGGTACTGGGCTCGAGTCGGCCTCGTTGCCGGGGCGGGTCTCGTGATGGCGCTGTCCCAGCTGCTGGGAGGTTGGACGAAATGGGGTTGGCCGCGGCTCTCGATCGCGGTCTTGATCACCGCGTTCATTCCCGTGGCGATCGTGTCGCTGTGGATCATCCTGGCCGGGGAGCCCGGCAGCGGTGGCTGGTTCCACGACCACGTGATGTCTTGGAGCCGGAGCATCCACGTCAGCGGCCTCGTGACGGACTTCCTCTACTACATCCCGGTCCTGGCCTTCGGGACGGGGCTCGTCTTCGGGTTCTCGTTCGATACGACCGGACCGGTCGTACGTGACCGGGACGTGATCGTCGACCGCGACCGGGAGGCTGCCCCTGTCGACGGGAGACGCGGGCTCTTCGGCCGGCGGCGGGCGGAGACGCCGATGACGACCGGCGGGCGAGCCGCGGACGAGCCGATCACGGCAGAGCGCGAGGCAACGACGACGACGTCGACCGACCGCACCACTGACCGCGAGACGGTCAAGTAACTCGGTTGAGGCCGCCCCTCGGCAAGACCGGGGGGCGGCTTTAGCCTTGCCTCAGGGATGAGCCGACGGCCTTCGGAGGCCGATACCTAGATAGCCATGAAGCACCGCTCGCTACCGCAGGGCGAGAGAGGCTACGAACTCCTCCGCGCTGTCCTGACCGAGGTCGACGACTCCCGACCTCCTGCCTTCCGTCGCCTCGAGCAGGCGGTCGGAGGCGAGCTCGCACGGCTTCTGGTGGGCGCCCTCGCGACCCGCCGCCCGCGCGCGATCCCCGTTTAGCGCTCTTCGCTCTTGTTTTAGGGCTCTTCGCTCTCGCCGTAGACGCGGACAAAGAGAAAGATCACTCCGAACGCGATCAGTCCCAGCACCGTCGACGTGCCCTTGTCGACTCCGACCGCGAGCAGGAAGGCCCAGAGGTACAAGCTCAAGAGGAGCGCCCAGACGAACGCCTTGACGCCTGGTTCGATAGCTGGGAGTCGTAGGTGCACCGCATCCACACTAAAGAAACGACCCCATGAGCGCAGCTCATAGGGCCTCCAGTGCGGCGTCGCCGAGTCGACGCCTTTGGACCAAAAAAATTCGCCGAGCCAGTTTCGCTTTCGTCCACCGCTTCCGCTGACTTTCGCCTTCCGGCTACTGCCTTCGGACTCGGTTTCGACCTACTTGCGCTCTGTGCTCGGCGCAACTGGCAATCTAACGTGTCGAGCAGATGATTCAAGGGGTCGGAAAAGGTCGTGGCCGCAATTTGCGAAGTTTTCCTTTTCCAACATTTCCACAGCCAAACTTCCAACATGTGGACAGCTGTGTGGAAAGGGATCAGCGGCGACCGAACAGACGCCACGCGGGCGCGACCACGGGATCGGTCACTCGCTCGACCACCTTAACCGACCAAGAGAGGACACGTCGCCCTACGTGCACGATGAGCAGGGCGCAGAGGAGACCGACCACGCAACCGGCGAGAACGTCGCCGGGGTAGTGAGCGCCGGTTAGGACGCGCCCGACGCCGATGACGACTGCCATGGCTAGGAAGATCGTGCCGACCACACGGTCGAAGAGGAATACCGCAAACGCGATCGCGAACGCCGCGCTGGCGTGATCGCTCGGGAACGAGGGGTCGTGGGACTTGGACAGGTGATAAAGAGCGGGGTGGCTTTCGTAGGGCCTGGGGCGGTGCCAGACCTGTGCGATCAACTGGTTAACCAGGAGAGCGAGTGCCGCCGATGCGAGCGCGGACGCCGAGGCGAGCTTCCAGAGTCGCGAGCCGCCGGGCCGCCCGAGCAGCCAGAGCGCGAAGGCAGCGCTCGCGATCACGACGACGACCACACTCTGGACGTCGTTCACGCCATGCGCGAGCCATCGGTTCTCGGCCATGAAGTTGTTGACAGAGTGGTAGAGGCGGTAATCCACTGGCGGCAGGCTAACGCTAGCCCGACACGTCGACCAGCACCCCGGGGAGGAAGTCGAACGGAATCCCCGTCGCCGGCTCCAAGGCCCGGTAGAGGCCGCCCTGTCTCAAGCTGAAGCCGGAGGCCTGGGAGGCGCCGACTGCCCGGTCCGTCATGGCCTCCGCCTGGGCGGGGGAGACGAGCACGAGGGCCGCCGCCAGGCCAATCCACTGCGACTTGACATAACGCAGGTTTCCGTGCACCGAGATCGAGGCCAGGGTAATCGATGCCTTTGCCGTCGCAGGCGTGCTCCGGCTTCATGCTTCCCGGACCGCCGACCACTTCTTGTGCGGGGCTATTTCCGAGTGTGTGGGCCTCGACCGCCGGTGCATCGGGCCCGAGCACACCTGCCGCGATCGTCACGAAGCCGCCGATCCCCTGGCCGGGGCCGGTCTGCTCGAACACGGGGCCGGTATCGGTAAAGGCCGTGATCGTGTAGTTGACGCCCGCACCTTCGGGCTTATTCGGGTTGAAGCAGTCGTGCGCAAACGCGGGCGCCGCGGTGAGCAGCAAAATCGCACCGGCAGCCAGACCCGCAAAGAGCCTTCGCATCACTTTTATTCTCCCCAGATAGACGACAGATACCGCCCCATGGTGTCACAGCTAGAGTGGCTCACTGCCCCTTGTTCCCGCGGACAG
>WNEY01001253.1_pt1 | contig 17645 bp, 11 predicted proteins | sample 5400531 | NCBI WGS metagenome assembly WNEY01 (sample SAMN13153338, study PRJNA577476) | soil metagenome | isolation source: 200 cm saprolite under Douglas fir tree site 1 | place: USA:California | collected 2015-04-18
TTTCAAGCTGCAGTCGGCGGCTAAAAGGGGTTTTAGGCATTCAGGGTTACGGGTGCTCTGCGCTCGGCGATCATCATCAGGCAATCGGGCCTGGTGGCGCCGGTGGTGATTTCTTTGACGACGCTGCCTTGCTGGGGACGCAGCCGCCAGCGGTTGCAGATCGCCGCGAGCGCCATGGTGATCTCCAGTATGGCGAAGTTGTCGGCGATGCACTTGCTGCCGCCGGCTGAGAACGGGATGTACGCGCCTTTCGGCAGGCTCTTGGCCTGGTCGGTCTCCCAACGATCCGGATCGAAGCGGTCGGGGTCTGGGTACCAGCGCGGGTTCCGGTGCAAGGCGTAGGGGCTGATGATGATCTCTGCTCCGGCAGGCAGTACGTAGTCGCCGAGCTTGGTCTCTGCCAGGGTGCGCCGCATGTAGACGGCGATGGCGTGCAGGCGCAGCACTTCGAGTACCAGGCGCCCGGTGTATTCCAGCTTGGGCAGGTCGGCGAACTCCGGAGCGCGGCCGCCGAGCACAGAGTCCACCTCGGCGAACACCCGCTCCTCCACGTCGGGCTTGGTGCCGATATGGTGCAGGCACCAAGACAGCGCGGCGCTGGTGGTTTCGATGCCGCCGACGGCCATGGTGATGACCTGGTCGTGGATCCAGTTGTCGGTCATGGGATTGCCGTCGTCGTCGCGCAGCGCGAGCATCGTCGACAGCATGTCGTCGATCTCGTGCCCGGACTCGTGATACGCGGCGATGGCCTGGTCGATGCTGTTGTGCATTTCCTCGAGAGCCTGCTGGTAGCGCTTGTTGGCCGGCAGTGGCAGGCGCTGCCACGGGCCGGGAATCAGCGTCCTGGTCAGCATGCCGCGCATGACCACGGGCAGCCGCTGCTGGATGGCGTCGGCCGCGGCGGCACCGAGGTCGGAGGCGAACAGGATGCCGTTGACCACGCGCGCGGTCAGGTCGTTCATGGCATGGTCGACGCGGAACGGCTGCCCTGCCGGCCACTCGTCGGCGACGGCCTGGGCAACGTTGGTCATGATCGGCGCGTAGCTGGCGACCTTCTGGTGGTGGAAGGTCGGCTGGAGCATGCGACGGATCTCGTGGTGCACTTTGCCCGATGAGGTGGCCAGGCCGTAGCCGAGCACGTCGGTCATCTTGTCGAACATCCGGCCGCGCACGTAGCTCTTGTTGTCGGTAACCAGAACCTGCCAGACCAGGTCCGGTGCCGTCGGCACGTAGGCGGGCACGTTGGCCATGCCGATCCGCACCAGGTCGCCGTAGTTGGCCAGGGATGCCAGGAACTGGGTCCTTCGCCCAGCCAGAGGCACTGCGTGGCCGATGAGCGGCCGGTAGCCGGGTGCATCGGGAACTGTCTTCGTCATGACATTGCCTCCGTCTCGGCAGCTCGCCCTGGGGGCGGTGCTTGGTTGGTCACACCATCAAGCTCCGCTAATGCGCCAACGCGGCTCTCACGTCCGGCCAACGCGGCTTTACACGCGCCAAGCTCCGACTGGCCGGGCCAGTCGAATACCGCTTTGGGCCGGGTCGGGCAGCTCAGCCGCTGCGCAAAGAGGCCAGCTCGTGCGTCTGGGGAGTGAGCAGGCGACGACGACGGGGGGGCGATGATCTGGCTCATGAGGCTGGCAGCGGCGGCCTGGGCGGTCAGCCAGGTGCGGGCCTGCGCGGACGGTTGGTGCAGCACGTCGGAAGCTGTCCACAGGCCGGAAAGGACACGGAGGTCGTCGAATCGGCGCTCGCCGAGCATGAGCCCAGCACTGGGGGATCAGGGCTGACACGGCGTCCAGCACGCTTCCGGCTACCTCGGCGTCAGCGAGCGCTGTGAATGGTAGAGCCGAACAGCGGCAGTCAGCGCCGACGCCACATCCCGCGCGGGTCAGGTCGCGGCGCTTGCGGGACCTCGCGGGGCCGGTTAGAACCTGGGCGGCGCCGTCACAGGGCTAAGCCAAACGGGGTTAGCGTGCCCGAAGCGACGTGAGAAAGTCGCGGCAGAGAGGAGGCTGAGCCCTCTGACCTACGCAGAGACGATTGGACGATCGTCGTCGCGGACCACTGCGCCGCTGGAGCGAGGATAGCTGTCAGGAACAGGCCGTGCGTGCTTGCGGGGAGACTACGGATGCGATTTTATGTACAATCTTCGCGGTCTACGCGGGCGGCTATGAATTTGTCGCTCCTGATTTCCTGGAGGGAACACTAAGACGAGGTATTGCCTTGCTTGACCGCTGACGTTGGCCCCGCGTGGCCATGGGTCGGGTTTCGGGCGATGACGACGCGGGGCCACCGTTGTCGCCAGCGGAGGCCTTTAGCTTGAGCTTGAGGCCGAAAGTGAGGCACGGCCCGGGTTTGAGGGCGGGACACGGGTGTTAGTCTGCAGGCCTGACTGGCCGGCTGGATGCTTTCTATCTGAAAAGGCCTTTAGGCGTTCACGGTCACGGGCGCTCTGCGCTCGGCGGTCAGTATGAGGCAGTCCGCCGTAGTCGGCCAGCGATGCCAGGAACCGGGGGTCCTGCGCCGAGCCAGGGGCACGGCGTGGCCGATGAGCGGCCGGTAGCTGGAGCATCGGGAACTGTCTTCGTCATGACATTGCCCCCGATGCGGCAGCGCTGATAGTGGCCCAGTAACTGCTGTAGCGGCCACAATCGGCCATCCAGTCAAAGGTTCCCTGGGTCCACTGCACAATGCCTTCAAGATGGCGGGCCGCGGGCAGCGGCAAGGTGGGAGCAAGACGCTGATAGCCGAGAGTGAAACGGTCGATGTAGTCCTGGACGATCGTCGCGGATCGGGTGATCGCCGCTTCGAGTCCTTCGGCTTCGTGATGGGCCAGGACGAGAGGCAAGTTGAAAACGAAGTCGACGTCGGCCTTGTCGATCTCGCGCAGGCAGGAGTAGACGTCGTTAGCTAGGGCAATGACGTAGGCGCCCAGAAGGTTGAGGGCGGCGATATCGGTGGCGTGGGTCTTCTCCAGTTCATCACCACCGGTGGCGAGCTCGGCGATGGACAGGCAGCTCAGGCAAGCGCTGGCCTGAAGTCGCAGGGGAAGGTAATCCTCGGTGGCGGGAACCTTGCCATGTGAGCGATAAGTGCACTCAGCCAGTACTCCGAGGAGATAACCCTTGACATTGGCGATGAACCGGTCGTGCTGATTGGTCGTGGAAAGCGAAGCGAAGCGAGTGGAGATGTCGCCCAGAGCACGTGAGAGCGGGGTAATGCCTCTGGTGCCGTCAAGAGCAGCGAGCATGGTGGCGATCTGGCTGGTCACGCCGACAATGTCAGGAGTTCCTTCGTCCGCGTAGACGTCGTCGAAAGCGTAGAGCCAGGCTGCCCAGTCGGCTGCGAGGGCAAGCACCTCACGGCTGGCGGTGGGGTATCCGTGGGCGGCAAGATGACCGATTTTCGGAAGCACGAAAGCTTCGCGGTGATCTTCGGGAACAAGCCCGTATTCGGCGACCCAGTCCTTGGCATGCGTATCGGCCCAATCGAGATCGGGATGACATCGTCCGGGGAAAGGCATGCGTAGATCAGGGAAGGGCATTGTCACTTTGGTTCCGTGCCGTCCGGCTGCCTTCGCTGCGGGGGACGGCGCGGGGGGATACAACAAGACAACCTGATCGGTGATCGTCATCGGCTGTTCGGTGATCGTCATCGGCTTTGCTTCTTTCCGTGTGCTGGTTAGGGTCGCGGACTGGTCAGTGGTCGCGGGACAGCAGCGTCTGCGCGAACTCGCGGAGGGCGGCGGTGGCCTGTGCTGGGCAGGCGGCCGCGGTCAGGCTCTCGTCGGCGCTGGTGAGCTCTTCGGTCGCGGCGCTGCGGGCCCACGCCCGCCCACCTGCCTGCTCGATGAGGTCCGCGACATGCGGCAGTTCGCCGGGCTGGAACGGCTGCGGGCGTCGGTAGAGCTCGGCCACTTCCCGGCCGGGCGCTGTCCCGGAGTTGAGCGCCGCCGTGACGGGCAGTGACTTCTTGCGGCTGGTGAGGTCTGAGTGGGCAGGCTTGCCGGTCAAGGTGGGATTGCCCCAGATACCCAGCAGGTCATCCTCCAACTGGAACGCCTGGCCGATGTGAATGCCGAAATCATTCAGCGCCTGGGCCTGCCCGGGCGCCGCGCCGCCGGCCAGGGCGCCTAGCAAGCAGGCACAGCCGAACAGGGCGGCGGTCTTGGCCGCAGACATGGCCAGGCACTCGCCCATCTCAATGTGATCCCGCTGCTCGAATGACAGGTCGAGCGATTGCCCATGGCACAACTCGGCCACGCACTGGCTTAGCCGCCGCACCCCCTCGCCGCCGAGAACCGCCCCGCCCTCCGCCAGGCACTGGAAAGCCAGTGCCAGCAGCGCATCCCCGGCCAGGATCGCGTCAGCCGCCCCGAACACCGTCCACGCGGCCGGGCGGTGCCTGCGCATCAGGTCGCGATCCACGACATCGTCATGCAGCAGCGAGAAGTTGTGCACCAGTTCGACCGCGACCGCCGCTGGAACGGCTGCCTCCGGGTCTGCCCCGGCGGCCTGCGCGCACAGCAGCGCCAGCGCGGGCCGGACCGCCTTGCCGGCGTCGCCGCGGACTGGCTTTCCCTGGCTGTCACGCCAGCCGAAGTGGTAGCTGGCGACCCGGCCCACCGACGCTGGCAGCTGGGCCACGGCATCGCGCAGCCCGGCATCGACGGCTATCCGGCTCAAGGCGAGGATCTCCCCGGCCGATCGGCCGGTAACGGCCTCAAGCGAAACGGTCACAGCGACCTCCAGATCATTACCAGCCGGTTGTTTCACGATTACTGATTGTCTGCGGCCTGTCTGACTCAAGGCATCAGTAATGTGACTGGCCATCTGCGGACAAGATCGGCATGCGCCAGTCGCTCACCGTCGGCCCGCACGATCACCTGATCGTCATGCTCGGTGCCGCGAACCACGACCCGCGCCGGTTCGCCGAACCGGACGGCGGGAAGTGCGGACGGCCCGCGGGGTTCGGGACCGTCCCAGCCGACGTGCTCAGCCACTGACCGCAGAACCCAAGGTCATCCAGTGGCAAGCCGACCCGGAGCGCAGGGCCGCTCGCGGCCCGAGCACCGGAAGCGGCGCGGCAGGATCTCTCAGATGAACGGGCGGACGATCACATTCGGCGACGACGTGGCCGCAGACCTGGAGTCGAACTGGCCGCCGATCAGGAAGACGTGTCCGCGTACCGGGATCGCTATCAGCGCCTGGACTGGCCGGTCCGTGAGGAGCGTGCGGGCCCGTCCTGTGATGTCTGCTCGGCCCGCTGAGCAGGGTTGCCGACTGCCGATCCGCTCTTCCGGAGTCAACGCGTGCTGTGTCGGAGACTTTTCCGCATTGTTGCTGAAATCGCTCGGCGATCATGGACAGATGTCCTATTTGATCTGGTTTAGATCGGAGACTTTTCGTTTACCGGAGCGTTTTCCGCAGATCTGGCGCCTGAATTGCCGAAAAGTCTCCGGCCAACGAAAAGTCTCCGACAAAAATCGGACATAAGTGTTTCATTTTCTTGATCTCGGAGCCTTTTCGGCACGACTGCCGAAAAGGCTCCGTGAATCAGGCCCGGGGAGCGAGCCGGGACGGTCCGGCCAGCCGGGACTGGCTCAGCCGGATCAGGAGAAGGTCTAGCAGCGGTCAGCGTAGGAGGAAGCCGGGGCTGGGAGGAGAAGGCGGAGCGGGCGGCGGTGGTGCCGGGGGCGGCTTGGTTCCAGAAGGTGTAGGTGCCCTGGTCTAGGAGTTCACGGCCGGCCTCGACTAGGGCATTGCAGGCGACGAAGGCGAAGGCGCCGCCGATGGAGACTCGCTTGACGCCGATGCCGGCTAGTTCGGCGACGGTGGGGACGCCAGGCAGGGCCAGGACGTTGACTGGCTTGTCGACCGAGGCGACCAGTTCCGGCGTGCGAACGGCAACTGTAGCTGGTGCGAAAATCCCTGGCCGTGCGCCGCCGCCGGCCTCGCCGGGTTCGTCCTCGGCGCCTTCTAGCAGGCGGCCGGCTTGCGGCGCGCTAGCCGCTGCGCACGAACGAACGGAGCTGGCGGGCCAGGCGGGCGATGGTCGGGCCCGCGGCCCAGCCCCGCACCAGGGCCTGATGAACCGTGCCGGAGATGGCCAGGCTGAGCTGGCTGTAGCTGGGGGTCTGCGGGCGAGGCCGGGCGGTGAGTATGGCCTTCTTCAGCGTCGGCAGGTAAGGGAACCTTCTGGTCAGCGCCCGGTCGGAGTACAGGCTCGTCCACACCGGCGGCAGCGAGCCCTCTACCAGCACTTCCCGCTCGCTGGACATGCTGGTGAGGAACTTGATGAAAGCCAGCGCGGTCCGCTGGTGCCGCGAGTAGGCGCTGATTGCCAGGTTGGCTCCGCCGAGCACGGCCGAGCCAATGCCGTCAGATCCCGGCAGCGCGGTGACACCGAACTTGCCTGCGACCGGACTGCCGCGCGCGGCTGCTTGACCGTACACGTACGGCCAGTTCCGCAGGAATAGCAGGTGGCCGTGCAGGAACGCCTCGGCCGACGGCTTTTCGGTGTAGCCGAGCGCGGCCGGCGGAATCCAGCCCGCTTTCAGGCCATTGAGCAGGAAATCCAGGCCAGCGATGGCCTGCCGGGAGTTGAGCGTGACGGCGGTCCCGTCCCGGGACAGGATTTGTCCCCCCGCTGACTGGACCGCCTCGGCGAAGTTGACGGTAAGGCCTTCGTAGGGCGCCAGCTGGCCGGCGTACCCAGCCATGTGGTTCTTGTCGGCAAGCGTGCTGGCCAGCCGGGCGAGCTCAGCCCAGGTGCGGGGCGGGCTGGCGTGCGCGGCGGCGAGGATGTCGGAGCGGTAGTACAGCAGCCCGGCATTGCTGGTGAACGGCACCGCGAAGAGCCTGCGCGCATACCATGCAGTAGCGACGGCGGGGTGCAGGAAGTCCGGCAACGGAAACGACTTTGGGTTCAGCGGCACGATCCAGCCGTTGGCCGCGAACTCGGCGGTCCAGACAACGTCCAGGCTCATGACGTCGTAAAGGCTGCTACGGGTCTGCAGATTGGCCACTAGCTGGGCGTGCTGGTCGTCCGCCTCCTCGGGCAGCGGGATCAGCGTGACCCGCTGACGTGGGTGGACGGCATTCCACTGATGCAGCAGCACAGGCAGATACGTACCGGTGTCGAGCTCGCCGGTGGCGAAGGTGATCGGGCCCTTGCCGCTCAACACCGCGGTGACGGGCCCGCCCGCTCCCGCGGTTCCTTGGGTGCATCCGACGACCAGCGTGCTCACAACCAGCCCGGCTACGGCGGTCAACGCCGGAAGACGCCCTAATAGGGCTCGCATGACTAGCTGTTATACACTCGTAGTAGGTAGGGGGTCAAGGGGAGAGAGTTTAGAGGAGAGAGGAAGGCTGTGCGCCTGCCATTGCTTGCGCTCCTGGCCAAGGAGCCAGCCCACGGCTATGAGCTGAAGAGTCGGCTTGAGCAGATGTTCGGTGCGGCTTACCCATCGCCGAACATCGGGCAGGTCTACCTCACGTTGCAGCGGCTGGAGAAAGCCGGGCTGGTTCGCAGCCAGGATGTGACTCAGGCGACCCGGCCGAACAAGCGGGTCTACGAGCTCACTCCGGCCGGGCGGGAAGAGGTGGTCGAGTGGCTGGAGTCCGCCAGCGACGGGCCGCGGGTCCGCGATGACTTCTTCATGAAGCTGGCGCTGGGGCCGCTGACCGGTGACGTCGACCGGCTTGGCCTTATCAACCGGCAGCGTCGGTACTTCCTGTCTCAGATGCGTGCGCTGACCAGCCTCGCCACCGACACCAACGACAGCAGCCCGATTGAGCGGCTGCTCATCGAAGGTGCGCTTTTGCACGTCCAGGCCGACCTGGACTGGCTGGAAAGGTGCCAGGAGGAGTTGCTCTGACACGGCCGGCGCCGGCTCAGGCCGACCGGGTGGGATGGCCGATGGCCAAGCCGGTGTCGGGGTCGAAGAACTGCAGATTCGCGGTGTCGATGGCGAGGGTGACCGGCTGACCGGGACGGATCGGGCTGCGGGCGCTGACCCTGGCCGTCCACAAAGTCTTGCCGCCGGTCAGCACGGCGTCGTTGTCATCGCCGTTATCGGCCTTCTGGGCGTCGGTGATGCTGGCGTGGCGGACCGGCGGAGCCTGCAGGGAGAACAGGACATGGATCTCGCTGCCCAGTTCCTCGGTGACCTCAGCGGTAGCCGATATGGCGGGCCAGCCGGGGTCGGCGAGGCGGGCGTCTTCGAAATCAGCCGGGCGGATGCCGAGGATGACCTGGTGGCCCAGGTAGGCGCTCAGGCGGGGCCGCTGGGCCAGCGCCATGGCAGGCAGCGGCAGGAAATGGCCGGCGAACGCGACGGCCGGTCCGTCGTCGCGTACGAGTTCGGCCGACACGAAGTTCATCGCGGGTGAGCCGATGAAGCCGGCGACGAACAGGTTCGCCGGTTGAGCGTACAGCGCCTGCGGCGCGTCTACCTGCTGCAGCTGGCCATCGCGCATTACGCACACCCGCTGGCCGAGTGTCATCGCTTCCACCTGGTCATGGGTGACGTACACGGTGGTCACGCCCAGCCGCTCGTGCAGCTGGGCCAGCGATGCCCGCATCGAGACCCGCAGCTTGGCATCGAGGTTAGACAGCGGCTCATCCATCAGGAATGCCCGCGGTTCCCTTACGATCGCCCGCCCCATCGCCACCCGCTGCCGCTGCCCGCCTGACAGCGCGGCCGGCTTGCGCTGCAGGTAGTCTTCGATGCCCAGCATCGCCGCTGCGTCGCGGACCCGGCGCTTAATCTGGTCGGCGGGCAGCTTGCGCTGCTGCAGGCCGAACGCCAGATTCTGCTCCACTGTCATGTGCGGGTACAGCGCGTAGTTCTGGAACACCATCGCGATGTCGCGGTCCTTGGGCGGCAGGTGATTGACCACCTGGCCGCCGATGCTGATCGTGCCGGACGTTATCTCCTCCAGCCCTGCGATCGACCGCAGGGCCGTGGATTTGCCGCATCCCGAAGGCCCGACCAGAACCATGAACTCGCCATCGCCGATCTGCAGGCTCAGCTTGTTCACTCCGGCGACCTCGCCGGAGTACATCTTGCTGACCCGGTCAAGGACGATCTCAGCCATTCCCTTGCTCCATCCTCTGGCATCGCGCTGCCTGGGCGGTCGGCCGCGTTTGGCGGACGGCCCTGGCACCATCATACATACTTGTTATACATTTCAAGTAGGTATAGATGCAACCGCGGATGCCGTCGGCCGCGGTCGCTGGCCCTGGCCGGCCGCGTCGAGTAGCCAGGCGCAGCGGATGAGCCCGAGGTGGCTATAGGCCTGCGGATGGTTCCCGAGCGAGCGCTCGGCAATGGGGTCGTATTCCTCAGGTAGCAGGCCGGTCGGGCCCACGGTGTCGACGAACTGCGCGAAGAGGTCTTCGGCGGCGCCGAGCCGTCCGGTCAGCACGTAGGCCTCGATCAGCCAGGTGGTGCAGAGGTGGAAGCCGCCCTCAGCCCCTGGCAGGGCGTCGTCGCGCCGGTATCGGTACACGGTGCGCCCGAACCGCAGTTCGGCCTCAACCGCGGCAACGGTGGCCCTGAATCGCTCGTCGGCCGGGTCGAGCAGCCCGGAAAGGCCGATGTGCAGGCTCGCCGCGTCGAGATCGGTGCCGTCGTAGGCGGTGGTGAAGGCTCCGACCTCGTCCTTCCATCCCTTCTCGAGCACATCGCGGGCGATGGTGTCGCGTAGCTCAGGCCAGGCGGGATCCGCGCCGCGGCCGTAGCGCTCGGCCAGGCGGATAGCCCGATCCACGGCCACCCAGCACATGACCTTGGAGTGAACGTGGTGCCGGGGGATGATCCGCTCTTCCCAGATGCCGTGGTCGGGCTCGTGCCAGCGGCGGGCTACGGCCTGGCCCATGGCGACGACCAGGCTCCAGTCGGCATCGGCCAGCTGGCCGCGATAGTCAGCGAGGGTCGCGATCAACTCCACGATTGGCCCGAAGACGTCGAGCTGGACCTGCCGTTCGGCCAGGTTCCCGATCCTGACCGGCCGGGAACCCGCGTACCCGGGCAGCGTGTCGATGACGGCCTCGGCACCGGGCGAGCCACCGTCCAGCGCATAAACGGGATGCAAGCGTTCCGGGCTCTGCACGGTGGCCAGGACGCGGTGAACCCAGTCCAGGTAGGCGCAGGCCTCTGCGGCTGAGCCAAGCGATACCAGCGCCTGCGCGGTGAGGGCGGCATCGCGCAGCCAGCAGTGGCGGTAGTCCCAGTTCCTGATCCCGCCAATGGCCTCGGGCAAAGAGGTGGTGGCAGCCGCCAAGATGGCGCCGGTACCGGTGTGGCACAGGGCGCGCAGGGTGAGCGCCGACCGGCCGACCAGGGCAGATTCGACAGCGGGCAGCGTCAACGCCGATACCCACTGTGACCAGTACGCCCCTGAGCGCGCGCGCCGGTGGGCCTCTGGGAGCGGATGGGCGGAGACTTCCCTCGTCCCGCAGCGCAGTTCAAGCACCACCGGCCGGTCCAGGTGCGGCTCAGCCACCGCCCGCGCCGACTCGTGCGGTCCGTCTGAGCTAATGGCCCAGCGGACACCGGGGGAGCGCAGCACGATCGGATCGGACATGCCCATCACGGCCAGCCCGTCTTCGACCGGCTCGAGCCGGACGGCCACCTGGCCGAACTCCGGCCGGGGGGCGAACTCGATCAGCGCCTTGGCCGAACCGCTGATCACCCTGATCAGATCGACGCGGTGGGCGTCGGTGTGGTGATCGAGGTAGTCCGTGACCGCGAGCCCTGGCCAGCGGGTCTCCAGCGTCATGGTGCCCGGCACGTAGCGCTGCCCGAGCGGCAGGCAATCCCGCAACGGCCGGATCGAGAAGTGCCCGGCTGGCGGGCCGCCGAGCAGGTCGGCGAAGATCGAGGCCGAGGCCGGACCCGGAGAGCACTGCCAGCAGATTCGTGCGTCCGGCGTCACCAGCGCCAGCGATCGCCCGTTTCCGAGCATGGACAGCCGCTCGATCGGCACCGGTTGCCCGCCGAACAGCCAGGCGCGCCGTTCGTCGGCCAGAAAGGCCAGCACCTCAGCTACCGCCGCGGCGTCGGCAATTCGGTAAGGCGCGATCGTGCTGCCGGTACCGACCTTGATTCCCAGGTCGGGGCCGGCCAGCCGGGCGAATACCTCTTCGGCGCTCAGGTCGTCGCCGAGAAATATGGCGGCGGTCGCGCCGCACAGATGGCGTATTACCTCAAGGGCCTCGCCTTTATCGGTCGGGACCACCGAGAGTTCGGTAACCGCGTTGCCGTGGGTGACCTGCACGCTGTCCCACCTGGCCGGCCCGGACGCGACCTGCTCGAGCACTTGCTCCGCGACCTGCGGCTCAGCCTGGCGCACGTGCACGGCGACGCTAGCGGGCTTGATCTCGAGCAGCACTCCTGGTGCGTTGGCTGTGATCAGCTCCAGCGCGGCCACGATCCTGGCGTGCAGCGCGCGCGTCTGCTCGTCCAGGCCGTAGACGAACCCGGTGTCGAATTCAGAGCCGTGGCTGCCGATCAGATGCACTTCGGAAGGCAGCCGTGACATCGCGGCCAGTTCGCGCAGGGCCCGGCCCGAGATCACCGCGGCCGTCGTGTCCGGCAAGGACGCCAGTATCCGAAGGGCGGCCACCGACTCCGATTGCGGCCGCACCGATCTGTGGTCGGGCACGATCGCTGCCAGTGTCCCGTCGTAGTCGCAGGCCACCAGCAGCCTGGGCTGACGGGCGAGATGGAGGAGATCCTGGCGCAGGAGCGCATCGCGCGGCGCCCTTCTGGCTGGCTCGGGGGCGTCGGTCGGCGCCCATTCGGAATTGATGCTATGCACCGAGGTCATCATGGTCTCCAACCAGTTATTGGCGCCCTCGACAAGTACGCATATACGCCAATACACTCTTCAGAACTGGAATTAGTTCGTCAGAGGGTAAAGATGATTGCTGCTCCAACGACCGGCCTTTTAAGTTCCGGTCGGCTGCGTCCGGGATGGCCTGTCGGCTGTGCGGCAGAGCGGCACAGGCAGTGCGTGAGGCCGGACAGCGATACCGCTCAGCAAGGGGAGCGCGGCACTGCCGACAGGTCATCATCCGGCGGCGGATTGCACCACCGCGATCCTCCGGGCGGGAGCTCCGTCATCGTGCCTCACCAGCTGCGCCACGCGTGGAGCCGTCGTAGTCACCACATTACAGATATGCATACATGTTATAGTCTGCTGCTAGGCATCGGTCAAGGAGCAGCTAGCGGAAGTTGTAAGTGCATGCCGGTCTCATGCGTGGCACCATGAAGACAAGCCCTGACGACAGACGTATGTGGGGCGGGGGGACTTCGGTGCCACCCGGCTCGCAGGAGCGAGGGGAGGGCGCGCTATGCGGTTGCCGCTGCTGGCGCTGCTAGCCAAGGAACCCGCTCACGGCTATGAGCTGAGGGGTCAGCTAGAGCGGATCTTCGGGGACGCCTATCCGCCGCCGAACATCGGTCAGATCTACCTCACGCTGCAGCGGTTGGAAAAGGCCAGGCTGGTCCGCAGCGAGGAAGTGGTGCAGTCCGGCCGGCCCAACAAACGGATCTATGAACTCACTCCGGCCGGCCGCGAAGCGGTGGACACCTGGCTGGCCGAGCCTAGCGACGGCCCGCGGGTGCGCGATGACTTCTTCATGAAGCTGGCCCTTGGCCCGCTGGCCGGCATCACTGACCGGCTCGAACTCATCAACCGGCAGCGGCGGTACTACCTCAGCCAGATGCGGGCGCTGTCCCGCCTGAACGCGGCGGCTGATGACAACCGGATCCCTAGCCTGCTCGCCGAAGGAGCGATGCTGCATGTGCAGGCCGACTTGGACTGGCTGGAGCGGTGCCAGACGGAGCTGATGTGAGCCCGCCCGCAGGTTTGCCCGCCGCCCGCCCGCCCGGTTCTGGCGAGGGCGCTGAACTGCTGCGCGCGGTGGAGCTCACCAAGAGTTTCAAGACCGATAGCGGCGCGGTGCAGGCCATCCGGGGCATCGATCTGAGCGTCCGCCGGGGCGAGTTTGTCGCTGTGATGGGCCCCTCGGGGTCAGGGAAGTCCACGCTTCTGCAGTTGCTCGGCGGGCTGGAAATGGCCACGAGCGGGCAAATCTGGCTCCATGGCCAGCGGGTGGACGGACTCAGTCAGACCCGCTGGGCGGTATTGCGACGTCGGCATATCGGTTTCGTATTCCAGTTCTTCAACTTGGTCTCGAGCATGACGGTGGCGGACAACGTGGAACTTGCCGCGCTGCTCGCCGGGGCGACGCGGCGCAGCGCGCACGAGCGGCGCGAGGAATTGCTGGCCGAGCTCGGTCTGTCCGCGAAGGCCGCCCTCACCCCGAACCGCCTGTCCGCTGGCGAACAGCAGCGGGTAGCGCTGGCCCGGGCGCTCGCGCACCGGCCCAGCCTGCTGCTGGCCGATGAGCCAACTGGCAATCTGGATAGTGCGAACACTATGGGCGTGTTGCGCCTGCTGGCGCGGACCCATGCCCAGGGTCAGACGATTCTGCTCGTCACCCACGATGCGAGGGCCGCGGGTGTGGCCGACCGGGTCGTTCACCTTTTCGACGGCATGATCTCCGACGACACCGATCTGTCCGCCATCCGGTCGTCGCAGCGCGCTGCCAACGGCGTGCTGGAGTTGCACGGCTGACATGCGCGCCGTCGGCCGTTGGATCCAGGCAGACCTGCGCGCGCGGCGTTACCAGGCGATCGCCATGGCGGCAGTGGTGGCCGGAGTCGTGGCGGCGCTGCTGTTGTCCGCCACCTTGCTCGATGGTGCCACTAACCCGTGGCGGGCGCTGTTCGCGCGGACCAACGGAGCCGATATCTGGTTCCGGCTGACGCCCGGGGCGCCCGTTCATCCGCTGGCCAAGCTGCCCGGAGTGACCGGCACGGCCGGACCTTACCGGGCCGTCTCGGCCACGCTGGCTCAAGGGTCGGTCCAGGCCCCGGTTCAGCTCTGGGCCATGCCCACGGCCCCGCCCGACATCGGCAGGCCGCTGGTGCGGCAGGGACACTGGCTGACGGCCTCAAGGCCGTCGGGCGTCGTCCTTGAGGCCTCATTCGCGCAGGCACTTGACCTAGGCCCCGGTTCGGTGTTTCACATCGATGGCCTCGACGGCAGTTCGGTGCCGGCCATCGTCGTCGGTGTCGCCGACACCTCGAGTCAAGGGTTCTACCCCGACCAGACTCCTGGCCTGATGTGGGTGCTGCCCGGGCTGTTCACCCGGGTGGAACCCTTTAGCAAGCACACCGATGAGGCGGTCGGCGTGCGCCTGGCCTCGCCAGCTTCGGCGATCCCGGTAGCACAGGAGGCGTCGTCCCGGCTCGAAGGTGCCGTGACCGGCGCGCTGACCTGGCAGCAGGTGGAACAGTCGATGAATGGCAGCGATCCGCTGCTCGGACTGCTGCTCGCGTTGTTCGGGCTGGTCGCCCTGGGTGGTGCGCTGCTTGCGATTAGCAACGCCGCCGGCGGGCGCGTCCTGACGGCCGGCTCTGACCTGGCCATGCTCAAGACCCTTGGCTTCACTTGGAGACAGTTGGTCGGAACGCTGCTCGCCGAGCATGCCGGGCTCGCGGTGGTGGGAACTGGCGTCGGGGTGCTCACTGCGCGGTTGGCGACGGCTGTGGTGTCGCGTGAGCTGCCAGTCGGCTCACTGGCCGCCATCGCGCCGCTTCCGGCTGGGTGGGTGCTGGCATTTGCTGCGGGGACCGTCACCACGGTGCTGCTGGCCACCGTGGTCTCTGGCTGGCGGGTCGGGCGGGCGTGGCCGCCGAGCGAGGCGGGTCCTCCCGCTCCCGGCGGCCGGCTATCGCGGCTTACCCGGGCCGCGCTGCTGTCCCGCCTGCCGCCAGCGATGGTGCTCGGCGTCCGGGCCGCGTTCACCCGCCTGCCGCACGCCGTGCTGACCATAGCTGGATTGGCGCTCCCGGTCACCATGATCACCATCGGGATTGGCTTCTGGGCGACGCTCGACAATGTTCAGCAGCATCCGAGCCAGATCGGCCTGGCCGCCACGCTGACGGTCAGCCCGGGCTCGATGAGCCGCGGGCAGATGAAGCAGATTCTGGCCGCCGACCCTGATGTCGCGGCGACCTACCAGTCGGTCACGGTGAGCGCCTTGCTCCCCGGTGACACCTCCGCCGTTACGACCCTCGGGGTGGGGAAGTCGGCCCGGCCCTATCCGTTCCACGTGGTGCAGGGGCGGCTTTACAGTGCCCCCAGTGAAGCGGTCGCCAGCCAGAGGCTGCTGGACACGCTGCACGCGCGGGTGGGCGTGAACATCAGGATGCCGATCGGCGGGGTGCCGGTGATCTTCCACATCGTAGGACGGATCATCGAGCCGGAGTACGGTGGGCAGGTGCTCGCCTATGGCATCGACACGCTGACCGCGTTCGGGGCTGTTCCGCCGCCGCTGTCCTCCAGCGTCGTATTGCGGTCTGGGGTCAGCCCGGCCGCGGCCGCGAAGCGGCTGCTGCGTACCTCACGTAACCGCCTCGACGTCGTCCAGGCGGTCAACCCCGCGAACAGTCTCGGCATAGTCCGTCCGATGCTCGCCGGGTTGTTCGTCGTGCTGGCCCTGATCGCACTCACCGGCCTGCTGACGGCTTCCGCGGTGGGCCTGCGCGATCATCTCAGGGACGTCGGCGCGCTGCGGGCCATGGGGATGACTCCGCGCCAGGTGATGAGCTCGCTGGTGACCAGGACAACCGTGCTCGCCCTCGTCGGCACTGCCGTGGGCATGGCTGTCGGCACGATATTGACCCCGCGCCTCATCGACGTGGCTGGTCAGGCCTACGGAGTCGGCGCTGGCCTGGGCAGTTCCCCGTCGGCGGGAGCGACCCTGGCGGCGGGCGGCGCCGTCCTGATAGCGGCGGCCGCCGCCGCTGTCATCCCGGCCCGCCGGGCGGCTGAGATGCCGATCGCGGTCACTCTCCGCTACTGACAACGCCTCTGGAGGCGAGGTTAGAAATCTTCCGGACACATGTTGGACACATCCCATTGACGTTAAGCTAGCACATGTGTATAACACGTATACATAACAAGTAGGTACGACTGAGGGCCGGGACGGTGTCAGTCGAGGAAAGGTGACCAATGATCAGGAAGAAAGAAACCACGGGGTCCGCGTTCCGCGGCGCCCGTGGAACGCTTGCGTTGGCGGCGGTGTTCGCCTTGGCCGTGGCCGGCTGCAGCAGCAGTAGCAGCCCAAATTCGCCGACTGCCGGGCAGGTGTCGCCCACCGCCAAGCAGACCATTGTATTCGCTACCCAGGGTCTGGGCGGTGAAGGTGTCGCGACCGAGGCGGCCGTGAAGGCGTTCGAGAAGGCCAACCCGAACATCACGGTCCAGATCTTGTCACTGTCGCCGGTATCGGATGTGGCCCTGCAGCAGCTTCAGCAGCGCTTCATCGCCGGGTCGGGCACCCCAGATGTGATCACCACCGATGTGGTGTGGCCGGCCACGTTCGCCCGGCCGGGCTGGCTCCTGAACCTGGCCAAGTATCACCCGAATGCCAGTGAATTCTTCCCTGGCCAGTTCGCCTCCGGCCAGTACAAGGGCCAGCAGTACGCGATCCCCTGGTTCATCAACGCCGAGGGCCTGTACTACCGCAAGGACCTGGTCAAGACCCCTCCGACCACCATCTCGCAGCTGGTGGCCGATGCGAAGGCGGCGGTGAGCAAGGACAAGTCGCTGAAGGAAGGGCTGGCATTCGAAGGTGACAAGTACGAGGGAGCGGTGACCGCGTTCCAGAGTTTCGGCGGGCAGCTGTCCAGCACCTCCCTGACCGACATCAACAACCCGGCTAACGTGGCCGCGCTCAAGTTCATGTCGGATGCGATCCACGTGTACCACATCGCCCCGCAGGCGGTCTCGACCTGGGAGGAGGGCCAGGTGCAGGCGGCCTGGCAGTCCGGCCAGACGCCGTTCGCGCTCAACTGGCCCTACCTGTTCCAGCTGTCCGAGGCCAAGGGCTCCAACTTGGCCGGCAAGACGGGCTGGATCCCGTTCCCCAGCGCCTCAGGCGGCACCCCCCAGGCTTCGCTGGGCGGCGACGATCTCGCCATTAACGCCAAGAGCACCCACCAGGCGGCGGCCTGGAAGTTCATCCAGTTCCTGACCAGCGATTCGGTGCAGATCACCCGGGCGATCAGCGCCGGTGACCCGCCCGCGGTCCAGTCGGCCTACAGCCCGGCTCTGCTGTCCAAGGCGCCGTACTACAAGGACGAGGAGGCCGTTTTCAAGTACGCCACTCCGCGTCCGGTGAGTCCGGTCTACACGCAGATCTCCACTCAGCTGCAGACCATGATCTCCTCGGTGCTCAGCGGCCAGGAGACTCCATCCGCGGCCCTGACCGCGACGGCGCCAACCGTCAAGCAACTGCAGCAGACCGCCGGGTGATCCACGGTGACCACCCAGAAACCGGCTTCGGCCGGGCCGGCATTGCCGGCCCGGCCGGGCGCCGGCCCCAGACCGGGCCGGGCCCGCGCGCCGCGAGACCGGCAGCGATTCAACCTGCTCGCTCAGGACCGGCGGTTCGGCTACATGCTGGTGGCCCCGGCAGTGATCGTGCTGCTGGCCATCACCGCCTACCCGCTGATCTACAACCTCTGGAATTCGTTCCACAAGGACGTGGTGAACAGT
>WNEY01001254.1_pt1 | contig 17644 bp, 17 predicted proteins | sample 5400531 | NCBI WGS metagenome assembly WNEY01 (sample SAMN13153338, study PRJNA577476) | soil metagenome | isolation source: 200 cm saprolite under Douglas fir tree site 1 | place: USA:California | collected 2015-04-18
GGCGAGCACCATGATGATGGCGAGCGCGGAGGCGAAAATCGGCCGTTCGATAAAGAAGTTGATCATTGGTCACCGTCCGCGGCGTCCGGCGCCCGCATTTCCATGGCTTCACGCCAGATCGTGTTCATCATCGAAACCAGCGCGCCAATCGCCCGAGGATCGGCGCGGTAGAGCCGTCTCGGCCCGTCGCGCCGGCAGGTAACGAGACCGGCCTCTTTCAGAACCTTCAGGTGCTGCGAAACTGCGACGCGGCTGACCGGCAATTGCCCAGCGATATCGCGGACCTGCCAAGGCCCGCTCAATGTCCGCTCGAAGATGGCCCAACGAGTTGGGTCGGCGAGTGCCGCCAGAACCGGTCGATAAGCAACCGCTTGCGCATTTGATCCAGCCGCGATTGGCCGATTGCAACGCTCACGCATGATGGCGCCTCCCTCGATCCGTGCACCGCGACTAAGATGAGGCAAGGCACGTCCAAGACAATCGACTTCAAAACGAACAGGGTGTTCGCTTTTTCCGAACAACGCGGGCAAATCTCTCGCCATGTGCATCAGCGTCGCCAGTGACGGGGACGTTCGAAGGGACGTTGCTGGAGCGGCCCTCTGCACGCGTGACTCCGGCGGTTCATTCGGCGATAAGACGCACAGCCGCTGATCCCGTCGCTGACGGCGAGTGGCGCCCGGCAGATCTGCTCGGCGGTCAACTAACGGCTTTGACGATGCGGATGTTGACGGCGATCTCAGCGATCACTGCGCGATCACCAGCTGGTGGCGCTGCACCATTGGCCATGACGCCAAGAGCCTGATGAACCGATCATATGGGTACTCGCCAGCCGGTAATGCTGTCTAGGGCTGGATCCGCGCGCGCCCCGAGCAATAGTTCTGGCTGCATACGGACGAGTTGGCGAACATGCTGGCTAACCATGCCAGTGGACATACTTCACCGCGCCGCGGCGCGGTGAAGCCACCGCGTTCCACTACCTTGGCGAAGACCGGCATGTTGTAAAGCCGTCCATGTGGCACCCCGATAGTTCGGCGATACCAAACAGTCCGTCATATTGCGGCCGTATTATAAGGCAAGTCGCATATCCGCACCTCCTCCGTGCGGCGCGATGGCGCGCCCGCAATTTCCGGAGGAAGACGACTTTTGACTAAAAAGTGCCAAATACCGTGGCACAGTGCTGGCACAAAACGGTTGCAATCAGTGTTTTGATCTCGGTCATTCAGGCCCGTTTGACATTCCAGAATAGCGGCCCGGTGAATTCCAACTTCCCTGCCAGGCTCTTGCGATAGGCTGTAGGGATCTGGAACTGGCCTAGTGTCACCGTCGGCACCTGAGCGTAGTTCTCAAGCTGGATCGCCGCGGCGATCTTCTTGCGTGCATCTTCGTCCTTCGCGTCCAGCCACTCCTGCGTCAACTGCTCGATCGTGGGATTTTCGTACCAGCCGAACCAGCCCTCCGCGCCGAGGCCGCGAAACGGCGCGCTGACCACAGGGTTGAGGGTGAACCCGCCGGTAAACCAGGTGTGGAACACCGACCAGCCGCCTTTTTCCACGGGCCCCTTGGTCGCCCGCCGCTGCACCACCGACCCCCAATCGGTCGACTGCAATTCCGCATTGATGCCGATCTTCTTGAACATGTCGTAGGTGATATCGCCGAGCGGCCCGATTGTGGCGAAGTCTGTCGGGTTGATGATCACCGCCTTCTGGTCATGGTAGCCGGCTGCCTGGATCATTTTGCTGGCCGTCTCGAGGTCTCCCTTCTGGACCGGCAGATCGACCTCGATGCCATATGTTGAGCCACAGGGGTACTGCGACCGGCAGATGCGCCACGCCGAGCGGTCGTCCCCCATGATCGTCCGCATGTAGTCTTCCTGATTCACTGCGACCAGCACCGCGCGGCGCAGACGAACGTCATCGAACGGCGGGTGAAGACAGTTGAACCGCAGGCCGCCGATGTAGCCCTGCGGGTTTGACGGCGCGATGACGATATCGCTGTTGCGTCTCAGCAGCGGCACGAGATCGGCTTGCGCTTGCTCGTACCAGTCCACCTCGCCGTTCTGCAACGCGGCCGACGCGGTGGCGGCGTCCGTGATAATCTTCCACTCGATCCGCTGAAAGTTGGCGATCTTGCCGCCGCTGGACCATTCCGCCGGCTCCTGGCGCGGCACGTAGCCGTCGAACTTCTCCCAGGCGGCGCTGCTGCCTGGGACAAACTCGTCCTTGAGGAATCGATATGGACCGGAGCCAACGACTTCGTCGATTGCCTTGAAGGGATCGGTCTTCGCTAGCCGCTCTGGCATGATGAAGGAGTTTTGCACGGCAATTGCGTCGATCAGCAACGGGAAGGGCCGCTTCAACGTAATCTTCACAGTCTTGTCGTCCGCCACGCCCCATTCATCCACCGATTTCGCAGCCGTCTGGCCGAACGTATTGCGCACCGCCCAGCGGGCCAGGCTCGCTGCACAGTCCTGCGCGCGCACGGGTTCGCCGTCGTGCCACCTCAGCCCCTCACGCAATTTGATCAGATAGGTCCGGCCGTCATCGGAAATCGTGTAGCCGTCGGCCATCTGCGGCTTCGCCCGCTGCGCCGCGTTCACCCCGAACAGCGTGTCCCACACCATCCAAGCGTGATTAGCCGTCACCGCGGCGGTGGTGACGATCGGGTCCAGCACGGTAAGGTTCGCCTGCGGCACAAAACGTAGCACACGTGCATCGGCGGATTGTCCGATTGCGAAGCGAGGCAGCAACGCCGCCACACCACCCGCCACACCGGCCCGCAGAACCGATCGCCGCTTCATGATGTGCCCCCTGCTGATCGATTGCTTAAAGCATGTCGGGTTCCGCAATCTGCTGCAAGGCGGCGGTCTGGCTCACTCCTCGGGTAACGCGACGCGCCTGGTGTTCAAAGCCGGCGGCAGCTTGCGCGACGTCCAACAGCTTGCCGGCCACCGCTCGATCGAGCAAACGCAGGCTTATATCGACGGCAGCGCCAGGGCGAAGCGGCACTTGATCTAGTCAATCGCGGATGACCGGGCAGCTCTCGTCACGTACCCAATCTCCGAAGCTCAGATAGTAGACCCGCACGTCGTCAAAACCGGCGCGCACCGCCGCAGCGGCACCTAATGCGGCCCTTCCGCCCCCTTCGCAATGGGTCACAATATGGTCGCCCGGGCCAAACCCGACTCGCTCCAGCATCGCGCGCAGAGCTGGGGCCGGCCGAACCACGCCATTCTCGATCAGGTCCACGTGCGACAGGTGCCGCGCCCCTGGCAGATGGCCGCTGCGGGCGCGATTGCGCGCGTCCTCGCCGGTGAACTCCGGGCGCGTCCGCGTATCGAACACATGCGCGCGACCGTCGAGCTGATCTCTCAAAGTCTCCCGGTCGACCAGCCCGACCGGCCCTGACCCCGGCTCCGCCCGGAAGCCGCTCTGAGAAGCCGCGGCTGCCGGCGGCAGCCCGGTTGCCGATGCGAGCACAGGCCAGCCGCCATTCAGGATGACGGCCTTCAGGCCATAATACTGCAGGATGAACCAGACTCGCGCGGCGTTGGTCGTGCCGCCGCTGTCATAGGCTACGGCGGTCACCGTGGGGTCGACTCCAAGCGCGCTCAGCGCGTCGTCCCAATAGGCAGTCTTGGCAAAGCCGGTGTCGGCGGCCTTGGCAGCGGCGTCCCATTCGTCGAGCGGCACACGCACCGCACCGGGAGCATGACTGGCATCAAACGCCGGCTGATCGCGCACATCGAAATAGCGCAGCGGGCCGAGCGAAGGCAGGTCGCCGACATCGACAAAGGGATCGTTTGGCATCGCAGGTCTCTCTTCCTCAGGTTACCGTCCGCGCTCGCGGTGGAAAAATCGGCCCTGAGCGCCGGTCAGCCTTTTCGTGCGGCCAGGCGACGCGGACGCCCGGATAGCCGTGCCGCCGACGCAGTGACGCCGGTAGCCGTGCACAGCCAGCTCTCGATTTCCACGGACACACCTGATGCGCCGCATGGCAGCAGCGAGGTCGCGCAGCTGCGCCGCGTCGAGGTCGACCGAGTAATCCGCCGGTGAGCGGAAATCGGCGACCGTCCAGGCGCTCGGGTGCCAGACCGGTGCGGCAAACATCGGGGTCGCCGGCGTCTCGCTGCCTTGCGTTGTGCGCGCCTCAAGGTTTGCCGTCATTGTTCCGGCCTTCGGCTATTTCGTCGAAATCTGTACGGCCAAAACCGCTCCCGTTCAACCCGGCCACAGGCGCTCGAGCGCGCGCCGCGGCAAAAATCGGCCACAAGAGCTGCCTGCGCAGGCGATCCGCGAACGCTGTTGGCAACCAGTTCCCGTGTGGGACGCTCAGCGACCGGTGTCGGCTTGTCAGGCGACCTTAGCCGAGACACACGGAATGGCGAGAAGCGCCGAAATCGGACCTCTCTGTGGCCGCAAGCGGCAGGGTTTGAACCACAATGACCACTCGTCGATCTACCGGGTTTGCCCGATTTCGGGGGACATTGCCCTTCAGCTGATCTGGCAGCGGAGATGGGCTGAGTTTGTCGAAAGAGGTATCGAAACGGCGGGGAATTCGGCAAATCCCGTTTCAACCGCAAGGACCGCGGTGACGGGCCCCGCCACAAGGAACTCCCTTCAGGTTCCAAGCGGTCAGCTCGCGCCCATATGTGATCTGAAGCCGGGCTGATCGCCCGCGTTTGGCAAGAAGGTCGGCGAGGGGAGGCATCATGGCGCAGACCGTACATTCGACGATTGAGGCGCGCCGCGATCAAATGTTCCCGGTGCTGGAGCCAGCAGAGATCGACCGGCTGGCGCGATTTGGCGAGCGCAAATCCTACGCGGTGGCCGCACGCATCTTCACCACCGGCGAAGTCGCGCCGGGCGCCTTTATCATTCTGTCCGGTCGCGCCGAATCCAGCCAGCATCGGTTGGATCGGACCGAGCCGATCGTCACCCATGGTGTGGGCTCCTTCATGGGCGAGCTAGCGCAGCTCTCCGGCCGCCCGTCCCTGGTCGACGCGGTCGCCGCCGAACCGGTCGAGGCGCTGGTCATCCCGCCGCGGCGATTGCGCGACCTCCTGGTCGAAGAGGCGGAGCTCGGCGAACGGATCATGCGCGCCTTGATCCTGCGGCGCGTCATGTTGCTCGAAACCGGGGGTGGTGGGCCGATCATCGTCGGCATCGCTGAAAGCGGCGATGTCCTCCGGCTCGAAGGATTTCTCGCGCGAAACGGTCATCCGCATCAGCGGCTGGACCCCGCGACCGATCCGTGCGCCCAGGCGCTGATCGAGCGGTTCCGCATCGAGCCGCACGAATTGCCGATCGTGCTTTGCCCCAACGGCGAACTGTTGCGTAATCCGAGCGACGACCAGCTCGCCCGTTGTCTCGGCCTCGTCAAGCCCGTCGATCCGGACAAGATTTATGACGTGATCATCGTCGGCGCCGGGCCTGCGGGCCTTGCCGCCTCGGTCTATGCAGCCTCTGAGGGCCTGTCGGTGCTGGTGCTGGATTGTCGCGCTTTCGGCGGTCAAGCGGGCGCGTCGGCGCGGATTGAGAATTATCTTGGCTTTCCCACTGGCATCACCGGCATGGCCTTGATGGGGCGGGCCTACAACCAGGCCCAGAAATTCGGCGCCGAGATGGCGATCCCTGACGAAGTTCAGGGGCTGCAAGCGCAGCAAGCGGCGAATGGCGGGCGCTTTCTGCTCACGCTTGCCAACACGGAGCGCGTGCAAGCGCGTGCCGTCGTCATCGCAACCGGGGCACAGTACCGCCGTCTCGAAGTTCCCAATCTTGCCGACTTCGAAGGCGCGTCGGTGCATTATTGGGCATCTCCACTGGAAGGGCGGCTGTGTACCGGCCAGGAAGTGGGGCTGGTCGGCGCGGGCAATTCCGCCGGCCAGGCGGCGGTCTATCTGTCGAGCCGGGCCACCAGGGTTTGGCTGATCGTTCGCGGACCCGGCCTCGATACGAGCATGTCGCGCTATCTCGTCGATCGTATCGCCGCCACGCCGAACATCGAGGTTTTAACCCAAACCGAGGTCACCGCGCTCGAAGGGCAGGACGGCATCTTGCAAGGAATACGTTGCCGCGCTCACCGATCAGGTGACGAGGTGAAACGCGCGATCCGCCACCTTTTCTTGTTCATTGGAGCAGAGCCGCATACCGCGTGGCTGTCGGGGTCCGGCGTGACCCTCGACGGCAAAGGCTTTGTGCACACTCGCGGCAACATCGATAGGCCGCTCGAAACCTGCCTGCCGGGCGTCTTCGCGATCGGCGATGTGCGCTCGGGCTCGGTCAAGCGCGTTGCCGCGGCGGTTGGCGAAGGCGCGCAGGTGGTCGCCGCGCTCCACACCTATCTGGCCGATATGGGCGACAAGCCTGCGCTCTCCATCACCACCGGGAGACTCTGATGTCCGACGAATGCCGCCATGGAGACGCCATCCGCAATGTAACGCCCAGCGCTCTCGGCTGTGACGAGTGCCTGAAAATCGGGTCGCCGTGGCTGCATTTGCGCCTGTGCCGGACCTGCGGCCATGTCGGGTGCTGCGACGACTCTCCGAACCGGCACGCAACAGACACTTCCAGGCGACACGGCACCCGGTCATCGAAGGTTACGACCCACCCGAGGGCTGGGGCTGGCGCTATATCGACGAGGTTATGCCCGATCTGAGCGGGTTCTGATGCTTCCGTGTTTCTGTTTATCATTTTTGAGGTCGTCGGTTGATGGCATATTCATCAGTAGACCTCTCTTTATTTCACATCAATGACGACCATGAGCCCGCCCCCACCCTGCAGCTCGGTATTGTTGTTCGAGGTGTGGTGCGAAATATGGCAATGGATCAGCCATTTTCCGGGCTGGCGCGCTTTCCAAACAACATCATAGCGCTGACCCGGCCCCACATTAACGGTGTCGGCAAGAAAACGCGCGGAGGCCGGGATCGTCTCGCCGTCGCGAGCAACGACTTCGAACGGTCCACCGTGAATGTGCATCGGATGGACAAATCCGTTGTTCGTTCCGATGAACCGGACCTTAAGCGTCTCACCGACCGCCATTGAAATGGTTTCAGTTGCCGGGTAAGCGCGCCCATTGATGGTAAAGTAGTTAGGCTGCATGCCATCCATGGGCATCGCCGGATAGGTCAGTCCTTCGCGCAGCAGCCATTCCTGCAGCTCGACCACATACTCGTGGTCGGCAACGACTTCGTCAGCAGGGTCGGTCGGATCGATGATCAGCGCGCCATAGAGACCGAGCGCCTGTGTGCGGTCCGGCTTCGCATGCGGGTGATAGAAATAGGTGCCGTGCTGGGTCGTGGTGAATTCATAGGCGTATCTCTGGCCAGGTCGGATTGGCGGCTGAGTGATCACGGCGGGGCCATCCATATTGTTCGGCAGGATGAGGCCGTGCCAGTGAATGGTCGTTTCCTCAGGAAGTTGGTTGGTCACGACGATCCGGACGTGATCGCTTTGTTTTATGTGGATGCGAGGGCCGGGGATCTGACCATTGTAAGCATATGCGTCGACAGTCACGCCGGGCAGGATGGTCCAGCGAATGACGGAAGGCGTAAGTTCGAAGATTTTGACGCCGTTCTCGATCCGGAATCCAAGCTCCTGATCGCCGCGGGCATTGAGGTCGTATGACGCCGTGACCTTCCGAGGATCGGCATAGCTCATGTCGCGCATCGCGTCCGCCGGCGTGTCGCGATCCATGACCATATGGGGCGGCATCATGAGGCCGCCGACATCGTGAGCCGAGAGCCGCATGTTCACCCAGTTCGCGGGCGCGACCATGCCGGTGAAAAGCGCAAGCAGAGAGAGCGCGCCTAGGGCTGCGATTTGAGGTCGTGTCGCATCCGACCCCATATCATGGCCGCCATGGCCCTCAGAGTGCCCCCCGGAATTCTTCCCCATCTGATCGTGCTGGTGGTCCGCGTGCTCCGCTTTGTCCGCCTTCACGTCAAACCGGCTGCCCGGCGGGCGCATGGTCATCAGGCCATGCTTGAGAGAACGCGCCACCAGCCAGATGTTGGCCGGGTAGGCCGTGGCAAAGCCGGCGATGACGCCAAGCGACATCACGCCCCAGAACATCAGCTCCGTCGGCACCATGGCGCGCATATCGCGGCCCATCATGAGAAAGCTCATCACAGGAGCCATGCCCGCCATCATGAAATTCATGCTGATGAATTCCGCGAGGAAGCTCTTTCGTACGTTCTCCCAGTAGGTGCCTCCCATCATCGATTTCATAAACAACGACTGAAAGATGAGGAGACCGAAGCTGAACCCGGCCAGGTACTCCACGATCAGATCGAGCCACATTGGCAGGCCAAGCGAGGCCGTGATCACGGCGGCGAGAATGATTCCTGTCGCATCTCCGGCGACGCAGTGGATCGTGCTGCCGACGCCCTGCTTCCACAGCGGCGCGGTGAACTCTTCGTGGGTGCCCGGGCGCGGTTCCTTGTCGGCGAGCACATAGAGCAGCAATCCGAGCGGACCCATGTAGAGCGTGATGAGGATGAAGCCCCATCGCATCACGCTCGGCTCTGGATTGTTCCGGAATTGGTCGATCGCCACGTAGGCGGTCGAGAGCCCGGCAAGCACGAACCAGGCGATCAGAAAATAGTCGTAGGGCTGAACGATCATGGCGGACCTCGTCCGGGGTTCATCAACCCTGAAGCGATCAAAACTGAGCCTCGGCACATCGCTTTTTGATTCACCCGTCGGGTCCGCCATCGCTCCCCCGTCAGGTCTAGATTAACGTCCTGAATCTTATATCAAAATCAGGGATCGGGCGCTCAAAATCGATGTTCTATCCGGGGAATGCGGGCTTAAGCGTTCTGGACCGCCGTCGCGGCCTTTCGGACTACGTCGAGCACAAAGCCGGGTTGGGAGAGCATCGGCACGTGGCTGCTGTCAATCTCGAAAGTCGTCGCGCCCATGCGCTTCGCAGCAAAGCGCTGCAGCTCGGGTTGGACCGTGCGGTCCGCACTCGCCACAATGTACCAACTTGGCTTCGACTTCCATGCCGTGCCTTCGACCTTTTGGGAGAAAAGGTCGGCCGCCGGGGCGGCCTGCGTTGCCCAGACGACTTTCTGTTCCTGCTCCGAAAGGTCGCCCGTCAGAGGTCGCGATCCCGCCCGGCTTCAGCCAGACGCGCCCATCCGTGACCTCGACATGCGCGAACACGTCCGTCACCGGAAATTTGTTCTGCTGGTTCTGCGATGTTTCGTCCGCGTCCGGCGCGAGTGCGGCGATATAGACGAGCCCGACCACGCGGGGATCGACGCCGGCGGCGGTGATCAGAGTACGCCGTAAGAGTGCCCGACGAGGATTATCGGGGTGCGGATCCGTCCGAGGACACTCTTCACCGCTGCAACGTCGCCGGCGAGCGTGTCAAGGCCATATTGAGCGGCGATCACTTCGTGCCCTTCAGTCTGAAGGGTCGGGATCAATTTGCTGAATGATGAACCGTCAGCCCAAATTCCGTGAGCGAAGACAATGCTTGGTTTGCTTCTCGCGGACATTGTTATCTCCCCTATTTGGTTATGCCACCACGAGCGCAATTCGGCTCAGGTCGTTGCGCGAAGATCGAGAAGCACCTTTCCGCCCCGCTGGGCGTGGAGAACCGCGTCGTGCAATGAGGACAGAGGATAGGTTCCTGCGATGGGCGCCTGGATGGCGCCGGAAGCGACGAGCGGCACCGCTTCACGTAACGCCGTGGGAATCTTCCGCTCGATGTCGGGATGGTTCAGGAAGAAGCCTTTGACGACGATGCGCTTCACGATCAGGTCGAACGGATTGATCGCGACCGGCCCTCCGCCCATGTACGCATAGACAACGAAGATCCCATGCTCGCTGAGCGCGCCGGCGATCATGGCGCTGCTCTTGCCCGCAACTCCGTCGATGGCGAGCGGCACGCGACCGTTTCCGACGGCTGCCCGGATCTTGTCGAGCGCGCCGTTTTCATCCACGACCACGAGGTCACCACCGACGGCCTGCAGCTCGGGAATGAGCGCCGGGCGGCGCACGAGATTGATCGTCTTCATCCCCCGCGCCTTGGCGATGGCGATAAGCGACCGGCCGACACCTGAATTGGCCGCGTTCTGGACGATCCAGTCGCCAGGCTTGAGATCGGACGCTTCGTCGAGGAGTAGAGACGCCGTGGTTGGATTGATGCCAAGCATCGCCAGTTGCCGCGGGTCGGCCTCGGGGAGGCTGAACAGACCTGTCGCCGGCACGACCAACCGTTCGCGCCAACTGAAGGCATAGAGCGGGATGAGGACCCGATCGCCGATCTTTACATGCTCCACGCCGCTCCCAACTGCCAGGACGCGGCCGACGCCCTCATTGCCGACGACGCTGGGCAGCGACGGTCGGACCGGAAATGCGCCCTGAATCACGTAAAGGTCGTTCATATTGATCGGCGCGTACTCGACACCGACCAACACCTCACCGGCAGCCGGTCCCGAAGGCTCCGGCACGTCAGCAAGCTCGAGCACTTCCGTCGGTTCACCAAAGGCCTTGATCAGCGCTGCACGCATTGGCGATTTTCCTCATTGACTTAGAGGCTGCCGAAATCGACGAGGTCGCGACCGGCGAGCGGCCCGCCCGCCTGCTGCAAGCGGCCACCAGTCGCGAGACCGCCAAGGTAGACCGGCACGAAGCCGAAGCTCTCGATCACGCTTCTGACGAATTCGGTTGGCTCTGGGTGATCTCCGGAGACGAAGATGACGCGGCGGCCACCATTCTTCATGGGTCCTTCATTGAAGCGGGCGGTTACGATCGAATTGAACGCTTTCACGACCCGGGCACCGGGCGCCAGGGCGGCTACGACTTCGCTCGCCCCCTTGCCACCCAGGTCGGCCAGCACGAGTTTGGGGGTGTACTCGATGAATGGATTTGTCGCGTCGATGAGTACTCGGCCGTTCCACGGTGGCAGGCCCCGTAGCGCGTCTTCGACATCGGGCCAGGGAACGGCGAGCAGGACATAGTCGAGGCTTGCGGCCTCCCCAACCGCAGCCGCGGATGCTCCGTGCCCGAGCTCAACAACCTTGCTGCCAAGAGATTCTGGACCACGTCGGCCGCTCAAGACCACTTCATGGCCAGTCGCCAGGGCCACTCGCGCAAACGCAAGCGCGACCGTGCCGGCGCCGATCGTTCCGAACTTCATGACCCCGCCTTCTGATCGTTCGAGAAATCGATGAGAACGACGCCCGTCCGGCCTGGTTGACCGACATGGGCAACGGCCTGGGCGATCCGGGCTGGCGGATACCGTTCGGCGACCTCGAACAGGCAGGCTTCCTGGGCGAGCCGCTGCGCGAGCGCAATATCGGCTCTCCGCTGCTCCGGCGGCGCCTGCATCCAACTGCCGAGCACCACGCCTTTGAGCGTTAGCGAGCGGGGCGGAAACAGACGGATGTCGCTCGCTTCCCCGCCGAGTGAGCCGAAATTGATGACTGTCCCAGTCCGTTCGGCCAACAAATCCGCGACGTCGCCCAGCAGGCGCCCGCCAACGCTGTCGATCGCGACGTGGATCTTGGTGCCCTGCGCGGCGGCGCTGACGCGTTCCTTCCAGCCGCCAACCTCCGTCGCGAAAACTGGGGACCCTGGCAAGGTCTCGGCGAGTTTCGCCGCGCTCGCTTCGCTTCGAACCAATCGAATGACTTTCACGCCCCGCTCGGTCAGAACCCCGCCGATCAGGCGGCCGACTGCGGATCCGGCCGCGGTGAGCAGCGTGACGACCCCGGTACGCGCTTCAGGCGGAAGGGAGGCGTGTGCCGCGCGGATCACCATGAGAGCCGTGAACGTGTTGATCAGCATCTGCGCGCCGACTTCATCCGGGATCGAGCCCGGCAACGGCACGACGGAACTGGCCGGGACCACGGCTTCATCGCTCCAGGCGCCCGGTGCGGGAAAGAAGGCCACTCTGAGGCCCTCTCGCAACCCGAGAGCCGGATCGACCTTGGAGCCGATCCGGCTCACGACGCCGGCGCCTTCAAATCCGGGTATCCGCCCGCCGGAGGCGATTGTCGGCGGCGTTCCGAAGGCTCGCGACCCCGCGATACCAAGAAGATCGCCGGGATGGATCGGCGCGTAGGATACGCGGACGCGAACTTCGTCTGGGGCAAGCGGCACGGAAGGGCCGTCTTCGACCCGAAGCACTCGTTCCGGTTCGCCGAGTTCGTGGTGGACAATTCTTCTCACGTGAATCTCCAGGGGATTGAGGCCCGCGTCGGTAGCATTGTCACTTCGAGCTACCGTCGACATTGAAGTGCGAGAGATAAGTCCAGAGGTTGGCAATTTCGGTTTCGTTCTTGATGCCCGCGAACACCATCTTGTTCCCGGGAATCTTCCCCCTCGGATTGGCGATGAACGCGGCGAAGCTGGTCCGATCCCAGACGAAACCTGCGTTCTTCGCGGCGGGCGAGTACTGATAGCCTCCTGCCGTCCCAGCTTGGCGCCCAACCAATCCGTTGAGGTCCGGACCCAACTTGTTCTTCGCCCCTACCCCGACAGCGTGGCAGGCTTGGCACTTGTGAAAGGAAGCCTCGCCAGCAGCGAGGTCCTGCGCCGCCGCGATACCAGGCACCGCAAAGAGGGCGCCGACGAACATGAAGTACGTGGCCAATCGTTTCACATTCCTCTCCAATCGCCCGAAACACTCCGCACGGCCGACTTCGATCTCTCAGACGAAGGTGACGCCATTGGCTCCGAAGGGCTGGGTGCGAATGCGCTTGCCGGTCGCTGAGAAGATGGCGTTGCCCAGAGCTGTGCCCACCGGCATCGTCCCGATCTCGCCGAAGCTGCCCGGCTCATCGCCAATCGAGATGATCTCGACGGTAACGTCGGGCGCCTGGTCGATACGAAGAACCTGATACGCATCGAAATTGGTTTGCTCGGGCGCCCCACCCGCGAGTGTGATGTGCTCGGTCATCGCGTTGCTCAGACCGAATATCATTCCCGCTTCGACCGCTCGTTCGGCGAGTAACGGGTTGATCGCAAGACCGGAGTCACAGACGCCAACCAGGCGCTCCACTTTGAGGGCGTCTGCCATTCCAGAAACCTCCACGATCACGCAGAGTCGGCAGCGATAGAATTCGGACTGGAAATAAGCGACACCCTGGTGGTGACCGTTGGCGACCTTGCCCCAGCCGGCTATCGCAGCAGCTCGGTCGAGCACCGCGATACTTCGGGCATCTTTCGACAATAATTTGCGACGATACTCCAGCGGATCCGCACCCGTGGCGTGGGCCGCCTCATCGATCATTGTCTCCAGCATGAAGCCGTTATGCGTATCGTTGTTGCCGCGAAAGGCACCAATGCGGACCGGCAGTGGGACGTTGACGTAGGCTCCCGCCTCATTCGGAATTCCATACGCACTGCCCACCAGACTGAACATCGGCAAGTCCACCGGCTTCTTCTTCGCGAAGAACCACGGGAACAACCGTTGCCACAGGCCGTCGCAAGCGATTTTCGCATCGTAGGCAACGGGCGTCCCGTCAGCGCCGAGACCCATGCGCACGCGGCCCAGGAATGCGGTACGATGCTGGTCGACCCGGAGGTCCTCTTCTCGGGTCCAAACGACCTTCACGGGCCGCCCGGCTGCCTTCGCCAGCAGCACCGCCTCGGTCGTATGCTCCATTCCGGAGCGCCGGCCGAAGTCTCCGCCCTGATACTCGTTGTGCACGACGATGGTCGACGGGTCGATGCTGAGCGCGCGTGCCGCGTGGCCCGCATCCAGGCTGGGTGATTTGGTCGAAAGCCACAGCTCGACCTGGTCATCGTCAACACGGGCAGTACACGAGACAGGCTCCATGCAAGCGTGCGACAGGAATGGCATCGAGAATTCGGCCTCGAGCACCTTCACGGCGGACTTCATGGCCGCCGCGACGTCTCCATGGCTCCCCATCGTCGGGTGGCCGGGCTGCTCCAGTCCCTGCCTCAAAGCGGCCTCCACCGTGATGGAAGAGGCGTTGTCATTCGGATGGCTGGCGTATGTTTGCCGCACTTCGGCCAATGCCTTGACAGCCTGCCAATACTGGTCGGCGACAACGGCCACACCTTGTGGTACCGCCATGATCAGCCTGACGCCCGGCATGGTCTTGGCCTTGGCGTCATCAATCGCAGCGACGGTCGACCCATAGGCGGGGCCGTGTCTTACGGCCGCGTACAACATGTCCGGAGCTTCGAGATCAAGTCCGAAGCGGGCGCTCCCGTCGACCTTTGAAGGAACATCCAACCGGTCCAACGGCTGACCGATCAGGAGAAGCTCTTTTCGAGCGCGCAGCCGAGGTTCTGCCGGAACCGGCTCCTTGGCCGCAGCCGCCGCCAGTTGTCCGAATGTGAGATAACGGCCGGAGTGCGAGTGTATCACTTTGGATTCCGACACGGACAAGTCGCTCGGACTGACCCCCAATTGCTTCGCCGCTGCGGCGACGAGCATCTCCCGCGTCGCCGCTGCCGCTCGGCGCATTGCGCCATAGAAGCCTGGGATCGAAGAGCTCCCGGCGGTCAGGACGAGCCCTTCGTAGAGCATCGGATTGATGTATTCTGGCCGCCGTTCGGTGGTGAACCGGTATCGCATCCGGAGCCAAGCGGCTCCCAACTCGGCAGCGATGACCTGGGTCATACCGGTCGAGTTCCCCTGCCCACCCTCGGTTTGCGCAATGATCGCCGTGACGACATCGTCCTCACCGATAGCAAGGAAGGCGTTGAATTGCCCGGAGACCCCTGACGGTTCACCCGCGCGTCCGGGGCTGACCGGTAGTTGGAAAGCGAGGAGAAAAGCGGTCGTACCGATCCCCTCAAGGAAGCTGCGGCGGCTAGTTCCCCCGACTATCTCGCGGCCAGAGCTGGTCTCGACGGTGTTCATGGCCGCACGCTCGCTATTGACCGAGATGCTTCGAGGCGTCCGCGATCGCGGCGCGGATCCGCGGATACGTGCCGCATCGACAGATGTTGCCGCTCATCGCGGAGTTGACGTCATCACGCGAGGGCTTCGGGTTGGACTCGAGCAACGCTACCGCAGACATGATCTGACCCGACTGGCAGTAGCCACATTGGGGCACATTGTTCTTGATCCAGGCTGACTTGACCGCTTCCGCAACGGGTCCGGAGATTGCTTCGATCGTCGTAACCTTGCCGTCCCCGACCTCGGCAAGAAATGTTTGGCACGAGCGGACAGGCTGGCCATCCAAGTGCACGGTGCACGCGCCGCAGAGCGCCTTTCCACAGCCGAATTTCGTTCCTTTGAGACCTAGGAGATCTCGAATACCCCAGAGCAGGGGCATGTCGGGGTCGACCCCCTCCAAGACCCGCTCCTGTCCGTTCACCGTGAGCTTCATCGCTCGCAACCTTCCTTGCCGTCCATGTGGTCGCAATCCGGCTCCAATCGAGCACGGTGGCGGTATTCCCGGACTATGCTAAGGTGCTTCGGTCCCCCCGGCGGTTTCAATTGCCGGAAGGGTCAAAGTTTTGACCGGGAGGGACAATGCGATGTCTGACATCGCCGCACACGAAATTGGCTTCGTGGATTACCCTGGCGCGCAGGTGGCCTGTATCCTGGGCCTTACCGATTTGTTCGGCGTCGCTTCCACGATTGCGCTCGATCAACGGCGATCTGGCCAAAGCCCGCTTCGCGTTACGCACTGGAAACCGATCCATTGCGGCGCCGCGAAACTTTCATGCGTCTATGACAGCGCACCGCACGGCAGCCCAAAGCCACGGACGCTGATCATCCCCCCGACCATGGTGAAGCTTCCAGATCCTGACGTCCCCGCCGGCGTGGTGTCCTGGGTCCGTAATCGCCATGCCGCCGGCACCACGTTGGTTTCTCTGTGCTCGGGTGCGTTTATCCTTGCCGAAACGGGCCTCGTCGACGGCCTTTCAGTTGCCACGCATCAGATTTGCGCAGAGGCGCTGGCGAAGCGCTTTCCGCAAATCGTCGTCGATACGAGTCGGCGCATCATTGATCATGGCGACATCATCACGGCAGGCGGATTTCTGTCATGGGTCGATCTTGGACTGTTTCTCGTTGACAGGATTTTCGGCCCGGCCATGTGGGCGGAGACGGCGCGCTTTGTTCTTTCCGGCCCCGCCGCGGGTGAGGCGCGCTATTTTACAGGCTTTGCTCCTCCTCAGACACACGGAGATAGAGCCGTGTTGAAGGCTCAGGAGTGGGTGCACATGAGGGACGGACGAGGCGTCTCCCTTGCGGCCATGGCGACGGCCGCGGGACTGGAACGGCGCACGCTGCTGCGGCGGTTCGCGAGTGCAACGGGCATGAGCCCGATCGATTATTGTCGGGCCGTCCGCATTGCGCGAGCGCGCGAGCTCCTGGAGGGAGGGGACACCTCGCAGAAGCAGATCGCCCAATCGCTCGGCTATAAGGACGTGGCCTCATTTGCACGTGTATTTCGCCAGGCCGTAGGCTCGGCGCCGGGAGCCTACCGGAGAAGATTTGGCCGCAACGGCATCTCGCCAGCCGATTTCGCAGCAAAAGACGGCTCACGAAACGAGGCAACCCTAATCCGCCGACCGACCGTATGTCCGTGATCCGCTCACATGACTCGTTCACTCCCGGGCTTCCGAACGGCCGCTCCCTGCGCGTCTCGCCCATTGCTATGCGTCCCGGCGAAGGTCCCTTGAGCGAACCGATAGCGGGCGCTCAGGCATGGCGACGGCAACAGCTCTTCATGCCCCTTTCCTGACCCTCGCGATCGCTTCCCGTGATCATGTGCACGCGGTCGTTCAATTACCGCTGAAGCTGCCATTCGCGGCGGAATTTTGGCTGTGTGACGGTGTTTAGGCGAGTTCGTCGAGCAACGCCTTGGCGGCTTTGAGAGCGGCCGTGTCGAACTCCTCGGCAAACCAGCCATAGACCGGTGCCAGCAGATCGCGCGCCGCCGCCTGCCGTCCTTGATTTACGCGAGAAGACGCCACCGGTCGGCCAAGGCAGCTTATCCGCGCGAGCCACAGCGGGTTGAGCTATGCGAGCAATTGCGCCGGCCTCTGGCCGCGATCGCGAAAAACAAAGTGGTCGGCGAGATAGTCGATGAAGACCCTGACCGCTGGAGCCAATCCTCGGCGGGTCGTGAATACAAAATGAAGGGTAACTTCCTCAGAGCACCAACCGGGGAGTATCCGAACCAAGCGTCCTTCTCTAATCGGTCGCACGGCAACTTCAGCCGGTAAGAGAGAAATCCCCGTTCCAGCACAAGCAGCTTCCACGAGAATGCTGAATTCGCTCGTCCATAGGATCGGGTCGAATGCAACAACTGCGGCAGCTTCATCGGGGCCTGTCAGATTCCAACTTGGCCGGGCCGTATCTTCCTGAAAGCTGAGAAATGGAAGACCTGTAATATCAGATGGATGATCCAAGACCGGGTGCCGATCAACGAAGTCGGGACTCGCGACGAAGACGAGGGTGCTGCTCCCCAGGCGGCGCATCGTCAAGGTCTCGTCATTCAGCCGTGTGCGAGCGCGTATAGCGACATCCACTTTTTCTTCGATGAGATCGACCGCGCGATTGGTCGCGATGATCTGCACCCGGACCAAAGGGTAGTCTGCCAGGAAGCCGGGCACGATCCGCGCAAGCGCGTATTGGGCAAGGCCGGTGGGGCAACTGACCCGGATTGTGCCGATCGGATCAGATCGCAATAAGGCAA
>WNEY01001256.1_pt1 | contig 17638 bp, 21 predicted proteins | sample 5400531 | NCBI WGS metagenome assembly WNEY01 (sample SAMN13153338, study PRJNA577476) | soil metagenome | isolation source: 200 cm saprolite under Douglas fir tree site 1 | place: USA:California | collected 2015-04-18
TGACACGCGGCACGGGCCGGGAGGCAAGGACGCAGGCGTCGCCGATATGCAGGCATATCGGCGACGCCGAGGACGCAGCATCGCGGCCCGTGACGCCTGTCAGGCGCCCTGGTTCATTTTCCGGACAGGCCCCTAGTGCGCGTCGCAGCGCTCTACGACGTCCACGGGATGCCGCACGCGCTCGAAGCGGTGCTCGCGGAGGTCGACCGCGAGGGCTTCGACGCGATTGTGTTCGGAGGCGACGTGCTCGCCGGGCCGCTGCCGCGCGAGACGCTCGAGCTCGTGCGGTCGATCGACGCGCAGTTCGTCCGCGGGAACGCCGAGCGCGAGCCGGACGATCGGCTGCGCGAGAAGCTCGGCGACGACGTCCTCGCATGGGGCGCAGCGTGGCCCATGACGCTCGACCTCGACGGCGTTCTGTACTGCCATGCCTCGCCCTGGAGCGACCTGCGGCCGATCCTCACCGACGCGTCACCCGACGAGCGGTTCGAGGAAGCCCTCGCCGGCGTCGACAACCGCCTCGTCGTCGCGGGCCACACGCACATGCAGTTCCAGCGGAGCCGTTTCGTCAACGCAGGCTCAGTGGGGATGCCTTACGAAGGTGAGGTGGCAGCGTTTTGGGCGATCGTGTCCGACGGAGTCGAGTTCAGAAAGACAGCGTTCGACGTCGAACGGGCCGCGAGCGACATAGCGGCGTCGGACTGGACGAACGCGGAGTCGTTCGTAGCGGAGAACCTGCGTACCGCCGTCTCGCGTGCGGAGGCGACGGCTTGGATGGAATCCCGTGCCTGATCGCGTTTCAATCGGCCGCGTCGGCAGGCCTCACGGTCTCCAGGGTGCGTTCGTTGTCGAGGGCGCGAGCGAGGATCCGAAGCGGTTCGCCGTGGGCGCTCGGCTCTATGTAGGCGGCGAAGCGGCGGAGGTGGTCGAGTCGAAGCGCGCCGGAGGGCGCGTCGTCATCCGGCTCGACCGCGAGACGCCGCGCGGTGCCGTCCTCGAGGTCGACCGCGACGCCCTGCCGGCGCCGCGGGAGGGGGAGTACTACGTCTTCGAGCTCATCGGGCTCGCGGTGGAGCGGGTCGACGGCAAGAAGCTCGGGCGCGTGCGGAACGTCGACCCCGGCGTCGCGAACGACGTTCTGACGCTCGACAGCGGCCTATTGCTACCGATGGTCGAAGCATGCGTGAGGAAGGTCGATCTCGACGCCGGGCGAATTGTTGTCGAATCAGGCTTCGACGAGTCCGACTAACCTCCAATCCGCCTTGCAGCTCGACGTCTTCACCCTGGTCCCCCACGCGTTCGCGTGGCTGACCGAGCAGCGCCCAGTCGCGACCGTACTGGGCGGTCAGCTCGACCTGCGCCTCTTCAGCTATCGCGACACGACGCCGCTCCGCGCGGGTCAGGTCGACGACGACCCCTACGGCGGAGGTGCCGGCATGGTTTTGCGCGTCGACGTCGTCGCGGCCGCGCTCGACGCTGTGTACGGCGGCGCGCCGGAGCAGCGCGTGATCGCTCTCTCCCCCCAGGGTCGGCAGCTGACGCAGGCGGTTGTCGAGGAGCTCGCGCAGGACGAGCGCCTCACGCTCCTCTCCGCACGGTTCGAAGGCTTCGACGAGCGCGTCGTGCAGCATCTCGCGTCCGACGCGATCTCGATCGGCCCGTACGTCCTCTCCGGCGGGGAGCTGCCGGCGATGGTGCTCGTCGACGCGATCGCGCGCCGGCTCCCCGGAGCGCTCGCGGAGGGCTCGGGGGAGCACGAGTCGTTCTCCGCGCAGCTCGAGGGCGGGCTCGAGTATCCGCACTACACGCGGCCGGTGGAGTTCCGCGGCTGGCACGTTCCCGAGGTGCTGCTCTCGGGCGACCACAAGCGGATCGACGACTGGCGGCGCGAGCAGAGCCGGGCGAGAACGCTGAAGTGAGGAATCCGCTCGAGCGCATGGGTGTGCCACAGCCGTGGCGCACGATCATCGACTGGGTCGTGACGATCGTCGGCGCGATCGCGATCGTGCTCGTGATCAAGGCGTACGTCGTGAATCCGTATCGGATCCCGTCGTCGTCGATGGAGCCGACGCTCCACTGCGCACGCGACGGCGGCGCGGGGTGTCTTGCGCGCTTCTCCGACCGCGTGCTCGCGAACCGGCTGATCTACCACTTCCGGGATCCGAAGCGCGGCGAGATCGTCGTCTTCAAGGTGCCGGAGGTCGCGAAGCAGCGCTGCGGCGCCGGCGGCGTCTTCGTGAAGCGGATCATCGGTCTGCCGGGCGATCTCCTGCAGGAGAAGCGCGGCTACGTCTACATCAACGGCAAGAAGCTGAACGAGCCCTACATCAGGCCCGACCGGCGCGACTTCATGAACTTCCGCCTCACGAAGATCGATCCCGGGAACTACTTCATGATGGGCGACAACCGGGCCTCGTCGTGCGATTCGCGGATCTGGGGGACGGTGCCGCGGGCGAACATCATCGGCGAGGTGTTCGCGATCTACTGGCCGCCGACCCGCATCCGGTTCATGTAGTCACGCGCAGCCGATGCTTCCGAAGCGAGGCCATCGCTCGATGCCGCTCGGCGTTCGGAAGTACACCGCCCTTCCTGCGCGCGACGCGCTGATCACGAGATCGAACTTCCCGTCGATGAATCCGGTGTTCACGGCGTCCGGCGGCAGGACGCTTCGCGCTTTGTACGGTTCGAGAACCGCAAGGGAGGACACGATGTGATGCGGATCTCGAACGTAGCGGCGAATCGACCGAGGCTGGGCGAGGGGCCAGGCGATCTGCAGGAACGAGACGCTCTCCCAGCCGCAGTGCCTAGGGCCGGAGAAGATCGAAAGCTTCGTCGGCGATACCCGCCTTCCATCGAAGGTAAAAGAGTGCCCCAGGTGCGAGCCACCACAACCGGCGAGTACCAACACGGATGCCAGCACGCCACCCCTTCGCACGAGGCTCACGGTACTCCTTGCTACCATTCCGCGCGGCCGCCGAGCCCTTTTTCTCATGAGCAAGATCATCGAGCAACTCGAGCGCGAGCAGCTGCGCGACGGGATCCCGCGGTTCAAGGCCGGGGACACCGTGCGCGTCCACTTTCAGGTGATCGAGGGCGAGCGCCGGCGCACCCAGGTGTACGAGGGGGTCGTGATCAAGCGCCAGGGAAAAGGCCTGCGCGAGACGTTCACCGTGCGGAAGCAGTCGTTCGGCGTCGGCGTCGAGCGGACGTTCCCGCTTCACTCGCCGAAGATCGAGCGCATCGACGTCGTCGCGGTCGGCGACGTCAACCGCGCGAAGCTCTACTACCTCCGCGGCCGCGTCGGCAAGAAGGCGCGCATCCGCGAGATCAGGCAGGACCGCGCGAAGGGCGCGGCGGTCGAAGCCGCCCCCGCCCCGGCCGAGCCGGAGGAGATCGAGCCCGAGATCGAGGAGCCGGTCGGCGAGACTGAGGTCGAGCCGGCCGAGGTCGGCGCCGAGAGCTAGTAGACGGCCGCGCTCGCGTACTTCGGGGGCTTCGCGTTCCTGCTCGGCCTGATCGCGGGCCTGAGCGTTCGCTCCCCTCGCGGTCTCGCTTGGCCCTCGGCGATCTTCGGCTTCGCGCTGCTCGTCTTCGTCGGGGACGAGCTCTGGCGCGCGAGGGCGCATGGCTGCGGCGACTGCAACGGCTGGTACGGCGTCTGGGCGGCGCTCCTCAACGGCGTCGCGTGGACGCTCGGCTGCGGAGTCGGCTTCCTGTTGCGGAATTTGCGCAATCTCGTTCCACGGGACTAGGAGCGCCGGCTGAGGCCCGCGCTATCCTCGGGCCTCGTGCGCCGCACCGGCCAGAAGCTCCTCAAGTTCGATCGCAAGCTCGGCGCTCGCTTCGTCGCAGGCGTTGACGAGGCGGGACGCGGGCCGATGGCCGGCCCGCTCGTGGTCGCAGGCGTGCTGCTCGACTACGAGTGTCTGCGTGAGCATCGGGTGCGGCCGCTTGCTTTCCTGAACGACTCCAAGCAGGTCGCGCCCGCGCAGCGGCAGGAGCTCTTCCGCGCGGTCGTCGGCTGCGCGGAGCGCGTCGTCGTACGCGTGATCCCCCCGGCCGACATCGACCGCAACGGGTTGCACCGCTCGAACCTCGAGGGGCTGCGCGCGATGCTGCGCGCACTCACGCCGCCGGCGGAAGCGTGTCTTGTCGACGGCTTTCGGCTCGGCCCGTCCGCGCCGGAGCACACCGCCGTAATAGACGGCGACGCGAAGAGTGCCGCGATCGCCGCCGCGTCGATCGTCGCGAAGGTGACGCGCGACCGGCTGATGCAGCAGATGGACGCACTCTTCCCGCAGTACGGCTTCTCGTCGCACGTCGGCTACATCACGCCGGCGCACTCGGCGATCGTCCGGCAGCGCGGACCGTCGCCGATCCACCGCCGGTCCTGGCGCGCACAGTGCTATGCGGAACTCGAGCGAGTCGAAAGCGCGCTCGCCCCCCTGAACGCCGACGGCTCCCGCCCGGCGCAGCCGGGCTCCGCCGTCGGCTCGGCCCGCTGACGGCACGGTGCTCTCCGGGTCTGGCCAATCCGGCCTATCCCCTCCGGCCCCGCACCGCCAGCGGGCCGTCAGGAACACGAGGAGCGTCGGTACGAAAACCGAACGGCGCGCCGTGCGCCACTACCGCCTTCGCGGCTACCGCATCCTCGGGACGAACGTCTGGATCGGCGGCTACGAAATCGATCTCGTTGCGCGGCGCGGGCGCAAGCTCGTGTTCTGCGAGGTGAAGGGCAAGTCTGGCGACGGCTACGGCGATCCGCTCGAGATGGTCGACGCGGAGAAGATTCGACGCGTTCGGCAGGCGGCTGCGGCGTGGCTCGCGGCGAATCCCAGGCACGCAGGCTGTGCCGTCTGCTTCGACGTCGTCGCCGATCGGGACGGCCGGCTCGAGCGACTTTCAGCTGCTTTCTAGACTGTCTCCAATGCAGGGGACCTGGAGACGGATCAGGCGGATCTTCGGGCTCGGCGGCGACGACGAGCCGGCGCTCGTCCCGAACCGGCCGCTGCGGCCGATCCTCTCGGGCTCGGTCGCGTTGCCGCTGCCGGAGGGGCCGGACGACGTCGACGCGCAAGGGCGTGAACCTGACTGAGCCGGGCGAGTTCAACCGCGCCTACCTCGCGACAGACGATCCGCGCGCGCAATCGGGCTTCCACGGCTCGGCAGAGCGGTGGGAGGCCGCGCGGCGCGGGATCGCGGAGGCGATCGACCGCGACGGGACATTTCTCGACGTCGGCTGCGCGAACGGGCTGCTCATGGAGTCGGTCGTCGCGTGGTCACGGTTTCGCGTGGAGCCGTACGGGATCGACTTCGCGCCCGGCCTCGTCGAGCTGGCGCAGGAGCGATTCGGCGACCGGGTCTGGCTCGCGGACGCACGGACGTGGCAGCCTCCTTTCCGCTTCGACCTCGCCCACATCCGTCTCGAATACTTCGAGCCGTCGATGCTCCGTTTCGCCCGCCGCGTGATCGTCAGCTCCGACGGCTCGTTCCGCCGGCCCGAATCGCCAAAAGCTGAGCCGGTCCCCGATCGGCTGCGCGAGCTCGGTCTGGAACCGGCCGGCGAGCTGTACCACCGCGACGACCAGCACCTCGTGGAGCTGTCCGTGGCCTGGGTGGACCAGGACTAAGGACGCGCGCGCCGAACCCGGACGCGTGGCCGCGACGCAGGACCAGCTATACGCCGAGATCGACCTCGAGCTCTCGTGGTCGGAGCGTGACCTGCCTGAGCGCGAGCGCACGAAGCACGTCCACCGGCTGCACCCGTACCTCGGCAAGTTCATCCCGCAGCTCGTCGAGGCGCTGCTCGGCCGCTACCTGACGCCGGGCAAGCACGTGCTCGACCCGTTCGCGGGCTCGGGGACGACGCTCGTGCAGGCGCTCGAGTCGGGGCTGGACGCAACCGGCGTCGACGTGTCCGAGTTCAATTGCCTCCTGATGAGCGTCAAGACTCGCGAGTACAACCCATTCGTCCTCGAACGGGAGCTGCGCGAAGTCTTCAATCGGTTGGAGCGAATGGGCAAGCCGAAGGCTCGCGCCTCGAAGTACGTGCGCGACTGGTTCGCCCCGCAGGCCGCCGCGGAGCTACTCGCGTTCCGCGAGCTGATCCCGGAGTACGAACACGCAGACGTCCTCCGGGTCGTGCTCGCGCGCGCCGCGCGCTCGGCGCGGCGGACGACGCACTTCGACCTCGACTTCCCACGCGCGCCGCAGCTTGACCCCTACTGGTGCCACAAGCACAAGCGCGAGTGCCGTCCGGTCGAGACTGCGCTGCCGTTCCTGCGCCGGTACACGCTGGACACGCTGAAGCGGATCAAGGCGTTCGCGAAGGTGCGCGCCAGGGGTCGCGAGGCGACCGTCCTCCACGGCGACGCGCGCGAGCTCGACTACCGTCGTGCGTTCGACGGCGTCCTGACGTCGCCGCCGTACCCGGGGCTGATCGACTATCACGAGCAGCACCGCACGGCGTACGAGCTGCTCGGCCTCGACGACCTGCGCGAGCTCGAGCTCGGGGCGGCCGCGGACGGAACGAGCCGCGCCGCGATCGACGCGTACTGCGACGGAATCGTGGCCGTGCTCGCGCGCGCCCGCGACTCGCTCAGGCCCGGCGCTCCGCTCCTGATCGTCGTCAACGACCGCCGCGACCTGTACCCGGAGATCCTCGACCGGGCGGGCCTGCGGCTCCAGCAGCGCCTTCGCCGGCACGTGAACCGCCGCACCGGCCGCCGCGCCGGCGAGTTTTTCGAGGACGTGCTCGTGGCATACGATTGAATACACTGACTGGAGGTTTTCGCCACAAAGTGCGACACTCCCCGCGCTTGGGGTCGCATAGCCGCCACCATGTATCTCAGTTGAGCAAATTCGGAATCCTTCGCCCTCTGCGGATTCGTGACTTTGCCCTCGTCTGGACCGGCATGACGGTCTCGCTCCTCGGCGACGGCATCTACATGGTCGCGATCGCGTGGCAGGTCTACGCGATCTCGAACACGCCGACCGCCCTGGCCTTCGTCGGCGCGGCGTATCTGGTGCCGCAGGTGCTCTTGGTTCTGCTCGGGGGAGCTATCAGCGACCGTTTCGAGCGGCGGGTTGTTCTGATGCTCTCCGACGTCATCCGCGGCGTCGCGATCGCCGTGCTCGCGCTGCTGTCGATCACGGGCCGCCTCGAGTTGTGGCACGTACTCGTTCTCGTCGGCGTCTACGGCGCGGCCGCCGCGGTGTTCATACCCTCGTTCACCGGAATCGTGCGCGACATCGTCCCGCGCGAGTTGCTGCTCGAGGCGAACTCACTCGGCCAGTTCGTGCGACCCTTCGCGGTTCGGTTCATCGGTCCGGCGATCGGCGGCGTTCTCATCGGCTCGCTCGGGACGGGATCGGCGTTCCTCGCCGACGCGGGTTCCTTCGCGTTTTCCGCAGCAGCGTTCCTGCTTGTCCGGACGCGCTCGGTGCCCGACGCGGCGCAGGCTCAGCACTCTGTCCGCCGCGACATCGCCGACGGGATCGTCTACGTCCGTTCCCAGACCTGGCTTTGGGCGACGCTTGCGGCGGTGACCGTCGGCATGTTCTTCTTCCTCGGGCCGGTCTACGTGCTGATGCCGTACGTGATCAAGAACAGTCTGCACGGAGGGGCCCAGGGGCTTGGGCTCGTCTTTGCCGCAGGCGGGATCGGAGCGATCATGGCGTCCTTCGTCGTCGGTCAGCGGGGTCTGCCACGCCGGCCGTTGACCGTCGTTTTCGTCGCGTGGTCCGGAACGGCGTTTTCGCTCGTCGGTTATGCGGCCGCGACGGCGGTCTGGCAAGCGATGGTCGTGAGCTTCTTCTCCGTCGCCTGCCTCACCACGGGCGGCATCGTCTGGAGCACGCTTCTGCAGCGCGCCGTGCCGTCGACGATGATCGGTCGAGTATCGAGTGTCGACTGGCTGCTCTCTGCCGGGCTGGCGCCGATCTCGTACGCCCTGACGGGTCCGGTCGCGGCAATCCTCGGTGCCAAGTGGACATTGTTCCACGCCGGCATTGCGAGCTCTGCGGTGATGTTGCTCGTTCTACTGCTCGTGCCGGCGATTCACAACGAACAAGAGATCGAGGAGGAGCAGGAGGCTGTCGTCGCCGCTTAGCACTGAGTAGGCGCGAAGGCGTTACACTTCGTCGCCTAAGCTGACAACATGCTCGCGCGCGCGGTCACGCACGCTCTCGTCGGCTTGGAGCCGCGCCGGGTCGACGTCGAGGTGCACATCCAGCGTGGCATCCCCGGATTCGCGATCGTCGGGCTCGTCGACCGTGCCGTCCAGGAGGCAAAGCACCGCATTCGCAGCGGCGTCGCCTCGGCGGAGCTCGAGTGGCCCGGGCACCGGATCACTGTCAACCTTGCGCCCGCGCAGTTGCGGAAGGAAGGTTCGTCGTTCGACCTGCCGATCGCGCTGGCGATCCTCGGCGCGTCGCGCCAGTTCCCACCCGAGCGGCTGGATGGGCACGCGGCGGTGGGCGAGCTCGGGCTCGACGGGCGGCTGCGCCGCGTCGGCGGCGTCCTCGCGGTTGCTGAGGGCGCCGCGCGCGCCGGCATCGACCGGCTGCTCTGTGCGGCCGACTCCGCTGCGGAGGCGGCGCTCGCCGGCGTACAGCCGATCCCCGTGCGGCACCTCGCCGAGGCCGTCGCCTATCTCCGCGGCGAGACCGAGCTCCGCTGGGAGCCGAGCGAGAACGGACGCGCGCACGCGCCGCCGCTCCCCGACCTCGCGGATGTACGCGGGCAGGAACGCGCACGGCGCGCGCTCGAGATCGCGGCCGCCGGCGGGCACAACCTGCTGCTCGCCGGCCCACCCGGCACGGGGAAGACGATGCTGGCGCGGCGCCTGCCGTCAATCCTGCCGCCGCTCGAGCCGGCCGACGCTCTCGAAGTGACGCGCATTCACTCAGTCGTGGGGCTCGTCTCGCCGGAGCTGCCGCTGATCGCGCAGCCGCCGTTCCGCGCGCCGCACCACAGCGCGTCGACAGCCGCGATCGTCGGGGGCGGCAGCGGCCCGCGGCCGGGCGAGGCGACGCTCGCGCACCACGGCGTCCTGCTGCTCGACGAATTGCCCGAGTTCCAGCGGCCGGCGCTCGAGGCGCTTCGGCAGCCGCTCGAGGACGGGATCGTCGCGGTCGCGCGCGCGGCCGGCAGCGCAATCTTTCCGGCGCGCTTCCAGCTCGTCGCCACGATGAACATGTGCCCGTGCGGCGGCCGTGGCGATCCCGCGGTGGAGTGCTCGTGCTCGCCGCAACGACTCGCGGCTTTCCGGGACAAGCTGTCGCGCGCGCTGCTCGATCGCTTCGACCTCGTGGTGAAAGTGCCGCGGTCTCGCGCGCACGAGCTTGCGGCGTCGTCGGCGGAAGGATCGGAGGCCGTGCGCGAGCGGGTTGTCGCGGCACGCGGGCGCGCGCCGGGCGCGCGGACGGCGGAGGCCGACGAGCTCCTCTCGCGCGCGGTCGAGCGCCTGCCGCTCTCGGGGCGGGGCCGCGCGCGCGTCGCGCGGGTCGCGCGAACGATTGCAGCACTGGCGGGGACCGACGCGGTGGAGGCCGAGCACGTCGCCGAGGCGCTCGCGTACCGCTCGCCGCGGGAGCTCGACCGTTGAGCTTGCTCACGCGCCTGGGGCGTCGCTGGCAGTGGGAGGCACGCGCGGGCGGCGCGAGAACAGTACTTCCGGGTACGGGCTCGCGCCGCCCGCGTCTGAATCGTGCTGCCAGCGGCGTCAGCCTTTCGCGGAGCCCGGCTCCGCCGGGCGGGAGCGAAAGGCGGCCAGGGGCGTGAGCGACGTGCGCGTGCTCGAGCGTGCGAGGTTCCCACCGCTGCTGCGCGCCATCTACGATCCCCCGCCGCGGCTCTACCTGCGCGGCGGCGCTGAGACGGAGCTGCTGTCGCGTCCGTGCGTCGCCGTTGTCGGCGCGCGGGCGTGCTCCCCCTACGGCGCGCAGGTCGCGCGAACGCTCGGCCGCGAACTCGCAGCCGCAGGACTCGTCGTCATGAGCGGTCTCGCGCGCGGAATCGACGGCGAGGCTCATCGCGGCGCGCTCGAGGCAGGTGGCTTGACCGTCGCGGTGCTCGGCTGCGGGATCGACCGGGACTATCCGGCGGCGCACGCGGAGCTCGCGCGGCGCATTCGCCGAGAAGGGCTCGCCGTCGCTGAGTACGAGCCGGGTGTCGAGCCGGCACCGTGGCGCTTTCCCGCGCGCAACCGCATCATCGCGGGGCTGTGCGCAGCGACGGTCGTCGTGGAGGCGCGCGAGCGGAGCGGCGCGTTGATCACCGCCGACCTCGCGCTCGAGGAGGGGCGCGAGGTGCTGGCAGTGCCGGGGGAGATCACCTCGACGCTTTCCGCTGGAACGAACGCGCTGCTGAAGCTCGGTGCTACCCCGTGCACCGGCGCCGCCGACGTGCTGGAGCTGTTCGGCCTCTCCCGCGAAAAGGCTCCGCAGCCAAAGCTCAGCATCGACGCCGCAACGGTGCTCGCCGCCCTTCCCGGCGCGGCGGACGACGTCGCGCGCACTTCCGGGCTCGACGCGCGCGCTGTCGCCGTTGCGCTCGCGGAGCTCGAGCTCGGCGGGCTCGCGCAAGAGGGTGACGGCGTCTACCGCGCCGCCGGATAGCGCATGATGCGTTGATGGTCCTCGCAGCGACCGCGTACGAGCCCGAGAAGTGGCACGACTTCTACGTGATGCTCGGGAGCGCGGCGGTGTGGCGTGTCTCGTCTTCTGGGCTCTCCTCGGCGCGCCGGTGATAGCGCTCGTGCGAGCAGAAAAAGCGCCGATGACGCGCGACGTTGCGGCACGGCTCTTGCTCGCAGCCGTTGTCTCGCTGCTCTGGATCGCGAGCGGGATCAGCCTGATCGTCCCGGCACCGGGGCGGGCTCTATCTCTCTGCGCGGGCGTGATCGGAGGGACCGTGATCAACGTCGGCGGGGCGTGGTCGCTCCTCGCCGGGATCGAGCGGACCGACTAGCATCGCCGCGTGTCCAGCTGGTGGCTCGCCGAGGAAGCTCCGCCCCTCGAACACCTGTCCGTCGACTCGCCCGACGTCGAGATCGTCGGTGCGGGCATCACCGGGATCTCTGCTGCGCTGACGTTCGCCGACGCGGGACTGCGCGTTCGCGTGCACGACGCGCGTGAAATTGCAGGAGGCGCGAGCGGACGCAACGGCGGCTTTGCGCTCCGCGGCGGCACGATGGCCTACGACAAAGCGCGTGAGTGGCTCGGCGCCGAGCGAGCACGCGAGTATTGGGTGCTGACGGAGCGGTACCTCGACCGGCTTGCGTCGCTCACAGGCGATGCGCTTCGCCGCACGGGCAGCCTGCGCATCGCCGCCGACGACGAGGAGCGCGACGAGATCCGCGCCGAGTTCGAGGCGCTGCGCGAGGACGGCTTCGCCGCGGAGTGGCGAATCGATGTGTTCGGTCGCTTCCCCGCCGCGATCTTCCATCCCGACGACGCCGCGATCCAGCCCGCGCGGCTCGTGCGCCGCCTCGCGGCACGGGCTGTCGACGCCGGCGTCGAGATCCGCGAGCGCCATCGCGTCGAGTCGCTGGACGAGCTCGACGCCGAACGCGTGCTCGTCGCGACGGACGGCTACCCGAGCGGTCTGCTCGGCGAGCTCGAGGGCCTGATCATCCCGACGCGCGGGCAGATGATCGCGACCGAGCCGCTCGCCGAGCGGCTGTTCGACTGCCCGCACTACGGCCGCCACGGCTTCGACTACTGGCAGCAGCTGCCGGACGGACGAATCGCCGCCGGCGGGTTCCGCGACTTCGCGCTCGTCTCCGAGTTCACGGCGGACGAGGTGACGACGCCGGCGATCCAGGACGCGCTCGAGCGCTTCGTCACAGAGCTCGTCGGTAGGCCGCTGCACGTCGAGCAGCGCTGGGCGGGGATCTTCGGGCTCGTGCTCGACTTCCTTCCTGTCGTCGGCCTCGTGCCGGGCAGCGATAGCGCGTGGGTCGCGGGCGGGTACTCGGGACACGGCAACGTGCTCGGCTTCATGTGCGGCGACCTGGTCGCGAAGGCGATGCTCGGCGAGGAGCACCCTCTGCTCGGGATGTTCGCCCCCGCGCGGCTGTTACAGCTCGACGCGGGGGAGATCTAGCTCGTTCACCCGCTCCATTGCGGCGAGCGCGATCGCGACGTTCTGGATCGCGAGTCCCGTGGAGTCGAAGACAGGGATTTCGTCGTCGCCCAGGCGGCCTTCCGCGTTTCCCGCGAGCACGTCGCCGACCTGCGTGACGTCGCCCTGCGTCACGACGCCCGCTTCGACCGCGTGCGCGAGGTCGCCGTTGTGCGACGCCTGCTCGGAAGTGGCACGCATCGGCCGTCAGCCTCCGGAGTCGTACGGTTGGTAGTCGGTCTCCTCCCACTGTGCTCGCGGATCTCGTTGTACGCCGTGATAGCTGGAAGAGGCGTACTCCTGCCCGTCAATAACAACGAATCCATGCGACTCGCATATGCGCTCGCCGGCGCGGAGGAGCCGCTCACGAAAGCGTCCGTGCGCGACAGCGTGAATCACGGCGGGAGCCTCTTCGTGCATTGGCCTATGCCTGAGTTCGCCCCACGTTCCTTCGAGCGGGAGTTCGTACCAAGTGTCCTGACCAACCCACACATCGACCTTGATGCCGTCTGGCCATGACTGGAGCAATATCGGTGCGCTTGTCGTGCCATGGGGCACGACGCGGATGTAGAAGTAGGGGACCTCGTTCGACGGAAACTCTCCTGTCTCGAGCTCGAACGTGCCCGGGAAGTCGGCAAGCGCACTGTTAACAAACCCAAGGAGTTGCTCAAACAACGGGTCGCGCTCGTACCAATTCATCCGGTCAAAGGTCGATCCTCGGCACGTCGAACTCGTCCACGCGCTCCATTGCGGCGAGCGCGATTGCGAGGTCCTGGATCGCGAGACCGGTCGAGTCGAAGACGGTGATCTCGTCGTTGCTGCGCCGACCTTCTGCGTCACCCGCGAGGACGTCGCCGAGTTGCGTCACGTCGCGCCGCGTCAGGACTCCCGCCTCGACCGCGTGCGCGAGGTCGCCGTTGTGCGACGCCTGCTCCCAGTCGTCGCAGAACATCCGCACGCGCGCCATCTCTTCGATCGCGATCTCCGCCTTGCCCGGCCCGTCCGCGCCCATCAGGCTCGCATGCTGGCCGGCGCTCAGCGAGCCCTCGACGAAGACGATCTCCTTGCCCGGCGTCACTGTGACGACGACCTCCGCACTCAGCGCTTCCTCTCGCGAGGCCGGGCGAGCGCCGAGCTCTGCCGCGACCGCGCGGGCGCGCTCCTCATCCACGTCGTACAGCAGCACCTCCCGTCCACGTGCGACGAGGGTGCGCGCCGCAGCTCGACCGTTGACGCCGGCGCCGACGACGGCGGCGACGCCGTCGCGGCCGAGCGTCTCCGCCGCGAGCACGGCAGCAGCACCGGTTCGCAGCGCCGTCACCGCGCCCGCGTCGAGCGCCGCGAGCAGCATCCCGTTCGACGCGTCCGACAGCAGCACGAGTCCAGTCACCGTCGGCAGTCCCTGCGCGGGATTGCCCGGGAACGACGTCACCCATTTCAGCAGCGCATGCCCGGCGCCGAGCGCCGGCATCGCGCGGAAGTCGCCCGCCGGATACGCGGGGACGTACACCTTCGGCGGCATCGTCCACTCGCCGCGCGCGTACGCGACGAATGCGTCGCGCACCGCCTCGAGCGCGCGCTCCGGGGAGACCGCCTCCTCGACGTGGGCGCGGCTGAAGATCGGGATCGCCATCGCGCGCGAAGCGTAGTCTCTCGCGCGGTGAGCGAAGCGGCGATCGAGATCCGCAACCTGCGCGTTGTGCGCGGCGGCAACGTCGTCCTGCCCGGTCTCTCGGCGAAGGTCGAGTCGGGCAGCGTGACGGGACTCCTCGGCCCGAGCGGCAGCGGCAAGACGACGCTGATGCGCGCGATCGTCGGCGTGCAGCTCGTCGAGAGCGGGGAGGTGCGCGTGCTCGGTGCGCCCGCCGGCTCGCCGCCCTTGCGGCGCCGAGTCGCCTACCTCACGCAGGCGCCGTCCGTCTACGCAGACCTCACGGTGCGCGAGAACCTGCGCTACTTCGCGCGGGTGCTCGGCGTCGACCGCTCGAATGTAGACGAGGCGATCGCGACCGTCGGGCTCGGCGACGCGGCCGACCAGGTAGTGAACCGGTTCTCGGGCGGCCAGCGCGCCCGCGCCTCCCTTGCGACCGCGCTGCTCGGCGCGCCGCAGGTGCTCGTCCTCGACGAGCCGACGGTCGGCCTCGATCCGGTGCTCCGGCGCGATCTCTGGGACACGTTCCACGGCCTCGCGGAGGAGGGCGCAGCGCTGCTCGTCTCGAGCCACGTGATGGACGAGGCCGAGCGCTGCGACGAGCTGCTCTTGCTCCGAAACGGCGAGATCCTCACAACCGGAACGCCCGCCGAGTTGCGCGAGCGGACGGGAACGCGCGACCTCGACTCGGCCTTCCTGCGGCTCGTGGAGGAACAAGAGTGACGCCGCGCGCAACGATTGCGACCACCCTGCGCGTCCTCACGCAGCTTCGCCGCGACCCGCGCACGATCGGGCTGATCGTGCTCGTTCCCTGCCTGCTCGTGACGCTGCTGCGCTATCTGTTCGCCAAACAGCCCGGCGTCTTCGACCGGATCGGCGGGACGATGCTCGGCATCTTCCCCTTCATCACGATGTTCATCGTCACGTCGGTGACGATGCTGCGCGAACGCGTGACAGGGACGCTCGAGCGGCTGATGACAATGCCGCTCGCGAAGCTCGACCTCCTCCTCGGGTATGCGATTGCGTTCGCTCTGATGGCCGTCCTGCAATCGACGGTCGTCTCGCTGCTCGCGTTCGGCGCGCTCGACCTCCACGTGCAGGGATCGCACGTCGCGGTGGTCGCCCTCGCAGTCGGCAACGCGACCCTCGGGATGGCGCTCGGCCTGTTCTCGAGCGCGTTTGCGCGCACGGAGTTCCAGGCCGTGCAGTTCATGCCCGCGATCGTGTTTCCGCAAGTGCTGCTCTCCGGCCTGTTCTTCCCTCGCGATCAGATGGCGCACTGGCTCGAGTTGATCTCGGACGCCTTCCCGCTCACGTACGCGTACGACGCGCTCGCGCGCGTCTCCGGGGGCGGCGGGCTCGGCGGTCGCTTCGCGCTCGACCTCTGCGTGACGATCGGCGCGACACTGCTCGCGCTCGGCCTCGGCGCGGCGACGTTGCGGCGGCAGACCGCGTAAGAATCCCGACGTGCTGTACCGGCCGGAAGCGTTCGAGCCGTTGACCGAGCAGCCCTGGGACGAGCGCAGAGTGCGGGCGGCGATCCGCGAGATCGTCGCGGACGTCGATGACGCCTGCCGCGGGCCGCGGCTCCTCTGGCAGGCTCACGACTGGGACGGCTGGCACGCCACGAGCCCGATGAAGAATCTCTACGTCGGCGCAGCCGGCGTTCTCTGGGCACTCGACGAGCTTCGCGTGCGGGAGCACGCGGAGACGCAGCTCGATCTCGGTGACCTCGCGCTGCGGACGCTCGAGCTGTTCCGCGCGAAGCCCGACTTTATGCAGGGCATGAAGCTGCCCGAACCGCGCGAGTCGGCTCTGCTCACGGGCGAGACGGGCATCCTCCTCGCGGCCTGCCGGCTCGCGCCCAGCCGAGAGCTCGCGGACGACCTGCTGGCGCGCGTGCGGCAGAACGTCGTCAACGAGGCGGACGAGCTGATGTGGGGCACGCCGGGGACGCTGGTCGCGGCGCGCACGATGCTCAGGTGGACCGGCGAGGCGCGCTGGCGCGTCGCGTGCAGCGAGAGCGCCGACGCGCTCCGTCGGCGCCGGGGGGCGGACGGGCTCTGGACGCAGCACTTGTACGGCCGGACATTCCGAAGCCTCAGCCCCCCGCACGGACTCGTCGGCAACGTGCTCGCGCTCCTCGAGGAAGCAGACGAGGCGGAGGCGCTCACGCGCGAGACGGCGGCCGTGCTCGCGCGAACCGCCGTGCTCGAGGACGGGTTGGCGAACTGGCCGCCGGCCGAAGGCGAGGACCTGGTCGACGCGGACGACGGCGAGATCCGCGTGCAGTGGTGCGCGGGGGCGCCCGGCATCGTCGTCTCGGCGGCTTCGTACCTCGACGAAGAGCTGCTGCTCGCGGGCGCCGAGCTCACGTGGCGCGCCGGTCCGCCGACGATGGAGAAGGGACCGTGCATCTGCCACGGGACGGCGGGAAACGGCTACGCGTTCTTGAAGGCCTTCGAGCGCACGCGTGACGAGCGCTGGCTCGTGCGGGCACGGAGATTCGCCGTGCACGCGCTCGAGCAAGTGCAGCGGCGCGGCCGGTGCCGCTACTCGCTCTGGACCGGCGACCTCGGCGCCGCGCTGTTCGCCGCCGACTGTCTCGAGGGTCGCAGTGCATACCCCGTCCTCGACGCCGCCTCAACCATCTAGGCCGCCTTGACGGCCTGGATCAGGTTCTGTACGGACTCCTTCGCGTCGCCGAACAACATCGCGGTCTTCGGCTCTGTGTACAGCTCGTTGTCGATTCCCGCGAAGCCGGGGCGCATGCTGCGCTTGAGCACCACGATCGCGTGTGCCTGGTCGACGTTGAGGATCGGCATGCCGTAGATCGGGCTACCCGGCGAGTTCCGCGCCGCCGGGTTCGTCACGTCGTTCGCGCCGATCACGAGGGCGACGTCCGTCTGCGGAAAATCGGGGTTGATCTCGTCCATCTCCTTCAGCTGGTCGTACGGGACGTTCGCTTCCGCGAGCAGCACGTTCATGTGGCCGGGCATGCGTCCCGCGACGGGATGGATTGCGTACTTCACGTCGACGCCCTTCGATTCGAGCAGATCCGCGAGCTGCCGCACCTCGTGTTGCGCCTGTGCAACGGCGAGTCCGTAACCCGGCACGATCACGACGCGCCGCGCGTAGGAGAGCATCACCGCGACGTCGTCCGCAGTCGTCGCGCGCACCGAGCCGCCGTCCGCGCCGGCAGGCGCGCCCGCAGGCGCTGCGACGACCTTCCCGAACGCGCCGAAGAGGACGTTTGCGATCGAGCGGTTCATCGCCCGCCCCATCAGCGTCGTGAGGAGCGTGCCCGACGCGCCGACGAGCATGCCGCTGACGATCAGCACGTCCGAGTGGAGGACGAAGCCGGTCGCCGCCGCCGCGAGGCCGGTGAATGCATTCAGCAGCGAGATGACGACCGGCATGTCGGCGCCGCCGATCGGGAGCACGAACAGGATTCCGAACAGCGCGGCCGCGCCGATCATCGCCGCGAGCAGCCAGAAATTGACTGCGGCCATCGCCCACACGCCGAGCGCGACCGCGCTCGCGAACAGCGCCGCGTTGACGAACTGCTGGCCGGGATAGGTGATCGGCCGCCCGCTGACCAGCTCCTGCAGCTTGCCGAATGCGACCATCGAACCTGCGAAGGAGACCGAACCGATCAGCGCCGAAAACGCCGTCGAGATCCCGCGCTCGGCGCCGACGCTTCCGCCCGCGGCCCAGACGCCGTGGAACTCGACGAGCGAGATCAACGCCGCCGCGCCGCCGCCGACGCCGTTGAACAGCGCCACCATCTGCGGCATCGCGGTCATCTTCACCTTCCGAGCCCCGACGACACCGATCACGCCGCCGATCAGCGCGCCGGC
>WNEY01001259.1_pt1 | contig 17624 bp, 11 predicted proteins | sample 5400531 | NCBI WGS metagenome assembly WNEY01 (sample SAMN13153338, study PRJNA577476) | soil metagenome | isolation source: 200 cm saprolite under Douglas fir tree site 1 | place: USA:California | collected 2015-04-18
GGCGACGCGCGCGCCCTCGCGGTCGAATTCCTGCGCGGCGGCCCGCCCGATCCCGCTGTTGCCGCCGGTGATCAGGATATGCTTGTGCGCGAGTCTCCCCATGGTCGTCACTCCTTGCGATTACACATGTCCGTGTCGGCGACATTTAGCAGAACCGGAAAAGTCTGAGGCGGCAGAGCCTGTCGTGATAGCAGCCCATATGGTGCTGTTTTTCGCCTCGTCGTTCTCATGTGCTGCTGCGAGGAGTTATTGCAAGAATGAGACCAGTCATAAACCATTGACGTATATGTATGTAGACAGGAATTGGGGTGCCGAATTGTCAGCAATTGCTGGATACTCGGCACCCCTGCTCGGCACCACCGTGCACAGGGCCGGATCGGCGGTAGGACACACCGATCCAACGCGGTGGGAGCAGGAGCATGGGAGGAGACGTCAGCAGGCGTGTACCCGTGGGCTGCGGATCATGGTTTGCTCCCCCACACCGCCGATGTCCATGAGGTGCGCCACGGCATTGTGCACCATGCGGCGATGGGTGTCCGCACAGCACAGGTTGTTTGTGAAGCAGTCGACATGCCCAAAGACATGGGCCGCGACCAGCAGATGGGCGATCTCCGGGTTGGTGTCGAGCAGCAAGGCCAGCCCGGGATCACTGGTGAGGACGATCTCCTACATTGTCCATGTAGGTATGCCTGCACCCTCCCCCGCATGACAACAGCCTATAGGGGTATGTTCGTGGGAATCTTTGAGAGCCCTATGGTGCCGGAGAGATGCTGGTGCTGAGAGACCTTGCCGTACGACCAGTGGCGGGCCCGCGTGGGCAGACCATAGGCGGCCACTGCCGTCATGCTCTCGTGCGGCACCACCTCAAACGACACGGGGAAAAAATCGAGCCCCCGGTCGCGTGCCAGGGCGTCGCGTGCGGCCACACGGTCGTCAAACATGCGCCGGCTCCCGCGGGTGCAGAAAGGTTTGCAACACCTGCAAGAGTTCATCCGTGTGGGCGATGGTCACACTCAGCAGGCGGGGGTGCGTAATGCCTTGCAGGGCATACTGCAGCGAGCTGGGGAGCTGGTCTGCCCACCAGGCGTAGGCGCTCGCGTCCTCGCGGTCGCGGATCTCCCCATAGCCCACCATGCTGCAGTGCGTGAGCAGCGTCTGCACCAGCCCCGTGCAGACGGCGTTATCGTCCGGCAGATTGTCGCCGTCCGAGAAGTGGAAGAGGTACGTGTTCCAGCGGTCGCTCGGGTGGTGCCGTTGCAGATGCGCCAGCGCGAGCCGATAGGCGGACGAACAGCGCGTGCCCCCGCCCTGGGACAGGGCGAAAAAGTCCTGCTCCGGCACGATCTGCGCCTCGGTGTCATGCGCAATGAACACCATGTCGACCTGCTGGTACTTGAGTTGCAGAAAGCGCACCATCCAGAAGAAGAAGCTTTTGGCAATGTACTTTTTGCTCGTGGTCATGGAGCCACTGACGTCCATGAGCATGTAGACCGCCGCCTGGGCCTGGTGCTCCTCGTGGACGTCCCAGACCTTAAAGCGCAAGTCGGCGTCGCAGAAGCGGCCCACCGCCGGGACGCCCCGCGCCGCATGCCGCTTCAGGTTTGCGAGGAGCGTGCGGCGTTTGTCGAGGTTGGCCAGGGAGCCGGTGCGCCGCACGTCCGTGAAGCGGTGGCGCGTGGTGGTGAGCTGGCGCGCGGGCTTGGCTTCCAGCCAGGGGAGCGCCAGGTCCTCGAGCATCATCTGCGTCAGCTCGGCCAGGGGTACCTCGACTTCATAGGTGTGCTCACCGGACTGATCCCCCGGTTGCCCCTCACCGGGACCATGCCCCTCGCTACCGCGTTGGCCGAGCACATCGCCCGGCTGCCCCTCACCCTGCCCGACCCCCTGGGGAGGCTGGCCGTACTTGAAGCGATACTGGTCCAGGTAGCGCAGCGGGATCTTCACCCGTTTCGTGCCATCCGAGGTGATAATCGCCTCTTCGGCAATGAGCTCGCGCAGCTGCTTGCGGATGGCCTCCTTCACCCGCTGATCGTGCCGCAGGCTATCCTTGAGCCCTCGGCGACGCAGTTCCCAGGGCAATGCACTTCTATCCCTCAATGGCGGGCGGTTGCTCATTGGTCATCTCCTCAAGGTTCGATGATGCGTCGGGCCGGGGCGGCGGCCACGGGCCGCCGCCCCAGAAACGAGGCGTCAGACCTGCGCGAGGCCGCCGTCCACCTGGCAGTCGGCACCGTTGACGAGCTGGCCTGATCGGACGCCAGGAGCGCCACTACGTTGGCGATCTCGCAGGGTTGCGTGTTCCGACCGAGCGGCACGAGGCCGCCGAGGTCATCGTAGAAGCCCTGCAGGTCGGCGCCCGGACCTGCAAGCCCCTCAAGCCCCGGCGTGACAGTCGTGCCCGGGCTCATGGCGTTCACCCGAATCCCACGTCCCTTGAGCTCAAGGACCCAGGTCCGGACGAGAGTGCGGAGGGCGGCCTTGGTGGTTGAGTACATGCCGAGCCCAGCCTGTCCCTTGAGGCCCGAGATCGATGCCGTCACGATGACGGAGGCGCCTGCACCGAGCAGCGGCAGGGCTTGCTGCAAGGTGAACACTGTGCCCTTGACGTTGATGTCGAAGTGCCGATCGACGTGCTCTTCGGTCACCTGCTCGAGGCCGGCAGTCTCGGCGATAGCCGCGTTCGCGAAAACGATATCAAGCTTACCCTGCTCGGCTTTCACGGTTGAATAGAGTCGATCCAGGTCGGACAGTTTGGTGACGGCGCCCTGCACGGCCGTCACGTGCCCGCCGATCGCCGTGACTGCGGCGTCTAGCACAGCTTTGCGCCGGCCAAAAATGAACACATGCGCGCCTTCGGCCACGCATGTCTTGGCCGTCGCCAGGCCGATGCCGGTGGCGCCACCGGTGATGACGGCGACCTTGCCTGCAAGTAACCCTGGCATGATGGGTCTCCTTCTGTGCGCGTCCTTCGAGGCCGAGTCCATCAGACTGCATGCCACTCCCGTCCATCTCTGGCCAGAAGTTCATCGGAAGCGGTAGGTCCCCAGGATCCGCTTGCGTAGTTGGGAAAATCGCGGCTCGGTGCAGCGGCCCATTGTTGCAATAGCGCGGTGTAAAGTGCCCATGAAGCCTCGACCGCCTCTCGATGGGTAAACAAGGTGGGGTCTGCAAGCATGGCGTCCAGCAATAAACGCTCATACCCGTTGGCCGTGGATTTTCCAAATGCGTCCGCGTACCGGAAAACCGCCTCAACCGGACAAATCGCGGTCGTGGGAATCGGCAATTTATTCCCAAACACGATCTTAATTCCCTCATCGGGTTGAATTCTCAGCCGAATCAGATTGGCAGGAATCCCACAGCAGGGTCCTGCCAGCGCGCCGGAGAAGAGTTGGTGGGCGGGCGGTTTGAATTGGATAACTACTTCCGTGACCCGCTTAGCGAGCCGCTTGCCCGCCCGAAGATACAAGGGAACTCCCGTCCAGCGCGGAGTCTCGATCTCCATCTTTACGGCCGCGAACGTCTCCGTCGAGGATTCCGGATGCACTCGTTCCTCCTCTCGGTAGGCCCGGACTTCGCGTCCGTCGACGATTCCCTTGCCGTACTGCCCGCGCACCGCGTTCGCGGCGGGCACCGGTCGTATCGCTTTGAACAGCTTCACTTTTTCGGCGATCACGTCCTCAGCCGAGGCCGTCCGCGGGCGGTCCATCGCGACATACGCGAGCATTTCCATCATGTGGTTCTGCAGGATGTCGCGCGACGCGCCAGCCTTTTCGTAGAATGGCCCGCGACCTTCAATGCCGATACTTTCGGCAGCTGTGATTTGCACATTGTCGATGTATTGGGAATTCCAGAGCGGCTCAAAAAGAGCTTGTGCAAAACGAAAAACGAAGATGTTCTGAACCGTTTCCTTTCCGAGATAGTGATCGATCCGGAAGATTTGATCTTCGTTGAACACGTGTGCGACTGCATCATTCAACTGCACCGCCGAGGCCAGATCATGCCCAAAAGGCTTCTCGATGATGACGCGAGCATGCCCGCCGTCGTCGCCAACATTCATGCGGTGCTGGCCCAAATTGTTGATCACTTCCTGGAAGTATGCAGGGGCGACCGCGAGATAAAAGAGTCTGTTGCCCTCCGTTCCCCTCTTCCTGTCGATCTCGGCGAGCTTTTCCTTCAGCCCCGCGTAGGCTTTGGAATCGTCGAAGTGCAGGGCGTGATAGCTCACTTTTTCCATGAAGTTGCTTAATCTCGAGTCGTTGGAACGCACACCGCCGTCAATGATTCCGGCCCTCATATCCGCGGCAAATGTCGCTGTGAGGTCGCGCCGAGCTACTCCCACTACCGCGAACTCCTCAGGTAACAGACCGCTTTGTTCAAGGTGAAACAGCGCAGGCAGGAGCTTCCGCTTTGTCAGATCACCAGAGGCGCCGAAGATCACGAGTATCGTGGGGTCCGGTATCCGGCTTTGCGGCTGGGAAAATACCTCTATGGCCTGCTTTGGGATTGTATCGACGTAGGTGCCGTTCATAGTGCTGCCTCTCCCTTGTACATTCCGCCGACGAAAGGAAGCTGGAAACCTGCAAGCTTACCCCTGGTTTCCTCCTTAGGAGTGGGGAAAAACACGACGGCACAGCGAGCATAGGGTCAGGCCCGATGCTCGTCGGGCCGGGGAGGGAACCGCTTCGGTATGATCTTCCCCGCGCATGTCTGGGGCACGATCTTTCCGTTCTGCACGACGAAAGTGTCAGTAGCGAAATCGAAGCGGTTATCCGCGGTCTCGGCCCTCCAGACCAGGTAGGCGGTGTCGCCCTCGACGTCCTGTCGGAGCATCTCAAAGGACATCCCCGGCTTTGCGAACTCTTCGAACAATCGTGCGAAGAATCCCCGAATCGCGGCCGAACCGTGTAAGACGCCATCCGGCGTGAAGCACCTCGACTCAGGGGCGTAGTCCGCCATGATGCCGGAGAGGTCACCCTTCGCGACGCAGCTGAGGTGGTGGCTGAGGACGTCCTGAGTCGTCGCAGCGGCGCCGTTCCTCTGATCCGCGTTCGAGTCGTTGAGCATGTGGTTCTCCTGAGTCATACGTTTTCCCCTGGAGAAATTTTTGAACCTTCGAAACTTCTCCAGTCATTGCCGATCCTCGGACGTACGCCCTGCATTGCACCCTCTTGCGTGCGGTCATTGCTACCTTCATTTCGTATCCTCCTGAGAGATGCCTCATGGCTCTCAGTGAGGCGCTCGCTGCCGGAACAGCACGCTCCGGATCGTAGTTGAGCTTGGTGACGAGGGAACGCAAGGTGTCTGCCGTGTCTGCATGCGCAGCGCATCCGTCGGAAGTCGCAATCGGGTTGCGCGTAAGCCCCACCGTATTCGGTCCCCAAACCTGCATCATGGCACCTACAATTTCGAGCAGAAACCGGCAGCGATTTTCCATGGAACCGTCATCCTCGTCTCTTCTTTTCTTGAAGGCAGAACTCAGGAAAGCAGGATGTCTGGTCATCTTCCGCATTGGTTCCGCCTTCTGTCCTGCCACCAAGCGCACACCTGGTGCCCAGGGTATGATGGGCCCATGGGAGCCCGCCATGCCATCGGGGCACAGCCACCGCGCGAGAGTGGCAAGGCCCATGCTGGGCACGCTCAAGGCGTTTGCGCATAGGCCCTCTCCGACGCGATGTCCCACCCGCCGCCGAGGGCCTTATACACCGCAACGAGAGCCGTGACGGTGCGTGTGGCACTGTCCGCGAGCTGATCCTGGGCGGCCAGGAGGGTGCGTTCGGCGTCGAGGACCGTGAGAAAATCTGCCGCTCCGGATTGATACCGCTCTCGCGCGAGGTTCTGGGCCTTCTCGCTCGCCTGCGCCGCGGCCCACAGCGCCTCACGGCGTGCCTGCTGGCGGGTAAAAGTGACCAGAGCGTTTTCCGTGTCTTCAAGGGCGAGCAAGACGCGCTGTTCGTATTGCGCCAAGGCCGCCTCCGTGCGCGCATCGGCGGCTCTGATACGCGCCCGGACACGGCCCAGGTCAAAGGCTGCCCAAAAGATGTTGGGACCGATGGCGAACGTGTCACTGCCGCCCTTGAAGAGGCCCGTCAACGAGGTCGCTTGCAGCGCCACACTGCCGAAGAGGGTGATGCGCGGGAACAGGTCCGCAGTGGCCACCCCCACGCGCGCCATGGCCGCCGCCAGGTTGCGTTCCGTCACCCGAATGTCGGGGCGTCGGCGCAGTAAGTCTTCCGGCCTACCGAGCGCGACGCGCCGCGGCAACGGGGGGAGGGGCTGGGGCGCCGCCAGCGCGGGCTCCAGGGCGGTGGGTGGCTGGCCGATGAGCACGCCCAAGCGATACATCGCCGCCTTGATGGCAGTCTCCAGAGGCGGGATGCTGGCCAGGGTCGACTGGAATTGCGCCGCCGCGCGCGCGGTATCCAGCTCGGTGCCACGGCCGCTTTCCAGCAGCGCGTTCGTCAGCTCCAGCGTCTGCCGCTGATTCTCGGCATTCTGGCGCGCCACGGCGAGCCGATGTTGCGTCCCACGCAGTTCGAAATAGTTGCGCGCCACCTCGGCCAGCAGGCTCACGATCACATCCCGGCGGCTGGCCTCAGCGGCCTCGACGTCAGCCGTGCCCGCCTCGATGGAGCGCCGCACCCGCCCGAAGACATCCAGCTCCCAACGCGCATCGAAGCCGACGTCGTACAGCTCGAGGTCACGATCGGCCCCAGGCAACGTCTGGTCCTTGCTCGTCCGCTCGCGCGTGTACGCACCCTGGGAGGTGACCGTCGGAGAGCGATCGAAGGTCGTCTCCGACAGCAGGGCCCGGGCCTCGCGCAGCCGCGCCGTCGCCACGCGTACGTCATGGTTATGCGCCAGCGTGAGGGCGACCAACTGCTGCAGCCGGTCATCCTGAAAGCCACGCCACCATGCGGTCTCGACCGTCTCCGTGGACAGGCCTTCCTGCGTCTGATTGGCGAAGGCGGTGGGCACCTGGGTCTGCGGCCGCTGGTAATCGGGCCCGACCATGCACCCGGATAGGAGTCCGAGGAGACACGGCACGACAATCATGGCTCCCACCGTCCCGACAGGCGTCAAGCGAGGCGTTGGCTGCGTGCGCCGGCGTTCGACGAACCAGCGCAGGACGACGTAGAACACCGGCGTGAAAAACAACCCGAAGAACGTCACCCCCACCATGCCGCTGAACACCGCTGTCCCGAGGGTACGGCGCATCTCGGCCCCGGCCCCCTGCGCGATCACCAGCGGGAACACGCCGAGGATGAAGGCGAACGACGTCATGAGGATCGGCCGCAGTCGCAGCCGGGCGGCCTCCACAGCGGCCTCGTACCGGGACGCGCCCTCCGCCTGCCGGTCACGGGCGAACTCGACGATCAGGATGGCGTTCTTGCACGCTAAGCCCACTAGCACCACGAAGCCGACCTGGACGAAGATGTTGACGTCCATCCCGGCCAGCGCGACGCCTGCCAACGCGCTCAACAGGCACATCGGCACAACCAGGATCACCGCCAGCGGCAGCGACCAGTTCCCGTACAGGCCCGCCAGCACCAAGAACACCAGCACCGCCCCCAGCACGAAGGCACTGAAGGGGTTTTGCTGCAAGTCGCGGAACGACTCGACCTTGCTTTCCTGCTTCTGCAGGTAACTCAGCTCGGTCCACTCGGAGCGCATAGAGCGCGGCAACTCCCGGGCCAGCTTCTCCATCGTCGCCAGGACGGCGCCGGTGCTGACGCCGGGCAGCGAGGCGCCATTGATGGCGGCCGCCGGGAACAGGTTGTACCGGGTGATCTGGACCGGCCCGGCGGCATCGCGCACGCTGGCCACCGCACCCAGCGGCACCATGGCGCCGTCGGCGTTGCGGACCTTGAGCTGGCGGACGGTCTCCGCGTCCACGCGGAAGGGGGCGTCGGCCTGGACGTTCACCTGCCAGGTGCGGCCGAAGCGGTTGAAGTCGTTGACGTAGTAGCCGCCCAGGTACACCTGCAGGGTGTCGAAGACGTCGGTGAGCTCCACCCCCATCGTCCTGACCTTGATCCGGTCGATGTCCACATAGAGCTGGGGCGTCCGGGCGCGGAAGCCGTTGAACAGGCCGACGAGGCCGGGCTGCTGGTTGCCCGTGGCGGCCAGGGTGTCCGCCTGGGCTTGCAGCCCGTCAAAGTTGACGTCGCCGGTCGCTTCCACCATCAGTTTGAAGCCGCCGGCGTTGCCGAGGCCGGGTACCGCCGGCCTCCCAAAGACGAGCACGCGGGCCTCTGGAATCTCTCGCTGAAAGCGTGCGCGGAGCTGCGCCGTGATGGCCTCGGCGCTCCGCGTCGGGTCCCGGCGCTCCTCGAATGGCGCGAGGATCACGAACAGGGTGCCGTAGTTCGAGCTGATGGCATTCAGGACGAAGGACTGCCCCGAGAAGCCCGCCGTGTGGGCCACGCCGGGCGTCTCCAGGGCGATCTTTTCGAGCGCCGCGGTCACCTCGAGCGTGCGCTCCAGTGAGGCCGAGTCGGGCAGTTGGACGTTCGCCACTAGGAGGCCCTTGTCCTGGCTGGGGACGAACCCGCTCGGGACGCGGGTGAAGCCGAAGCCCGTCAGGCCGATCAGGCCGACGTAGACCAGGAGGACGACGGTGCTCAGGCGGAGGCACCAGGCCACGGTCTTGCCGTAGGCGTGCGTCGTGCGGTCGAAGACCCAGTTGAAGCCCCGGAAGAAACGCCCCAGGGCCCAGTTCACTGGCCGGATGAGGCACCAGCCGAGCGCCCCCCCGGCGACCGCACCGGGGAGGAAGAGGACACAGGAGATCCCCCACGTCAGCACGGTGGCTTGCAGGCCGCCGGGCGTCGCCTCGCCACCCTCCCCCCCTGCGGGCAGGCCCAGCCAGGGGCCCAGCGTCGGTGCCAGCAGCCACACGCTCGCCAGCCCGCCGAACAGGGCGAAGCTCCACCAGGGCAGGGCCTCCTTGCCCTGGTCGCCGTGCTCGCCGGGCTGGCGGCCCGCGAAGACCGCGGCCGCCCGGGCCGGCGTCATGGTCATGGCGTTGATGGCCGAGAGGATCATCGACGCCGAGATGGTCAGGGCGAACTGGCGGAAGAACTGGCCGGTGATGCCGCCGAGGAAGGCACTGGGCAGGAGCACCGAGCTGAGCACCAGCGTGATGGCCAGGATCGGCCCGGTGATCTCGTGCATCGCCTGGATGGTCGCCTCGCGCACGGGCAGGCCCTTCTCCAACCAGCGCTCGATGTTCTCCAGCACGACGATGGCGTCGTCCACGACGATGCCGATGGCGAGCACCAGCCCAAACAAGGTCAGGTTGTTGAGGGAGAACCCCAGCAGCAGCATGATCGCACACGTCCCGACCAGCGACACCGCCACGTCGATCACGGGCAGGAGCAACGCTTTCCAGCTTTGCAGGAACAGCAGGACGACGACGGCGACCAGGAGCACCGCGGCGCGCAGCGTGATGAAGACCTCGTGCACGGACGCGCGGATGAACGGGGTGATATCGTTGATGACGACATAATGGAGTCCCTTGGGGAAGCGTGTTTCCAGCTCCCGCATCTTGGCCTTGACGCCGTCGCCGACGTCGAGGGCGTTCGAGCCTGGCAGTTGAAAGATGCCGACGCCCACGGACGGCTTGCCGTCCAGCCGCACAAACACGTCCTGGTTCCGGGCGCCCAGCTCGGTCCGGGCGACGTCCTTGAGGTAGGTGACCTCCCCGTCAGTGCCGGTCTTGAGGATGATGTCGGCGAACTGGTCGGCCTCGACCAGCCGGCCGAGGGTGCTCATCGTGTACTGCAAGTCCTGGCCTCGGGGAACGGGCGGCTGGCCGATCTGCCCGGCCGCCACCTGCACGTTCTGCGCGCGCAGCACGCGGATCACGTCGCCGGCCGTCAGGTTGCGCGACTGCAGCTTGTCCGGGTCCAGCCACACGCGCATGCTATAGTCCCGCGCGCCGAAGACCACGACGTCACCGACGCCCTCCACCCGGGCCAGCGCGTCCTTGAGCTGGATGGTGGCGTAATTGCTCATGTAGAGCTGGTCATAGTAGGGCCGTCCGGTCTGCGGATCGTCCTCGGAACGCAGGGCGAAGACGAGGAGCAAGTCCGGGGACCGTCTCTTGACGGTCACGCCGATGGTCCGAACCGCCTCAGGCAGCGTCGGCTCGGCGATGGCGACACGGTTCTGCACCAGCACCTGGGCCATGTTCACGTCGGTGCCCAGCTTAAAGGTGACGTCCAGGGTGTACGAGCCGTCGTTGTTGCTCTGCGACGACATATACAGCATGTGCTCGACGCCAACGACTTGCTGCTCGATCGGCCCGGCCACCGTGTCGGCGATCACCTGGGCGTTGGCCCCGGGGTACCGGGCCGTCACCTGGACGGTCGGGGGCGTGATCTCCGGGTACTCGGCGATCGGCAGGAGGCCGGCGGCGATGCCGCCGAGCAGGACAATGACGATCGAGATGACCCACGCCAGGACGGGGCGGTCGATGAAGAAGCGTGCCACCATGACTGGCCTCCTTTTAGGGGTTCGCGGGTTTCGGGGCGACACCAGCGGGTTGCAGGGTCTGCGCCAATGCGACTGGGCCGCGCGCTGCGGGCGTGACTGGCATCTCCACGAGCTGCGGCGCGACGGTGACGCCCGGTCGGACCCGTTGCAGCCCGTTCACGATCACGTGCTCGCCCGGCCGCACGCCGTCTTCGATCACCCGCAGGCCGTCGTGCAGCGCCCCCACTCGGACGGGACGGGCGGCCACCGCGTTCTGCTCGGTGACGACGTAGAGGATCTTCTGGCCCTGGTCGGTGTCGAGGGCGCGCTCGCTGACCAGGAGGGCCGTGTGGGGCCGGCCGATGGGCACCCGGACGCGGGCGAACATCCCGGGGGCAAGGACCTGGTCCTTGTTGGGGAACACGCCCCGCAGCCGCATGGTGCCGGTGCTCGGGTTGACCTGGTTGTCCACGAAGTCGATGGTCCCCCGGTGCGGGTGGCCGTCCTCGTTGGCCAGCCCCAGCCACACCGGGACCCCGCCGTCGCGGGGCGCGTCGGCCTTGCCCTCGCGGACGAACTGGCGGACGCGCAGCACCATGTGCTCGTCGATGTCGAAGTAGGCGTACATCGGGTCCACCGACACGATGGTCGTGAGCAGGGTGCCGCCACTCTGGTCCCCCGACTGCACCAGGTTGCCCACGGTGACGAGGGTCCGGCTGACCCGCCCGCTGACCGGCGCGGTCACCTTCGTGAAGGCCAGATCCAGCTTGGCCCGGTCCACGGCCGCCTGCGCCGCGCGGATCGAGGCCGCGGTTTCCCCCCGGTCGCCCGCGATCCGGTCATACTCCTCCCGGCTCATCGCCCTGCCCACCAGCTGCTGTGCCCGTCCGAGGTCCGCGTCGAGCCGCTTGAGCCGGGCGTCCAGGGAGGCCAGGTTGCCCTCGGCTTGAGCCAGCGCGACCTGGTACGTCCGCGGGTCGATCTCAAAGAGCACGTCGCCCTTCTTGACCAGCGCCCCTTCCGTAAAGGTGACCTTGACCAGGTAGCCCCAGACACGCGCGCGCACGCCGACCGCCTCGACTGCGGCCGTCCGGGCAGTGAAGTCCGCATAGTCGGTGACGTCCCGCTCTATGGGAGCACTGACCATGACGGCAGGCGGCGCGGGTGCGGGCGCTTCCGCGGGCGCCAGCGAGCATGCCGCCAGACCGAGGCAGCACCCGAGCACCAGGGCTGGACCGATGCGGAGGATTGAAAAGCCTTGCATACGTGACTCCTCTTGTGATCTGACGCCTTACGCCCTGGCGCGGCGCGGTGCGACCGCCTCGACGCCTCCGAGGTGCTCGTAGGTGGCACCAATGCCTGATGACGCGCCTGTGATCAGCGCGACACCGTTGTGCTGTTCTCGGGGCATGTCGAGGCTCCTTTCATCCGTACGCTTGTAACGCGAAGTCAAGAAGTGCACGTATATGTGCTCTCCTTCATGCCGTGTGTGCACTATTGCCGCTGTTCCCGCGCGATCCACTCGCGGATAGAGGGTGGGCAATGGAGGAGTGCCGTTCCTTCCTGCTCACACGTGCCGAGGAAGCGCACCACCTCGACATCCCCCAGCGTCACCTCGTTGAGGTCCAACACTGTCCTGGGGCCGTTGCTCTCCAGTTGTGCCTGCAAGGCCTCCAGATGCGCCGCTTGCAGGTGGCCGATCAGCCGGAGCGTTGTGTGGTGCCCGTCAGTATGTCGTTCAATCTTGCCTGTCCTCTGCGCTGTCTCTTTCCTGTCCTCTGTGCTGTCTGTACCCGTTGACGAGAGGAGTTATTGCAAGAATGAGACCAGGCATAAGCTATTGATATCTTTGCACTTCAATGGGAAGGAGGGTGCCGAATTGTCAGCAATTGCTGGATACTCGGCACCCCTGCTCGGCACCACCGTGCACAGGGCCGGATCGGCAGTAGGACACACCGACCTAACGCGGTGGGAGCCGGCGCATGGGAAGAGACGTCAGCAGGCATACGCCAGGAGCACACGGCGCTGGAGGTCTCCCAGCGCCTGCCAGCCGCTGCCGGGGGCGTGAGTGACCTGGGCGCATTGTGAACCGCTGTACGTCAATGCCCAGGGTTGTGATTTTCGATGTGAGCGTCTGCCGCGGCAGGCCCAGCTTGACCGCCGCGCCCGCGGGGCCGGACACCTGGCCGCGGCACACGGTCATGTACCCGCGGGCTGCGGATCATTGTTTGCTCCCCCACACCCGCTTGCATGCCCTCATGACACCACCCGTCAGGGGGATTGCTCTGATGCTGCCCCTGTTCTCATCCCCTTGGATGCTCTTGGGACTCCTGTGGTTCTGGGTCATGCTGCACGCCGTCTGGCCGAGCCGTGGTGCCCTGTCACCTCCGATGCCAGCCGAGCCTGAGCCCATCACGCCCACGCGTACGCACGCCATCGCACCCACACCGTAGGCAGGTCTGACCCAGAAGCCCCCGTGCGCCCTGGGTGCACACGAGGCCGCGCCGCCCACGCTATCGTCTCCGGGGCGCCTCACGCCGATGCCCCCGATGCACCGGCGCCCTCGTGCGGTGGAGACCTCCAGGCATGTTTGCCCGCCTCCGCCCTGTGCCTAGCGCGGCGGGCTGGGCTCCGGCCACCTCCGCGCCCATGGCCATCCGCGTGGAGGCCCGTGGCGGCCATGCCACTGTGCCGCGTGCAGGGGCTCCTTGTTGGAGACCCACGGCACGCTCTGCCATGGCACACGGGTGGCCGTGGAGCGCATCGTGTGGGTCCTGGCAGGCTTGGCTGAGGGCTGATACCAAACTGCGTTTCACAAACTGATTTCCACTTGGATCATCAGACACGGATGAGGGCGAGCAACCGACATGAGCAAGTCAGTTCATGAGACGCAGATTGGTATGAGGCATCCGCGCCACCGCGCGGGGCTTCGAGGTGGACCCCACTACCGTCCTCCACGGGCTGGTGGAGGCGGCGGAGCACCTGCGGGCCTTTGCCCGGTCCTGTCTCTGTGCCGTGCATGGCAGGCAGGTGCAACGTGACGAGTGGTATGCCGTGCTGCGTGCGGTCAATGACGGGCACCGCAGCGAAGCCGAGGCCTGGAGCGCTCACCATACCGGGTGTGGACCGCCATGGACCCCGCGAGCAAGCTCCTGCTGGGCATGTCAACCGCTATGCCTTCGGACGGGCGGTGTAAACATGGCCATCTCCACTTTTGCAACACTCCCTCCTACCGAATCCGATATTTTTTCAACATGCGATACAGGGTCGCTACCCCAATATTTAAGAGGCGAGCGGTGGCCTCGCGGTTCCCCTCCGTATGGCGCAGCGCCTGGATAATCGCCTCGCGCTCGATCTGCGCCAGGGTGGACTTGGCGGGCAGGACAAAATATTCGTTGGTATTGAGCGGGGCTTTTTCCGGCGGCTCCTCCAGGGAGAGGTCCGCCGGCGTGATGACCGCGCCCCTGGCCAGTACCACGGCGCGTTCGATGACGTTTTCGAGTTCACGCACGTTCCCGGGCCAGTTGTACTTCATCAGGTGCTCGATGGCTTCTTGCTGCATGGCCACAATGGCTTTGTGGTTTTCCCGGGCATACTTTTGTAAGAAATGCGCCGCTAACAGCGGCACGTCCTGGAGACGTTCGCGCAGGGGCGGCAAATGGATGGTGATGACGTTGAGCCGGTAGTACAGGTCCTGGCGGAAGCGCTCAGAGGCGACTTCCTTGGAGAGTTCCTTATTAGTCGCCGCGATGACGCGGACGTTCACGCGCAGGGTCTGGAGCCCCCCCAGGCGCTTGAACGTCCCATCTTGCAGCACCCGTAAGAGCTTGGCCTGCACTTCCACGGGCATATCGCCGATCTCGTCCAGGAACAAGGTCCCGCCGTCGGCCAGCTCGAAGTGCCCCGGTTTGCGGTGCAGCGCCCCGGTAAAGGCGCCTTTTTCATACCCGAAGAGCTCCGCCTCCAGGAGGGTGGCGGGCATGGCGGCGGCGTTCAGCACGATAAAGGGGTGCTTGGCACGTGGGCTGAGGCGATGCACCAGGCCAGCAATGAGCTCCTTCCCCGTCCCGCTCTCCCCGGTCAGCAAAACCGTGGCTGGCGACGGGGCCACCTGCTGCACCATCTGGTACACGCGGTTCCAGGTGGGACTTGAGCCGATCACATTGGCGCGGGCAACCTGGTCGACCACCTGGCGTTTGCGGACCAGGTTCTCGATAGACAGGACGCGCAGAGCGAGGGCGTTCTGCACGGTGCTGAGCAGGTCCTCGCCGCTGATCGGCTTGACGAGGCAGTCGTATGCCCCCTCCTTCATGGTCGCCACGGCCGTGGTGATATCGTCGTGGCTCGACATCATCACCGTCGCAATGCTGGCATCGTGCGCCTGTACATGCCGCAGCACCGCCAGCCCGTCCATGGTGGGCATGCTGACCGCACACAGCAGCACATCCACCGCGTGGTGCTCGAGGTGGGCCAGTGCTTCGTCCCCAGAGGCGGCGGTGAGCACCGTATACCCCGTGCGGCTGAGGAGCGCTTCCAGGGCGCGCCGATGATTATGGGCATCATCCACGACCAAAATGCTGGCCATGCGTGTCTGTCCTCCCTGCCACTGCGTGGGCAGAGGGCCGCCAGGTTAACGGCGGCCCGTTCCCCGCGACAGTGTCGGCAGAGGGCCGCCAGGTTAACGGCGGCCCTTCCCTCGCACAAAGACTCGTGGAAGCCTGAGGTATACTGAGGCACATGGTGCACGTACGCATCTTGCCTTGGACGAAGACGTGAGGTTTTAAGATCGACTGCTCCAAACACCAGTCGTGATTTCACGGTGCTTTTGCAAATCCAATGCGACCGCTTCCGCACACAAGATGTCCCACATGTGCCAAAACAATCCACGCTCAACTGCGCTGCAAAAAGCGTGAACATTGCCTATGACCGTCTCGTCCGCATCTAAAACTTCTTGGGGAATCTCACAAGGTTGCAGCATATGTCCCTCCTGTGTCTATGGCGTCTGCATGCTGTCAGGCCTATGGAGCCCTGCGGTACCGCGTCAAGACCGGGCACACACCGGGAAGGACCCGGAAGCAGGACCGTGACGCCCCGTCCTGGCCGTGGCGGCGTCAGGAGTCAAGCCTGGGGAACACCAGATGACGCATGATCTGCGGCCAGGCATCGTGCCGGGCCATGCGGCGCGCCGTGCGCCGGAGCGCGCGCTCCCACTGGGCCTGCGTGTGTAAGGCCCCAAACAGCCGCAGGAATTCCTGCAGGTCATTGGTCTCTAGCACCAGGGCATTGCGGCCCGGCACGGCAGAGTCTTTCCCAGAGCATCCGGTACAGGCGACGCCATCGACGGCCATGGTCTCGAGCCCGACCAGCCCAAATGGCTCGCGCCCACTGTTGGCCAACACCGCGGCCGACCCGTGGAAGAGGACCCGACAACTGTCGCTGTCCAGCGGGGAACGCAGGCTCACCACATCGACCTCGTGCAGCTCCTCCAGGACGCGTAACAGCCCTGGGACCCCCGGCTGCGGCAGGGGGCGTTCCACGACGCGCACGCCGGCCCCTGCCGCGGCCGTCACGACCTCTCCGCCATGGGCTTCGACGCCACCGCGAGCCATGAGGTGGGGGTGCCAGTGCTGCCGCTTCAGAGCCGCAACGGTCTCCATCGCCAGCAGCCAGCGTTTATCGGAGTCCCAGCGGGCGACTGTGCTGCGCACCATGCGTCCCCGGCCGCGGGCCTCAAAGGCCCCCCTGGTGTCGGGCGCTGGCAGCTCGAAGCCCATGGCGGCCAGCGCCTGTGTCAGGCCGGTGACCCGACTGGCACGGTCCCAAGCCCGGGCAGAGGGGTCAGGCCCTGCAAAGGCAAGCACGTGCAACTGCATGGTGACCTCCTCAGGGGGCAGTGGGGAGTCAAAAGTCCGGTGGTGTTGCAAACGCGGATAGCGATGGAAATCACGCCTTGCAGATCACAGCCATAGGAGTCGTCATCGCCACGGTTGCAACACTACCCGAGCCCTAGAGCAGAGAGGCCAACACCGGACCGCTCACCATGGTCCATGGACTCCTGGAGCTCCTCTGACCACGGAGCTTCATTGGTTCCGGGCCTCGTCGCGGCACGTCGCGACGAGGGCATCCCAGACGTGGAAGTGCAGCGTGGGCTCATCCCCCGCGAGCGCGAGACCATCGAGATGACCGCCGACGCGGCGCGTGAGGTGCTCGGCGCTCATCTGCTGCACGCACTGCGCGACGGGGTTCAGGTTGACCTGCGCCCGGTTGAACACGGCCGCCAGGCGGAGCCCGTCGGTGATCCCCAGGATGTAACTCCGGCGCTCCGCCACCGTCGCCTCCTGCCAGGTCGTGCCGGTCCAGGCGCTCGCCGGAAAGCCGGCCGGCCAGCGCCCAGCGCCGCGCGCGCCCGCCGTGCCGGCGGTCACCACCGTCGTCGCCGCCGCCAGCACGAGGAGGCCCACGGCCGCCCATTGCTTCGTTCGTGTCCACTGCATGGTGCTCTCCTTTCAGACTAAGGGTTCACCGTCAGCTCTGGGGTGCAACTGCCGCATACACAACCCCTTTCGTTCGGAACATGCTTTCCGGTACATTCCAGGCTGCTCGCACAGGGAAGTGCGGAGCGGAGGAACCATGCGTGATGCCGTGCCCCTCCGCTCTGAACGGCCTACACTTGTGCGAAGCCGCCATCCACAAACACTTCCGTGCCCGTGATGTAGCTGGCGTCGTCGGAGGCGAGAAATACGACTGCCTTCGCGATCTCATCGGGTGTACCGAACCTGCCGAGCGGCACACTGTTGGCAATCATCTTTACGCGCTCCTCGCCCACTGCTGCGGAAGCCAGCAGCTCACGCAGTCCCGGCGTGTCGATGGAGCCTGGGCTCACCGCGTTCACGCGAATGCGGCGCTGCTTTAAGTCCGTCGTCCAGGTCCGCGCGAACGAACGCACAGCGGCTTTGGTGGCGCTATACACGCTGTTCGCCGCCAACCCTTTGCTGCCGACGATGGACGCGTTCAGGATGATCGAGGCGCCATCCGGCAGCAGCGGCAGCGCCTTCTGCACCGTGAACAGGACGCCTTTCACGTTGATGTCGAAGATCGCGTCATAGAGTTCCTCCGTGATTGAACCGAGAGGGGCATACGTCGCCACG
>WNEY01001264.1_pt1 | contig 17598 bp, 15 predicted proteins | sample 5400531 | NCBI WGS metagenome assembly WNEY01 (sample SAMN13153338, study PRJNA577476) | soil metagenome | isolation source: 200 cm saprolite under Douglas fir tree site 1 | place: USA:California | collected 2015-04-18
GAACTCCGACCGCACCGGTCGGGTCGTGGTCGCCGTGGGAATCGGGATCCGCCCGATGACGGCACCGTCGAGCACGATGCAGCCCCTGCCGATCATGACGCCGGGATAGATCGTCGCTCCGCGGCCGAGGAAGGTGCCCGGGCCGAGCTCAGCGCCCCGTGCAATCGCCGACCCGGACGGCAGTTCGTCGAAATCGAGGGCCTCGAGCCCCGCAATCACCTCCCGCGTCGACACGACCGACGACAATAGCGGGCCATGATCGCGCCTGACCTCGCAGACGACTTCCGCGGCAGGCGAGTGCTCGTGACGGGTGGGCTCGGCTTCATCGGCTCCACGCTCGCACGGGAGCTCGTGGCATTCGGAGCCGAGGTGACGCTGATCGACTCGCTCATCCCCGAATACGGGGGCAACCGCACGAACATCGAGGGGATAGAGGACCGCGTCGACGTGCACATGTCGGATGTGCGCGACCAGCACGCGATGATGCAGCACGTGCGGGGACGTGATGTCATCTTCAACCTCGCCGGCCAGACGAGCCACCTCGACTCTATGGTCGACCCGTACACGGATCTCGAGATCAACTGCCGCGCACAGCTCTCGATTCTCGAAACGTGTCGCCACAGCAACCCGGAGGCCAAGATCGTGTTCGCCTCGACGCGGCAGCTCTACGGACGACCCCAGTATCTCCCCGTCGACGAGCGGCACCCCGTCGCTCCGGTCGACGTCAACGGCATCAACAAGGCAGCGGGAGAGCAGTACCACCTCGTGTACGGGGACGTGTACGGCATTCCGGTCACGGTCCTCCGGCTGACGAACACGTACGGGCCGCGGATGCGCGTCCGAGACGCGCGGCAGACCTTCCTCGGCTACTGGCTCCGGTCGATCGTGCTGGGCGAGGAGCTCGTGATCTGGGGCGACGGCGAGCAGCGCCGCGACTTCAACTACGTCGACGACGCCGTCCGCGCCTTCCTGCTCGCGGCGACGCGCGGCGAGGCGAACGGGAAGATCTTCAATCTCGGCAATGGTCATCACGTCAGCCTGCGGGAGCTTGCAGAGCTGCTGGTGCGGGTCAACGGAGGCGGGTCGTATAGGTTCGAGCCGTTCCCGCCTGACCGTCGAGCGATCGACATCGGCGACTACTACTCAGACCACCGACGGATCTCCGAGACGCTCGGATGGGAGCCGCAGGTCTCCCTCGAGGACGGGCTGGCCCGGTCGATCGCTTTCTACCGCGAGCACGGGGAGCATTATTGGAGCTGATCCGCGTGCCGTTCCTCGATCTGCGCGCGGAGACGGCGTCCGTGCGGGCGGATCTCGATGCGGCGCTCGCCTGCACGCTCGACGAGGCTCGGTTCGTCGGCGGATCCGCGGTCGCGGAGTTCGAACGCGCGTGGGCCGCGTTTTGCGGTACGACGCATGCGGTCGGTGTCGCGTCGGGAACCGCCGCGCTCGAGCTGGCCTTGCGTGCGGCGGGTGTCACGTCCGGCGACGAGGTGATCGTGCCCGCGAACACGTGCATTCCCACGGTTGCGGCGGTGGAGACCGCCGGCGCGACCCCCGTGCTGGTGGATGCGAATCCGGTCGCCTGGACGCTCGACCCGGATGGACTCGCGGACGCTGTGACGCCACGCGCACGCGCCGTCGTGCCGGTGCACCTCTACGGCCGACCCGCGGAGCGGGAGGGGATCCTGTCTCTTGCACGCGAGCGCGAGCTGACGGTCGTCGAGGACGCCGCGCAGGCGCACGGCGCACGCGGCGTCGGATCGTTCGGCGCGGCCGCCGCGTTCAGCTTCTACCCGACGAAGAACCTCGGCGCCCTCGGAGACGCCGGCGCGATCGTGAGCGACGACGACGAGGTCGCGGAGCGGGCTCGCCGGCTGCGCAACTACGGGGAGGACGCGCGCTATCACTCGGTCGAGGAGGGCACCAACAGCCGCCTCGACACGCTCCAGGCGGCGGTCCTGCTCGCCAAGCTGCCGCACCTCGTGCGCTGGAACGAGCGTCGCCGTGAGCTTGCGGCGCGCTACGACCGCCTCCTCGCCGACCTCCCGCTCGACCGGCCGGAATGGGACGACGCGGCGGTGTGGCACCTGTACGTCGTCCGCGTCAGAGACCGGGATGCGTTCCGCCGCGCACTCGAGGCACGCGGTGTCGAGACGGCCGTGCACTATCCACGGGCAGTGCACGAACATCCCGCCTACCGCCACCTCGCGCGTCCGGGCGGATTTCCCGTGGCAGAAGCGTTGGCGCGCGAGGTCGTGAGCCTCCCCTTGCACCCGTCCCTCACGGACGCCGAGCAGGACGCCGTCGTCGAGGCGATCGCGGCGTGGGCGAGATGATTCGCGCCCGTGCGGGCGCCCTCGCGATCCTCGCCGTCGCCGCTGCCTACATCTGGCCGATGCAGGGACCGAACGGCGTTCAGAACGCGCATTACGCGCTCGTTCGCGCATTCGCGTCGGGGACGACGAACATCGACAAGACGCGGTTCGAGGTCGGCGAGGCGTCGACGAACGACATCTCCCGCTACCACGGCCACATCTATTCGAACAAGGCGCCGGGGCTGGCACTCCTCTGCGCGCCGCTGTTCAAGGTGCTGGACTTGGCGGGCGGCGGACGCGATCCGAGCCGCACCTTATGGGTGCTCGGCCTGCTCGGCTGCGTTGTCCCGGCAGTCGGACTCGTGCTCCTCGTCCGCATCGCGGGAGACCGGATCGAGCCCGGGTACGGCGTCTTCGCAGCCGTCGCGCTCGGCCTCGGGACGATCGTGTTCCCGTACGCGTCCGTCTTCCTGTCCCACGCGCTCTCGGCGTTCCTCGTCTTCGCCGCGTTCGTGCTCCTCTGGCTCGGCCCGCCACGCGCGCTTGCCGCAGCCGCGGCGGGGCTGGCGGCCGGGTACGCGGTAACGACGGAGTATCCGAACGCGATTGCGCTCGGGTTGCTGGGGCTGTACGTCTTGACTCAAGAACCTCGCCTCCGGCGGGCAATCGCATACGGCGCGGGTGCCGTCGTCGGGATCCTGCCGCTGCTCGCCTATGACTGGATCGCCTTCGGCTCGCCCTTCCGCCTGGGTTACACCACGAACGAGCTTCCGACGCCGAAGCAATTCCACGCGCCGAACCTCCACGTCGCTTCACAGCTCGTGCTCGGGTTCCCCGGGCTCGTTCCGCTCGCGCCGATCGTCGCCGCCGCCGTCGTCGGGATGGTGCTCGCGTGGCGGCGCGGCTTCCGTCCCGAGATCGCGCTCGCCGCCGCCGTCTCACTGACGTCCGTGGGATACAACTCTGCTTTCTACTCGCCGTTCGGCGGCTATTCGCCGGGGCCTCGCTACCTGATCACGATCTTGCCGTTCTTGCTGTTCGCGGTCGGGCCCCTCGCCCGCGCTCTGCCCCTCACGTCATGCGCGCTCGCGCTGCTGTCCGTGATCGTGATGACGATGATCGTGTCGACACATGCGCTCGCGGGGTATGACGGCCGCTGGCTCGAGCGACTTCGCGACGGCGACGTCACGTCCACGGCCGCGAGCTTCGTCGGCGTCACGGGCGCGATCGCGATCGTGCCTCTCTTCCTCGCGGTGGCGGTGAGCTTCGCGCTCGGCGCCTCCACGCTGCCGCGGTTCTCGTCGATCCGTGCGCAGGACGTGGCCTCCGCCGGCCTCGCGACGGGCGCTTGGGCGGTCGTTGCCGCCACGGCGCCGGGCGCGGCGAACGCACCGCACCTCGTGCACTACGCGCCCTCGCTCGCAGTCATCGCCGTAGTCGTCGCCGGAACGTACGCTCTACAGAACCGATGAGCGCACAGGTTGAGACGTCCCTGGAGCAGGCGCAGACGACTGCGCCTCTCGAGCTGTCGATCGTCATTCCGTGCCTCGACGAGGCCTCGACGATCGGAGGCGTCGTCCGCGCCGCCCGCGAGTCGATCGAACGCCTCGGAGCCGCGGCAGAGATCGTCGTCGCCGACAACGGATCGACCGACGGCTCGCAGGCCCTGGCGGACGAGGAAGGCGCCCGCGTCGTCTCGGTCGCAGAACGCGGATACGGCAGCGCCCTGGCTGCGGGAATCGGGGCGGCGCGCGGACGGTTCGTGATCATGGGCGATGCGGACGGCTCATACGACTTCAGCCGGCTCGAGCCGTTCGTGCAGCGCCTCCGCGAGGGCTACGACCTCGTCGTCGGAAACCGGTTCCAAGGCGGCATCGCAGCCGGCGCGATGCCCTGGGTTCACCGCCGCATCGGCAACCCGGTGTTGTCGCTGATCGGCCGACGGTTCTTCGGGACCCCGTGCGGCGACATCTATTGCGGGCTGCGCGCCTTCGATCGGCGCAAGATCATCGAGCTCGACGTCCGCTCGCGCGGGATGGAGTTTGCGATCGAGATGGTCGTGAAGGCGACAATGCAGAACCTGCGCGTCACCGAGGTGCCGACGACCCTCACATCCGACGCCGAGGGGCGCGAGCCGCATCTCCGGACGTGGCGCGACGGGTGGCGAAGCATCCGGCTCATGCTGCTCTACAGCCCGCGCTGGCTGTTCCTGTATCCGGGCGCGTTGCTCGTCCTCGCCGGCGTTGCGGGGATGATTCTCCTCGCACCGAGGCAGCGGACGATCGGCGCCGTCCACTTCGACGTCAGCACCCTCCTCTACGCCGGGCTGGCGGTCGTAATCGGGCTGCAGGCGATCTACTTCTTCGTCACGGCGCGGTGGTTCGGGATCGTCGAGGGGCTGCTGCCGGACGACCCACGATTCCGCCGCCTGCTCGGAACGGTGACGCTCGAGGTCGCGCTGCTGGCCGGCGTCTTCTTCGTAGCTGTCGGCGGCGCCCTCTCCATCTACGCGTTTGGAACCTGGAGCCGCACCGGATTCGGGGAGCTCAACTACCCGCACACGCTGCGGATCGTGATTCCGGGCGCGACGCTGATCACCTGCGGGATCCAGACGATCCTCTCTGCGCTCTTCCTGAGCGTCCTCGGGCTCACGCGCGGCGCCGCGCCCGTCGAGTAGCGGGTCGCGGGCCTGTTCCTCGCCTAGTGCCCCTTCCAGTAATTGAGCCGGCTTGGATTGCTGGAAGGGGGCACTAGGTCGCGCTCGGCCTCATGGCGGTCGTGAGGAAGACGGCGAACCAGAAGGGCAGCGTTCCCGTCGCCCCCACGGAGTAGAAGAACGACTGCCCGACCGCAAGCGCGAGTCCGCCCACGACAACCGCAGCCGCGACGAGCGTGACGTCCTCACGCGCGCGCCACGCGCCGACGAGCGCGCCGGCGATGATCGCGGCGAACGAAAGCAGTCCGACCAGCCCGAGCTGCAGGTACAAACCGACGTACGCATTCTCCGCCACGGTCGAGTCGAAGCCGTAGTAGCGGTCGACGAAGACACGGCTCTCGGTTCCGAACCCGTAGCCGACGACCGGGCGCGCGTCGCCTTGCCGAATCGCGCCGCGCCACGCCTCGAAGCGGCCGCTCGAGCTGAACAAACCTCGGTGCTGGACGGACGCTCTCCCGTTCGGCAGGCCGATCTCCGCGTCGAGAGGCAGCTTGCGCTCGGCGTCGTTCTCGAGGCGGCCCGGAGGCGGCTGCGGCTGCGGCGGCGCGACGGACGCCGGCTTCGCGACGTGCGACGCGGCCGCACCGGCAGCGAACACCAACGTGAGCGCCACCGCGGCCCCAACCCGGACTGCGGCAGCCCGCGGGACGAATGCGACCAGCACGAGCAGCCCGGCGAGCGCCGCGGCGAGCGAGGCGCGCGAGCCGGTCGCGGCGAGCTCTCCGAAGAGAAGCACCGCTGCGGCCGCGGCGCCGATGCGGCGTTTCCGGGCTCCTGCCGCCGTGCGCCACGCCGCGATCGGAAGCGCGGGCGCGAGCAGCATGCCGAGCGTGTTCGGGTTTTGGCTGTAGCCCTCGAAGCGCGCGCCGTACGCAAGCGTCGCCGGTTGGACGGCGTTCGCGTGCGAGAGCGCGAGCGTCACGAGGCTCGCGACCGCGACCGCGACGGCCCCGAGCAGGATGCCGTCGAGCAGACTGCCGACGACTTCACGCCGGCCACGCGCAGAGCACGCCAGCCCCCAAGCGGCGCCGAACAGCATCACGAGCGTCGCGGCGCGCTCGAAGGTCAGGCGCGCGTCCACGGACCACGCCGTCGAGGCGACGGCGAGCGCCGCAAACCACGCGGCTGCCGCAGCCGGCGGCCGAAACGGATCGTCGAACCGCCGCACCGCCGCCCAAGCGAACGCGAAGACGAACAGGCCGATGAGCGCTGCCCACCGGATCCCACCTCGCGAGTGCTCGATCACCCAGCGCACGCTGCTCGAGCCGGAGGCGATGGCGAGGATCGTCACGGCGATTGCCCATGGCGCAAGCGCCCGAAATGCGCGGTCGCTCATTGACCCCGGGGTCCCGCATTCACGCCCGGCGGCACACCGAGCTTGCGGAGGAGACGCTCGACCTCTGCATGATCGAAGCGGATCGTCGAGCGCTGCGGCTCCTCGCGCAGAGTCCAGAACCGCAGACCGTGGCGACGGTCGATGGCCTCGACGAGCCTCCCCTGCTCGTCGATGCACAGCTCGAGCGCATACGGGTTCGTCCCACGGCGGTAGAGCAGGCAGTCGAACGGAACGAGCCCTGTTCGGTATGAATCGAGCGCCGGCGAGTCGAGGGTGCCGACGGCTCGCACGACGGCCCGCATGCCGCGCAACTCGGCGCGGTCGTGCCGCGCGCGCTCGGCGCGGCCGAACAGCGCGAGCACCGCCAGCGCGAGCAGCGCAGCGGCGCCCAACGCAATCTGTCGCCTCGCGATCAACCCGTCAGCTCGCGCAGGAGCGCGCGGTAACGCCCCACCGCGATCTCGCGATCGGCCTCGGTCGTGACGTACTCGCGTCCGCGCGCCCCCATCGCTTCGAGGTCGAGCTCCCCGCTGTACGCGCGCCGGATGGCCGCGGCCAGAAGCTCGGGCCGCCCAGGAGGAATGACGACCCCACAGTCGACGGACCCGACGATCTTCGCCGTCTCGCTCTCCTCATCGGCGGCCACGATCACAGGGCGACCGGCCGCGAGGATCCCGTACAGCCGGCTCGGAACGACATAGCCCGACAATCCGTGTGCCAGGCCGACAACGTGGACGTCGGCCGCCGAGAGCGACAGCGGCAGGACAACGCGCGGCTGATAGCCCATGAATCGCAACTGGTCGACCTCGAGCAGACGCGCGAGCTGCTTCAACTCGTCCCTGCGCGCGCCGCCGCCGATCAGGACGATTTGGAGATCGTCGAGATCCCGCAGGAACGTCGCGGAGCGGACGAGCGCGTCGAGGTTCTGTGCATGCCCCATGTTGCCGGAGTGCATGACGACGAACTTGCCGTCGAGCTCGTGCTCGCGCGCCCACGGGTTGTCGCGCGGCTGGGGGACGATCGACTCCGTGTCGACCCAGTTCGGGATCACCTGCAAACGCTCACGCCTCGCGCCCTTCTGCTCCAGCCGCATGCGCATCGTGTCGCCGATCGCGACGACCCGATCCGCGCGCTCGAGGTAGAAGCGAATGGCGCCGCGCAGCGCGCCGACCAGCGCGCGATTGTCGAGTCGCCCGAGCTGGACCGCCACCTCGGGAAAGACGTCCTGGCTGATCACGATCAGCGGCACGCGAAACCGGCGGGCGACGATCAACGCGATGTTCGCGATCACCGGCGGGTCGGTCATGCAGAGGACGACGTCCGGACGCTCCGTGCGCAGCGCCCGCCAGAGGGACTGCGCCAGGTACGTCAGGTAGTTCGTCGCCCGCAGCGCGAGCCGGCTCCGGTCGAACGCGGTCGAGCGGACGCGGACGATGCGCACGCCGTTCCGTGTGGTCGTACCGACATCCTGGGCCTCCGTGACCATCCCGGTTACCACGGCGATGTCGAACTCGTCCGCGAGCGCCTCGGCGAGCTCCGACAGGAGGTGGGCGGTCGCCTCGACGCCCGGCCAGTAGTACTGGTTCAGGATCAGAACCCGCGGACGGCGCTCGCTCATCCGGTCTCCTTCGGCAGGGAGAGGTCGAGCTCGTGCAGGAGGCGCGTGACCTCGCTCCGATCGACGTGCAACGTCGACCTCGTCGGGTCGTCGCGGAGGCTGTGGATCCGTGGTTTCGGCGCGGTGCGGCGGTCGATCGTCTCCACCACGCGCCCGGCCCCGTCGATGCACAGCTCGAGCGCGAACGGATCGCGGCCTCGGCGGTAGAGCAGGCATTCGAAGTGGAGAGAAAGGTACCGGTACGAATCGAGTGCAGGGCCGTCAAGCGCTCCGACCTCCCGCGCGACCCGTTGCATACCGTCGACCTGTAGGTGGGCGCGGTGCGCGCGTTCGGCGCGGCCGATTGGAACGAGGAGCAAGCAGGCGACTGCGGCGATGAGGATGGGCGGCAAAGCCCGGCGCAGGTTCCAGGTGGGCCCCGTCGCCGCGGCAAGGAGGAACGCGCAGATCCATACGGCCGCGGTCGCGTTGTTGCCCACCGCATACAGGTACGACTGGAACCCCGCGAGCACGAGCCCGGCCACAACGCCCCCCGCGCATGCGGCGACGACGCGCCGGTCGGCCGGCTGCATTCGCGTCGACGCAGCAACTCCACGGACGAGTAGCCAGACGTAGAAGGCGACAAATGCGACGAGTCCGACGAGTCCGAGCTGCAGGAACAACCCGATGTAGGAGTTCTCGGGCACGTTCGAGTTGAAGTCCGAGTAGCGGTCGACGAAAACGTGGTCCTCCGTGCCGAAGCCGAAACCGACGAGCGGCCGTTCGGCTCCGAGCTGAATCGCGCCCGACCACGCCTGCGCGCGACCGCTCGAGCCGAACAGCGTGCGCGGCATCTTCGTCGTCTCCCCGATGCCGTACGGGGGGTGGCCGACGTCGTCCTCGAGGCGCGGGGGTGGAACGGGAGAGATCGGCCTGCTGTGCGGATGCGTCGCCGGAGCCGGCTGCGCTGCGCTCGGGAGCGGCGGCGCAGACGGGTTCGGCTTGGGGATCCTCGTCACGAGCGCCGCGATCGCCAAGAGCACGAGCACGGCCGCACCCGTGAGCGCGCGGCGCCTCACGCTCAGCGGCGCGAGCACCCCGAAGGCGAAGAGGCCGCCGAAGCCGGCGACGAGTGCGCCGCGCGACCCGGAGGCGACGATCGAGCCGACGAGGACGAGCAGGGTCGCACCCGCGACCGCGCGGCCGATCGAGCGGCGCGCTTCGAGCACGGCGTACGCCGTAAGCGGCACCGCGACGGCGAGCACCATCATCGCCGTGTTCGGCCCGCCGCCCAGGCCCTGGTAGCGCGCCGGGAGGACCGACGTTGCCGGCTCGACGGCGCGGTCGTGCCTGAACGCCAGCACGAGGAGGCCGCCGTATCCGACCGCCGCCGCGCCCAGCACTACGCCGTGCAAATGGAGCCGCAGGGCCTGACTTCTGCCCGCCGCGCCGGCCGCCAGCGCGCCGCAGGCGGTGAGCAGGACCGTGAAGGCCGCGGCGCGCTCAAAGGCAAGGCGCGGGAACGATGACCACAACACCGACGCCAGCGCGAGCAGCGCGAGCGCGGCCGCCGCTGGGTGGACGAAGCCGACCCACCGGTCTCGGCGCCGCAGCGCGTAACCGACTGCCAGCGCCGCAAGGATGAACAGTGCCGCCCAGCGCAGCTTCCGGGCTGGACCGATCCAGGAGAGCAATGCACCCTGCGAAAGGACGGTGACCAGCACCAGCGCCGCGATCGAAAGCTGCAGCGCCCGCTCGAACGGCAACCGGTCCAGGACCTCGCGCACGGCGCGCGCAAGGATACTTTGGCCCCATGACTCACCCCGAGCGCATCGTTCCGGACGAGACCGAGCCGGGCATCGTCGCGCTGCACCTGAAGCGCTATGAGTTCGCGCGCCCGTTCTGCGTGGGCAAGGACGTACTCGACGCCGGGTGCGGCGTGGGCTATGGAACCGCGTACCTTGCCGAGACCGCGCGGCGCGTGGTCGGAGTCGACGTGGACGCGGACGCAATCGAATACGCACGGACGCGCTACGCACGCGACAACGTCGAGTTCATCGCCGGAGACCTGGCGGAGCTCGCGTTCGCGGACGAGTCCTTCGACGCCGTGTGCGCGTTCGAGGTGATCGAGCATCTCGAGGCCGTAGACGTATTCCTCGCGCACGCCGCCCGTGTTCTGCGCGGCACAGGTGTCTTCGTCGTGTCGACACCGCGCGCCGACGAGACGAGCTCTCACCCGGAGAATCCCTTCCACCGCATCGAGCTCTCGCAGAAGAGTTTCGCGTCGATGCTCGAGCGTCACTTCCGCAGCGTGGAGCTGTACGGTCAGCTGCGCGTCCAAACTCGGCGCCATCGCATGCTGCAACGCGCCGACGTGCTCCGGTTGAGGAAGCGGTTGCCGTTCCTGCGCCGGGCGTCGCGGCTCGTGTCCGGCACCGCGTCGATGGAGACCGTGAGCGCGGAGGAGATCGCCATCTCCGCGGACCTCGTCGATCAGGCGACGGAGCTCGTCGCCGTCTGTCGCACATGAGGATCGTTCAGCTGGTGATCGGAGGCGGGCTCGCGGGCGGACAGCGGATCGCGCTCGACCTCGCGCGCGCGGCGCGGGCGCGCGGCGACGTCGTCTCTTTCGTTTCCCCCTCCGAGGGCGGGTTCGTGACCGCGGCCCGCGCGGAGGGCTTCGACGTCGACCTCGTCGACGTCTCGCGCAGCCATTACCTCCACGGTGTCACGCGGCTCGTGCGGCTGCTGCGCGCGCGCCGCACCGACCTCCTGCACACGCACACCCTTGCGGCCGCGAACGCGCTCGGCCGAACCGGCGCGCGCGCCGCACGCGTGCCGGTGATCTCGCACCTGCACATCGAGAATCGCTTCCGGCCCGCGACGGCGCCGATCCTGCGCACGATCGACAACGTCACGGCCCGCCTGTGCGCACGGCTCGTGGCAGTCTCGGAGGACACGAAGCGCGCCTACGAGCGGCAGGGCTATCCGCCCGACCGAATCGAGGTCGTGTACAACGGCGTGTCGCCGGCTCCGAACGGAGGCCCGCGTTCCAATGACCCGCCCGTGATCGGCGAGATCGCGCGGCTCTGCGACGTGAAGGGACAGCGCGAACTGATCGAAGCCCTGGCGCAGATCCCCGAAGCGCGCCTCGTGCTCGCCGGGCAGGACCTCGAGCAGGGCGGCGCGTTCCAGAGGAGACTCGAGGGCGACGCAGAGCGACTCGGCGTCCGCGACCGTGTCGAGTTCGGGTTCCGCGACGATGTGGCGGTGCTGCTCGACGAGCTGGACGTCGTCGCGCTGCCGTCGTGGACGGAAGGCCTGCCGGTGATCGTGCTCGAGGCGATGGCGCACGGACGGCCCGTGGTCGCTACGCCCGTCGGTGGGACGCCCGAGGTCATCGTGGACGGCGAGACGGGATTGCTCGTCCCCCCGCGCGACCCGCGGGCGCTCGCGACGGCGCTGCGGCGCGTGCTCGAGGACCCAGACCTCGCGGCACGGCTCGGACGCGCAGGCCGCGAGCGCGTCGAGCGCGAGTTCACCCTCGACGCGATGAACGCGCGCATGCTCACGATCTACGACGAGGTTGCCGGGTGACCCTCGTCACGGCGGCGATCACGACGTTCAACCGCGCGCCGTACCTCGACGGCGCGCTCGAATCGATCTACGCGCAGACGTTCGACGGCTACGAAATCCTCGTCGTCGACGACGGGTCGACGGACGAGACGCCGGCCGTGCTCGCCCGTCACGCGAACCGGATCCGCGTCATTCGACAGGAGAACGCGGGCCGCGGCGGCGCGCGCAACACGGCAGTGCGCGAGGCGCGCACGCCGTATGTGTCCTTTCTCGACTCGGACGACCGCTGGCTCCCGGACAAGCTGGCGCGCGAGGTCCCGGTCCTCGAAGCGGGCGCACGGGTCGGGATGGTGCACGGCCACGTGGAAGTGATCGACGCGGACGACGAGACGCTCGCCGCCGAGACCGCGCGCCACCGCGAGCTCTTCTCGCAGGCGCACGCGAACGGCGTGACGTATGCCGGCTATGCGTTCGACTGCCGTTGCTTCAGCTCCGCAGTGACGGCCCGTGTCGAGGCGATCCGCGGCGTCGGCATGTACGACTCCACGCTTCTCCTCGACGACTACGACCTCTACCTCCGGCTTGCACTCGAGTGGGAGATCGTCTTCCTCGAGGGTCCGCCTGTCGCGCGCTACCGCCTGCACGCGGGACAGATGACGACGTACGAGCTGACCCAGGGCCAGGTCCAGACCGCTGAGAAGCACCTGCGCCTGATCGACGAGCGGCCCGGGATCCCGGAGGCCCGGCTCGCGCGGCGCAACTTCCTGCTGATGCTCGCGCGCAGCCATGCGGTGCTCGGGCGGCAACGCGAGTCGAGACGGGAGCTGCTTCAGGCTCTAAGGCTCGATCCGACGCTGCTCGTGAGCCAGCCGTGGGTCGCGAAGCGCCTCGTCGCATCGGCGTTGAAGTGAGGATCGCGCTGCTGACGGAGATCCCGGCGCCGTTCCGGATCCCGCTCTTCAACGCGCTCGCCGAACGGGCTCAGCTGCTCGTGCTCTTCCTCGCACGTGCCGACCCGCGACGCCCCCACTACGAGCACCACGAGGACGAGTGGCGATTCGATCACCGCTTCCTGCGCGGCCGCGACGCGCGACTGGGCGACCGGTGGATCGTGCTCAACCGCGGCGTGCTTCCTGCTTTGCGCGCATTCCGTCCGAGCGCCGTCGGCGTCGGCGGCTGGAACCAGCCTGCGTTCTGGCAGGCGCTCGCGTACGGCAAGACGGTCCGCGTGCCGCTCATCGTCTGGATCGAGTCGACCGCCCGCGATGCGCGGTCCGAGGCGCTGCCGCTCGAGCTGACGAAGCGCGGGTTCGTGCGTGGCGCCGCGGGCGCGTTCGTACCGGGCCGGGCCTCGGCCGACTACGCACGCACGCTCGGAATCGCCGACGAGCGCATCGTCGTGGCGCCGAACGCCGTCGACAACGCGTTCTTTGCGCGAGCGCTGCGCGAGCAGCACGCAGGGTGCCGCTTCCTCTACGTCGGTCGCCACGATCCGGAGAAGGGCCTGGACGTCCTGCTCGACGCGTTCGCAGAAGTCCCGGGAGAGCTCGTACTCGCGGGGACGGGCAGCGAGGCGGACTCGCTGCGTGCGCGCGCGCAGGAGCGGGTGCGTTTCCTCGGGCCTGTCTTGCGCGACGATCTCCCTGCGCTGTACGGCTCTGTGGACGTGTTCGTTCTCCCGTCGCGCTCGGAGCAGTGGGGAATGGTGCTGAACGAAGCCGCCGCGGCCGGTCTCGCACTGGTCGCCACGGAGGCCGCGGGTGCCGCGTACGAGCTCGTCGACGACGAGCTGCGCGTGCCGGTCGGCGATGCGGCGGCTCTCGCGGCCGCGATGAGGCGGTTGGCGGAGAGTCCCGATGTGCGCGCCGCTTCAGCCGAGCGCTCGCGCGAACGTGTTACAGCGCTGACGCCCGAGGCTTGGGCTGAGGGCGTGCTCGAGCTCGCTACGCGCGCGGCCCGTCGAAGACCGCGTAATGCTGGTCCTGGCTGAGCGCAGCGGAGTCGACATCGCGGATCTCGATCACCGGCGGCACGTACGGAGTGCCGGAGACGTAGTGCGAGACGCACAGGAGCCGTTCGTCCGTTTCGGGCTTCTGCTGTTTGTGATAGCCGCACGTGTCTGCGAACACGACGGTGCCCGGCCTCCCCTCGCACAGGATCCACTCGGACTCAGGGACGATCCGCGCCATCTGCTCGTCGGTCGACCGCGCCTGCTCGTCACGTTCGGGAAGTCTGCGCTTCTCTCCGAGGGGGTGCGTTCCCGGCGCGTAGCGCAAAGGCCCCGCGGCGGGTCGCACGTCCGTGAAGTAGACGAACATCTTCACATTCATGACGTCGTCGCCGTCGCGGTGCCACAGCTGCGTCTGGATTGCCGGACCGGCGGTCGGCTTCGTCAGCCAGAGGTCGAGCGCACGCAGGTGGCTGCGCAGGTGGAGGTACCCGTTCGCGACGGCGAGTGCATTCGGATCCAAGGCGAGCCTGACGAACGGATCGTCGAAGTCGAAGGTCGACGACACGAGCTTCGTCAGGAAGGTCGCCTTGCTGCCGGCCTCGGCCTCTGCTTCGCCACGTGGAGCGCGATAGAGCTCCTGGGCGCGCGCCGCCGCGGAGTCGTAGACGGAGCTGTCTCCGAAGACGGCGTCGACATCGGTGATCACAATGCCGTCCTTGCGGAGCCTTGCCAAAATTGGACGCAGCCGCTCAGGAACGGCCGCCGGGTCGTACGCGCGCGATCGGTTCCGCCGCCGCCAGTTCGCCCGGACGACGCGGTCGCCGAGCGCGGGAGCGCGGTGCTCCAGCCGTGAGAGGAGCGAGCTCATGTGGCGATAGGCTAATCGCGGGGAGCGGGCGTCGCCGGCAGAGCGGAAGGCTAGGCTCCCGTCGTGCCGGGTAAAGCCTTGATCACCGGGTCGAGCGGCCTGATCGGCTCCGAGCTGGTCTCGTACCTCGACACGCGCGGCTGGACCGTGCACGGTCTCGACAACAACATGCGCCGCGACTTCTTCGGTGAGGACGGTGACACGACGTCGAACCTCAGGCGCTTGCTGAGCGACACGAGACGGTTCGAGCACCACGACCTCGACGTGCGCGACCGCGACGCGGTCGGCGTCTTGTTCGCCGGTGTGCGCCCTGACCTCGTCGTCCACTGTGCCGCGCAACCATCGCACGACCTCGCTGCACGGCGCCCGTTCGACGACTTCGAGGTCAACGCGGTCGGGACGCTGAACCTCCTCGAGGCGACACGCGCGCACGCGGCCGATGCGCCGTTCGTCTTTCTGTCCACGAACAAGGTCTACGGCGACGCGCCGAACGAGCTGCCGCTCGTCGAACTCGAGACGCGCTGGGATTATGCGAACGAGGCGGATCGAGACGGAATCGCCGAGACGATGCGCATCGACCGAACGATGCACAGCCTGTTCGGAGCGTCGAAGGTGGCCGCGGACGTTCTCGTACAAGAGTACGGCCGCTATTTCGGGATGCCCACGGTGTGCCTGCGCGGAGGTTGCCTGACGGGACCGAACCACGCCGGCGCGGAGCTGCACGGGTTCCTCGCCTACCTCGCGCGTGCGGTCCGTGACGGACTGTCGTACCGCGTCTTCGGCTACAAGGCGAAGCAGGTTCGAGACAACATTCACTCGTACGACGTGTGCACGGCGATCATGGCGTTCGTGGAGCGTCCCTCGGCCGGCGCGGTGTACAACCTCGGCGGCGGCCGCGCGAACAGCGTTTCGATGCTCGAGGCGATCGCCCGGCTCGAGGAGCTCTATGGCAGAACGCTCGCCTGGCAGTACGGCGACGAGCCTCGCCGCGGCGACCACATCTGTTACATCACGGATCTTCGCCGCTTTCGGACCGATTACCCGGAGTGGCAGATCGCCTACGGCCTCGACGAGATCATCGAGTCGTTTGCGCAGCAGCCGGCCGTCCGCACGTGAAGGTGGCCCTCATCACGAGCGGCGTGCCGCCGAACCCGACGTCGAGCGGCGGCGCCGTTACTGCGTGGACGATCATGACTCACCTGCTCGACCTCGAGCACGAAGTGTTCGTCTGCGGCCTGACCGATGCCGAGCACTACGATCCCGCGTCGCGCACGTGGGAGGAGCGGACGCAGCTCGTGCGTGACCGCGGCGCAGAGTTCGTGAACGTGCCATCCGGGGCCGCCGACTATTTCCGCACCCTGCCGCGTGACCTACCTGCACGCTTGCGCCGCGCCTGGCAACCGCCGGACGCGGAGCTCTTCCCCGCGCTCGTCGACAGCGAAGCGATGCGCACCGCAGTCGCCCAGACCGGCGCCGAGGTCGCTTTCGTCTACCACTACGATGCGCTCGCCTCGAGCATCGCCCTGCCGATCGCGCGCTTCGCCGCAGTGGGCGATCCGCCGCACCTCTCGGCCCTCTATCGGTTCCGCGAGCGCCTGCCCGATCCGCGCGCGTTGCGGGGGATCGTGGGGCTGCAGGCGCGGGCGCGTCACCAGCCCCGCGTCCTCGTCCGGCTGCTCCAGGAGTGCGCTGCGGCGGGCGCGTTTGCCTCGCACCACAGCGCGTGGCTCCGCAGGCGCGGGGCCGCCGGCTGCGAATACCTTCGGACGCCCGTGCCGGATCCGGGCCCCGTGGAGCGGCGCGAGGCTGACCGGCCGCGAATCTTGCTGGTCGGGCACATGAAGGGCGTTGTGACGCTGGAGGGCCTGCGCAGCTTCGCGCGGGGGATCCTGCCCCTGCTGGAGCGCGAGCTCGGCGCGGACGGCTTCGAGGTCCGGATCGCGGGCGGCTACGAGCCGCCGAACGAGCTGCGCCAAGCGCTCGACCGCCCGTCGGTCAGAATGCTTGGTCACGTCGACGACATGACCGCCGAGCTGCGGACGGCGAGCGCGATGCTCGTGCCGAACTCGATCACGCTCGGGATCCGCGTTCGCATCATCACGGCGTTCTCGCACGGCGCCTGCGTCGTCTCGCACCGCGCGAACGCGCTCGGCATCCCGGAGCTGCGCCACGAGGAGAACGCGCTGATCGCGGACTCGCCGGAAGGCCTCGCGCGCGAGACGCTCCGCGCGATCGGTGACAGAGGCGTGCGCGGACTCGTGGGCGACGGCGCGCGGGCCACGTACGAGGAGGCGTTCCACCCGCGTGTCTCGGTCGGCCACATCGCGGAGACGCTGGAGCGCATCCGCGGCGTGACGCGCCGGGCCGTGACGGCGTCGGTGCCGTGAGCACGGTCGTCGTCACCGGTGGCGCCGGCTTCATCGGCAGCCACCTCGTTGACGCGCTCGCGGCGCGCGGCGACGACGTTGTCGTGCTCGACGACCTGAGCACGGGAGTTCGAGAGAACCTCGCCGAAGGCGTCCGCCTCGTGCAGGGCGACGTCGCGGACACAGAGGCGCTCCGCGACGCGTTGGAGAACGGCGCCGACGCTGTCCTGCACACCGCCGGCCAGGCGTCGATCGCGCACTCGTTCTCCCACCCCGAGCGCGACCTGCGCGCGAACGTCAGCGGCACGCTCGCCGTGATCGACGCCTGCCTGGAGTGGAGCGTTCCGCGCCTCGTCTACGCAAGCTCGATGACGGTATACGGCGAGCCGACGACGGTGCCGACGAGCGAGGACGAGCCGTGCCGCCCACTCTCCTACTACGGTGTGACGAAGTACGCCGCGGAGCGGTACGTGCAAATCGCCGGCGAGCGCACCGACATCGACCTCTCGGTCACCTCGCTGCGCATGTTCAACGTCTTCGGCGAGCGCCAACGGCTCGACAACCCCTACCAGGGCGTGCTCGCGATCTTCATCGGCAACGCGCTCAGGGGCGAGTCGCTCACGATCCACTCCGACGGCCTGCAGACGCGAGACTTCGTCTACGTCGGCGACGTGGTCGACGCGTGGCTGCGGGTGCTCGACGACGATGCGACGCGCGGGCGCGTGTTCAACGTCGGCTCGGGGAGCGAGACGTCGATCGGCGAGCTCGCCGGCGCGGTCCTGGCCGGCGTGGGGCTCGACGGCCACCCGATCGAGCACGCACCGCCTCAACTCGGAGACCTCCGCCGTTCCGGGGCCGACGTCCGCGCGC
>WNEY01001766.1_pt1 | contig 17596 bp, 17 predicted proteins | sample 5400531 | NCBI WGS metagenome assembly WNEY01 (sample SAMN13153338, study PRJNA577476) | soil metagenome | isolation source: 200 cm saprolite under Douglas fir tree site 1 | place: USA:California | collected 2015-04-18
AGTGGACAGCGCGCCTTCCGAGAACAAGTCGCGGGACATATTCGGCGCGCGAAACGCGGTCAGAAAAGCATCCATGTTCCGCGTCGCACCGAAAAGCGCTGCGATCACCACCTCGCGAATGAGCCCGAGGACGCGGCTGCACAAGATCGCGATACCGACGATTCACGTGGCGCGCGTGCTTATATGTCGATCTTGCGCCGCAGCCATCGGCGAACAAAGAACAACGTCTCAGAATTTACGAAAGTAAAAACTTCCCGGTTCAAAGTCCGGTTGGGCGATCGATGAATTGCCACGGCAGCGAGAATTTTGCCGACAGACGTGTGGCGAGCGCTTTTACGCCGAAAGTTTCGGTGGCGTAGTGGCCGCCGAGGAGAAGATTAATTCCGAGTTCTTCGGCGGCGACGGCGGCCCAATGCGGCGCCTCGCCGGTAATGAACGTGTCGATCTTTTCCTGTGCGACGCGATAAATTTCCGAGCCGGCGCCGCCGGTGATGATCCCGATCGTTTTTGTTTTCTTGGGGCCAAACGGAAACGATTTGACCTTACCGCCCAGCGATTTTTCCAGTTTGCGCACAAGCTCATCGCTCGAAATAGACGCGCGCGCTTTCAAACCGATGAGCTGTCCTTTCTCTTCAAAAAATCGTGTTGTCGATCTTAACCCAAGGGCCGCAGCGAGCCGCGCATTGTTTCCAACCACGTGGTGCACATCAAGCGGTAGATGCGCACTGTAAACAGCAATGCCGTTTTCAAGCGCGAGCTTTAATTGTCGATGAAATGCGCCGGTAACGGTTTGCAGTCCGGGCCAGAACAATCCGTGATGCACGAGCAAAAGATCGACATCTTGCTTCGCAGCTGCCGCCAATACGCGCGTCGAAATATCGAATGCGCAGATATTCGTCGGTGTATTCGACTATTTCAGTGAGTGAAGGCATTGCTGGCGACAGCGAGAGATTCCTCGACTCTGCTCGGAATGACAAGTGGGTGATGTTTGCTTGACGAATTCCACGCGTCTTGTGACGTTGGATTAATCGACGTGGAGTACACCGACGCACCTTCAACTGAGTCCCAGGCTGGCGGCGCGAACACGATGCCGTGTCCGTATTGTGGCAACTTGTTGCCCAAAGACGCGCAGAGGTGCAGTCGCTGCGATTGGACGCGCCAGGAAACAGAAACCGCGGAAGGTAAAGCAAGCGATGCCGTCGCCGTGCTTTTGAGCATCATTCCGGGACTGGGCCATATTTATAAAGGACACAAACTCGCCGGTTTTTTGTGGATGGTTGGAGCCGTGCCGGCGGGAATTTTTGTGCTGCTCGCGGCATTCGCGTCCGCCGGCTTCGGGGTCGGTCTTTTCTTCATCTACCTAATCGCGGTCATGCTTCATGCCTACGCGATCGACGACTGGGCCGTGCCCGTGAAAGACGACGAAGGCGAACAGTACTAAGCGTTAAAAACGCTGAAGAGCTACAGCGCGATAAATTTCTTCCAAAATCTCACCCAGATCGTAGCGAAACTTCCACGCCGGATAGTGTTGCTGAAACTTCCGCACGTCACTGATCCACCAGATGTGATCGCCGATCCGGTTTTCCGCTTCGTAATGCCAGGTTAGTTTTCGCCCGCTGATCTTTTCGCACATCTCGATCGCTTCCAGCATCGAGCAATGGCAGTGGCGGCTGCCGCCGATGTTATAAACTTCCCCAAGGCGCGGCGCCCGTATGAACTCGGTGAAGGCTTCCACGAGATCGAAGCTATGGATATTGTCGCGCACTTGTTTGCCTTTATATCCAAAAACGCGGTAGGGCCGGCCGCTCACTGTGCAAATCATGAGATAAGAGAGAAAACCGTGCAGCTCCGTGCCGGCGTGCGCCGGTCCAGTCAAGCAACCGCCGCGAAAACAAACGGTCGGCATCCCGAAATAACGTCCGTATTCCTGCACGAGAAGATCGGCCGCAGCTTTGGAAGCGCCGAAGAGGGAATGCTTCGTGGAATCGATACTCATCGTTTCGGAAATTCCAGGCTCGTATTCATGGCCGGGTTCGATTTCCCAGCGCTTTTCGAGCTCGTGCAGCGGCAGCCGATTTGGCGTGTCGCCATAAACTTTGTTTGTTGATGTGAAAACAAACGGCGCCTCCGATCTTTCCGCCGTGTTGCTTGAATAACTCGGTAACTGCCGGCGCATCGCGAATGTCGATGCTGTGATGCTCGTAACCGCGAACGTTTGCGATCAAATTGTCGCGCGTTTTCTTGGTCGAAGCTTCCACGCCGAAAAATTGCGCGCGCATGTCATTGTCGATCCCCACGATCTGCGCGCCATCCTGGCTAAATCGTTTGACTGTTTTTACATTGCCCGTGCTCGGATTCACTCGCGAGGCGGGATATTTCGGATCGCCTTTGAGTACGCCGTCAATCAGCTTTTCTTGTTTTGTCGCGTTCACTAAAAAACAAATCTGCCGCGCATGATTGATGAGTGGCAACGTAAAGGTCAATCGCCAGGAATTGAATTGTGGGACAAAGTTCGCGATCACACGGCGGGCCGTTTCCTCCAGCCCGGCCGTTCCCGGAAACAAAGAAGCGGTATGTCCGTCGTCACCCAAGCCGAGCAGAATCAAATCGTGCCGATAAACGTGTTCGCCGCGCTGCGTCGCCACAAGGTCGAGACGATCCTGATATTCCTGGGCCGCAATTTGTGGCTCGATCTCGCCGCGCATCCGCATGATCGATTTGTCGGGCAGGTGCGCGGGAACAACAAGCGTCTCGCGAGCCATGCGGTAGTTGCTCTGCTCGTCATCCGGCGGAACGCAGCGTTCGTCGCCAAAAGTAATGAGCGTTCTTTCCCACGGCAGATCGCGGCCGGTACGCGCCAGTTTCGTGTAAACCGGGCGCGGCGTGTTCCCGCCGGAAAGGGCGATGCGAAACTCGTTGCGTTCCGCCAGCGACTTGCGGGCAAGATCGACAATGAAATTCACGGCATCGGCCGCGAAATTTCTCGTGCGGATAATTTCGCGGCCCATGCACTCAAATCGCGCAATGCGACTGGCCGCGTTTCTCCAGATAGCGTTGATGATATTCTTCCGCGCGCCAGAATTTCGGGGCCGGCTCAATTTGCGTCACGATCGACCGGCGAAAACGTCCGCTTTGGCCGATCTTTTCTTTCGATGCTTGCGCCGCTGCTTTTTGCGCGGGCGAATGATAGAAGATCGCGGAGCGATATTGCGTGCCGACATCGGGCCCCTGGCGATTCAACGCGGTTGGATTGTGATTTGACCAAAAAACATCAAGCAGTTCATCGTAGCTAATCTTCGACGGATCGAATTCAACTTCGACGACTTCCGCATGCCCCGTCTCATCGGTGCAAACATCTTCGTAGGTCGGGTTATCTTTTGTTCCACCGGCGTAGCCGACCGCGGTTGAAGTTACGCCCTTTAGATTACGAAAAGTTTCTTCCACGCCCCAAAAACAGCCCGCGCCAAATGTCGCTTTCTCTGTCATGCCGGACGATGAAACGGAAATGCTTGGTGCGCAAGGCGAGTCGTTGCGATGGTTGCTTGTAGCGGCGCTCTGCGAGCATCGCACTAATTCATCGGCGGTCATAGACCGCCGCTACAGAAGAGTTACATCACCATGCCACCGTCTACGCAAAGCACCTGGCCGGTAATGTAGCTGGCTTGCGTGGATGCCAGAAAAGCCACGGCGTTTGCTACGTCCTCGGGCTCACCGACACGCCCGAGCGGAATCCTGCTAATGATGTTTTTCTGCACTTCCTCTGAAAGCGCATTCGTCATGTCCGTGGTGATAAACCCCGGCGCGACCGCGTTGACCGTGATGTTGCGGCTAGCTAGCTCGCGCGCGAGCGATTTTGTGAAACCAATCAGACCGGCCTTGCTCGCGGCGTAATTCGTTTGTCCCGCGTTGCCAATCAAGCCGATCACGGAGCTAATGTTGATAATACGTCCGCCGCGCCGCTTGATCATCGCGCGCTCGACCGCTTGGACGAAATTGAATGCGCCGCGCAAGTTGGTGTTGATTACGGTGTCCCAATCTTCGATCGACATGCGCATGCTGAGTCCGTCGCGCGTTATGCCCGCATTGTTCACGAGGATGTCGATCTTGCCGAAATCTTCGAGGATTTTTGAGCCGATTTCTTGCACCGCGGCATGATCCGCGACGTCGACCGCGTACGCTTTCGCCGAATCCGCGCGCGCAACGTTCAACTCTTCCGCCGTGCGCTTCGCATTTTCCTCGTTCCGACTCACACACGCGACGCGCGCGCCGTCGCTCGCCAGGCGCGTCGCAATTGCGTGTCCGATCCCCCGCCCCGCGCCGGTGACAACCGCAACTTGGTTTTCAAATCTCATCCTGAAGCTGCAATCCTGCGCTGTCGCGCAAGGCTGTCAATCAATGCGTGGCGCGGTTAGTCGCAACGCATTTTGGGGCAAGCCGGAGAGTTTTCCGGCTTCCCCAGCCAAAGCGTCATGCAAGGTCTTGAGTAATTGTTGAGTGTCGTAAGGCTTGGTCAGCAGATTATTAACCCCAAGCGCTAGAAGCTCGGGCGCGTGCGAATGTTCGCTCTGTCCGGTGGAGGCGATAAATGCGACGTCGGCTTTCATTTTCTTTAGCGTCCGGATCAACGTCACTCCATCCATAAAGGGTAGAACGATATCGGTGAGGACGGCGCCAATTGAATTCATCTGCTTCGCGAAAATCGCGAGAGCTTCCGGACCGTCGCGTACGGAAAGAACGCGGTAGCCATGGTTCTCAAGAATCATTTTTGTAACACGCAGAATGCTCTCTTCATCATCGACAACCAGAATCAGCTCGCCCTTTGCGCCTTACGAACCGAAGACTTCGAGAAATGCCACTTCGATCGCGAGCGCTTCCTGGATATTGCGACCGAGATGATCCCGCAATTCCTCGAGCCGGCGAATTCGGCGCAGAATTTCAGGCGTGATGGAGCGTTTTGCTACCGCGGCAGTCTGCTTTTTCGCGGCTGGCAAATCCCGCATGTTCAAATCGCTGCTCGCCCTCAGAACGTCCGACCACCATTTGAGCAGCGTTTCGATGAGCGCGGCACGCCGCTGAATATAAAGACTTTCACCCAGGGCCTTGTAATAGTCTTCCCGGTCTTCGAGCCACGCACCATCAGTTGAATTTCGATAGCGCGCTTCTTCGCGCTTCAGCATTTCCGCATTTTCCGTTTTGATTTGCTCGCGGATCGCGCCGAGCAGACGCTGAAAACCCTGGGCGATCCGGTAAGCGTATTGAACACTCCACGTCTGCTCGTTGGCCGCGTCTCCGAGCAAGTTTACCAACTCTGCTTCTTCAGCCGTAACGCGTTGTTCGTCGCTGGTCGCGAGTGGAATCGCAATGCAACGCGAGATAATTGTATCGGGCAAGGCCTCGGGTAGTGCGCTAAGCAGAAGCAGCAGCGAATCTTTCGGTGGTTCTTCCAGCGTTTTGAGAAATGCGTTTGCCGCTTGCAGTTGAAGCCGATCGGCTTCGGCAATAATCGCTACTTTGCGACGGCCCGCTGTCGCACGCATTTGCAACGCATGTTCAAGCGCGCGCACTTGCTCGATCACAATGCGCCGGGATTTTGATTCAGGCTCGGCCACAGAAATTTCCCGGGCGCTCGCCGAGAAAACGTCGCCCGGCTTCGTGCCATTTACGAGACTGGCCAGCTCCGCGGCAAGCAAGCGTTTGCCGCTGCCGGGCGATCCAGAAATCAAATAGGCGTGCGCGAGCCGATTCTGCTCGTAGGCCCGTCGCAAATATTCAAGCGCTGCCGTGTGCGAAAACGCCATCTCTAGATTTTGAATTTTAGATTTTCGATTTCAGCGAAAGCGCCGGAAAACGGTTCGAAACAATCTGCCAAATCTGATTGTCGATCTTGTCTTGCGATTGCGAACCATCGATCAACACGATTCGATTTGGTTCGCGCGTGGCAAGTTCCCTATAAGCTGCGCGAACTCTCTCGTAAAATTCAGCCGATTGCTGCTCCATCCGGTCCGGCTGCCGGGGCGACTGCATCCGCGATTGTGCCGTCGCGAGATCGATGTCGAGCACGAAGGTAAGGTCGGGAACGCAATCGCCCGCTGCGAAAGCGTTCAATTGCACAACTACTTGTCCATCCAACTTTCGGGCCGCACCCTGGTAAACGGTGGTGGAATCGAAAAAACGGTCCGAGATTACGCAGAGGCCGCGTTCCAGCGCGGGTTTGATGATTTCGCGGACAAGCTGACTTCGGCTGGCTTCAAAAAGCAGCAACTCGGTTTCGGCTGTCATGCCAACCCCGTGCGGAGCAAACTGAAGAAGCTCGCGAATGGTTTCGCCGATCGCAGTGCCTCCCGGCTCGCGCGTCACTAGAAATGGAACACCGTTTTGCTCAAGACGCGCCGCAAGCTTATGCACTTGGGTGGATTTGCCGCATCCTTCCGATCCTTCAAAGGTGATGAATGGGAGGCGCGGCATCAGATCGATTGTGAAACAAACCGGTGCAGTTGTCGAATGCGCGAGAAACGATTAACTACTCGATCGTGAAGAATTTTTGGCTGGTGAAGCAGGAGCCGTCCGCCTACTCGTGGTCGGATTTTGTCGCAGACGGCGCGACGAAGTGGACGGGCGTTCGAAATTACGCGGCGCGCAATAATTTGCGCCGTATGCGCAAAGGTGACGAAGTTCTCTTCTATCACAGTGGGGATGAAAAGACTGTTGTCGGTTTGGCGAAGGTCACGCGAACGGCTTACCCCGATCCGACGGCGCCAGGAGAAGAAGATTGGAGCGCTGTCGATCTTGCACCGATTCGTCCACTCCGCCGACCAGTTACGCTTCGTCAAATCAAAGACCAGCCGCGCCTGAAAAAGATTCAACTGGTGAGGCAATCGCGTTTGTCTGTCGTGCCCCTGGGCGCTGTCGAGTTTCGTGCAATTGTCCGGATCGGCGGACTGTAGCCGTCGCCCTCTGGGCGACGCAGGCGGATGTTTAACATAATCATCGGCGCGCTTCGCAGAGCGAAGCGGCTACAGTTTTTTGCGCTTGTTGATAGCGCGCAAGCGATTGAAAATTGATCGGGATGACTACGGCGGTCGCAACTCAATTCCTGCCGGTGGTCGCGGCCGCCGGCGCCGCACAAAATCGTACTGTGGTTTCGCTGCACGACATTTCTCCTTCCAGCAAGGTTGTCGCGGAGAAGATTATTTCAGAACTAGGTCGTCGCGGCGTGCGCATGTGTTCCCTTCTCGTCGTCCCTGATTATCATCACCAGGGTGCGGCCATGAAAGATCGACAATTCGCTTTATGGCTGCGAGATTTGGAATCGGCCGGCCATGAGATCGTGATCCACGGTTATTTTCACGAACGGCGACGCGGCCAAGACGAAACCTTGCGAGAGAAATTCCTGACGAGATTCTACACCAACAACGAAGGCGAGTTCTACGATCTCGGCTATGAGGAAGCGTTTCGCCGAATCACCGCGGCGCGCGATGAATTTCTGGCAAACGGCCTGACCCCGCGCGGTTTTGTCGCTCCCGCCTGGTTACTCGGCAAGGACGAAGAGCGCGCCGCCCGCGATGCCGACTTGGAATACACGACACGGCTGCGCACGGTGCGCGACTTGCGCTCGGGTGAAGATTTCCCGGCAAGATCGCTCGTTTACAGCGTTCGAAGCAATTGGCGGCGCGGTGTGAGTCTCATTTGGAATGCCGCGCTTCTCCAATTTGTAAAAAGTGCGCCTCTGCTGAGGCTAAGCATTCATCCGTCCGATTATTCTTATCGGACCATCTGGCGCCAGATTGTCGATCTTATTGATGCAGTGGACGGAATGAGAACAGCGACGACGTATCGAGATTGGATCGCCGAGCAGAGGTCAGCGACAGACCACGCCGTATAAAGAATGAGCAAGTGCGATCTTCATATTCACTCGCGCTACAGCGCGCGTTCCGAGGAATGGTTATTCCGCCGCTTCGATTTTCCCGACAGCTATTCCGATCCCAAAGAGCTGCATCGACAATTGCTCGAGCGGGGGATGGATTACGTGACGATCACCGACCATGATACGATCGAGGGTTGTCTGCGCATATCGGAGCTGCCTCAATCTTTTATTAGTGAGCAGGTTACAAGTAATTTTCCGCAAGATCCGTGCAAGATTCACATCCTGGTTTGGGGTATTTCCGAGGCACAGCATGCCGACATAGGAGTCGTCCGCGACAATATTTTTGCGCTGCAACGCTACCTCCAGGCCGGACAAATCGCGCATGCGGTGGCGCATCCGCTCTACAGTATCAATGGCAAACTGGAAGCCTCGCATCTGGAGCGACTGATCCTGCTCTTCAAACACTTCGAAGGGATCAATGGTTTACGCGACGCTCTTTTAAGCGAACTGGCCCAAACTCTTTTTGGCTCTCTGACCCCCGGCAATATCGACAAGTTAGCCGAGAAGCATAATCTCGCGCCCACTCACCCCGAGCCTTGGAGAAAGATTTTCATCGGCGGTTCCGACGACCACGGCGGCATGTTCGTCGCCTCAGCCTACACCGAGACGCCGCCAGCCAATTCGGTTGAGAAATTTCTCGAACATGTGCGCGAAGGCCGATGCAATGCCCAGGGTCAGGGCGGGACCCCCCTCGCCCTTTCGCATGGCTTTTACCACACCGTCTCCTGTTTTATCCAGGACCGCTTCCACGAGAAACTGGGCTCAAACGCCACGCTGCTCGAACAGATGTTCTCGCGTTTTATGGAGGGACGAGATCCGACCGAGTTCACGCTCGCGGAAAAAGTGAGCTTCATCGCGCAAGGCGTTTTGTCAGGGAAAATTTTTGAACTGGCGAAGCCGGCGAATGTGTCGCTCTGGAAAGAGCTTTCCGGTTATTTCGCGCAGGCCGAAGTGAAAGCGAAGCTCGCGGAGGATCTCAACACTGTTGCCGAGCCGGAGCGCCGGGCATTTCTCATGGCCAACCTGGTCGCGGAGCAACTTGCGTTTCGTTTCTTCCAAAAATTCGTCCAGCAAATCACCGCCGGCAACATGGTGGAAAGCATGCAGGCGCTCAGCGCCATCGCCCCCATCCTGGTCATCCTCACGCCCTACATTTACGGGTTTCACAGCCAGGCGCCGTCACGTAAATGGTTGCGACACATTTTTGAAGAGCTAACGGGGCAACTTCCAGAGGTCCTGCAGAACCGAAAGCGTGCCTGGTTCACGGACACCCTCGAAGATGTCAACGGCGTCGCGACCACCATCCGGAAAATGACTGCGGCCGGAGCCGCGGCCGGAAAAGAACTGATCGTCGTCACATCCCGACGCGAGCTGCAAATCGACAACATTCCAATCAAAAATTTTCGACCGATTGGCGAATTTGAATTGCCTGAGTACGAACTCCAAAAGCTGAGTTTCCCGCCGATTCTGCAAATGCTCGATTACATCCAGCGAGAAAGATTCACCGAAATCATCATTAGCACGCCGGGACCGATTGGCCTCACTGCGCTGCTCGCGGCCAAGATGCTCAACCTGCAAACCAGCGGCATTTATCACACCGATTTTCCGCAATACATCCGCATCCTCACCGAGGACAGTTTCCTCGAGAGCGTGGCCTGGCGTTACATGCACTGGTTCTATGGCCAGCTCGACACCGTCTTCGTAAACTCGGAAGAATACCGGCAAAGCTGGATCAAGCGCGGGCTCGGTCCGGCAAAGCTGAAAATTTTCCCGCGCGGCCTCGACACTGAGTTGTTTCATCCGAAGCGACGCGATCCGGTATTCTTCGAAAAATTCGGCGCATGCAATGGAGAGGTTCGTCTTCTCTACGTCGGCCGGGTTTCACGCGAAAAAGATCTCGATGTTTTGGCCGGCGCTTATCGCCGCTTGCGCGACGAGGGATTGTCGGTTCAGCTTTTCGTGGTCGGCCACGGCCCGTATTCAGAGATATTTTCAGAATCACTGCCCGAAGCATGTTTCACGGGGTATTTGACCGGCAAAGAACTGGCTACCGCTTACGCGTCGGCGGATGTTTTTGTTTTCCCAAGCACAACCGACACATTCGGCAACGTCATCATCGAAGCGCAGGCTTCGGGTGTTCCGGTAATTGTTTCGGATGCCGGCGGACCGAAAGAATTGGTAGAGAACAATGAAAACGGCCTCATCACCAAATCACATGATGTGGAAGATTTCACGCGCGCCATCCGAGCGTTGGTGGTCGATCCAGCGCTGCGAGAGCGAATGGGCAATCGAGCCCGACAAAGCGTCATCGATCGCACCTGGCCAAGCGCCTTCCGTAAGTTTTGGTCGATAACGGAAGTGTAGCTATCCCGTTCCAAGATAGCGATCGCCTGCGCCGCCCAGGGCTGGGCACGATAATTCTAAATTCGTTGAGCTCGGGATCGATCGCAACGGTCGTAATTGCGGCGTCCAGATGTGACGATTGCAACTGTTCAATGCCCGGCGGGCATGCCACCAGACAGATTAACTGAACTCGCGCTGCGCCCTCTTTTTAATAATGCCACCGCTTCGCAGGCGCGCATCCGGCTTTTTTATGCAAGGTTGATCTGGTATGCGGCACGCGCCCGGCCATTTTTAGTTGTCGATCTTCCGATGAAAAGCGAAATCACTTCCGTGCACAACCAGCGAACCGCTCGTGGGCGAAAAAGTGGCGTGACTAAGCTCGCAAAACGTCGTTATCCAATCGGTGCCGAATTGATCGGCCCAAAGGAAACGCACTTCCGGGTCTGGGCGCCAAAAGCGCAAGATGTCGACCTGGTCATCGAAGAGAGCGCGGAGAAAAATGCGAAGCGAACGTTTCATCCGCTCGAAGCTGAGGACGGCGGTTATTTCTCCGGCGTTGCCAACGTCGGCGCGGGATCCTTTTATCGCTTTCGTATAAACGAGGCCGAACATTTTCATCCCGATCCGGCCTCTCGCTTTCAGCCGCATGGGCCGCACGGTTCCTCTTGCATTGTCGATCCAACGAAGTTTCCGTGGACGGATTCGCAATGGCCAGGTTTGAAAATGAAAGGCCAGATCATTTACGAAATGCACATCGGCACATTCACCCCGGAAGGCACGTGGAAGTCGGCCACAAAACAGCTATCGGAGCTCGCGAAGATCGGCATCACGGTTGTCGAAATGATGCCGATCGCCGATTTCCCGGGAAATTTCGGCTGGGGATACGACGGGGTCGATCTGTTTGCGCCAACGCACCTCTATGGCACGCCGGACGATCTGCGCACCTTTGTCAATCACGCGCATTCGTTAGGCCTGGGCGTGATTCTCGATGTGGTTTATAATCACTTCGGCCCCGACGGCAATTATCTCGCTGTTTATTCCGACGATTATTTGACGCGCGAGAAGGAGAACGACTGGGGCGACTCGATTAATTTCGACGGGTCAAACTCTGGACCGGTGCGCGAATTTTTCATCACCAACGGTCGCTACTGGATCGACGAGTTCCATTTCGATGGATTTCGCTTCGATGCGACGCAGAGCATCTTTGATAAATCCGAGGAATACATCATCGGCGCCATCGGCCGCGCCGCGCGCAAAACCGCGGGAAAGCGCTCGATCATTTTGATCGCGGAAAATGAACGACAGGAAACGAAATTAATAAAGCCGCGCCGTGAAGGCGGCGATGATCTTGACGGACTCTTGAACGACGACTTCCATCACAGCGCGGGCGTCGCACTGACTGGGCGCAACGAGGCTTACTACACCGACTATCTCGGCTCACCGCAGGAATTCATTTCCGCGGCCAAATACGGCTACCTCTTTCAAGGGCAACCGTACTCCTGGCAGGAAGCACCGCGCGGCACGCCGACGTTTAAGGCGACGCCGGAAGCGTTCGTCGCCTTCATCGAGAATCACGATCAGGTCGCAAACACGGCGGCGGGTGAGCGGTTACGTTTCCAAACGTCGCCCGGACGATATCGCGCCATGGCCGCGCTGCTTTTGCTCGGGCCATGGACACCGATGCTTTTTCAAGGTCAGGAGTTCGGCGCGTCGACCCCGTTCATATTTTTCACGGACGTGGGCGATGGCGTGATGCGCGAGGCCATCCGCAAAGGGCGCTTCGAGTTTCTCGCTCAATTCCCGTCACTGGCTGCGGAGGAAACACAAAAAACATTGCCGGTGCCGTCTGACCCAAGAGTTTTTGTGCGCTGCAAGCTTGATTTTTCCGAGCGGCAGAAAAACAAGGAATTTTATGATCTGCATGTCGATCTTTTGCGGTTGCGCCGGGAAGATTCGCGCTTCCAAAAACAGAGATTGGGCAGAATTGACGGGGCCGTGCTCGGGCCGTCCAGTTTTGTTCTCCGGTATTTTAGTGAAGGAAACGTCGACGATCGATTACTAGTCGTGAACCTCGGCGAAGGCCGGGTGCTTACCCCTGTCCCGGAACCGCTGCTCGCACCACCGCTGGGCTTGGAATGGGAAACTCTTTGGTCGAGCGAGTCGGTTTCCTACGGCGGACCTGGAGTCGTGACCGTCGCGACGCAGGACAGTTGGACTTTGCCGGCGGAAACGACCATTGCACTGCGGCTCATCCCGGAGAAAGAGCCGCGCCGCCAACCGAAAAGAAGAAAATTGGGCTGATCGAGTTTGCTGTTTGCATCGACAATGGATGAACAGGCAATTTGAAACAAGCCAGCCAGTGATCCGCTCGATGCCATGGGACGGCGCACACATGTCGCGCGAGCTTTTGCTCAATCGCGAATGGCTCGTGACCAACGGACTCGGCGGTTATGCCTCCGGCACTGTCTCCGGCGCAGTCACGCGTCGCTATCATGGATTGCTCATCGCGGCGCTGCCGGGGCCGCTCGGGCGCGTCGTGATGTGGAGTCACGTATCGGAATTTCTGCGCTTCAGTAACGATGATGTGGTTTCTCTCGGCGCGGAAGAGCGCGCCGGCGGACAGCTTGATTTAAAAAGCGCCGACTACTTGACCGAGTTCCGCCTCGAGGATGGGCTTCCCGTCTGGACTTATCACGTGCGCGAGGTCGTCGTCGAGAAGCGCGTGTTGCTTCCTCATTTGCAGAACACCGTTCACGTCAGCTACCAGGTAATCTCAAAGGGACTGCCGCCGCGACTCGAATTGCGTCCCGCTTTTCATTTTCGACATCATGAATCGCCGGTCGATACGGATTTGGCCGCGCCCTACAAACTCACCGCCGTCGATGGTCGTTACGAAATCGCCGCGGCCCGCCGAAAGTTACCGCCGCTCCGAATGCAGCTCCATGGTCGCGAGTCTGCTTTTACGATTGCTCCATCGAAAATTCCTCAAGTGGTTTATCGCATCGAGCAGCAGCGAGGCTATGCATACGAAGGCGAGCTCTGGAGCCCGGGATTCTTTCGAGTCGATCTTACCGAGCGAAGCACAGCGACGTTAGTCGGCTCAACTGAGCCGTGGGACATTATCAACGTTCTCGGCCCCGAAGACGTTCTCGCGGCCGAACGTGAGCGGCGCGCGCGTCTGCTTCACGTCGCCATTCCGAAGGCACGTCAAAGTTTTCCGGCGGAGCTGGTTTTCGCAGCGGACCAATTTGTCATCACGCCGGCCGGACGATTCGAAGAAGCGGCGCGCGCACATGCCGCCGGCGACGAAGTGCGCACCGTCATCGCCGGCTATCATTGGTTCACAGATTGGGGGCGCGACACAATGATCAGTCTCGAAGGCCTGACGTTAATTACCGGGCGCTGGCTCGAAGCCGGCTACATCTTGCGCACATTCGCGCACTATGTTCGCGATGGTTTGCTCCCAAACATGTTTCCCGATGGCGCGAAGGAAGGGAAATACAACACCGCGGACGCAACGCTTTGGTTCTTTCATGCACTTGGCCGGTATCTCGAGCGGACGGCGGACCGCACAACGTTGAAAATTCTTCTGCCGGTGTTGATCGACATCGCCGAGCATCATTTGCGCGGCACCAAGTTCAACATTCGTGTCGATCCAAACGACGACCTGCTCGTGCAAGGCGAGGAGGGCTATCAGCTCACCTGGATGGACGCAAAGATGGGAGATTGGATCGTCACGCCGCGGCGCGGCAAGACGGTCGAGATCAACGCGCTTTGGTACAACGCGCTTTGCCTGCTTGCCAATTGGTTGCGCGAAACCGGCGATGAAACTTCTGCGCAACACTACGCTCAACACGCCGAACGTGCGCGCGTTTCATTTAACAATCGATTTTGGTTCGCGGAGGGCGGTTATCTTTTCGACGTTGTCGATGTTGACGGCGGCTCAAAGAACGATTCGTCCTGCCGGCCTAATCAATTGTTCGCCATCTCGCTTGATCATCCGGTTCTGGACGCGAAATGCTGGAAGCCGGTGATCGACATCGTCGAAAAAAAATTGCTCACGCCGCTCGGTTTGCGCACGCTCTCGCCCGACGATCCGGAATACAAGCCGATTTACGCGGGCGATCTGCGTTCGCGCGACGGCGCGTATCATCAGGGCACGGTTTGGGCCTGGCTGATCGGGCCGTTTATCGACGCATGGTTGAAAGTTCACCCTCATGATCGAGCCGCCGCGCGTAAATTTCTTGAAGTTTTCCCGGTCCATCTGAGCGACAACGGCATTGGCACGATCAGCGAGGTCTTCGACGCGCGCGCGCCGCACATGGCCGGCGGCTGCATCGCGCAAGCATGGAGCGTGGCGGAAGTTTTGCGCGCCTGGGCAAAGACCGCCTGAGGAGATTGGTGTCGCGGCGCGTGTCCTCACGCGCAGCGCGATCTAATTTGCGGCTGAGGACAGCCGCCCTTACACCCTCCAAAATCAACAATCACTTGCGACGCGCGCCGAGCGACGCTCCCGCGATTCAATAATTGATGCCTGAAACGAAGGAGGAACTCGAGCAAAAGCCGGAAGTCCGCAAAGAGCTGGCTCGAGCCGGCGGTGAAAAAAAACCTGGCGAAAAAGTTAAAGCGCGAGGAACGGACAAATTCTGGTTTGTGACGCATGGGCTGCTGCTGATTGGCTGCGCAGTTTTGTATTACCTGGTTGAATCGAAATTCGTCCCGCTTTCGCCACCGCAGGTCGATTTGGCGCATCGGATTATCCGCGGCGTCGCCCTGGTGGTCCTTGTCCTGGCGATTGCAAAAGCAATCTCGGTTTATGCGCTCCGCCGTATCGATGATGCTTCGACACGTTTCACGCTTCAGCGCGTCGAGCATCTAATCACGGCGCTCATTATCGCGCTTGTTGTCGTATCCGTAGTCTTCGTCAACTGGTACCCCGCATTGGCTGCGCTCGGTGTCGGATCGATCATCATTGGTCTTGCCGTGCAGACGCCGATGAAAAGCTTCATCGCCTGGATCTACATTCTCGTTCGCCAACCATTTCGCGTCGGTGATCGCATCAAAATCGACGACGCCACCGGTGACGTCATCGATGTCGGTTATCTTGACACGACGCTTTGGGAATTCGGAGGCCAATACATTTCCGGAGACCACCCAAGCGGCCGCACCATACGCTTCCCGAACGAGAAAGTGCTCGACTCGATCATTTATAATTATTCGTGGGCGCTCTTTCCCTACATCTGGAACGAAATTAAATTTCAGATCGCGTATCAAAGCGATTTGGAATTTGTTGCCAAGACAATGCAGCGCGTTGTTGAAGAAGAGATCGGCGAGGAGATGATTGAGCGAGTCGGTGTCTATCGCGACCTGCTCGCGCGCACGCCTGTAGACGAGCTGCAAGTCCACGAACGGCCGCGCGTCATCTTTCGGGTCGACGAAGTGACTTGGATCGATGCCATCGTGCGTTACCTCGTGCCACCGCGGGAAGCCGGCTCGATTAAAACGCGCTTGATTCCAAAACTCCTCACCGCGCTAAACGCCGCGCCGGAAAAAGTCATGTTCCCGGCGGGGGCGAATCGATAATTCGACCCGCTGAGCCAGCCAAACTTGCGCAATTGCATTCTCCAGCGCATTACTTTCCGCCAATGAGATTCTCGCTCGTGAGCACCATCGCATTCGCTGCGATTCTTCTCGCTGTCGACGCGGTCGGTGGGCAATGGTGGCGTCTTCGACCGCAACCGACACCGACGCCTGTACGTCGCGCGGCGCCGGCACCAGTTGCTTCGCCGCGAGCGAAGGCGACCCCCGAAATTTACGTCGCGCTGCCGAATTACGATGAGGAGACGGCAACCCGGCTGCAGATTTTTCTCGATAACAATGATTTTGGGCCGGGAAAGATCGATGGCAAAATGGGCGAGTTTTTTCGTAAGGCGCTCATTTCCTACAAGCATTCGCATCTCGTGCGCGAAACCGGCTTTGTCGATCAATGGTTGCTCGATCAAGTGCCGGTGACGTTCACGACCTACACGATCAAACCGGACGATCTGAAATTCATCGGACCCGTGCCGACCAGCCATTCTGAGCAGGCGAAATTGAAAGCGCTCTTGTATGGATCGCTCCTCGAATTTGTCGCGGAACGCTATCATTCGGCCGAGGCCTACATTCAGAAACTGAATCCCGGGAAGAACTGGGAACATCTCCAACCGGGCGAGACACTGACCGTGCCGAACGTGTTACCGTTTGAGATTGAAAAAATCACGGAAGGCAAAATTCCCGAAAATCCCGCATTCGCCGCGCGCAAAATTTACATCGACACGAAAGAGCACCTGCTCGAAGTCTTCGATAACAATCAGCTCGTCTGCGTTTTTCCGATCACACCTGGATCAACATCTCTACCCGCGCCGGTTGGCACATGGAAAATCGTCGGCGCGGCCACCTGGCCGTGGTTTCGCTACGATGAAGGGATGCTCAACTACGGCGTGCGCACGGAGAATTATTACAATCTTCCGCCTGGCCCGAATAATCTCGTGGGCGTTCTCTGGATGGGCTTGAACAAAACCGGTATCGGCATTCACGGCACGAACAATCCGGAAACGATCGGCCGCGCCGCCAGTCACGGCTGCATTCGCCTGGCCAACTGGGATGCTGCGCGCGTTAAAGATTTGGTGAGCGTGGGCAACACCGTGATTATTTTTTAACTGTAGCGGCGCTGTGTGAGCGCCGATCTAATTGCAATTCGGCGGTCACAGACCGCTGCTACAGAAAAGCGAATCACTCTTGCCCGCTTCGCAAACGAGTCATATTTTACCAAGCAACGGAGGATGTCGATGAAAGCAACTAGTGGTATCAGTCTGGACAACGCGGCGGTGGCCGCAACGCCCAAACATCTGTTGCAATTCGCAGTCGATCAACGTTACGACGATTACACACCGGTCGATCACGCCGTCTGGCGATTCATCATGCGGCAGAACATTTTTTTCCTGCGCGAGTACGCGCACAAAGTTTATTTCCAGGGACTGCTCGACACCGGGATTTCGTTCGAACGCATCCCGCGCATTCAGGAAATGAACGATATCCTCGCGAAGATCGAATGGGGCGCGGTGGCGGTGGACGGATTCATTCCGCCGGCCGCATTCATGGAATTTCAAGCTTACAAAGTTCTCGTGATCGCGTGCGACATGCGTCAAATCCATCACATTGAATACACCCCGGCACCCGACATTGTGCATGAAGCGGCCGGGCACGCCCCGATCATTGTCGATCGCGAATACTCAAATTATTTACAACGCTTTGGCGAAGTCGGCGCGAAAGCGATGTCGTCAAAAAAAG
>WNEY01001265.1_pt1 | contig 17587 bp, 12 predicted proteins | sample 5400531 | NCBI WGS metagenome assembly WNEY01 (sample SAMN13153338, study PRJNA577476) | soil metagenome | isolation source: 200 cm saprolite under Douglas fir tree site 1 | place: USA:California | collected 2015-04-18
CACCGGTGACTATCTCAGTTCATTCCGGAAAGCGGGGTTCAGCGTCGATGCGCTCATCGTGGAGATCAGCTCCGAGGCGCTGAAGTTTCGCAAACTGTTTCCCGCGCTCTTCAGCCGCGTGATCGAAGCGACGGCAGGCCGGTGCTCGACAGACGACCTGCTGGTAAAGGCCAATATGGTCAAGCTGACGCGGACATAGGTTCATCGCACTCCGCGTTCTCCACGAGCAGGCATACCTCCGGCATCCTGCGGAGCCGGAGCTCGGCGAGCGGTTCGTCAGTCGCTCAGTTGGGGATGGTGTACGACGTCGAGGCGGGAGGGAATCGAGGCGTTACGCGCTGGTGGGCGTCGATCTCTTCTGCGGGGCCTTGTGCAGCGCGATCGCGCACAGCACGGCGAAGAGCGCCGCGTTGCCCGGCATCTGAAGGCTGAAGTCGACCGTCTCCTGCAGCGCGATGGCCGTCAGGCTCGTGACCGCGCCGACGCGCAACCAGTAGGCGGTCGCGCTGGTTTCGTGGTGGAACCGGCGCCGGACCGCCACGACGAAGATCCCCAGGCACACCGCCGCCGGCACCACGAGCAGCGCGCCGCCTTCGGCCGCAAGCTGCAGATAATCGTTGTGCGCCTGGTCGTAGTGATGCTCCAGATCGTTGCGCTGGTAGAGGATGGTCGCGACGCCGTAGGTGTTGAGGCCCGTGCCGGTCAGCGGAAATCTCGCCGTGACGGCGACGGCGTCCGCCCACGCTCCGCGGCGGGCGTTGAGCTCGCTCCAGTCGGCGGTGGAGAACCGCGAGGCGATGAGGTCCGCGCCCGCCCATCCGAACGCGACGACAGGAAGCAGCATGAGGTAGCCGACGGCGATCGCCGTCCGGCTGCGGCTCCATTGGCGGCGGACGACGAACACGGCGGTCATCGCGACGGCGACGGCGAACGACGTGATCCCCGACTTCGACATCGTCAGCACGAGCGCAAGCGCCATCAGGAGCGTGGCGGCCGCGGTCAGCACGATGCGATTCGCCTCGGGCGACGAGAACCACATCAATCGGTCGCGCCAGTGCGGCCGGACGCCCTCCATCGCGCGCGCGATCCCGGCGCAGACGAGCCCGAGGGTGACCGGCAGCGCCATCAGCATCCAGCCGGCGAAATGATTCCTGTTGACGAACGGGCCGTACGGGCTGCCGCCGTCCACTGGTGTCCAGAAACCGTAGACGTTGCCGTTCGCGAATGGCTTCTGAGCGATCGCGACGAATGCCACCACCGCGCCGATCACCGCAAGGGCCTCGGCCACACGGCGCGCGCCTCGAAGAGACAGGAGGCATGCGCCGCCGAGCACGAGCAGGGCAAAAGAGGCGAACAGGGCCAACCCGACACGGGTCAGATCCGGCGAAATCGACAGCGGATGGTGAACGGTGCCGGCCACCATCGCCAGGTCCATCTGCATGACGACGCGCGTCGCCTCGGGCGAAACAGCGGCCAGCCGCGCGAGCGAGAGCGGCGCGAGCTGCACGAGCCCGGCGACGAGAAACATGCCGAAAGCCACGGCCAGAGCGCCCAGGCCGAGCGGCTTCGGTGAGACACGACGATGAACCGTGAGCCCGACCACGGCGACCGTCACGCTGGCTGCTGCCAGAGGCCAGTAGGCCCACGGGTACACGGCGCCGAAGGCGAATGCGCCCCAGGCGAGCACCGCGACAAGCACGCCGTGTGCGTAGACAGCTATCGCCGGCACCGCGCGGTGGCGCGCTTTCGGCGCGGGGTATTGAACGATCGTCACAGAAGATCGCGGGGCGAGAAGCTGCCTCGACGGTCGGCCGCCTGCGCCGAGGTCGTGTAATCGATCCCCGAGAGATCGGGAATGGCCGGCGGCTCAATCGGTGATTGTGCGCCGACGCGTGGAGGCTGGAGCCACCCGCGCCAGTCGCACGAGTCGCAGCGGAACGGCCGTTGAGCGGTGAACTCCTTGCGAACCCGCTCGCCGATCGTACGGGTGCGCGATCGAAGCAGCCGGCCGGAAATGCAACTCGGACACACCGGGTCGAGCGGGGCCGAGAACGCGATCGGCGCCTGATGGGCCTGCGCTTCAGCGAGCTCCACTTCGGGCTGCACCGCACCCATGCCGACCAGATCCTTCATCGTGGCGACGACCGCAGCACTGCGTCCCCGGGCCGCCAGCGCCTCGAGCGATTCGATCTGCGCAAGGAAATCTGCGCCCTGCCGCCACCGGCCGCGGACGCACAGCACCTTCTCCACGGTGCTCGGCGCCGCTTGCTCGTCGGGTCCGACCAGCTCCTCGGCGAGCTTCTCGCCGGGCCTCATGCCGATGAACTTGATCTTGATGTCCTCCGGCCTGAGCCCCGCGAGCCGAATCATGTCTCGCGCCATGTCGACGAGCTTCACCTGCTCGCCCATCTCCAGCATGTAGGTCCCGCCGCTCTCGGCGCGGGAGGCGGCATGGAGCACGAGCTGCACGGCCTCCGGGATCAGCATGAAAAAGCGGCGCATCTCGGGATGCGTGATGGTGACCGGTCCGCCCTTCCGAATCTGATCCATGAATCGCGGCACGACGCTGCCGTTGCTGCCCAGGACGTTGCCGAAGCGGACGATGCAGAAGGAGGTGCCGCTGCCGTGGGCCTGCGCCCGGACCACGAGCTCGGCGAGCCGCTTGGAGGCGCCCATGACGCTCGTGGGGTTCACCGCCTTGTCGGTCGAGATCAGGATGAAGCGGTCGACGCCGTGCTTTTCGGCGGCGCCGGCGAGAAGGCGCGTGCCGCGCACGTTGTTCTTGATCGCCTCGCAGGGATTCTCCTCCATGAGCGGCACGTGCTTGTGGGCCGCGGCGTGGAAAATGATCTGCGGGACGTGCTCGCGCAGCGCTTCGCCGACGCGCATCGGATCGGTCACGTCGCCAACGATCGCGTGCATGCTGAACGACGGCTCGCGATCCTGCAGCTCCATCCGGATCTGATGGAGGCTGTTCTCGTACCGATCGAACATCAGCAGCGCCGCAGGCTGGAGCTCCGCGATCTGCCGGCACAATTCGGATCCGATCGAGCCGCCTGCGCCGGTGACCATCACGCGGCGTCCAGCGATCAACCGTCCGAGCGGCCTGGGGTCGAGGCCCACGGGCGCCCGCGCCAGGAGATCTTCCACCGACAGGTTCCGGATCTGCCCGATTTCCACTTTGTCGCCGATGATGTCCCGGACGTTCGGCAGCGTCTTGATGCGAATGTTGAACGGCTCGAGCACCCGAACGATCGAACGGATGGTCGCCGTGTCGGCGCTCGGAATCGCGATCAGCACTTCGTCCGGTCGATGCTCGCTCAGAATCCGGGGCACGTCCTGCCGCGCGCCCAGGACCCGCACGCCGTGTATCCGCCGCCCGAGCTTCTTCGGATCGTCGTCGATGAACCCGATCGCCTGATACTGATGATCCCGGTTCGTCTTCATGTCGCGGACGATGCGCTCGGCCGCGTCGCCGGCGCCGATGATCAGCAGACGCCTGCCGGGCCTGATCCGGGCGAATTCCGAGTACAGGCGCCTCGTCATCCGCACGCCGCCGAGCATGAGCACGAGCAGGCAGGCGTCGCTGATGTAGATCGACCGCGGATACACGGCCGGGCCGAACGGTGTGTGCGCCCACGCGTAGAACACGATCGAGCTGGTGGACACGGCGCCGATCAGCGCCTGCAGGTCGTAGATGCTCGTGTACCGCCAGAGGCCCTCGTACAGGCGAAACGGAACAAAGGTGAACGCGCGGATCGCCACGAGCCACGGAAGCATCTGCCAGAAAGTGAGCTGCGCCCATTGCGGCAGGTTGCCGTCGAACCGGAGCACCCATGCGAGCCGGTTCGAGGCAATGATGATCAGCATCTGAAGACCCATCGCCAGCGGACGATGGAAGCGCATGATGAAATCGCGCATCTGGACTGCCGCGTTACGCATGAGCCACTCCTCGTGCTGATTGCCCGCGTGCAGCCGATGTCGCCGCAAGCACTGCAATCACGTTTGCCTGCTCGCCAGGAGTCAGACTCGATCCGCTCGGCAGGCACAAACCGCGTTGGAACAGGTCTTCGGAGATGGAGCCACCCGACATCGCACGGCCGGCGAACGCCGGCTGCAGATGCATCGGCTTCCACAGCGGGCGCGACTCGATGTCCTCGCGCTCGAGACGCAGCCGGATGTCCTCGCGGCTTGCGCCGAACGCTTCCGGCGCCACGGTGAGGCACGTCAGCCAGCAGTTGCTGCGGCCGTACGCGGCTTCCGGCATGAACGCGATGCCCGGCACGTCCCGCAGAGCGCGCCGGTACTCGTCGTTGATCGCGCGCCGCCGCGCGAGCTTGTCGGGCAACGATTTCAGCTGCCCGCGGCCGACCGCCGCCAGCAGGTTGCTGAGGCGGTAGTTGTAACCGACCTCCGCATGCTGGTAGTGCGGGGCCGGCTCCCGCGCCTGCGCGGCGAGGTGGCGCGCGCGGTCGGCGATGTCACGACGCCGGGAGACGAGCATGCCGCCCCCGCTCGTGGTGATGATCTTGTTGCCGTTGAAAGAAAAGGCCGCGCACTCGCCGAAGGCGCCGGCTTTTCGATCGCCGTATGTCGCCCCGAGCGCCTCGGCCGCATCCTCGACGAGACGAACCCCGTAGCGCTCGCAGATCTCGCCGACCCGCGCGTAGTCGGCGCACTGCCCGTAGAGATCGACGGTCAGCACCGCCGCAGCCTGATGCCCGCGACGCGCGCGCCGCTTCAACTCTTCCTCGAGCAGGTCCGGATCGAGCGTCCACGTGTCGGGCGAGACGTCGATGAACACCGGATTCGCGCCGACGTACGCGATGGCGTTCGCGGTGGCGGCAAAAGTCATGGTCGAGGTCACGACGTCGTCGCCGCGGCCGATGCCGAGAATCAGGAGCGCGAGGTGCAGGGCCGCGGTGCCGCTCGACAGCGCGACGGCGCACGGAACACCGACGGCGTCGGCGAACTCGCGCTCGAATGCGTCGACGTGCGGGCCGAGCGGCGCAATCCAGTTCGAGTCGAACGCCTCGATCAGGAGATCGCGCTCGACCCGGCCGACATCGGGAGGCGAAAGGTACGTGCGGCTCAATGTCGGGCCACCGGCTTCGCCGGGACGCCGACCACGGTGACGCCGGCCTCGACCGAGCGCGTCACGCACGCGCCGGCGCCAACGATGGCGTCGTCGCCGATGACGAGCGGTTGTTCCTGTGTGCCGTTGATAATCGCCGCACCCGTTCCCACGTACGTACGCCTGCCGAGCCTGACCCACCCCGACACGTGAACGCCCGGGGCGAGAGTCGCGTACTCGCCCAGATCGACGTCGTGGCCGATCGTGCAGTCGAGATTTATCTGCACGTGATCCCCGACTCTGATATCCGTCGTCAGGATGTTGCCTGCGCAGATGACGATGCCGGCCCCCAGCGTCACCCAGCGAGACTTCTCGACGCGGGGGTGCACGAGCGAAGCCGGTCGCATGCCGAAGCGGACCGCACGGGTCGTGACCGCTTCTCGCGCGGACGGTTTTCCGATGCCGGCGGCGATCATCGCCGCCGGAAATCGTTCCACCGCGTCCTGGAGCGACAGCACGGGAATGTCGTGCAGGCTGCGGCCGATCTTCGAAGCGTCGTCGTCGACGAAACACACCACCTGATGCCCGCACTCGTGGGCCAGCCAGGCGACCTCGCGGGCGAAACCGCCAGAGCCGTACACCGCGACCCCGGAGGTCGTCACGAGACGATCTGCCCCTTGAATTCTTCGGCCGTGGCATGGCCCGGCTGCGAGATCCCGTGTCGGGTCACGAGCGTCCAGCCGGTCAGAAGGATGATGAGAAGGTCCAGCCGCAGCGACAGATGGTCGACGTACCAGACGTCGAGCCGGAATTTGTCGGGCCAGCTCAGCGCATTGCGGCCGTTGACCTGCGCCCAGCCCGTGAGTCCCGGCTTCACCTCGTGGCGGCGGGCCTGCTCGGGCGTGTAGCGCTCGAGGTACTGCATCAGCAGCGGCCGTGGGCCCACGATGCTCATGTCGCCGCGCAGGACATTGAACAGCTCCGGAAGCTCGTCGAGGCTCAGGGATCGCAGGCGGCGCCCGATGCCGGTCAGCCTCGCCTGGTCATCGTGTCCGCCGGGGCCTGCCATCCGCATGGTGCGGAACTTCACGATCGTGAACGGGACGCCGTTCTTTCCCGGGCGGAGCTGCCGAAACAGCACCGGCGATCCAAGCCTTGCCCGCACGAGCAGGGCCGTGACGAGCATGATCGGAGCGAACAAGATCAGCGCCGCGACGGCGAGACCGATATCGAGAAGGCGCTTCAAACAGGCACGATACATAGAGTCTGATTCAAAGGTGCGAGGACGCGGGTGCGGTCGTTCTGAGAGTCCCGCTCGCCAGCGACTCGAGCGCCGCCAGATACCGCTGGGCGAGCGCCGGACGGCTGGCGTTCGCCACTACCCAGGCGCGGCCGTTGCGGCCGAGCGTACGCGCTTCGTCGGGGCAGTCCGCAAGTCGCGCGATCGCATCCGCAATGGCGCGGCCGTTCTCGGGCTCGACGAAGATTCCGGCGTTCGCCTCGTCGCACACGAGGCGGCGCGCAATGCCGTCGATTGCCAGGATCGTCGGCCGCTCGCACGCCATGTAGTCGAACACCTTGTTCGGGTACACCGTCCGGAACGTCGGGTTGTTCTGGAGGACCGCGAGCCCGGCGTCGGCCGCGGCGATCACCGCAGGCATCCGATCTTTCGCGACGGCGCCGATGAAGCGCAGGTTGGTCAGCAGTCTCGCTCTCGCGTCCGCCTCGAGGCGCGCGCGCTCCGGTCCATCGCCGACGGTGGCGATGATCACGTCGGCACGATCCCGAAGATGCTCCGCGGCATCGAGCAGCTGGCCGAGCGCGTTCGCGCGGCCGTGCGCGCCGGCATACAGCGCGACGAAGCGATCCCCCCATCCAAGCTCGCGGCGCACGTCGTTCTCGCGCGGAGCCGGCGTGAACGACTCGACGTCGGCGCCGTTCGGCACGAAGAACAGGCGGCGGTCGTCGACCAGTCCGCGCGCCTTCAGGTCGTCCGCGAAGGCCGGCGTGAGCACGTTCACGGCCTGAGCGTTTCGGCAGGCGAACCGCTCGAGGGCATAGAGGCATCGCGCAAGAACGCTCTCCCGCCTGATGACGCCGGTCGTGATGGCGCTTTCGGGCCAGAGGTCGCGCACCTCGAACACCCAGGGGACCGGCCGCCACCGGCAACGCGCGGCGATGAATCCGGGGACCGCTGCGGTCAGCGGGGGCGACGTGGCGATGACGACATCGGGTCTGGAGACGCGAAGCGCCGCCCACGACGCCGACAGCGTCGCGCCGCAGAACGCCCACATCCGACCGGCATAGCCGCGGTTGTAGGTCCCGGGCACGTGACAACGCCAGACGTCGACGCCAGCCTCGTCGCGCTCAGTGATCCAGCGACCGCCATCGACCGACGACCGTCCCGTGGCGTAGTTCAGGTTTCCGGCAATCACGGACACCTCGTGTCCGCTGCCCATCCACAGGCGAGCGAGCTCGTTGAATCGCGAACCGCCCGGCTCGTCCGGCGCCAGGTAGTACTGATGGACGATCAGGATACGCATTGGATCGAGACCGACTCGATTCGGCCTTCTCCGATGTCGAACGCGATGCGGTCCGCGCCCTGCCGAATCGTCCAGCGCGCCCCGTCGACCGACGCAGTGTATGGCGCGCCGCTCAACAGGCTCACGAAGGTGACCGGCAGCTCGGTCCGCCGCACGACGACCAGCGAGGGCACGGCGACCTTCTCACCGTAATAGCGCGACAGCCATCCGCGGGGCGGGTCGTCGGCTCCCGCGACGACGCTCGAGAGCTCCGAGCTCCCGTCGGCGCCAAACACACCCACCGAAAACGCACCTTCCGGCGTGGCCAGCTCCATCCCCTGAGCGCTCTGCGTGTACGGAAACTCGCCGCCGAGCCAGTGCAGGCGGATGTCGTGAGCGCCGGCGCCGTGGAGGTGATCGACGACCACCCAGAGATCGTCTTTCACGAACAGGATCGAGCGGCGATGGACGCAACCGCCCTGGTGCCGGCTGTAGCCGTAGTGCTCGCCTTCACACAGGGCTGAGCGGCCCTCGTCCGCGAACTCCAGGAGGCGGGCTTTGGTCCAGTACAGCACCTTGAACTGGCGGTGATGCACCATCTGATCGCGGCCGTCGAGCACGACCGTGTTGTGGCTCGCCGTCCGCATGAAGTGCTCGTGCCAGGCGGGCGCGGCGTTGTACTGAAAGCTGCCCGGATCGGCGAGCACGTTCAACCCGCGCCACCACACGTCCAGATGGAGCATGTCGATCTGCGAGAACCGATCCCTGAGGGTGCCGCAACGGAACGCGGCAAAGCTGCCGCCGCCGGCGCCCCGCAGCACGTGGTCGCCGGTCGATGTGAACGAAACGGAACGTCTGACGGGCGGCCGGAGCGGCGCGTCCAGCGCGCGGATGCCCAGGAACCACGCGGTCTCTTCGTCCCACGGACCCGGCTCGTACAGGCGTTGCCCTCGAACGAGCACGCTTACCGCCTGCAGCGTGGGTCGCATGTCGGCGAAGTCGCAGGTGCTCAGCAGACTCGGCAGGGCGCCGTCGTTCGACCCGTAGTTCGGCAACCGTCCGTCAGATGGATTCTGGTGCGCGACGAGAAAATCGAGCGATCGGTCGAGCGCGCGCAGCCACACATCCGACGGATGGTCGCCCATCGATCGCGCGAAGGCGCACGCCCAGAGGTAATCCTGGAGCGCAACGCGGTGGTAGTTGTGCGACTGCTGAATGTAGCCGCCGTCTTCGTAAAACTGCCGCTCCGCTTCCTTGTCGAGAATCCGCCGTCCGAGATCGCGCCAGCGCATGGCATCGGGTGCCTCCTGCAGCAGCGTGCCCACGGCAAACAGCGCCAGCGCTTCGGACAACAGGTGGTTGTTGTAGACGGCAATCCTGGCGTAATCGAGGTGCTGCTCGATGTGATGCGCGCCGGCGATGAGCGCCGTGGAGACGTGATGCTCGGCGCGCGTCCCTGCGGCCGTCCTCAGCAGCAGGGCATCCAGCGCAAACAGCCACGCGAGCAGCCGAAAGCCGACCTCCTGCCCGGACGCCCAATGGATCCCGAAGCCGACCGGGTTGGAGGCGGTAAAATGTTCCATCTGCCGGGAGAGCGCCCCGGCATACTGCTCGGCCCGCGCCGGAAAGAACGTTGCGGCGCGCGCCAGCTCGTATGCGTGCGGGAATCGCGCGACTTCCCAGCAGTACTTCACATCGCCGGCCTGCTCGTCTGCGAGCGCCTGGAACCAGGGCGCAGCGGCGTCCCACGCCGCGCCGGTGACCGGACTTCGACGCCAGTCGATCGGGTCGCCAAAATCGGCGGCCCACTTTCCGAAACACTGGATCCGGCCCTTCATCGCGCCATCGGCGCGGTGGCGCAGGCTGTCGAGATCGGACCCCGGAATGCGCGCGCGCAGCGCGCGGCCGAGCGCGATGGGATCCTCGAGCTGGAGCCGGTACGTCCACTCCTCTGCTTTCAGCCCCGACCGCTCGGCATCCGTCGCCTGCCTGACGTTTGCCGTCAGGCCCATGCGGCCCTTCAGCTCCCAGCCGATTCGGAAGAGCGTGCCGCGCGGCCCGAGCTCGGCGAGCTCCTGCGCGGCGTCACGCAAGCTCACAGGTCAGCTCCGCCGGGGTCCGCGCCCGCGCTGTATCGAGGTAGCCGCTGGCCCACGCTTCGATCGATGCGAGCTTCCACACCATGGCGAACCAGTACGGCGACCTCGTGTTGTCGAGAACGGCCTGGACGCCTTCCGCGCTCCAGTACCCCCGCGTTCTCGCGGCAGACGACAGCAGCAGATCCCGGACGAACGCCCGATGGGGCCCGCGCATCCACGCCTCGGCCGGCGTATCGAATCCGACCTTGCGACGATTCAGCACGGCCGGTGGAATGACGTCGGACACGGCCTGCCGCAGGACCCATTTCGTGGCGCCCCCCTTCAGCTTCAAATCGAAGTTCGTGTGCAGCGCGAAGCGCACGATGCGCGGATCCGCCATCGGCACGCGCGATTCGAGGCTGTTGGCCATGCTCATGCGGTCGTCCTGCTGGAAGAGTCCGGTGAGATAGGTCTGGATGTCCCAGTGCAGGATCTTGTCGCCGGGCGTCAGCGCCGGCGAGCGGGCGATCGTCGACTCGAATATCGCGCGGGCCTTCCGGCGCGAGACGATGGCGGGGTCGGGGAAGACCCGCCGCCATTCCCGCTCGGGGACCTGCACGAAGTTCTCGAAGTACCTGCCGCTCCACGATTCGCCGGGATGCAGGCGGCGCGCGAGGCGGCGCACGTTCCGCGCGTCGAGCAGCTGCTTCATCAGACTGCCGGTGACGCCGGCGTCGGACGGCGCGCCCGAATCGGCCGCCGGCCGCACGCGGCGCGACAACCACGAAGAAATGACTCGCGCCGGATTGATCAGGGCGTAGCGCGCGTACCCCCCGAATATCTCGTCCGCGCCCTGTCCGCCGAGGCAGACCTTCACGCTTCGCGCCGCGAGGCGGCTCACGTGGTACATCGGAATCAGTGCGGCGCCGATGACCGGCTCGTCCTGAAACCATGTCAGGCGCAGCAGATCGTCAGGGAACGCGCTGGCGTCGACCGTGGTCAACTCGAGCTCCAGCCCCAGGGCGCTTGCCGCTGCTTCCTGATACGGGCGCTCGTCGATGACGCCCTGGTCGCTGAAGTGAACGCCGAAGCACTTGACCGTGCGCCCGGCCTTTCGCGCAAAGGCGGCAATCGCCGACGAATCGATGCCGCCGCTGAAGAACGTCCCCACGGGCACGTCGGACATCAACTGCTCGTCCACCACCGATCCCAGCAGCGATCTCAACTCCTCGATGCTTTCGGCGGCGGTTTCATGCCGCGGCTGGAATCCGTCTGTCTCGGCGTAACGCCGCCGGCGGAGGCCATGACGATCGATTTCGAGGAACTCGCCGGCCCGCACCTGATGGATGTATCTGAAAAAAGTGCGCTCGAACAGCGGCGTGTGAAAGTGGAGGTAGTCGTTCAACCCGGCGGGATCGAGCTCGCGCGGGACGCCTTCGGCCTCCAGCAGAGCCTTCACCTCGCTCGCAAACACGACCCGCCGGCCGTTGTCGTGGTAGTACAGCTGCTTGACGCCGAGCGGGTCGCGGGCGAGGAGCAGCCGGCGCGCCGCACGGTCCCAGAACGCGAACGCAAAAATGCCGGCCACTTCGCTCAGGATGCGCGGACCGTACTCGGCAAGGAGCAGGAGCAGCGTTTCGGTGTCGGAGGTCCCGCGGAATCGATAGCCGCGCGCTTCGAGCCGCGGCCTGAACGTCCGGTGATTGTAGAACTCGCCGTTGTAGCTGAGCCAGAACTTGCCGTCGGCTGCGGCCATCGGCTGGTGGCCGGCGGACGTCAGATCGACGATCGTGAGGCGGCGGTGGCCGAGGCCGAGCGCCGCCTCCACGTGAACGCCTTCGTCGTCCGGGCCGCGATGGCTGAGGCGACGCGTCATGCGCAGCAGCTCACCGGAATCGATGCGCTCGGTGGCATCGGCGTAGTGAAAGATTCCGGCAACACCGCACATGGATTACTTCGCCGCCTCGATGAGCAGGCCCAGCCCGAGCCGGCCGCCGGCTTTCCGGATCGCCCACCGGGGATACAGCCGCCAGGCCAGACGCGCCCACACGCTCCGGTACTTCTCAGATCGCCTCATCTGAAGGAGATCTCCGGTTCCGAGCACGGTTCGGATGCGCACGGTCGAGAAGGACCGAAACAGCTCGCGCGCTTCGCGGGTCGAGTAGGCCTTGGTGCCGGGACTCTCGAGAAAATTGGCGATTGCCCAGCGAGGCGATCGCCACGGGCGCAGTTTGAGCAGGCAGTGCACCATCCACAACAGGAGTCCCGTGATCGAAGGCGCATGGTAAATCATCACCTTCGCGACGCCGCCGGGCTTCAAGACGCGGTGTATCTCGGCGACCGCTTTCCCGGTATCCGGCGAATGATGGATGACGCCGTATGAGTAGGCGATGTCGAACGTGCCATCGCGAAAGGGCAGCGACTCGCAATCGGTCCGGCTCAGCCTCGGCATCAGGCCTTCCAGCGAGCAGCGCTCACGCGTGAGCTGCACGGCCGCCGAGGTGAGATCCACTCCGAACGCTCGCGCGCCGGCTCTGAGCCAGTTCACGTAATCGGAACCGGCTCCCACTCCGATTTCCAGGAGCCGCAGACCGGAGGCGCTGCCAAAGCCGGCGAACTCCCTGATGAACGGCTCGAGCGTGTACCGCTCGTCCTCGATCGCGCGAAAGAACTCCCGGCGATCGCCGCAACCGTGGCCGCGCGTGCCGCACGGTTCAGCCTCCCAGTGTGCGGCGACCCTGCGCTTGAGCGCCGGTTCCACGCGATCCAGCCCCGTTCCCGGCGCGAAATCGAGGCTGACGCTCACAGGCCCACGACCGTCGAATCGATCGCCGATTCGCTCGTTTCCATGATGCCGATCGGCCGGCCCTCGCGCAGACTGCGCATCGCCATGAGCGATGCCCACGTCGTCCCGTAGATGTCGCTCCACGGGATGGGCCACGCACCGCCTTGTCGACAGGCGGCGAGGAAGGCGTCGATTTCCGCTTCGTGTCCCTTGTTCCTTCCACCGCGCGCCGTCGATCGACGATTCGCCGACCACAACTCGATCCGGTCCCATTCGTCGACGATCGCGGTCCGGCCGCCGCCAAACACTTCCAGCCGCTCGATCGGACCGGCACTGTCGCCGCCCGCTTGATACGAGATGCTGGAAATGCTCCCGTTTTCGTGCCTGATGGTGATGAACGCTCGATCGTCGAGAGGGTCGCCGCCCGTGGCGGGACCGGCTGACTCGGCGAACACGCGCGCCGGAGGGCTGCCGACGATCGCGACGCACGTGTCGATCGCATGGCACGCCTCGCCGACGATGCGGCCGCCGCCGACGTCGGGATCGTGGATCCACGAGCTCGAGGGCACATCGCCGGTCGCAAACCGGTAGCTCACCGACAATGGCGTCACGCCGGCGAAATGTGCTCGCACGCGGGCGGTCGCAGGCGCGAAGCGACGGTTGAATCCCACCATCAGCACCGGACAGTCCTGCCCGAGCGATTCGACACAGGCGGCAATCGTCTGCAGCTCGTCGGGTCTGATGCACAACGGCTTCTCGACGAACACGTGCTTGCCTGCCGCGAGCGCTCGAACAACCAGGCCGGCGTGCAGATCGTGGCGCGTCAGGATGAATACGATGGAGGTGTCGGCATCGGCAATCACCTCGTCGGGGTCGGTCGCGGCGAAGGCGAACCCGCTCTTGCGCCCGAAATGCTCCGCGCTCAGCCCCCTGGCCGAGCAGACTCCGCGCAGAGCGACCCCGGTCGCTTCCCGGAGCCGAGGCAGGACGATCGCGCGCGCGAAATTGCCGGCGCCGATCACGCTGACGCCTGAGGCACCTCGGGCGACGGGGCGGCTGCCGAGCGCCAGCCGGCGACGGAGCGGCGCCGCAGCCGCGCCATCGTAATCAATGACGACGCCCAGAAGCGATTCCTTCGAGGAGGTCATCAGGTCGTATGCCTCGGCGGCGCGATCGATGGGAAAGCGATGCGTCGTGAGCCTTTCGACCGGCAGCGCGCCGTTCGCGATCGTCTCGAGGACGGTTTCCATGTTCCGCTTCGCGGTCCAGCGGGCATGGCCGATCGGATAGTCGATGCCCTTCTCCTCGTACGACCGGTCGCTTCTGCCCGGGCCGAGCGAGCGCGACACCGTGAACTCCAGTTCTTTCTCGAAGAACGGAGGCCGGGGAATCGTCATGCCGGTGACGCCGACGAGCACGATCCGGCCTTTCTGGCGGCAGACGTCGGCCGCGAGCTCGACCGGCCCGTTGCTGGCGGTGGACGCGGCGATCAGGACTGCGTCGAGGCCATGGCCTCCGCTCATCGCGAGCGCCTGCGCGCGCACCTCATCGTCCTGGCCGGCGGTCGGGATGCCCAGGTTTTTCGCCGCGTCGAGCCGGCGCGGATCGAGGTCGGTGCCGAGCACGGCCACGCCGTTGGCCTTGAGGAGGCCCGCAGCGATCTGACCGACGAGACCCAGACCGATCACCAGAATCCTGGAGCCGAGCGAGGCGTTCGCGAGGCGGACGCCCTGGAGCGCGATTGCCGCGACGGCGGCATATGCGGCCTGCTCGAAGGTCACCGCGTCCGGGATCTTCGCGCAGAGGTTTTCGCCGACGACGACGACCCCGGCGTGCGGCGCGGCCGCGGCGACGCGGTCGCCGGCCTTGAACGCGGACACGCCGTCGCCGACCGCGAGCACGATGCCGGCGGAGGAATAGCCAAGCGGCATCGGGTCGTCGAGCCGTGCGCGCACCTGCTTCGCGGTTGCGAACAGGCCCTCCTGTTTGATCTTCTGCAGCACACGCTTCACGTGGTCGGGCCGCTGACGGGCCTTGGCGAAGAGGCTCTGGCGAGCCAGCTCCACGACGTAGCGTTCAGTTCCCACGGACAGCAGCGAGGCAACGTTCGCGATCAGCAGGCAATGCGGCTGGACGAGCGGATCGGGCAGCTCACGAACCGCCGTGATGCCCGAACGAATATCCTGAACGACTTGTTTCATGTCGCGTGCTGACCGGTTGCGGGCATCCCGCCTGCCACTGCCGCGTTCAGCAGCCGCGCATTTGCCCGAATCGCCTCGGTAAATCCTCCGCACATCTCGGCGACTGTTCGCGCGTTGCCCACCATGGTCCGGAAGTCGTCCGCATTCGTCATGATGGCTTCGTCTATTGCCGCGCGCCACGCCGTCAGATCCGGCTCGACGATCCACCCCGCGTTCATCGTCGTCACGGCCGTCCAGGGTGTTTCGCAGCCGATGAGCACAGGCAACCCGGCCGAGAGGGCCTCGTGTATGGCGTGACCGAAGTTTTCGCCGAGCGTCGGCAGGACAAAAAACTGATACGACGCAAGACGCTCGGGAACGGTCTCTGGCGCCAGCGGGCCGCGGTAGTTGACCACGATGTTGGGCGGCATGGAGGCGATCACTGCCAGGCAATCGCTCCAGTACCGATCGTCCTGAACCGGACCGTAAATGTCGAACGTCACAGTGCCGCTGGATGTCTGCACCGCTTGCAATGCCGTCAGAAGATTTTTCTTGGGTGAGATTCTCGACAAGTACACGAGCCTTGCGCTGCCGGGCTCCTTCGGCGTTGCGGGGCCGTACCGAGCCGCAGACACCGGCGTTGCGACATCGCATGCGATCGTGATCTGCGCCTCTGGAAACACCGCTCGCACCTGGGCTGCTTCCTCGTCCGTGGAGCATTGCCAGATCACTCGTTCGTAAAGACGCGTAGCACGCGCGACCTCCAGAAAGCAGCGCTTTTTCGTGCGCTTCAGACTGAGCGCGCCGGGAGACAGTTCATTGCGCGGTGCCACGATCGACGGCTCCGTGATGATGCCGAGCTTTCTGAGCGTCAACACCCGCAGCGACATCGGAGCAAATGCACTGTTCAGGTACACCGCGTCCGGCGCAACGGTTGCGATCGCCCGCGCAACCGATCTCGTCGAGAGCTGCGACGGGCTCGCGTAGAACACCTTCGCCTTGCCGACGTCCTGCCAGCAGTCGCAACGCACGTTAGGGAACGGCTCTTCGTCCCCTTCATCGCGATCCCGTGTGAAGACGTAGAACTCGAATTGATCTCCAAGGGCGACGACCAGGTTCCAGATCGAGCGCAGCGGGCCGCCGGCTTTGAATGCCGGGACAAAGTACTCGAGAACCACGAAAATACGCGGGCGCGATGGCTCCGACGAGACACCGCGACGTGCGACAGCAGTTTTCGTCACAACTCGCTCAAGGCAGCCACGTATGGCTTGCTTGCCGCGCAGATCGAATATCGCTCGACCGCCACGGATCGGGCTGCTCTGGCCATCGCACGCCGCTTCGATGGATCGCGGAGGGCGGCTTCGATTTTCGCGGCGAAAAGATCTTCATCGAGCGCCACGAGGTGGCCCGTCTCGTCTTCGTCGATGATTTCTTCGGGTCCGGTGCACTTCGTCGCGACGACCGGAATACCGCACGCCATCGCCTCGACGGCGACGATTCCAAAGCCTTCCTCCGCGGACGGAAGGAGCAACAGGGCAGCCTTTTGATAGAGGCCAATGAGTTGATCACGCGTCGGGTTGTGAACGAAGCGAACGTGCCCATCCAGCCGGTGCTCCGCAACCGTCTGCTTCACCATCAGGTTTGGCGCTTCGCCCGCGATCACGAGGGGTGGCGCCGCAGGCATCGCAGCGCGCAGCCGGGCGTAGCTGCGAAGCAGGAACCCGGCGTTCTTTCGAGGATCGTTCATGCGCCCGACGACGAAGAGATAGCCGTCAGGGGAATAGTTCCCAGCCGGACAGAATGCTGTTACGTCGACTCCGACGGGCGCGCGCGCGACGCGCGAGGGCCCGACGATCTCCGCGATTCGTTCCTCGGCGTATCGATTCTCGACGAAGACCTTCGAGGCAAGCCGCAGCGCCATCGGCTCCATCCTCGACACAACGCGAGTCATTCCCCGATTCCAGATGCTGGCGAGGCCCGTGGAGCTTTGGATGCGTTGTTCTCGTTCGCGTGCCGCGAAACTGGCGCTCTGCAGGATTATTGGTCTGCCGCAGTCCTTCGCCAGGTATGCCCACACCGGGGTGCCGCTCACCACAAGAACGACATCGGACTTCGCGAGAATCGTGCTCAGGGTCCGGTGCGGCCAATACCTTGCCGGCTCGAGCTCAGCGAGCGCCGCACCGACGTGTGAAAAGCGGACACCGTCGTAGAGTCCCTCCTCAACTGTCGGCGCCGTGCCCCATGAAAACGGGTCCATTGCTCGACGGCTCGCGCGATCGTATCGGGACGTCGAGACCGAGACGACGGTTGCGTCATGAACCGAATACTCGCGAATGGCCTTGAAGAGAAACGCGGCGACGCTCGTGAGGCCACCGTGGAACCCGAAGGCCGGGGTCATGATCGCGATGCGTTTGGTTTCCAGAACAGTCATTCCGAGTCAACAGTTGTAAGCTCGAGGGAAGCGACCCGCGTCATAGGGGTGCCGGCCAAGGCGAGCCTCCTTTTAATCTTCTGCGCGGGACGACGGACGAACTCGATAAGAATCACGACGACCGCCACGGCCAGCATGTACATGGCCATGCCACGCATCATGGCGAGCAAGGGTACGGTGTTCGCGTCGAAAAAGGCCGCCTTCGCCACCGGCAGCGAGAGAACGGTTGCGACTCCTGGGCCGAAGCGATGCAGGCGATGGGCGCACAGTTCTCCCACCGCGAGTCCGAGCGCGGCAATCAACGAAAACAACATGGCGACGGGAAGTCCGCCTCTGGACCAGGCGTCCGCGACGAGCGTGAACTCGACGGACGTGTTCGAGTTGACCGAAAAGCCATACAGCTTGGCCGGCCCGGTGACTAAACCTGCATCGTAGAGGTCATCTGCTGTCAATCCGGACACTCTGGCGATCTGAAAAGTCTGCCCCACCTCGTCTATGTATCCATCGAATCCTCGGT
>WNEY01002607.1_pt1 | contig 17587 bp, 17 predicted proteins | sample 5400531 | NCBI WGS metagenome assembly WNEY01 (sample SAMN13153338, study PRJNA577476) | soil metagenome | isolation source: 200 cm saprolite under Douglas fir tree site 1 | place: USA:California | collected 2015-04-18
CCGTGCCAGGCCGTGCCGGCGCTGCCGCCCGATCCGGACTCTCACCCCGGCGCGCCGCCACGCGTGCCGCTGCCGTTGTACGTGCAGCCGGCCGGCCCCGCGAAGAACGTCCTCAGCACGTGGATGGCCGACTTCACCTACGGCGCGCCCCGGGTTTCGATCAAACGCGGGACAACGTTCAGCTGGAGGTTCGCCGGCCCGAGCCGACACGACGTGACGCTCGCGAACGGCCCGGTCGGTTTTGCCTCACCAAGCCGCTCGCACGGCTCATTCCGCTTCAGATTCACCCATCCGGGGGTGTACAAGCTCTTCTGCTCTCTTCACCCTACCGAGATGACCGAGATCGTCACCGTCCGCTAAAGGACGGCGGCGGAGGGCCGATAACAGAGAGCAAATGCAGGCTTGGATGATCCTCCCGTATTTCGTCCTCTGGGCGACTCTGATGAACGCGCTGCTGGTGAAATCGAAGTTGCTGCCCGCGAGCTGCGTTCGCTGCGGCCGCCGCCCCGTCGAGGGCGACGACTGCCTCTGCGAATACGGCCGCGTGTGATTCGCGGTCGCCTGGTCGAGCTGCGACCGGCGACCGAGGACGACCTCGACCTTCTCGCCGCCTGGTTCGCCGACCCGGAGTTCGTCCGCTGGTGGGGCGGCGAGCCGCTCACGCGGGACATCGTGGCGCACAAGTACGTCGGCCGCCACGCACCGGCCGTCGAGTCGTACGTCGTCGAGGAAGGCGGCGCGGCGATCGGCTACGTTCAGGCCTGGACGGACGACCACGGCCACAGCGGCGGCATCGACCTCGTACTCGTGCCGGCGGCCCAGGGGCGCGGGCTCGGGCCCGACGCGGGGCGCGCGCTGGCGGAGCATCTCGTCGGGCGCGGCTGGGATCCCGTGACCGTGGATCCAGCGTTGGACAATCTCGTGGCGATTCGCGCGTGGGAGAAGGCCGGCTTCGTCAGCGAGGGCGAGTGGCCCGACCATCCCGACGGGCCGTCGCTCCGCATGTCCTTCCGCGGCTAGATGGCATCAACCATCTAGCATCGGCAGTGTGAAGGAAGCTGTGGCGACAGTTGTCGCGACTCGCCGCTCGGCGCCGAGGCCGGTCGGCTCCAAGCTCGTCGTGACCGAGTCCGGGGAGATGCGCGGCAGCGTCAGCGGCGGCTGCGTCGAATCGGACGTCTACGAGGCGTGCCGAGAAGTGCTTCGCGGCGCACAGCCTCGGCTGCTCACGTACGGGATCACGGACGACCAGGCCTTCGAGGTCGGGCTCCCGTGCGGCGGCGAGATCGACGTCTTCGTTCGACAGGCCGACCCCGCGATCGCTTCGCGCATCGAGGCACTCGGCGAACAGCGCGCGCTCCTGTTGACCGACATGGAGGACGGATCGCAACGGCTCGTCCTCGAGGGCGACGAGCCGGTCGCGGACGAGCTGCTGCGCGGCGGGCACTCGAAGCTCGTCCAGCTCGAGGGACGGCAGGTGTTCGCCGACGTCTTCGGTCCTCCCCCGCGGCTCTTGGTCTTCGGCGCCGTCGACACGGCCGAGGCGCTCTGCAGCGCGGCGAAGCAGCTCGGCTGGCGGACGATCGTGGCCGACGCGCGCGGCAAGTTCGCGACGAAGGAGCGGATCCCGAGCGCGGACGAGCTGCACGTGGCGTGGCCGGAGGACGTTTTGGCGCTTGTGACGCCGGATCACGCGACGGCGGTCGTCGTCCTGACGCACGACGAGAAGTTCGACGTACCGGCGCTCGTCGGCATTCTGGCGACGGAGGCGTTCTATGTCGGTGCTCTGGGGTCGCGCCGAAACCAGGAGAAGCGGCGCGAGCGGCTGCTCGAGGCGGGTGTGGCGGAAGAGCACCTCGAGCGGATTCACGGCCCCGCGGGCCTCGACATCGGCGCGCACTCGCCGTCCGAGACCGCACTGTCGATCCTCGGCGAGATCCTCGCGGTGCGCGCGAAGCGTTCGGGCGGTCCGCTCCGCGAGGCGAAGACTCGGATCCACGCGGAGGTCTAGCTCGCGCGCGTTTCCCGCGGCGGCTGGGGCGATACACTTTCGTCATGCGAGTCCTGGCAGGGCTCGGAGCAGCCGTCTTGCTCGCGGCGACCCAGTTCGTCTCCGCCGCGGCTCCCGCAGCGCCGCAGAGCCTGCTCGCGATCAGCTCGACCACCGGGGCCCGAACGCTGCTTCACGTCGACGCCCGCACGCTCGCACCCGTCGACGGTCGAACCGTGCCGCTCGAGCCGCTGAGCGGACCGGTCTTCCGATCCCCCGACAAGTCGCTTTTGGCCGTCCCGATTGGTCGTGCGCTGACGTTCGTCGACACGGTACGCATGGAGAGCATCGGGACGCTTCAGCTCGCGTCGGCGGATCAGTTGAGCGTGGTCGCGTGGCCTACGATGCGGCGCCTGTTCGCGCTCAGCAGAATCGCTGCCCACGTCGAGCTGCTCGTCATCGACCCGATCGCACAATCGGTGATCGCCCGCAGTCCGCTCCCGGAGGGAAACTCGACCGTTGTCACGCTTCCAAACGGGATGGCGTATCTCGCCTGGCCGTACACCGGCATCGCCCCATCACGCGTGGTCGTCGTCGGGCTGGACGGAACGACCAATTCGGTGACGGTCGACCGGATCCGCGCCGGCATCCACTGGCACCTCGTGAAAGGCGTGCAGGTCGCCGACATCAGCCAGCCAGGCTTGACCGCGGATCCGACCGGAGGCACCGCGTATCTGGTCGGCGCCACGGGTCTGGTCGCGGAAATCAACCTGTCGTCGCTGTCCGTGACCTATCGCGCACTGACGTCCGCGCCTGCGCGGCGGCTCGCGCGGGTCGAGAAGGCACTGAATGGGCCTACTCGATACGCGAAGTGGCTCGGCGAGGGGCGGATAGCCGTTGGAGGAACGGATGCGAAAACGAAGGTGCTCCGCAAGAAGTCGGTGAAGGTGACGTGGGCTCCCGCCGGCGTGGCGATCGTGGACACGCGCACATGGCAATCTCGGATGATCGATCCAACCGCCGGTGGGTTCGCAGTCGGCGAAGGCACGCTCCTCCTTTCGACGGCTCATGTGGTCAACGCCTACGAGACCGACGGCACGCTTCGTTTCTCGACCGCGATCGACGACAAAGTCGGCTATGCCGTCGCTTTCGGGGGCTACGCGTACGTTTGGGGCGAGCAGCGCGCGACGATCCTCGACCTGCAGTCGGGGGCGGTCGTCGCCGCGATTCCCAATCCGCACCTCTACGTGATCGGCGCGGACGACTAGACGCGCGCGAGATGCGTGTCCTTGAACGCGGTCGGATACTTCAGGCCGTAGCCGAGGAGACGGTCGACGCCGATGTGCGCGAGCCAGATCAGCGCGATCTCGACCGGGACGCCGCCGCCGGTCATCAGGCACACGGCGCCGAGCGCGAGCGGCCCGACAGTCGTGTGCGCGACGTTGTAGACCATCGCCCCGATCCGCGGGCCTCCGGCGTAGCCGGCGAACGAGAGGTCGGGCGCGAGGATCAGCGCGACGAAGAGCCAGACCGAGTAGTCCTCGTGAAAGTAGACCGCGACGGCCGCCGCCACGAGCGCGAGGCCCTCGAGCCGGAGCAGTGTCCGCGGAAGGAGCACGGCCTCCGAGCCTAACCGGACGTGTCAAAGTTTGTGGCTCGGAGCCACTAGCTCGGGACGAGCGGCTTCGTTGAGCGGGCGCAGTGAGTTAGTGGCTCAGAGCCACTAACTCAACAGGCGCGCTCTTGCGGCCTGGACCGCTCCGGCCACGTTCGTGGGGCCCGGCGCGAATCTCGGCAGCGCGCTCTCCGGTGGCTCGAAGGTTCCCGCGCGCACCTCGGCGGCGACTTGCTCGTGCGCGTCGCGGAACGGAACGCCTTCGCGCACCAGGTCCTCCGCCGCGTCGGTCGCGCGCAGCTGCGAATCGGCGCACGCGGCCGCGAGGCGTTCGCGGTCGAGCTCCAGGCCTTCGACGAGCACCGTCAATGCGGCAAGCGCGAGCCTCACGTCGCGCCGCGCTGCGAACATCGGCGGACCACCCTCCTGCAGGTCGCGGTCGTACGCGAGCGGCAGGCCCTTGACGACTGCAAGCAGTCCTGCAAGTCGCCCGATCATCGTCCCGGACTTGCCGCGCACGAGCTCGGCGACATCCGGATTCAGCTTCTGCGGCATCATCGACGAGCCCGTCGCCGCCGACTCCGGCAGCTTCACGAAGCCGAACTCGGTCGTCGACCACAGGACGAGCTCCTCCCCGATCCGCGACAGGTGTGTGAACAGCACCGCGCATGCATAGAGGTAGTCGAGCGCGAAGTCGCGGTCCGCCACGGCATCGAGTGAGTTGCGCAGCTGCTCCGCAGGCGGCGGTAGCGGCAGGGTCGAGCCCGCGAGCGCTCCCGAGCCGAGCGGGGACGGGGCGGCCGCCGCAACAGCCGCCCCGAAGCGGGTGAGGTCGCGTTCGAGCATCTCGACCCACGCGAGCAGGTGGTGTCCGACGGTGACGCCGATCGCACGTTGCAGATGCGTGTAGCCGGGCATCGGCGTCTCCGCGTCTTCCTGGGCGCGCTCGAGAATCGCCGCCGCGAATGCGCGGATCGCCGCGTTCGCTTCCGCGCATGCGTCGCGCACGAACAGGCGCAACGCCGCCGCGACCTGATCGTTGCGGGACCGCCCGGCGTGGATCTTCCTCCCCACTTCGCCGAGTTGCCGCTCGATCGCCGAGTGGACGTCTTCGTCCTCAGGCGCCAGCGCGTCGATCTGCGCCAGCAACAACTCGACCTCGGCGAGCTCAGCCGACGTCAGGATCCCCGCCGCGGCCAGCCGCTGCGCGTGCTCCAAGGTCGCGGCGCAGTCGTACGGCAGGAGCTCCGCGTCGTCGGCGCGAAGGAACTCCCATACCTCCGCGGCCAGCTCACCGCCCACACGGCCGGCCCAAAGCATCACGCGCGCCCCTCGCCGGCGTCGCCTCCCGGCCGGCGGAGCCGGCCTCCGGCGCCGCCTGACGCCGCTCGCGGCACGGTGCTCTCCGGGCCCGTATTACTCATACTGTGCCCTCCGGCCCCGCACCGCGAGCGGCGCCCGAGGAACGCGCGAGCACCTTAGTTGCAGTCATGACGTTCACGTCAGCGCAACCTTCCGCTCACGCGCGGCCGCCAGCTCGACCTCCATCGCGGCGAGCTTGATGAAGCCCTCCGACGCGTCGTGAGGGAACGCGTCCTCGACGCCGTACGACGCGAGCGCGTGCGCGTACAGCGCGTACTCGCTGCGGCGCCCGACGACCACCGGCGCACCAGCCTGCAAGCGGACGCGAACCTCGCCGGTGACGAGCTCCTGGGTCGTGACGACGAACGCATCGAGCGCCTTGCGGAGCGGCGAGAACCACAGCCCGTCGTAGACGACCTGCGCCCACTGCGCCTCGATGCCGCGCTTCGCGTGCAGCTCCGCCTTCGTCAGGACGAGATCCTCGAGCGCCTGGTGCGCGGGGATGAGCGTCAGCGCCGCGGGCGCCTCGTACAGCTCGCGGCTCTTGATCCCGATCGCGCGGTTCTCGACCATGTCGACGCGGCCGATCCCGTACACGCCGGCCTTTGCGTTCAACACGGGTATAAGCTCGGCAAGCGACAACGGCTCGCCGTCGAGCGCGACGGGCAGCCCCGCCTCGAACCCGAGCACGATCTCGTCGGCCACAGGCGCCGAAGCGGGCGACGAGGTGAGCGCGAACGCATCCTCCGGCGGCGCGACCCACGGGTCCTCGATCATCCCCGCCTCGATCGCCCGGCCGAACAAATTGTCGTCGATCGAGTACGGCGACCCCTGTTTTGCCTCGACCGGAATCCCGTGTGCTTCCGCGTACACGATCTCCTCGTCGCGAGACCAGATCCTGTCGCGGAGCGGGGCGATCACGCGCACGCCGGGGTAGCGCGCCTTGAACGCCAGCTCGAAGCGCAGCTGGTCGTTCCCCTTGCCGGTGCAGCCGTGGACGACGGCGTCGGCGCCGGCTTCGAGCGCGACCGTCGCGACAGCTTCTGCGATCACCGGCCGCGACAGCGCCGAGATCAGCGGGTACTTCGCCTCGTACAGCGCGTTCGCCTGCAGCGCACGCGCGACTTGCTCGTCTGCGAACTCGTCCTTCCGGTCCAGGAGCAGCACCTCGTTCGCCCCCGCCGCGTAACCGCGCGCGAATGCGGGCTCGAAATCCGCCTGCTGGCCGACGTCGACCAGCACGGCGATCACCTCGTCGTAGCCGTAGTCCTCCTTCAGCCACGCGATCGCACAGCTTGTGTCGAGCCCGCCCGAGTAGGCGAGCACTGCTGTCTTCGGCATTACGTGTCTCCTTGGAGGTGGTGGCGGAGCTCGCGCTCGATCGCCGCGGCCTTCACGCCCTCGCGCGCGATCACCGTGATCGTGTCGTCGCCCGCAATCGTGCCGAGGACGTCGGGCAGGCGAGCCTGGTCGATCGCCCGAGCCAACGCGTTCGCGTAGCCGGGCGGAGTCTGGATGACGAGCAGGTTTCCCGACGACGCAAGTGACATCGCCCAGCGCCGGAGCGCGGAGGTCAGCTCGCTCAGCCGGTCGAGGTCGGCCGCGCCGGGAAGTGCGTACACGAGCCGCCCCTCCTCGTCGCGCACTTTCATCAGCCCGAGCTGCGCGATGTCGCGCGAGACCGTCGTCTGCACGGCGTCGAAGCCGCGCTCGCGCAGCGCCTCGGCGACCTCTTCCTGGGTCGTGAGCCGTTGCTCTTGGACGATCCGGAGGATCGTTCCTTGGCGATCGAACTTGCTGCTCATGTGTGAGCCTCCCGGTGTCGTTGCCACGCTTCTCGGTCGCGAGCACCAAGCGATGGAAGGACGCAGGACGCGCGCGTGCTGGTGGCACGGGCGCGTCCGAGGACGCACCAGCGCGCCGCGTGATCGCGGGCGAGAAGCATGGAGGACGGCGCCGGGTGGCTCACAAAACCTCCTCGAGGACGCCGAGCGCGTGCTCGAGCTCCTCGTCCGTGATCGTCAGCGGGGGAGTCAGGCGCAGGACGCGCTCACCCGCGGAGCCGACGACGACGCCGCGGTCGAGGCAGTGCGCGATCACGTCCCGCGCGACGTGATCGACCTCGACGCCGAGCAGCAGACCGGCGCCGCGAACCTCGACGACGCTCGGCAACCTTTCGAGTCGGGCGGTGAGGTTTTGACCCTTGCGAACGACGTCCTCGAGCAGCTCCTCCGTGATCGTCGCGAGAACGGCGCCCGCGGCGGCGGAAACGACGGGATTGCCGCCGAATGTCGAACCGTGGTCGCCGGGCTCGAATCCACCGGCGGCTTCCGAGGAAACGAGCAGCGCGCCGATCGGCAATCCGTTCGCGAGCCCCTTCGCGAGCGTGACGGCATCCGGCTTCACGCCGAGCCGCTGCCAGGCGAAGAAGCTGCCGGTCCGCCCCATCCCGGTCTGCACCTCGTCGAAGACGAGCAGCGCGCCGTGCGCGTCCGCGAGCTCGCGCGCCTTTTCGAGGAAGCGCACGGTTGCAGGGTGGATCCCGCCCTCGCCCTGGATCGGCTCGAGTAGGATGCCCGCCGTGTCGTCGTCGACCGCGGCTGCGAGCGACGCGGTGTCGTTCAGCCGAGCGAACGTCACGCCGCCGATCAACGGCTCGAACGCCGCGCGCTTCGCCGGCTGTCCGGTCGCAGCCAGTGCGCCCAGCGTGCGACCGTGGAACGAGTTCTCGAGCGCAACGATTCCCGGCCTGCCGGTGAACTTGCGCGCGTACTTGATCGCGGCCTCGACCGCCTCGGCTCCGGAGTTGCAGAAGAACGCCTGCGCGCCGCCGAAGCGGTCCGACAGTTGCTCGGCGAGCGACGTCATCGGCTCCGTCCAGTACAGGTTCGACACGTGCCAGAGGCGATCGAGCTGCGCGTGAGCGGCGGCGAGCGGCGCGGGATGCCGGTGCCCGAGCCCGACGACGGCGATGCCGGCGACGAGGTCGAGATAGCGGCGCCCCTCGTCGTCGACGAGCCACGACCCGTTGCCGCTGACGAACGTGACGTCCGCGCGCGCGTACGTCTCGAGCAGCGGCGCGCCGAGCGTGAGCGAACTCACGCAACCACCGCGGTCCGTCCGATCTCCGCCCTCACACCGAGCTGCGCGGCGGTGATCGCCGCGCGCAGCTTCGGGACGATCCCGCCTTCGAACGAGCCGGCGTCGAGCATCTGCGACGCGACGTCCGCTCCGATCACCGGGACGACGACGCCGCCGTCGAGCAGCCCCGGGACATCGGTAATGAACTGGATCCGCTCGGCGCCGATCCCGACTGCGATGGCGGCAGCCATCTCGTCCGCGTTCACGTTCAGCGGCCCTTCCGCGAGCGGCGCGATCACGGGGATCAACCCGTCGTCGAGCGCCGCGAGTACCGCGGGCGGCGCGCACGGAATCGGGTCGCCGACCATTCCGAGCATCGGCACCTGCGTCGCGTGCAGTCCGATCTCGTCGCCGAACAAAGGCACCGCGAGCCCTCCGATCGCGGCGCAGAGCGCGGCGTTCACTTCGGCCATCGACTCGCGTACGACCTCGAGCGCCGCCTTCGGCGTGACCCGGCGGCCGCCGACGAACTGCACCTCGAGGCCCCGGCGCTGCATCTCGGCGCTGATCTGCGGGCCGGCACCGTGCACGACGACGACCGGCTCGACGAGCGCGAGCTCGAGGATCGCGCCCGCCGCCTGCTCGGCCACCGCGCCGCCGCACTTGACGACGACGGGGCTCACGAGCGGTAGTCCGCGTTGATGCGGACGTAGTCGTAGGACAGATCGCTCGTCAAGTAGTGCGCCTTGCCGTCGCCGAGCGCGAGATCGAGCTCGATCGTGCAGCTGGCGCCGTTCGCGTCCGGCTCGACCCCGGTCGGCGCGCCGGCGGCGAGCACCTTCGAGCCGTTGTAACACAGTGTCACAAGGCTTGGGTCGAGCTGGGCGTAGCCGCCGTTGTACGGCGCGGAGCCGGCGGCTGCGAGCACGCGGCCCCAGTTCGCGTCCTTGCCGAAGAGCGCAGTCTTGACGAGCGCCGACGTGGCAATGCGGCGCGCGACGGCCTTCGCCTCGGCCGCGCTCGCCGCGCCCGTCACCGAGATCTCGGCGAGCACCGTCGCGCCTTCGCCGTCGGCGACGATCTGCTCGGCGAGGTCGGCGCACACCTTGTGCAGCGCCTGCGCGAACGCTTCGTCGCCGGACCGCTCACCGGCACCGCTCGACAAGAGGACGACCGCGTCGTTCGTCGAGCACTCGCCGTCGACGGAGATCGAGTTGAAACTCTCCTCGACCGCGGGCCGCAGGAACTCGTTCGCCTCGCCGGGTGCGAGCGGATAGTCCGTCGTGACGACCGCGAGCATCGTCGCCAGGTTCGGATGGATCATCCCCGAGCCCTTCGCCATCCCGCCGACGGTGAAGCCGCCGCCGTGGGCGACGGCCTCCTTCGTCCGCGTATCGGTGGTGAGGATCGCCTGCGCCGCGCCCGCGCCGCCGCCGGGTGCGAGCGCGGCGACCGCGGCCGGCAGTCCGGCCAACAGCCTCTGCATCGGCAACGGTTGGCCGATCACGCCCGTCGAGAGGACGAGCACCTGCTCCGGGTCGAGGCCGAGGAGTCGTGCGACTTCCGCCGCCGTTGCGCGCGCGTCCGATTCGCCCTGCGCCCCGGTCGCCGCGTTCGCGTTCCCGGAATTGATCACGACAGCCTGCGGCTGCGCGCGCTCGAGGTGCTGCTTGCTCACGACGACCGGCGCGGCCTGGACACGATTGGTGGTGAACATCCCTGCGCCGACCGCCGGCAGCTCGCTGCGCACGAGCGCGAGGTCGAGGCCGAGCTTGCTGATGCGCGCGGCGACGCCGCTCGCCGTGAATCCCTTGGCAGCGGTGACGCTCATACGAGCACTCCTGCGAGCCGGAGGCCAGCGGTCTCGTCGAACCCGAGTGCCACGTTCGCGTTCTGCACCGCCTGTCCCGCAGCCCCTTTGCCGAGGTTGTCGAGCACGCAGACGATTACCGCGCGGCCCGTTGCCTGGTCCTCGAACAGCGCCACTTCCGCGGCGTCGGTTCCCTGGACACGCGCGAGCTCCGGCGCGACGCCTTCGTCCAGCACGCGAACCGCGGGTGCGGTCGCGTACGTGTCCTCGAGCCGCTCGCGCAGATCGTCCTGCATTGCCCGCGCGTAGCACGTCGCGAGCAGACCGCGCTTGACAGGCAGCAGGTGCGGAACGAAGCAGACCGGGAAGCCGAGCGCTTGCTCGATCTCCGGCGCGTGCTGGTGCGTGCCGACGCGGTAGGGCGACAGGTTCTCGAGCACGAAGCCGGCGTGCGACGACGCCTTGAGCCCGCGGCCGGCTCCCGAGACCCCGGACTTCGCATCGACGATCACGCTCTGCGGATCGAGCGCGTCCGCGAGCGGCGCGAGCGCAAGGAGTGCGGCCGTTGCGTAGCAGCCTGGATTCGAGACGAGCTGCGTCATCGGCGGAAACAGCTCGGGGATCGCGTAGCTCCAACCGGCGAGCGTCTCCGGCCTCGGATGCTCGAAGCCGTACCACTGCGCGTAGAGCTCGAAGTCCTGTAGGCGATGCGCGCCGGAGAGGTCGACGACGAGCTCGGCCTCCGGGGGCTCGAGCGCCGCGGACTCCTCATGACCGAGGCAGATGAATAGGACCTCTGCCCCGGCGGTCAGCGCCTCCTGGTTGGTGGTGAACGCGGGCAGATCCGCGCCGGCGAGCCGCGGGTCGAGCGCGCTCGCAGGCTCGCCCGCGAGCGAGTCGGAGCCCAGCGCAACCGGCTCCAGCTCGGGGTGCGCGAGCACCCGGTCGAGTGTCTCCTGCCCCGTATACCCGGCGCAGCCGAGGATCGCAGCGGTCGGCATCGGCATAGTATGCCAGAAAGCCGCGATTTATGCAGCAATGCGCTAGTCGGAGGCCCCAACTCTGAACACATTCGCGGGAACCGTCACGCCCGTGTTCAGCTCGATGATCTGCGCGAGCGTGTGGCGGTAGTCGATGCCGTACGTCCGCGCGATGGTGCTCAGGTACGGATCGTTCAGGTAGAAGAACCGGTCGCCGTCGCGCAGCGCTTCGAACTGCCTCGTCCAGATCGCGAGTTGCAGCGCGCCGAGCTCCGCGCCCGCGACGTGCGGCTCCGCCACCATCCCAACAAAGGCGTCGAGCCGGTCGACGTCGCCGTAGATCGCCCGCAGGCGCGACGCGAGCGTCGTTCGTCGGACGGTGCTGACGACGTCTTCGGCGGCCGCTTCGGTCCCCGGCCGGACGAGATTGCCCTTCGCGTCCCGGAGCTCGACGAAGTCGAGGATGCTCGGCTCGTCGATCGCATCCGTGCGGTTGATCGTGCTCGGGAACCGCTCGGTGGCCTCGCCGGTGGCCGCCGCGAACGACCGCTTCGGCGCCAGCCCGTAGGCGCGACGCAGAGCGTTGTAGGTCGGCATGCCGTGGTCGCGACCGCGCTGGATGTCGATCGCACCGAGGTCGACCACACCCGAGAAGCAGCTCGGAAGCTGCGGACCGTCGAGGCACGGACTGCTCGGGTTCGCCGCGCCCGGCTTCGGCACCTGGAAGAGCACGCTGCGGAGCTGGTTGTCGATCAGCTCGTCGTTCCGGTACTCCCGCTCGGTCGCCAGGCCCTTCAGCAGCCGCCCGAGGCCGACGCGTACGAGGAGATCGGGATTGCCGAACGTCAGGTTGAGCGGGATCTCGAGCCGGACTGCGCCGCGCTCGTGCTGAATTGCGATTCCCTGAGCACGAAAGCCGGCGAGCTGCGCCTTCGAATACGTCCCGACCGGCTCCATCGTGCCGTGGATCATGCTGTGACCGCGGTAGCCGACAGTGGCGAACTCGTTCGACAGGCCCGCGTTCACCGTCGGGTCGTAGCCGCGGTACGCGGGGAGCCTGACGCCCACCGCCGGTAGGAACTGGGTGTAGGTGATGTATTGCTCCTCCGCGCCGACCACGCGGCGCGCGATCTGGAATTTGTCCTCCTCGGAGAGGCTTGCGGGAAGCGCCGCCACGATCCGGTTGTGTTCACGTGCGAACAGCGTGTGGACGGCCGTGAGCGCGATGTTCTCGTTCGCCCGCACATCGCCGGCAACAACCGCCTTCTTCGGCGATCCGACGAGCCTGCCCATCAAGTCCATCGCGGGCGCGGCGGCGGCGTTGCCGCGAGCGTCCACGCGCGGCATGTAGCCGCCGGGGAGGAGCAGGGCGGCGTTGTTGTCCGCGAGGCTCCCGTCGACCGGCCCCTTGCGCAGCCATTCGAGCCGCGCGGCGGTTCCGCCGTAGACGTTCCAGGCATCGATGTAGCTGCTGACCGTGTTGATCTGCTGCCGTGGCGTCGTGACGCCGGTGCCGGCGGCGGGTGTCCGCGCGAAGTCGATCACGCCGAAGTCATTTGTGAACTGCTCCAGCGGATCGTTCGCGTCGAAGGGGATCGGCGAGCTCTCCGCGGGAGTCTCGTCGCGGAGGCCGAAGGTGTGGTCCAGGAACTGGCCCCAGAGCCATCCCCACTGAGAGACGCCGTTCTCCGAGAAGACGTTCTGAGCGATGTCGTTGAAGATGCGGTTGCTGACGTAGCGCGCCGGCGGGCCTGCCACCATCGCGCTCACGCCGTTCGCGTAGTGCGACGGAGCGACCCGAAGGTATTGCGTGCCGGCGCGGCCCCAGTCCGGGTGCAGCAGATTGTTTCCGCTTCCGTCCAGTGTGCGCATCTCCGAGCTGCGGACGGCCGCGACCGACGACGGCAGCCACGCAGCCGTCGCGATCAGAACGAGAGACGAGACCACGATCTTGGGCATGTGCCCCCTCCTTTGTGTCGAGGGGGACTCCCCGCTTGTCTCGACCCGACGTCGCGACTATGTCGCCGGCCGACGCTTTGCGGCGCGTCCGGCTCACCGATCAGCATCCCGCTCCGCGAAGGAGCGGTCAATGGCCTTGCCTAAGAATTCGGTAAAGACTTTGGAAGCGCTCAGGCGTCGAAGACCTTCAGCTCCAGACCGGCGAGCGGCTCGCCTCCGTCGGGCGTGACGAGCCACGTGTCCTGCATGTAGAGGCACTCGCGCCCGTTCGCGGCGATGGCGTGCGGATGCATCGAGAAGACCATGTTCGCGCCGAGCTCGGTCTGGACGCCCTCGCCGATCTTCGGGAACTCGATCATCGTCATCCCGATCGAGTGGCCGGTCACGTGGCCGAGGTGGTAGCCGCGATCGGTAAAGCCCTTCGACACCGCACGGTGGACGTCGTGCGCGGTGTACTCTCGATACGCGTCGAGCATACGCTCGAGCTCGGCGGTGGGCCTGCCGAGTGCGCGGGAGACCTCGACCCAGTGGCCGCCCGGGCCGGCGATCTCGAGCGAGGGAACGCAGAAGTCGCCGAGCACCGTATCGCTGCGCGCGAGCGCGAACTCGGCGCCGACCAGCACCATGTTCATCGTCAGGCGGCCGCAGCCCCGCTCGACGAACAGCCGCTCGGCGGGCGCGAGCACCTCTGCGGCTGTTCGCCCCGGTGCGTAGGCAGCGCGGAACGCGTGGAATCCGTCGACGTTGATGCGGACGCTCTCACGCACCGACTTCAGTTCTTCGTCTGACTTCACGGCGCGCGCAAGGTCGAACTCGACGTCCCACGGCACGAGCTCGACTTTGTGGCTCAGAGCCACAAAGTCCCGTACGGCCATCACGTAGTCCAGTCCGTAGACGCCGACGCGCCGGTCGCGCAGCTTGTCGGCGAGCCACTCACCGGGGCGGTCGGCGAACACCTGCTCCTCGATCCACGTGTCGCCGTGCTCGCCGACGTAGCGCGCCTCCGATGGGAACACGATTGCCGGCTCGCCCTCGCGCGGCAGCAGCACGTATGCGTAGCGGTGGACGATCGTGAAGCCGCTCAGGTACGTGACCGCACCCTCGAAGCCTGTGTATTCGGAGCCGCAGACGATCACCGCGTCGAGCCCGTCGCGCTCGAGCCCGGAGCGTACGTTGGCGTAACGGCGGGCTACGTCGTCCACGACGCCTCGAGGCCTTTCACGAGCGCCCAAATCGCCTGATTCAGCGGTGTCGGCACATCGTGCTCGCGCCCGAAGCGCACGATGCCGCCGTTCAGATAGTCGATCTCCGTCTGTCGCCGCGCCTCGACGTCCTGGAGCATCGACGCCTTGTGGTCGTAGGCGACGTCCTTGCGAGCGGCGTGGTCGATGAGGTCCTCGGGATCGGAGTCGAGCTCGATGTCTTGCGCGTCTGCGACGGCCTTCCCCTCGTCGACGAGCCCCGTGACGAGCGCGCGCAGGTCGGGACGCTCGCAGACGCGGCCGTGCGTCAGCCGTGTCAGTGCGCCGAGCGGGTTCGTCGCTGCATTGAAGATCACCTTGCGCCATTGCGGGCCGCGCGCGTCCGCCACGGCTTCGGTCGGCATGCCGCCGCGCGTGCAGGCATCGGCGAGGCGCTCGATCTCGGTTCGCGGTGCGGGCTGCGGCTCGAACGGCCCGAACACGGTGTCGCCCTTCACGTCCCACTGCACGTGGCCGGGCTCGAGCAGGCGGCCGGCCGGAAACGTCGTGCCGCGGATCACTCGGCCGACGTGCTCGGCGATCGCTTCCTCGTTGCCGATCCCGTTCTGCACCGACGCGACGCACCCGTCCGCGAACGCGTGCGCGGTCGCGGCGATCGCGGAGGAGGTATGCATCGCCTTCGTCGCGACGATTCCGAAGTCGCAGAACGGCAGCTCCTGCGCGTTCGCCGTTGCACGCACGCTGCCGACGACCTCGCCGGCGCCGGAGAGCCGCAGCCCTTTGGCCTTGATCGCGGCGACGTGGTCGCGCGCGAGGTCGTAGGCCCACACCTCGACGTCGTCGAGCCGCGCGAGGTTCGCCGCGAACAGCGAGCCGACGGCGCCGCAACCGACGATGCAGACCCTCACGAGTAGCTCGCCTCGCGACCGCGCACGAGCGCGTACACCGCGGACTGCAGCGGGGCCTCCACCGCATGTGCCTGCGCCTGCCTCACGAGCGCGCCGTTGATCAGCTCGACCTCCGTCGGCCGGCGCCACTCGACGTCTTCCAGCATCGACGCGTAGTGCGCGCTCCCGCGCTGCGTCGCGAGCACGTTCATCTCCCACGGATCGTTGTGCAACTCGATGCCGGCTGCACGAGCAACCGCCTTGCCCTCGTCGATCAGCGCGTGCACGGCGCGGCCCAGGTCGCTCTCCTCCTCCTCCGCCGCGAAGTGGAAGTCGTGCCGCAGGCCGGTCAGCGCGGCGACGCCGTTCACCGTCGCGTTGAAGATCAGCTTCGACCACTGCGCCGGTCGCAAGTCGGGCAGCACCTCCGCCTTCAGCCCGGAGCGGACGATCAGCCGACCGGCCTCCTGCACGAGCTCGAACGGCGTCGCGCCGTACGGGCCGAGCCAGCTTTCCGTGTCGAGGATGTACTCGACGTGCGTGTCCGAGTGCTTCGTGCCCGACATGAACGTGACCGCTGAGATCATCGGCCAATCGCCGTAGCCGGCCACGACCTCCTCCGCTCCGAGCCCGTTTTGGACGGTCATCACGGCCGCCGTCGGCCAATGCCCGGCCAGAAGCGAAGCGGCCGCTTCGAGCCCGGTCGCCTTCGTCGCGACGATCACCAAGTCCGGCTCCTCGAGCGCCGCCGGAGACGTCGCCGCCGCAACGGACGCGACGAACTCATGCTTGCCCGTCACGCGCAGGCCGTGCGAGGCCACGTCCCGCGCATGCTCTTCCCGCCGGCACAGCACCGACACCTCGCACACGCGCCCGAGGTGCGCGGCGAACAGCGATCCGATCACGCCCGCGCCGACCACGCAGACGCGTTGGATCATGCGGCGGCGAGCTTCCCCTGCAGGTAGCGGAGATACGGCTCGGGATCGATCGGCCCACCGACGACCCGCTCGAGCGTCTCGGCAGGCATGAACTTTCGCCCGTGCCGGTAGAGATGCTCGCGCAGCCACTCGCGGATCGCCGTGAACTCGCCCCGGCTCATCTGCTCGTCAACGTCTGCAACGTCTTCGCGCAAACGCTCCCAGATCTGCACGCTCATCACGTTGCCAAGCGTGTACGTCGGGAAGTACCCGAGGACGCCGCGCGCCCAGTGCACGTCCTGCAGCACGCCGTGAGCATCATCCGGCACCTCCACGCCGAGATAGTGGGACATCGCCTCGTTCCACTCGTTCGGCAGCTCGCGCAGGTCGAACTCGCCCGCCATGATCCGCTGCTCGAGCTCGAAGCGCAGGATGACGTGCAGGTTGTACGACGCCTCGTCGGCCTCGATGCGGATCAGCCCGGGCGACACGTCGTTGATCGAGCGGTACCACGTCTCCTCGTCAACCGAGGCGAGCTCCGTCGGGAACGTCTCCTGCAGCCGCGGGTAGAGCCACGCCCAGAAGGGGCGCGAGCGGCCGACGAGGTTCTCCCACAGCCGCGACTGCGACTCGTGCAGCCCGAGTGACGCGCCGCGAGCGAGCAGCGTTCGCTCGAGCGCAGGATCGACGCCGTACTCGTACAAGCCGTGCCCACACTCGTGCATCGCTGCGAAGAGCCCGTCGAGCGAATCCTCCGGTTCTCGGGTCGTCACGCGGATGTCCGTAGTGCTGACCGACATCGCGAACGGATGCGGCGCCGTGTCGATCCGCCACCCTGACTCCTCGAAGCCGAAGCGGCGCAGGATGTCGAGGCTCAGCTCGCGCTGCGCCGCCGCCGGGAAGTAACCGGTGACCCGCGGCGTCGCCGCCGACGTGGCGGACTCGACCAGCGGGATCAACTCTTCTTTCAGGCGGTCGAAGATCGCGCGAACCTCGGCGGTCGTGAACCCCGGCTCGTAGTCGTCGAGCAACGTGTCGTAGAGCTCGTCGGGCGGCGGAAAGCACTCGACGTACCGGTGCTTGAGCTCGACAATCCGCTCGAGCCACGGGCGGAAGCTCTCGAAGTCCGACTTCTGTCTGGCCTCGACCCACACGCCGAACGCGAGCGAGCCGACGCGCGTCGTCTCGGCGGTCAACTCCGGCGGCACGCGTATCGCCTTCTCGTAGTCGCGGCGCGCCATCCGGATGAAGCTCGCCTCGTCGGACTCGTACGCGAGGGTTTCCTCGTACGGGCGCACCTGCTCGAGCAGGCTGCCGATCTCGTCGGAGATGAACAGCTCGTGCGCGAGACGCCCGATCGTCGCCATGTGATGCGAGCGCACGTCGGCGCCGCGCGGCGGCATGATCGTCTGTTGATCCCAGCCGAGCAGGCCGCCGATCCTGACGAGATCGTGGACGTCGCCGAGCTTGGCGCGGAGCGTCTCGAATTCGGGCGGTACGGTCATTCGGCAGGGGATCGTACGTGTTTCGGCCGGATCAGCTCGTCGAGCTCGCGGCGTCCGAGCAGCCCTTCGCGGCGTACGTACATGACGAGCAGGATCAGCGCGACGAGGACGAGCTGGGTCAGGCCCGTCAGCCGGTGGATCGTCAGCACGCCAAGGTGCACGCTCCGGTCCTCCTGCTGCGAGACGAGCTCTTGCACGAGCGTCACGAGCGCCGCGCCGGCAACTGCGCCGCTGACGGTTCCCATGCCGCCCACGATCAGCATCACGATCACGGCGAAG
>WNEY01003613.1_pt1 | contig 17573 bp, 21 predicted proteins | sample 5400531 | NCBI WGS metagenome assembly WNEY01 (sample SAMN13153338, study PRJNA577476) | soil metagenome | isolation source: 200 cm saprolite under Douglas fir tree site 1 | place: USA:California | collected 2015-04-18
TTCTGCAGCTCCTCGACCTCAGGAAGGGAGATTTCGACGGTCAACAACGGCGGCCTACCTCCCGGTTCTTTTCGCGTCGGTTGACGGGCACTCGATCTACAAACGCAAAAGAGCCGGATACCCGCTGCCTCCCCGGCTCGCCCTCTACCCGCCCGGATATTACAGAGGTTGCGGCGAAAGCAAATAGCGATTTTTTTTCGGAAGTCTTCGAAGGCTGATGGATATGGGCGAATCGTGAGCGGGTGTAGACGGCCGCGCGGGCAAAGCCTGCCCGGCCTCTAAGCGGCGCCGCCGAGTCGGCGCCTCGGCTGGCTAGTGATCTCTCCAACTAGCTCGCCGCGACTGTTCTCGAGCGTGACAACGCTGAGGTCGCCGAGGTCGAGCTCGAGTTGCCGAAAGAAAGCGGCCGCCGCCGGACCAACCGCACGGCCGTTGCCGTCCTCGACCTTCAGTGCGACGCCGATCCCGTCGCCCGAGGCACAGAGCAATCCTTCGGCGCCGCCTTTCGCGATCCAGCCCGGCAGTGTCTTCATCAACCGAGTGTCCGCCGCGCGTGGGCCCCGGATCAGATCGGGATATGCCTTCATGCCGGCTGCGATCCGATCGCCGCCTTCCAGCTGAGAGAGTCGTGCGAACGCGTGCGCCATTCGCTCGAGGGGGAGGGCGAAGGTGAGAACGCCGCAGCCGTCTATCCCCGTGCGGAGCTCGTCCGCGGGCACCTCCGCCGCCTCGGCGTGGACGGCGAGCATCTCCCGCTGCACGCGGTGGCCCTCCAAGCGGTAGCCCTCGCTGCGCCAGCCTTGCGCGCGACAGAGCGCGAGCATCCCGGCGTGTTTTCCGGAGCAATTGTGTTTGAGCCGCGACGGCGGCTCACCCTCCGGCCCGCACTCGAGCTCCTCCTCGCTCGCCGGCGCTTTGGCCAGGAGCGCGCGCACCGCCGCGAGCTGCGCATCGTTGGCGAGGTGGGACGCCGACGCGATTGCAAGATCGCGCTCGTCGAGCTCGGCCCGGGCACGCGCCACGGGGATCGCTTGAAGCGGCTTCGACGAGGAGCGCATGAAGGCGACCAGGCCCGAATCGCCGGCCTCTGCGACCACGGCTCCGTCCTGCACCGCAACCGCGTGCACGCGGTGGACCGCCTCGGTCACGCCCCCTCGACGCACGGATACCCTGATCGGATCGATGCGCTGGAGCCTAAAGGCCAACTGAGATGCCTGAATTGCCGGAGATGGAGGCGTGGCGCCGCGCGCTCGACGATCCGGTCTCTGCATTCCCGATCGTCAAGGCAGGGCCCGCGCACATCGCAACGCTGAAGACGTTCGACCCGCCGCTCTCCGTACTCGAAGGGCGGCGGCTGGCAGGGGCAGAAAGGCGCGCGAAGCGGTTGCTGTTCCCGACGGCCGACGGCGAGCTCGTGGTGCTCGTTCACCTGATGACGGCCGGACGGTTGAAGTACCTCAAGGCCGGGGAGCCCGGTCCGAAGAAACCGGCGTTTCAGCTCGTCTTCGAGGGCGGTGCACGGCTCGTGTTGACCGAGGCCGGCGCGAAGAAGCGGGCAGGTGTCTGGTTGCTCACTCCAGAAGAAGCGGAGCAGGAGCTCGCCCACCTTGGGCCTGAGGCGCTCGGGATCGGCGCTGAACGGCTCGCCGAGATTTGCGCCGCCGAATCGAGGCGGCTGCATTCGATGCTCCGCGACCAGCGCGTGATCGCGGGAATCGGGCGCGCGTGGGCGAACGAGATCCTGCATCACGCGCAGCTCTCGCCGTATGAACTGACACGCGACGTCACGCCGCAAGAGGTCGAGCAGCTGGCGGAGGCGATCGACTCAGAGCTCGAACGAGGACTGGAGCTCCGCGAGCGCGGTGCAAACGACAAACGCGCGTACCGCGTCCACAACAAGCTCGGCGAGCCCTGTTACGTGTGCGGCACGCCGATCGCGCAGGTGGACTTCGAAGAGCACACGATCTACTACTGCCCCGAGTGTCAGACCGGCGGGCGCGTCCTCAAGGACCGGCGTCTCTCACGATTGCTGCGCTGATGTCAGACGCGCTCCTCAACGCCGCTGAGGAATCCGTCGAGCAGCTGGATGTAGCCTTCGGTGTCCTCGACATGCGCCATGTGCGAGCCGCCCGGATAGATCACCGACTCCGCGCCCGGGATGCCCTCAGCCACCGTCTTGTTGATGGCGGGCGTCGCCTCATCATGTTCGCCCGTCACGACGAGCGTCGGCGCAGAGATCTCCGGGAGTCTCTCCACCACGCTCCAATTGCGGAGGTTGCCCGTCACGTGGAACTCGCTCGGACCGTTCATCGTGTGGTAGACGATGCCGTGCTCCGCGATGAACTGGAATGAGCGGAGCACGCATTCGGGCCACGGGTCCACGCGACACACGTGACGTTTGTAGAACTCCGTCGCTGCTTCCTCGTACTCGGGATCGTCGGTGGTCCCGGCCGCTTCGTGGCGGTCGAGGACGGCCTGGATGTCCGGCGGCAGCTTCGCGCGCAGCTTGCCCGTCTCCTCCACCCACTGTGGAATGCTCGCTGGGGAGCTCGCGAGGATCAGGCTCTCGAGCCCGCGCGGGCGCGTGAGCGCGTACTCCATCGCGAGCATGCCGCCCCATGAATTTCCGAAGAGATGGATACGGTCGAGCCCGAGCTCGCGGCGGATCACGTCGAGTTCTTCGACGAACGTCTCGACCACCCAGAGCGACTGGTCGTCGGGCAGGTCGGACTTGCCACAGCCGAGCTGGTCGTAGAAGACAACCCGCCGGCCCGTATCGGCGAGCGCCTCCAAAGGCTCGAGATAGTCATGTGTCGCCCCGGGGCCACCGTGCAAGAGGACGACGGGCAGCTTCCCCTCCGACCGCTCGTCGCCGTCGACAACGCGGTACCAGGTGCGGTAGCCGCGGAAGGGAACGAAGCCCTCGTTCGCGTGCACCGAGTTAGGCTAACTCATCAGGTCACGAGAGGAGGATCGCGTTGTCCGACTTGCTGCAAGCGCTGTACCGAGGGGAGGAAGAACAGGTTGAGAAGCTCCTTACCGTCGATCCCGAGCTCGACGTCTTCGAGGCGGCGGCGCTCGGGAGGGCTGACCGACTGCGCGAGCTGCTCGACGAGGATCCGTCGCGTGCGAACGCGTTCGGCGACGACGGCTTTCACCCGCTCGGGCTCGCGTGTTTCTTCGGCCACCTCGAAGCGGCGCGTTTACTGCTCGAACGCGGCGCGGACGTCAACGCACTCTCGACGAACGAGCACGTGCAGACGGCGGCCATCCACGCGGCTGCGGCGGCGGCCGGCGACGAGACGACACGCTACGAGCTCGTGAAGCTGGCGCTCGAGCACGGCGCGGACCCGAACCTGCCGCAGGGCGGCGGCTTCCGCGCCATCGATGCGACGCGCCAGAACGGCGATGCACGCGTCGAGCAGCTGCTGCTCGAGCACGGCGCTTAGTGCCCCTGCCAGTGATGCTGTCGAGTCTCTGGGTCGCGAGCACCAAGCCAGAGGCCGCACTCAACCGCAGCAAGGCTGGACAGCCTTGCTAAGGGCGAGGGTGGACTCTGGCGCCGCGTGATCGCGGGCCAGAGGCCGGCGAGCATTGCTGGTAGGGGCACTATTAACGGCCTTGCTCCCACGCGTCGAGCATCGATTCGACGTGACGGCGTTGCGCTTCGGTGAAAGGCACGTCGGCGAGCAAGCGCCGCACCTCTGACGGATCGTCGTTCTCGACAGCCGCCTCCAGGTGCTCACGTGCGGGCGTAGGCTGTTGCAGCTGGCGGCGCAACCAGCGCAGGAGGCTGACCTGCGACGCCCGGTTCACTCGGGGAGCTTGACCGCCAGGGTGTCGCCGTTCACCGACACCGAGCCGCGAAGTGCACGGATCACGATCACGGCGACGGCGGCCCCGAGATCCCGTAGCTCCTCTCCGAGCAGAACCGGTCCCGAAGCCGGAGTGACTGGGGAGATCGCAAGCGTCGCGCCGTCGACGCGTAGCTCGACCTGCTCGAGCCCGCCGTGGCGTAGCGCCGCCTGCGTCAGGGCGGAGACTCCACGCCGGACGGCCTCGACGTCGACCCGGACCTCCGCGCCCTGCCCCGTGACGACGACGCGCTCCTCTCCCAGGTGCTCGGCCGCGCCGCGCGCAAGCTCGAGCGTGTCGGCCGGTTGGAGCGCAGGGTCGTAGCGTCCACCTTCGATCCGCGCGGCGACGCCGAGCTCGTCGAGGAGCTCGGCGAGCTGGAGCGCGGCGCTGTCGATCATCTCCAGGTAGCGCTGCTTGGGCTCGCCGAGATCGCCCATGCGTACGAGCGTCTGCGCGAACCCGTGAATCGTCGCCAGCGGCGTGCGCAGGTCGTGTGCCGCGAGCGAGACGAGCCGCGGGAAGCTGTCGTTTGAATCCCCCACTGAGCCGCCTGACATTAACCTGTCGTGCATGACGGAGTCACGCGAGCTTCTGGACGATCTTCAAGGCTCGATCCCCGAGGTGAGGCTCGGCCTGTCGCGGGCCGGCGTCCAGGGCGTGGCCAAGGCGATCCGCCTCCGCTGGGGCGGCGCGGAGAAGCTCATTTCCGCGGAGATCGACTGCTTCGTCGACCTCGACCGAAGCCAGAAGGGCGTGCACATGTCCCGCTTCCCCGAGCTCTTCGAGGAGGCGATCGACGAAGTCGTGATCGGCGAAGCCTTCCTCGTGGAGGAGCTGGCGGAACACATCGCGCGACACATCGTCGACCGACAGAGAGCGGGCCGCGCGGAGGTGCGGATCGCGGCGCGCTATCCGCTGGAGCGCCGGACGCCTGTGACGGGCCTGGCAACGCAGGAGATGATCTCGATCGTCGGGATCGCCGCCGCGACCGAATCGCGCGTGCGGCGGGTCGTCGGCGTCGAGGCAACGGGTATCAACGCGTGCCCGTGCGCCCAGGGGCTCGTGCGCGGCAAGGCCTCGGAGCGGCTGCTCGAAGCCGGGTTCGAGGCGATGGACGTCGAGCGGATCCTCGAGCTCGTCCCACTCGCGACCCACAACCAGCGCGGTCGCGGAACGCTCTACATCGGCAGCGACCATCCGGTGAATGCCGAGCAGCTGGCGGGCATCGTCGAAGGCTCGATGAGCTCGCCGATCTACGAGCTGCTGAAGCGGCCGGACGAGCTGTTCGTCGTCGAGCATGCTCACCTCCAGCCCCGTTTTGTCGAGGACTCGGTGCGGATCTCCCTGCACTCGACGCTCGAGCGCTACCCGGAGCTGAAGGACGAGGACTTCGTGTTCGCGCGCCAGCTCAACTTCGAGACGATCCATTCGCACGACGTGCTGGCAGAGCGCTACGGAACCGTCGGCGAGCTGCGGGGTGAGCTCCGCGACGGTGAGCCCGCCGCACGGCACACCGAGCTACGTGAGTGGCTCGCGGGTTCCTAGTCGCCTGAACTTGAAGCGGTTTTCCGTGCCCGCGCGAAGCCGGGCGATGTTCTGGCGGTGCAGCACCAGGACTGCGGCGGCCGCAGCGGCGGCGAAGGCGATCACCGGCCAGGGCCGGTCCAACAGGACGGCCGCGATCGGCAATGAAAGGGCTGCTGCGATCGAAGCCAGAGAGGCGTAGCGGAAAACGAGGAAGACGGCGAGCCAAACGCCCGCACCCACGGCGCCGACGACCGGCGCGACGCCGAGGAACGCACCGCCACACGTGGCCACCACCTTGCCGCCCCGCTGCCAGCGCAGGAACAGCGGACGCCAGTGCCCGAGCATCGCCGCTGCGCCGGCGAGCACGCCGGCGAGATGCGACACCAAGAGCGTCGCGACGAGAGCCGGCACGAGGCCCTTCGCCGTGTCCAGCAGCACGACGGGCAAGCCCAGCCGCCAGCCGTAGACGCGCCAGACGTTCGTGCCGCCGATGTTGCCGCTGCCTTGGCGCCGGATGTCATCGTGCTTGACAAGGCGCGGGAGCCAGTAGCCCCACGGCATCGAGCCGAGCACGTAGCCCGCAGCGACAAGGAGCGCGGTTTTCATGTGGCCTTACGTCTGGATCTGGTACTTCGACACCCAGTCGTTGACGATCGACCAGTCGAGGTTGTCGAAGAACGCATCGATGTACGAGGCACGGTCTGTCTGATAGTCGAGGAAGTACGCGTGCTCGTAGACGTCGAGCGCGATCAGCGGCGTGGCGTTCCAGATCGGATACGTGTTCTGCGCGTCGCCCACGTAGTTGAAGAGGTGGCCCTCGTCCCAGTCGTAGGCCGTCCAGGCCCAGCCGCGGCCGGCCATCCCAGTGCCTTTCAGGTCGGTGCGCCAGTTCTGCACCGAGCCGAAATCACGTTCGAGCAGGTCGCCGATCAGGCCGGTGGGATCGCCCCCGCCACCCCCGAGATGCTCGAAGTAGATCTCGTGGTTCTTGATCCCGCCGACAGCGAAGGTGAGGTCGACCTTGAGCGAGCGGAGGTCCGAGAACACCTGGTTCGCGCTCGCGATGTCGACAGCGTCCAGCCTCGCGAGGATCTCGTTCCGCTTGTTCACGTACCCCTGGTAGAGCTTGTAGTGGGCCTCGATCGTGGCACGCGAGATGCCGTCGAGCTCGTAGAGCTCAGGCTTCAGCTCCCGGGCGGTGATCTCCTCGAACTTGAACGCGAGCGACGTCATCTCTCCCTCTCCTCGACTAAACCGGCGCGCGGAGCATATCCTCGGTGCAGAAGCCACAGAAGGAGCCACCGATGCCTTACGAGGTCCCGCCTCTCCCGTACGACTACAGCGCGCTCGAGCCCCACGTCGACGAGCAGACGATGCGCCTCCACCATGACAAGCACCACCAGGCCTACGTCGACAACGCCAACAAGGCGCTCGCGGGCACCGAGTGGGAGGACCGCCCCGTCGAGGCCGTGCTCGCGAACCTGGAGATCCTGCCGGAGGAGATCCGGCCCGCCGTTCGCAACAACGCCGGCGGCCACGCGAACCACACCCTCTTCTGGGAGATCATGAGCCCGGACGGCGGCGGCGAGCCGAGCGGCTCGCTCGCCGATGCGATCAACAACACCTTTGACAGCGTCGACGAGCTGAAGAAGCTCCTGAACGACACGGGCGTCAAGCGCTTCGGCTCGGGCTGGAGCTGGCTTGTCTATGACGGCACGGGTCTTGCCGTCTACTCGACCGCGAACCAGGACTCGCCGATCAGCAACTCGGACGTGCCGCTCCTCGGCATCGACGTCTGGGAGCACGCCTATTACTTGAAGTACCAGAACCGTAGGCCCGAGTACCTCGAGACCTGGTGGAACGTCGTCAACTGGGATGCCGTGCAGAAGAGGTTCGAGAGCGCGGACAAGTAGTCCGCGCTCCCGGAGGTGCTTAGCTGCGGATCGTCGTGCTCGCGGAGGCGGCGTAGCAGCTGCCGACTTGTCGCTGCGTCAGGTATGCCCGGACGCGCAGTCGCACGCGGATCTTCGCACGGAAGGTCACAGTGGAGACCCTGGTCGGGTTGATCGGCGTCGTCAGACTCGAACCGGCGCGGAGGACGACAGAGCGGATCGTGATCCAGCGGCGCTTTACCACGCTGTATCGCTGGAACAGGACGAACTTGCCGGCGTACGAATCCGCGGCCAACACGGTGACGCGGAACCTGCGCGGGGCAAGCTTGCGCAGTGTTACCTTCGGCCGAACCCGTTCGAGTACCTGCGAGCTCGACGACGAGCGGAACCGGGCCTGGTAGGTCGTGTTCCGGCGCGGCTGCACGCTGAGCGTGTATGCACCGCCCGTCGCCGTCGTCACGGTCGTGAGCTTCGCGAGCGCGGGCGCGCCGCATTCCTGCGTGAAGATGTCGACCTTCTGATTCGCCTGACCTGAGGCCAGCTGGCCGGTCAGCGTGGCGCTACGGCCGTAGAGCGCGACCTTTGGAACCGCCGTCAGCGAAAGCGTGCTGCCGGGCGCTGCGGTGACCGTGATCGATCCCTTGAAGGCTGAACCCTTCTTGTTCGGATCGCTCACCGTGTATTTCGTGGCGGTGCGGAACGTGCAGGTCGTGCTCTGGGCCGGCTGGAGCGTGAGGCTGCCGGTGCACGTATAGCCGTTCGTCGGCTTGAGCACGACCTGGTGGGCAACCGTGTCCTGATTCGCGAACACGACCGAGTCGCCGGTTGCGATCGTCAACGTCTTGGGCACGTAGCCGTCGTGGGTGATTGCCAATGTCGTCGTCGCCGCCGGTGCGGACGAGGCGACCGCCGCGCCGAGAACGAGTCCCAGCAAGAGAAGTCGCTTCATACTTCCAAGACCCCCTGAGGTGAGTTGCGTCCTATAGAAGACGCAACTCACCGTGATGACTTGCGCTCTGCCTAACGCTTGACGACCGGCTGCGTTCCGCTCCACGCGTCGATGTAACCACCGGGCATCTCGTTCGCCGGCATGTAGATCCGGATCGACCAGCGCCCGCGCGGGATCACGGAGCGGACGAACTTCATCCCCATGATCCGGCCGGATTGCTGGCCAAGCTGGAGTCGGCGCACGTTGATCCACGTGCGCGCGAGTGTGAAGCGCTGCAGGTAGACGAAGCGCCCCGCAAACGACTGGCCCGCCGTCACGTAGAAGTGGAAGTACCCCGACCGGGAGACGAACGGCAGCTTGATCGTCGGCTGGACCTGGACGCCGACCGAGCTTTCGGCTCCCTTCCACTGGGCTTGATAGGTCGTGTTGAGCTGAGGCGTGACGTTGAACGAGAATGAACCGCCGCTCGTCGTCTGGAGCGTCGCTACCACCTGCTTCGTGGTCTGTCCGAAAGGCAGCGCCGCGATCGTGACGGTCTCGCCGGTGCGTTTGTTGTTCACGACGCCGGTGAGCGTCACTTGCGTCCCGAACTTCACCACCGGCGCCGACACGGCAAGCGACACCACCGGCGAGGCACCGCGAACGGTGATGGTTCCCTTCAGACTGGGATGGAGACCGTCGTGGTAACGGTACGTCCCACCGTTCGGGAAGGCATGGGTGTAGCTCTTGCCTTTCGCCAAGATCGGCGAGGCGAATGAGCCACCGTTCGCCACGACCTGGTGATCCTTCGTGTCCGTGTTCGTCCAGGTGACGGAGTCGTCTTGGTTGATCGTCACGGTGGCCGGCACGAACCCCGTGCTCTTGATCTGAACCGTGCTCGTCGCCGTTGACGCGGGTGCGGCCAGCACCAGTGCCATCCCTGCCACGGCGATCGGAATGAACCTGCGCATCGTGGAACCCCCTGGTGTCTTCTGGCTTCTTCCCTAGAGACGTAGGTACCCCGTAAGGGGTTTTTAAGCGTTCCGTATGGGTCCTGGTTGTGGAGGGTGCCCTCCGCGTGCTGCAATCCAGCAGACATGGAATCCCGTAGAGATCCCGAGAAGATGGGTGTCAGTGTTGCCTTGCCCGCGGCCATGCCCCGTGGCGGCAGCCGGGAAACGACCGGCGAGGACCCGCGCGACGAGCGCGGGCTGACCGACGGCGATCTGATCAGCCGCGTGGCGCGGCGCGACGCCAACGCCTTCGAGCTGCTGTATCGGCGTTTCGCCCGGCCCGTCTTCGGCCTTGCCCTCAGGCGCCTCGGCGACCGGATGCGTGCCGAGGACGCCGTGCAGGAGACCTTCGCCGCGATCTGGCGTTCGGCACGAACGTACCGGCCCGAGCGCGGCCCAGGAGCACCCTGGCTCTACGCGGTCGCACGCAACGCGATCGTCGACCGGGGCCGAAACCGCAGCGAGCCGCCGGCGGAGGCTCCCGACGCCGCATCGCTCGAGCCCAGCCCGGCCGAGCGGGCCGAGGCCTCGTACGTGTCGTGGCGCGTGCACCGCGCGCTCGAGGGGCTGTCAGGCAACGAGCGCGACGTGATCGAACTCGCCTACTACGCCGAGCTCTCGCAGAGCGAGATCGCCGACTTCCTCGGCATCCCACTCGGCACCGTCAAGACGCGCACACGCGCCGGGCTGAGCCGTCTCGCCGACCTGCTCGAAGGAGAATTGCAATGACGCGCGCACCGGACTTCGACGATCTGGTCGGAAAGGAGGTGCCGGACGAGGAGCGCGCGCGCCTGCTGCGCGCGCACCGGCTGCTCGTCGAGGCCGGGCCTCCGCCGGAGCTCTCGCCCGACCTGGACTCGGTGCCCTGGCCCGAGGAGTCTCAGATGCCGCTGCTCAAGCCGAAGCAGAGTCGTCCGCTCCTGCTCGCGGCTGCGATCGCCACGGCGATCGGCGTCGGCTTCGTGCTCGGGCAGGCCACGGGGCCGAGCTCGAGCTCGATGCAGACCGTACGCGTCGTGAAGCTCGCTGGAACGCAGCTCGACAGCGACGCGCGTGCGACTCTCGAGCTCGGCAAGGCTGACGCGAACGGCAACTGGCCGATGATCCTCCATGCTCGCGGCCTGCAACAGCTGCCCGAGGGGGGCTACTACGACCTCTACCTGACGAAGAACGGGAAGCCGGTCGTGCTCTGCGGCACCTTCAACGTGACGGGCGATGAGGTGATCGTGCATTTCAGCGCGGCCTACGACCTCAAGCACTTCGACAAGGACGGCTGGGTGATCACGCGCCAGCGGCCGGAGAACCACGAGCCGACCGAAGTCGTTCTGGAGCCGACGCCGGTCTAGGGCGCGATGCGGCTGCGTTCGACGAACGCGGCATGCGTGATCGGCATGACACGCTCGAGGAACGATTCGGCGGCCGCCGCATACTGCTGGATCTCGTACTGTGCCGCCTCATGGTTCCGAAGTGAGCAGAAGTGCATGAGGCTCCGTGGATTGCAGCTCCAGTAGTACTTCGTGTACGTGGAGAGCGGCAGCACCGCACGAGCGACTTCTTTCGCGACTCCTTGCTCGAGCATTCGCTCGTACGCCTGAAATGCGCGCGTCGCATTTTCCTCGATCTCACGGCGCGTGGCCTCGCGTGTGACGTCGTCGACGGGCTCGAATGAATAGGCGCCCGGCTTCCCGAGCTGAGTGCGAACATAGTCCGGTACATAGAACTCAGGCTCCATCTTCGAGTAGCGCCCACTCCACTCGTTATACGAGTGGCCGGCTCGGTGTCGATGGTGCTCGCGGACAACGAACAGCGGCGCTTTGACGATGAATCTGAAGTAGCCATGCTCGAAAGGACTCCCGTGGCCCTCGCGCATTAGGAATCGGATGAGGCCTGCATCGCGCTCGCCAATCTCGTCCGACGCCTGATTGAACGAGACGCGCGCACCGTTCACGACGGCAAGATCGGAGGCAAGGACGCCATCGAGCGCAACGAAGCCGTGGTCCAGGACAGGAGTCGTGTTCTCCGATAACACTTCGGGCGTGACAGTCACAGGGGCGAGTCTAGCCGGGGTACATGTCGGCACATCCGGCTGGTCGTACCCGTCGTGGAAGCCCGGGTTCTACCCGACCGGGACCGATACGAAGGAGTTCCTACGCTTCTACGCGGGGCGCTTCGCCACCGTCGAGCTGAACACCACGGGTTACCGGCTTCCGGGCGAAGAGCAGTTCGCGCGGTGGGCCGAGCAGACGCCGCCGGGTTTCCGCTTCGCGCCCAAGCTCGCGGGCAACCGGCCGCGCATGCTCGCGGACTTCGGGCCGCGTGTTGGTGCGCTCGGCGACCGGCTCGGGCCGATCCGCGTCCAGCTGATCAGCGCGCGCGACGAGGGGATGATCGAGCTCATCCTCGGCTCGCTCGATCCGGTCTCGACCACGAGGCGGCGTTCCGCTACGTGCGGTTTCGCGATCCACCGTACGACGACGAGGCGCTGGGGGAGTGGGCCGACCGTCTACGAGCCGTAGACGTCCCGCTCTATGCGTATTTCCGGCACGAGGACGAACCCACGGCGCCGGCGTACGCCCTACGCTTGCTGGAGCTGCTCGATCAGTGAACGTGGCACTTCTTGTCGGCTCCGGCGATGGAGTCCTGCAAGGCGTTCTGCTGCTGTTCGTAGGCGACGTCTGCAGAGCTGTTCGGGTTGAAGTCGTGCAAACCGGGGAGCGTGATGCTCACGTCGGGCGTCACTCCGGGGCCGATCGCCGAGAGGCGGTACTTTGCGCCGACACCCGGGCCGCGTGAGGTGAATTGGTAAAAGCCGTAACAGAAGACTCCGGTCGGCTGGTGAGCCAAGAAGGCGTTTTCGCGGCGCCAACCCTTCCCGTAGCGCGAGTGTAACCGTCGAGCGGCGAGCCGACGCTCGTCGCCGAGAAGCCGTATACGGGCTTCCCGTCGTACGTGAGCCGCCCGAATAGGTGGTGGTAGCGGCCGCCGTAGACCCAGTCTGTCCAGGCGTCCAGCGTCGCGATCGCGCTCGACCAGTGGGAGAGGTGGAGCTCCCATGAGCCCAGCCCGTTACGCGGGCGGCCGTCGAAGTTCGGCAGCGTCCGGCGCCAGGACTGGAGCGCCCAGTACGAACCGTCCGGCGCGGCGCAGGCAGCGACCTGGAACGCGAGTCTCGGCCCGTCGTACGCACGGCACTGGTTTCTGAAGGAGGTCCAGTACCTGCCGGAGTAGTCCTTCCGGAACCTGATTTGCGGCCGGCTCTTCGTCGGCTGCCGTGCGTTGATCGCTCCCGAGGCGCGGACGTGCATCACGCGCCCTCTGACCGTGTAGGTGACCAGCGCCCGACCGTTCACGTCGACGCCGAGCCTGACTGCATGCGCGTTGCGGTCGATGATCTCCGAGGCGAACGCGGAAGGTGCGGAAAACAGCAAGAAGGCAGCCGACAACGGCAGCAGGAGGTGGCGTCCCACTCACGAGAAATCGACGTTGAAAATCGTAGGCCGGTCACTCGTTCGGGGGATCTCCGCTACCGTCTCCCGCCCAGAGGAGCGTGGGACGCCGTCTAGTCATCCTCACTGTCTCGGGCCTGTTCGCCGTCGGCGCGCAGACCGCGCATGCGTCCGAACGGCTGGACGTGAACGCATCGGGTGTACGCCTTGCCGTGAACGGCGGCACGGCTCTGGTGAGCTACCGAGCTCGAGGTCGCACGATTCACGCGCTGGTCCGGGGCGCCGTCAACGCTCGGCCTCCGAGCCGCACGATCAAGCAGGTGCGATTCCGGTTCGACTGGAGCGGCGGCTGGAAGACGAGACACCGACTCGTCTGGAAGACGTTCCGAAATCGCTGCCGCCCTTACGACGGGCCTGCACTCGCCTATTTGGTGACCGCCTGCAAAGCGCCCGACGGCTCGTACTGGGCCGTGCAGGCCTGGCAGCCGTATCTCCCGCACCGGGGCTACCCGCCGTACGAACCGCGCCAGACGCAATGGGAGTTCCACGTTTCGCACTGGCAGGGGCCCCCGGCGATCCTGGAGGTTCACACCGACTGGGCATTCAAGGGCCAGGCGCACGACCTCTTCGGACGCCTGACCTATCTCGGACAGCCCGTTTACGGCTTCAAGGCCGGGCGCGACGGAGCGCCGGGCGACAAGTACGGGCGCAGCCTGTACATCGACACGTTCGATTCGGCGTACGGCCTGGGCTGGAAGCGTGAGACGTCGATCATGTTCCGCACCGGGAGCGGCGCCTTCTGTTACAGCTTCTGGCCCACGCACGACAACACATTGCCGGGCTATCCGAACAATCCGCGTCCGGCAGGCAACGGCAAGCGCTATCGCATCTCGGTCGAAAGCCCCGGAGTGACTCCGGATCTGCTGTGGGAGGGTCCCGGCCTCCACGACTTCAATCCCGCAAACCAGAACGACGTGGCCTACGAACACGACATGGACGCTCTGTTCATGCAGTTCCTCGCCAACGACAAGTTCTGCCCGACGCAGCGTTAGGTCAGAACTGTGCGGTGGCGCCGAGGTGCCGCTCGTAGATCCGACTTTCGACGATCTCCGTGATCTGCTCGACCGTGTGGCGAAGCTCGTCGTCGGTGTTGTAGTAGTGCGGGCCGAGCCTCAGGCCGGCGTCGGGACGGAAGTCGCACAGGATCTGACGCTCGGCGAGCTCCTTGTGCACAGCTTCGAACTGCGGCGTGCGCACCGTGACCGTGCCGCCGCGGCGGGCCGGATCGCGCGGGCTGCCGACGTCGAACCCCGCTTCGTCGAGCAGGTCGATGAGCAGCTGGGTCTGGCGGACCGAGTTCTCGCGGATGCGGTCGACGCCGATCTCTTCGATCAGGTCGTAGCCCGCGGTCGCGGCGTAGAGCGCGGGGACGTTGGGCGTACCCGTGAGGAAGCGCGCCACGCCGTCCGCATAGTCGAGCTCGGGCTCGAAACTGAATGGACGTGCATGCGCCTGCCAACCGATGAAGGTAGGCTCGAGCATGTCGACGAGATCCGGGCGGACGTAGAGCCAGCCGTTGCCGGGCCCGCCGCAGAGCCACTTGACGCTGCCGCCCACAGCGAAGTCCACGTTCAGGGCGGTGACGTCGAGCGGGACGATTCCCGCCGACTGGTAGGCGTCGAGTACGACGTGCGCGCCGACCTCGTGTGCGCGGCGGACGATCGCGGCGACGTCCTGGATCTCCGCGGTCTTGAAGAGGACGTGCGTGATCGGGACGAGCAGCGTGCGTTCGTCGATCGCCTCGACGATCGCCTGGTCGTCGTCGACGACCACGACGTCGAGCTCCGGCTGGGCCTGGTACAGGTAGCGAACGCTCGGGAAGTTGCCCTCCTCATAGACGACGCGGTTGCGGTGCGGATCTACCGGACGGAAGCAGGAGACGATGATCGCCTCGGCGACCGCGACGTTCTGATGCATGACGGTCGACCCGGGCGGCGCCCCGATGATGCGGCCGACCTGGTCGCCGACCGTCATCGGCATCTCCCACCAGCCCTCGCCCCAGGCGCGGATGCCGCGTTCCTTCCACATCCGGGCGAACTCGAGCAGGCGTTCCTCGGCGGCGGCGGGCATCGCGCCGAGCGAGTGGTTGATGAGGTACGTCGTATCGCGGAGGATCGGGAACCGGTCGCGGTACTCGGTCAGCTCCATGGCGCGCAGCCTAGTCACCACGCGGGGCGACTCGTAAGGCCGGTGTCAGACACCGTGCCGTCGAAGTCGCCCCGATGTGACGGAACATGCTCCGATCCCCAGTTCGAGCCAGTTTCCCGTAGGCCGACTAGGACACGGCTTGGGGTCAGACACTGTCACGAGAGTGTGACTTAGTTCAGGGTGCGCTCTGCCGGGCCGACGTAGCGCGCGGAAGGCCGGAAGAGGCGGCCTGTCTTCTTCTGCTCGAGAATGTGCGCCGACCAGCCCGCGACGCGCGAACACGCAAACATCGCCGGCGCGAGCGGCGGTGGGATCTCGGCGATGTCGAGGACGACTGCTGAGTAGTACTCGACGTTCGTGGCGAGGACACGGTCCGGGGAACGCTTCTGGAGCGCTGCGAGCGCCGCGCTCTCGAGCTGCTCCGCCACCTCGACGTACGGCGACCCAAGCTCCTGCGCCGTCCGCTTGAGGATGCGCGAACGTGGGTCTTCTGCACGGTAGACGCGATGACCGAAGCCCATGATGCGCTTCCCTTGCGCGAGCGTGTCTTCCACCCATTGCGCTGCATCGCCCGAGCTCTTGACCTCGTCGAGCATCGGCTTGACGTAGGCCGGGGCGCCGCCGTGCAACGGACCCGAGAGTGCACCCACGGCTGAAGAGAGGGCAGCGCCGCAATCGGCTCCGGTCGACGCGACGACACGAGCTGTGAATGTCGAAGCGTTCAAGCCGTGCTCGGCCGTGCAGATCCAGTACGTGTCGATCGCCTGCACGTGACGAGGGTCCGCCTCACCGCGCCACCTGAGGAGGAATTTCTCGGCGGCGGTCTTGCCGCGCGAAACCACATCGTCGGGAACGACGTCGGTCTTTCCATCGGCGATACGTGCGGAGCGTGCGACGATCGACATCATCTGCGCGGACAGCCGGCCGAGGTCCTCGCGCGCTTGCTCGTCGGAGATCTCGTTCAGCTTTCCGAGCTTCCATTCGCCGGAGAGCCGCGCCGTCTCAGCCTGGAGGTCCGCGGGTGCATTGCCTGTGAGGCGCGCCGGCTCGTAAGGCTCCGGGTCCGGCATCTTCGACTTCAGGTCGTTGTCGACGAGGAGACCCCAGACGTTCTCGTAGGGGACTTGCCCCACGAGCGGCTCGACGTCGACACCCCGGTAACGGAGCGACCCGCCCTCGCGGTCGGGCTCCATGATCTCCGTCTCGACGGCGACGACGCCTTCGAGCCCAGGTCTGAAGTCGTTGTTGCTGCTCATGTCAGTTCCTCCAGCTCGATCGCCCGCCCCGTCGACCGTCCCCTTGCGGCCGCGAGCACGAGGGCCGCTGCGGCGACATCCTGGACGGCGACACCGACTGACTTATACAGGGTGATCTCGTCCAGGGAGGTGCGTCCTGGCTTCGTACCGGCGACGAGCTCCCCGAGTTCGGCGTGGACATCCGCGGGGCTGAGGCCGACCAGTTCGGGTGCTCCCGCCGGAGGCGCTGCCAATGCTGACTCGCGCGACTCGACGACGAGCAGCGCGTCCGTAACGGTTTTCTCGTCCACTTCGCGCCCGGCGGGATTGAGACCGACCGAGTTCACGTGGACGCCGGGCGACAGCCACTCACGCCGCACGATCGGTTCGGTCGAGTGGGTGGTCGCGACGACAACATCGGCATTTCGGATCGCTTCCTCGTATGAGCTCACTGCATGTGCGGGCGGGCCGATTTCCTCCGACAGCGCCTCGGCCTTCGCCCGGTCGCGGCTCGCGATTCGGATCTCGGTGAACGCGCGTACTCGCGGCAGCGCGCGGACATGTGAGCGGGCCTGAACTCCGGTACCGAGGAGTGCGAGCACCTGGGCGTCCTCGCGCGCAAGAAGCCGCGTTGCCAGCGCCGAGCCCGCCGCGGTCCGCGTCGCCGTGATGTATGTCCCGTCCATTAGCGCCAGCGGCGTGCCGTGCTCCGGGTCGAAGACCACGATGACCGCCTGGTGCGTGTGCCGGTCGGTGTTCTGCGGAAAGAGTGTCACGAGCTTGCAGGCAAGTCCCGCAGAAGGCAGGTACGCGGGCATGACGCCGAGGAGGCCGTCGTTCTGCGCGAACGCTGCAATGCGCGGTGGCATCGATGCCTTCCCTGCGCTGAGGTCTCTATGCGCGTTGGCGAGCGCATCCACGAGCTCGTCGAGATCGAGCAACTCGCGCACCTCCGCTTCCGAGAGGAAGATCACGAAAGACGCTTCAGCAGCCCGAGCGCTTGCTGGTTCCAGGGGACGCGGTGCGTGACACCCGCCCCGCCGACACGCCCACGGTTCGCGAGGTACCAGTCATAGGTCTCGATCAGCGCGTCGCGGTTCGACAGGCGCGGCTGCCAACCGAGCAGACGCTGCGCCTTCGAGACGTCGACGAAGGAGTCCTTGTGCGCTGTCTTGTAGTGCCACTCGGCGAGCGGCGAGACGCGCAACAGCTCCAGCGCGCGCAGCGCGATCTCCGCCGGTTTGACGGGGACGGGCTGCAGCTTCGACGACGAGCCAGCGTGGTCGATCAGCGCCTGCAGGTCGGAACGCACCGTGCCGAACTCGGTCGCGCCGACGTTGAACGTCTCTCGCGCCGCCTTGGGCGCCTCCGCGGCGCGCACGATCGCGTCGACGAGATCCTCGACTGCCAGCAGCTGGTAGCGGTTGCGGCCTTTGCCGAGCGTGTAGATGCGGCGTCCCTCACGG
>WNEY01001267.1_pt1 | contig 17570 bp, 13 predicted proteins | sample 5400531 | NCBI WGS metagenome assembly WNEY01 (sample SAMN13153338, study PRJNA577476) | soil metagenome | isolation source: 200 cm saprolite under Douglas fir tree site 1 | place: USA:California | collected 2015-04-18
AAGACGCCGTCGCGTGGTCACGCCGTCGCGGAACTGCCTACCGATCACCCGCCTCTACCGAAGCCAACAGTTGGTAAAGAGCCTCCAGCCGGCGCTGGGCTTCGTCGTAGCGGGCCCGTGTCGTCTTCGTCCGTTCGCCGTCCCGGTACAGTTCAGGATCAGCCATCAGCCTGCCGGCATCCGCCAACTCCTGCTCGGCGGCGGCGATTTGCGCTGCAATTTCCTCGAACGTCGGCCTCCGGGATTTCGGCGGGCGTTCCCGGGAGCGATCCCCGCCGGCCGGCGCGGCGCGCCGAGCTTTCCTGCCGGCCCGCTGCGTCTCACGGGACCGCTTTGCTTTCATTTCATCATACGTTCCATGGAAATCGACGAGACGTCCATTCTCCACCGTCAGCATTCGGGTCGCCAGCCGCTCCAGGAGGTAGCGGTCATGCGTGGCGATCACGAGCGTTCCCGGGAATTCCAGCAATGCCGCCTCCAGGGCCTCGCGCGAGGGAATATCGAGATGATTGGTCGGCTCATCCAGCAGCAGGAAGTTCGGCTGATCGAGCAGCAGCTTCGCCAGGTTGAGGCGCTGGCGTTCTCCGCCAGACAGCATCCCTACGTGCTTGAAGACGTCCTCTCCATTAAAGAGGAAGCGTCCCAGATAGGTCCGCGCCTGCTCGGGCGTCACCGGGCGCCCGTCGAGGATCTCGTCCAGGACAGTGTGATCGTCCGGCGGCGCGGTCGCGGACTCCTGGGCAAAGTACCGCGCGCGAAGGCCTGTCCCGGACGTCACGCGCCCGGCGGAGGGTGGCTCCAGCCCGGCCAGCATCTTCAGGAGCGTGGTCTTACCGGTGCCGTTGGCGCCCACCAGACCGACGCGCTCCCCGCGATAGATCTCCAGGTCGATCCCGGAGAAGACCTCCGCCTCGCCGTACCGCTTCATCACGGCTTGCAATCTCACTACCGTGCGCCCGGATGGCGTCACGGCGCGGGCGACCACACGCATGACCGGCTGACCCTTCGGTGGTTCGATCGGAGTAGACGTGAGACGAGCGAGACGCTTCTCCCTGCTTTTTGCCTGGGTGGCCCTGTTCCCCGCACGGTACCGCCGGATGTAAGCCTGGAGTTTCTCCACTTCCTCCCGGCGGCGGTAATAGGCCTCCGCCTGTTGCTCGATCTGCTGGGCCTTGAGGGCGGCATAGATGGAGTACGGCCCTGGAAAGGCAGTGACGAGGCCGCCTTCCAGCTCGAGGGTCCGCGCGGTGACCGCATCCAGCAGGCGCCGGTCGTGGCTGACGATGACGGCCGCACCGGGAAATGACTGGAGGTACTCTTCCAGCCATTCCGTGGCCGCAAGATCGAGGTGGTTCGTGGGTTCATCGAGCAGAAGCAGGTCAGGTTCGGCCAGCAAGACGCGGGCCAGCTCCGTCCGCACGCGCCAGCCGCCGGAAAGCGCGGCAAGCGGTTTCTTCATTTCGGACTCAAGAAACCCAAGCCCGCTGAGGACCGATCGTGCGCGGGCCTCCAGGGTGAACCCGCCGGCGTGCTCGAAGTGGTGACGGACCTGAGCGTATTCTGCCATCACGTCGGCCAGCCGGTCGGGATCGTCGTGCACGTCGGGGGATGCCATGCGGGCTTCCAGTCCACGGAGCCGTATCTCCAGCGCCTGCACGTCCGCCGCGCCGGAGAGGGCGTGCGAAAAAACGTCGACATCTGCGGGCCCGGCAGGGATCTGCTCCAGATATCCCACTCTCGCCCACCGTACCCGGGCCACATCACCCCCGTCGGCCTCGTCCAGCCCGGCCAGGAGTCGCAACAGCGTGGTCTTCCCGCTGCCGTTGCGGCCGATGAGCGCCACTTTCTCCTCCGGCTCCACGCTGAACGTGACCCCGCGGAGCACCGGCTCGACGCTATAGCGTTTGGACAGGTTGCTGGCAGTCAGAATGGCCATCCCGAGACACTATACGCGATGTAGGCGGCTCGGGTCCAGGAGGATGATGGGCATCAATCCAAAGCAGAAGCGGGGGACGCCTTTCCGCATCCCCCGCGAACTTTCCCCTCACCCGCGCCCTCTCCCCCAAGGGGGAGAGGGGAATAGGAATCGGCTACACTTCTGCCGAGATCTTGATCCCGCGATACCGCTGCATGCCGGTCCCCGCCGGGATCAGTTTGCCGATGATCACGTTCTCCTTCAGCCCAATGAGCGGGTCGATTTTGCCCTTGGTTGCCGCGTCGGTGAGGACGCGCGCCGTCTCCTGGAAGGACGCCGCCGACAGGAAACTCTCCGTGGCCAGGGACGCCTTGGTGATCCCCAACAGGACCGGCCGCGCCTTCGCCGGCTCCAGCCCCTCGGCGATCGCCTTGACGTTGTCCTCCTCGAAGGTGAACTTGTCCACGAGTTCGCCCGGCAGGAGCTCGGTGTCGCCGGGCTCTTCCACTTTCACCCGCCGGAGCATCTGCCGCACAATAATCTCGATGTGCTTGTCGTTGATGTCCACGCCCTGCGACCGGTACACGGACTGGATCTCCTGCACCAGATAGTTCTGCAGGGCGTGGATGCCCCGGATGCGGAGAATGTCGTGGGGGTTCACCGACCCCTCGGTCAGCTGATCGCCGGCCGTGGCCTTGTCGCCGTCGTTCACCCGAAGCCGCACGCCAAACGGCACCGCCGCAGGGTATTCCTGCCCATCCTTGGCGACGACGATCAGCTTGCGGCTGCCCTTGGCCTCCGCGACCTTCACCCGGCCCGAAACCTCGGCGATGATCGCCTGGCCCTTGGGTTTGCGCGCCTCGAAGAGTTCCTCAACCCGCGGCAGGCCCTGGGTGATGTCAAAACCGGCCACGCCCCCGGTGTGGAACGTGCGCATCGTCAACTGCGTGCCGGGCTCGCCAATCGACTGGGCGGCGATAATGCCGACCGCCTCGCCGATCTCCACCTGCTTGCCCGACGCCAGGTTGCGACCATAACACTTCGCGCACACCCCGTACCGGCTCTTGCAGGTCAGCACGGAGCGCACCACGACGGTCTCGACGCCGGCCTGTTCGATCTGGTCGGCTCCGTCCTCGGTGATATCCTGATCGGCCTCGACGATGACCTTGCGGCCGCGCGGGGCGACGACGTCCTCCACGGCGACGCGCCCGATGATGCGATCTTTGAGGGGGACGACCACGTCGTTGCCTTCCTTGACCGCCACCATCGTCACGCCCTCAGTGGTCTTGCAGTCCTCATCACGGATGACGACGTCCTGTGCGACGTCCACCAGCCGGCGCGTCAGGTAGCCGGACTCCGACGTCCGGATGGCGGTGTCGGCCAGACCCTTGCGCTGGCCGTGGGTGGAAATGAAGTACTCGAGCACGGTCAACCCCTCGCGGAAGTTGGCCTTGATCGGCAGTTCGATAATCCGGCCCGAGGGATCGGTCATGAGCCCCCGCATGCCGGCCAGCTGGCGGATCTGCTGGATGTTGCCTCGCGCGCCGGACTGGGCCATCATGTACAGCGGGTTGAAGTTGTCGAAGTTCTGGAGCATGGCCTCCGTGATCTCCTCGGTGGCCTTCGTCCAGACGTCGATCGTGCGCTGGTACTTCTCCCCGCTGGTAATCATTCCGCGGCGGAACTGCTGCTCGATGCCGTCGATCGATTTCTCTGCCCCGACCAGAATCTTTTCCTTCTGCGCGGGGATGGCGATGTCGTCCACCGCGATGCCCATCCCGCTGCGGGTGGCATATTTGAACCCCAAATCCTTTAAGGCGTCCAGCAGCTGGACAGTCTTGGTGGACCCGAGCCGGTTATAGGCCTCCGAGACAATCTGCGACAGCATCTTGCGGTCGGCGACGTCGTTGATGAAGCGGAGCTCCTCAGGAATCGCCTCATTGAAGATGACGCGGCCGACCGTGGTCTCAATCAGCTCGCTGTCGTGCGTGAGGCGGACCTTCACCTTGGCGTGCAGGGTCACCGCGCCGGTCTCGTACGCTAGGACGGCCTCGGTGGGCGTCGAGAAAATCTTGCCCTCGCCGCGGGCGCCCTGTTTCTCCTGCGTCAGATAGTACGACCCCAGCACGATGTCGCGTGTGGGGCTGGTGATGGCCTTGCCGTAGGCCGGCGACAGAATGTTGTAAGCCGACAGCATCAGCAGCCGCGCTTCCGCCTGCGCCGCGGCCGACAGCGGTACATGCGCGGCCATCTGGTCGCCGTCAAAGTCCGCGTTGTAGGCGGTGCAGACGAGCGGGTGCACCTGGATCGCCTTGCCCTCGATCAACGCCGGCTCAAACGCTTGGATGCCCAGCCGGTGCAGCGTGGGCGCGCGGTTGAGCAATACCGGATGCTCCTTGACCACCTCTTCGAGCACGCTCCAGACCTCGGGCCGCGCCCGTTCCACCATCCGCTTGGCACTCTTGATGTTCTGGGACAGATTCTTGTCCACCAGCTTCTTCATCACGAAGGGCTTGAAGAGCTCCAGCGCCATCTCCTTGGGCAGGCCGCACTGGTGCAACTTCAGCTTGGGCCCCACCACGATGACCGAGCGGCCGGAGTAGTCGACACGCTTGCCCAGCAGGTTCTGGCGGAAGCGGCCCTGCTTGCCCTTGAGCATGTCGGACAGCGACTTCAGCGGCCGGTTGTTGGGACCGGTGACCGGACGGCCTCGACGACCATTGTCGATCAGGGCGTCGACGGCCTCCTGCAGCATGCGCTTCTCGTTGCGCACGATGATCTCGGGCGCGCCGAGGTCGAGCAGCCGCTTCAACCGGTTGTTCCGGTTGATGACGCGGCGGTACAGGTCGTTGAGGTCGGAGGTGGCGAACCGCCCGCCATCCAGCTGGACCATCGGCCGCAGGTCCGGCGGGATGACGGGGGTGACGTCCAGGATCATCCACTCCGGCTTGTTGCCGCTCTTGCGGAATGCCTCCACGACCTCCAGGCGCTTGAGGATCTTCATGCGCTTCTGGCCGGAGGCGTCCTTCAAGTCTGTCCGGAGCTGACGGGAGAGCTTCTCCAGGTCGAGCTCCTTGAGGAGTCCCTTCACCGACTCCGCGCCCATGTTGGCCTTGTACCCCTGGCCGTACTTCTCCCGCATCTCACGGTACTCGGCCTCGGTGAGCAGCTGCTTCTTCGAGAGCGGTGTCGTCCCGGGATCGATGACCACGTAGGAGGCGAAATACACGACGCGCTCCAGGGCGCGCGGAGACATGTCCAGCAGCAGGCCGATCCGGCTGGGCACCCCCTTGAGGTACCAGATGTGGCAGACGGGCGCGGCCAGCTCGATGTGGCCCATGCGCTCGCGGCGTACTTTGGCGCGGGTCACTTCCACGCCACAGCGATCGCAGATGATGCCCTTGAAGCGGATGCGCTTGTACTTGCCGCAGTGGCACTCCCAGTCCTTCTGGGGGCCGAAGATGCGCTCGCAGAACAGCCCGTCGCGCTCCGGCTTCAGGGTCCGGTAGTTGATGGTCTCCGGCTTCTTCACCTCGCCGTGCGACCAGGCGCGGATCGTCTCCGGCGAGGCCAGCCCGATCTTTACCGCGTCGAAGTTGTTGACGTCCTGCATCAGTAGTCCTCCACCAGCGCCTCTTCACCCTCGAGGTTGATCCCGAGCGCGCGCGCGGTCTCCGCGATGTCTTCCTCAATCTCCTTGAGTTCGATCTCCCTCTTATCCTCGGTGAGCACCTTGACATCCAGACACAGCGACTGGAGCTCCTTCACCAGGACCTTGAAGGACTCCGGCACGCCGGGCTCCGAGATGTTCTCGCCCTTGACGATGGCCTCGTACGTCTTCACGCGGCCCACCACGTCGTCAGACTTCACGGTCAGCAGTTCCTGCAGCGTGCTGGCGGCGCCATACGCCTCCAACGCCCAGACCTCCATCTCCCCGAAGCGCTGGCCGCCGAACTGGGCCTTGCCGCCGAGCGGCTGCTGGGTGATGAGGCTGTACGGGCCGGTGGAGCGCGCGTGAATCTTGTCCTCCACCAGGTGCAAGAGTTTCATGATGTAGATCCAGCCCACGGTGACCTTCTGGTCGAATATCTCGCCGGAGCGACCATCGCGGAGTTCGATCTTGCCCTCCTCCGGCAGACCCGCTTCCTTCAGGAGCCGCTTGATCTCGCCCTCCTTCGGCCCGTCGAACACCGGAGACTCCGTCCAGGTGTTCAGCTGGGACGCTGCCCAGCCCAGATGAGTCTCCAGCACCTGGCCGACGTTCATGCGGCTGGGCACGCCCAGCGGGTTCAGCACAATGTCCACCGGCGTGCCATCGGGCAGCTGCGGCATGTCTTCATCGGGAAGGATGACGGAAATGACGCCTTTGTTGCCATGGCGACCGGCCATCTTGTCGCCGACGGTGACCTTACGCTTCTGGGCGACGTACGCGCGCACCAGCGTGTTGACTCCAGGCGGCAGCTCGTCGCCCTGATCACGGCCGAACACTTTCACCGCGACCACCTTGCCCTTCTCGCCGTGCGGCACCTTCAGGGAGGTGTCGCGGACCTCGCGCGCCTTTTCCCCGAAGATGGCCCGCAGCAGCCGCTCCTCCGCGGTCAGCTCGGTCTCGCCCTTGGGCGTGACCTTGCCCACCAGGATGTCCCCGGCGCGGACCTCGGCGCCGATGCGGACGATGCCGCGCTCATCCAGGTCCCGCAGCGCTTCCTCGCCGACGTTGGGAATGTCGCGGGTAATCTCTTCCGGGCCGAGTTTGGTATCGCGCGCCTCGACCTCGTACTCCTCGATGTGGACGGAGGTGAACAAATCCTCGCGCACGAGTCGCTCCGAGATGACGATCGCATCCTCGTAGTTGTAGCCTTCCCAGGGCATGAACGCCACCAGGACGTTGCGGCCCAGAGCCAGTTCCCCCTGATCGGTGCATGGCCCGTCCGCGATGACGTCCCCGACTTTCACCGCGTCGCCGGTCCGAACGACCGGCTGCTGGTTGATGCATGTCCCCTGGTTGCTGCGCTGGAATTTGATCAGCTTATAAGTGTCGCGGTCCTTGTCGGTTTTGACGACGACCTCGTCCCCGCTGACTGACTCCACCTCGCCTTCGTGGAGGGCGACCACGACCGCGCCGGAGTCCACGGCCCCGCGGTACTCCATCCCCGTGCCCACCAGCGGCGCTTCGCTGACCACCAGCGGCACCGCCTGGCGCTGCATGTTGGATCCCATCAGCGCCCGGTTGGCGTCGTCGTGCTCCAGGAACGGGATCAGCGCCGTGGCCACCGAGACGGTCTGCTTGGGCGAGACATCCATGAAATCTATCTTGTCCGCCGGCACGAGCACGATCTCACGGCCATGGCGGGCCGACACGCGGGCCTCCACCAGCCGCCCGCGCTCGTCGATCTTGGCGTTGGCCTGCGCAATCACGTAATTGTCCTCTTCGTCGGCCGTCAGGTAGCGGATCTTCCGCGTGACGGTGCCGTCCCGCACCTCGCGATATGGGGTCTCGATGAATCCCAGATCGTTGACCCGGGCATAGGTGGCCAGTGAACTGATCAGGCCGATGTTCGGACCCTCTGGGGTCTCGATGGGGCACATCCGGCCGTAGTGGCTGGTGTGCACGTCGCGGACCTCAAAGCCGGCGCGTTCGCGGCTCAGCCCGCCGGGGCCCAGCGCCGACAGCCGGCGTTTGTGCGTCAGCTCGGCCAGCGGATTCGTTTGATCCATAAACTGCGACAGCTGACTGCTGCCGAAGAACTCTTTGATCGCGGCCACGACCGGACGAATGTTGATCAGAACCTGCGGCGTGATCTGCCCGGTCTCCTGAATGGTCATCCGCTCACGGATGACACGCTCCATCCGCAGCATGCCGATGCGGAACTGGTTCTGCAGCAACTCCCCCACCGACCGCACCCGGCGGTTGCCCAGGTGGTCGATGTCGTCGACGGCGACGCCTTCCTCTTCGTTGTGCAGACGGATCAGGTACCGCACCACCTCGGCGATATCGTCTCGTACGGCCGCGGGATGGCGCACGCCCTCCCCGGCGACGACGTACAGCGCGTCCCGGGTCGGCGGGGCGATCCCCAACACCACACGGGTGCCGGACTCCAGCTTTTTGATATCGATGGGCTCGCCATCGACGCGCACGGTCACGCGGGCCAGTTGCCCGGTGAACTCGCGGCCATCTTTCAAGGTCAGCGCAAACTCCTTCTTGTCGCGCCGGACGGAGACATCCTTGACCTCGCCGCCTGTCGTCTGCACCAGCGTTCGGAATGCCAGCGGCGCCTCGAGGCTGAGTTTGCGGTTCAGCTTGTGCCGCCCTACCTTACCCAGGTCGTACCGCCTCGGATCGAAGAAGAGCGTGTGCAGCAGTTGCCGCGCGCTTTCCACGGTCGGCGGATCCCCGGGCCGCAACCGGCGGTAGATCTCGATGAGGGCTTCTTCCACGGCCTTGGGCCCTTTGCGCTCCTTGACCGGATCCTTGGTCAGGGTGGCCTCGATCGCCGCATCGCCGTTGTACAGCTTGAGGATCTTCTCGTCGCTCTCATACCCCAGCGCGCGCAGCAGCACGGTGACCGGAATTTTCCGGGTGCGATCGATGCGGGTGGAAATGACCCCGTTGTTGTCCATCTCCAGTTCTAACCACGCCCCGCGGTGCGGGATCACGGTCCCCGCCGGCATCGGCCGGCCGGACGTATCGGGGTTGAAACTGTAGTAGACACCCGGGGAGCGGACCAGCTGGCTCACGACCACCCGCTCCGCGCCATTAATGATGAAGGTCCCGCGCTTGGTCATCAGCGGGAGGTCTCCCATGAAGACCTCCTGCTCCTTGATCTCGCCGGTCTCTTTGATCACCAGGCGAACCTTCACCTTGAGCGCGGCGCCGTAGTTGTAGTCGCGGTCGCGGCATTCTTCCTCGCTGTACTTCAATCGCTCCAGCCGGTATCCGCCGAAGTCCAGCACGGGCGTGTCATCGAACGCGCTCGGCGGCTCGACGCGCTTACGGCTCGGGTCGACGGCGAAGTGCAGCTCCAGGTTGCCGGTGAAGTCCTGGATGGGGGACACCTCTTCAAAGACTTCACGGATCCCTTCCCGCAGGAACCACTCATACGATCGCCGCTGCACTTCGATGAGATCCGGCACGTCCAGAATCTCCGGAATCTTGGCAAAACTGCCTCGTGCGCGGCGACCGCGGGTCACCACTTCTCCGGCAACCGCCAGGCGGGCGCGGGCCGGGGTCGGTGCGGCGGTGCGAACAAGTTTGCGTCGGGAGCGTGTCTTCACGGGAAACCGGTCACCTCCAGCAAGGACTCAGCGTGCGCAGCGATCTACGGCGGGACACAAGACTGGGAACCCGGCGGGGACGCGCTGGTCCCCTCCAGGCTGTCATCGAACGCGTGTTGTTAGAAGGGATAGTCGTGCTCAATGAAACAGCGAAAGCAAGGCTCAAATGCCTCGCTTTCGGTTCTCGGTGTCAGACTCCCAGGGCCCGGCGTCCGCCTATCGGTGCGCAAAACCGTAAACACCATAATACTTGGCCAGCAATGTCCCGTCAATACCCCCACCACCTAGGGACAAACTCGTCGGGTTAAAACTCCCCACCCGCGACCCAGGGATCAAGCGACCAAGGGGCCAGGGCACCAGGTAGGCAAAGCAAGCGACCAGGAGGCCTAGGCTGGCATGGTCCCAGGTCCGGTCGCCTGGCTCCCGCGGTTATTTGATCTCTACTTGCGCGCCTTCAGCCTCGAGTTTGGCCTTGACCTGCTCGGCCTCGGCCTTGCTGACTTTCTCCTTCACCGGTTTGGGGGCGCCGTCAACGAGGTCCTTGGCTTCCTTCAAACCCAGCCCGGTGAGTTCGCGGACTACCTTGATGACCTGGATCTTCTTGTCGCCGATGGCTTTGAGGATGGCGTCGAACTCCGTCTGCTCCTCCACCGCCTGGGCGGCCCCAGACGGACCACCCGCCGCCGGTGCCGCCGCCACGGCCATCGGGGCAGCGGCAGTCACGCCGAACTTCTCTTCAAGCGCCTTCACCAGCTCCGCGAGCTCCAGCACCGTCAGGTTGCCAATCGCATCAATGATTTCTTCCTTACTAACCCCAGCGGTCTTCGTCTTGGTTTCGGGCATTTCAATTACCCCCTTGTCATTTTGAATCTAGTGGATCTCTTGGATCCATTGCGTCCTTCGCATCTCTGTGGCGGATCAAACAACGGCACTTGATTCAACGGATTCAATAGATCCAACAGATTCAAAAGATTTATGGTCTGCCGTTGATTCCTTCTGCTGCCGGATCTGATCCAAGGCATAGACGAGGTTTCGTTGCAGCCCGGTGAGGACTCCGACTAGTCCAACGTGCGGTGACTTCATCGTGCCCAGCACCAACGAGAGCAGTTGAGGCCTCGACGGCAGATCGGCCAGCCGTTTGATTTGGTCCGCCGTCACGACCCGACCCTCGACCACGCCTCCCTTGATCTCCAGCTTGCGCATCTGCCGGATGTACTCCAGCAGCAACTTGGCAGGGCCGACTGGATCCGTCCGGCTGAACGCCACCGCCGTCGGGCCCTGCAGCAGCGGCGCCAGGCCTTGAACGCCCACACTTTGCGCAGCCCGCTGCAGCAAGGTGTTCTTCACGACCTTGTACTCGACGCCCGCTTCGCGTAGTTTGCTGCGCAACTGCGCGATCTCGCGGACATTCAGGCCGCGAAAGTCGGTCAGGATCGCTGCGGCGGCCTGACCTAGCTGCTGACGCAGCGTCTCGACCTCCTGGACCTTCGCCGGACGCGCCACATGGGTGGCGGTTCGACGGCGCTCCTTTACTTGTGTTCCGTCCATCAGATCTCCTCAGCCCGAAAGTGAAACGGGGCCACCGTAGACCGAGGCCCCACCCTCAACAACCAGAACCGCTGCGCCGCAGCGGTCCGTTCACCTCGGCAGGCGATCCGTATGGATCCTTAGGCTCAAACCCCTCACCCTACCCTCTCCCACGGGGAGAGGGGGCAAAGGAGCACCCGGGCACCTGCGGTCTACGGCCCTTATGTGATTGACTTCACCAACGGGGGTGAGTCTAGCACACGCAGTCCCATCTGGCAAGAAGTCTGCAGTCTTCTGTGGATGAAAAGTGATAATGTCACCCCATAAGCGAAAAGCAAATCTGTCACCCTGGGAGCATGACCAGGGAGACGATTACCTTGACGCAAGTAGAGCAACGGCGAGTGATCGTGCTGACACAGGTCCGGGAACAGCGTATTGACGCGGCGCGCGCGGCAGCCTTGTTAGGACTCTCGCTGCGCCATTGCCGGCGGCTGCTGGCGGCCTTCCGCCGGGCGGGGCCGGCGGCTGTGGCCCATGGGAATCGTGGCCACCCCGCCCCCAATCGCGTCCCCAAGGCCCTCGAGCGCCGGATCGTGCGATTGGCGCGGACGCGGTATGTCGGGTTCAATCACCAGCACCTGACTGAGAAACTCGCCGAGGCCCACGGCATCGTCTTCTCGCGCCCCACGGTCCACCGCATCCTACTGGCCGCGGGCATCCCGAGCCCCCGACCCCGTCGTCGGCGCCGCTTCCGACGGCGACGGGAGCGCAGGCCTCTGCCGGGGCTGCTCCTGCAACGGGATGGCAGTCACCACGACTGGCTCGAAGGGCGCGGCCCTCGCCTGGTCCTCCAGGGGGCGATCGACGATGCCACCAACGAGGTCCCCGCCGCCATCTTCCGAGCGCAGGAAGATGCCCACGGCTACTTCGTCGTGCTCCGGAAGCTGATTCGCACTCACGGGATCCCCGTCGCCCTCTATGGCGATCGGCACGGCATCGTCACCAATGAGGCCCGCCCTCGGCCTCTCACGCTCGACGAGCAGCTCCGCGGGCACACCCGACCACCGACCCAGGTCGGTCGCGCCCTGCGCGAGTTGGGCATCGAGTGGATCCCCGCCCACTCCCCGCAAGCCAAGGGCCGCATCGAGCGGCTCTGGGGCACCTTCCAGGATCGGTTCGTCAGCGAACTCCGCCTCGCCAAGGCCCGCACCCTGGAGGAGGCCAACGCGGTCTTGCTGGCCTTCCTGCTGCGGTACAATGCGCGCTTCACGCGCCCCGCCGCCCAGCCCGGGTCAGCCTACCGGCCCCTGCCGCTGGAGCTCAACCTCGACGACGTCTGCTGCTTCGCCTACGAGCGCACGGTGGCCAATGACAATACCGTCACGCTCGACTCGCAGCACCTGCAGCTCCTACCCAATGCCCAGCGCGCCAGCTATGCGAAGACGCGCGTCATCGTGCGCCGCCACCTTGACGGGCGATTCTCCGTGAGCCACGCGGGACGCCGGATCACGTTTCGGATCGTCACGGCCCCCCCTCACCCGGCGCCCACTCCCACACCCGACATGGGGCGCCTTGTGCGCCCGCGGGCTCCCAGGACGTGGACACCGCCACAGGATCATCCTTGGAAGAAGACCTTTGCTCAGGAGCTACGGCGCAAGCAACTCAAGATGGCCGGGGTGACATTTTCGCTGAACACTAAGGGTGACAGAATCGCCGATCATTGACAGAAGTCTGCAGTCTTCAGTCAACAGTCAACTGCGGGGCCGCCGTACAACGGACTGCTGACTGAGGACTGCTGACTGGGGTCAGGCCGTCGCTGCCTGCAGCAGACCCTCTGCCTTCACAGGCTCGATCCGGATGCCGGGCCCCATCGTTGTTGAGATGGCGATTGAGCGCAGGTACTGTCCCTTGGACGCGGCCGGCTTGGCCCGCACCACTGCCTCCAACAGCGCGGTGAAGTTCGCCAGCAGTTGCTCTTCGGTGAACGACGTCTTGCCGATGCCGGTGTGGAGAATCCCTGCCTTCTCGGTGCGGTACTCGATCTTCCCGGCCTTGATCTCCTTGACCGCCTTGGCGATGTCGAAGGTCACCGTGCCGGCTTTGGGGTTGGGCATCAGCCCGCGTGGGCCGAGGATGCGTCCCAGCCGGCCCACCACATTCATCAGGTCGGGGGTGGCCACGGCCACGTCGAAATCCATCCACCCGCCCTGGATCTTCTCAACAAGATCCTCCGCCCCGACATAGTCGGCGCCGGCGGACTCGGCTTCCTTCGCCTTCTCGCCCTTGGCAAACACCAGCACGCGCACGGTCTTGCCGGTCCCCGCCGGTAATGCCACCGTGCCGCGGATCTGCTGGTCGGCCTGCTTGGAATCGATGCCCAGCCGGATGGCGACTTCGACGGTTTCGTCGAATTTCGCCCGTCCCATCTGCTTCAGCAGGCGCACTGCGTCTGCCGGGCTGTACAAGGCCTTCGGATCCACCAATTTTGCGCTCTCTGCGTACCGCTTCCCGTGCTTGCCCATCTCGACCCTCACGTCTCCTTGCGTCACCTTGCGTCAATCGCGTCTTTCGCTTCACCAAGCGCGACCGTCTGATGCAACAAGACGCGATAGACGTCTTTACCCGACGACCTGAATTCCCATCGATCGGGCTGTCCCTTCCACCATGCGCATCGCCGCCTCAACGTCATTGGCATTGAGATCCCGCATCTTTTGCGCAGCGATCTCGCGCACCTGCGCGCGGGTGATCTTCCCCACCTTGGTCTTGTTGGGCTCGCCGGACCCCTTCTCGATTCCCGCGGCCTGTCGGAGCAGCACAGATGCCGGAGGAGTCTTGGTGACGAAGGAAAACGTGCGATCGGCATAGATCGTGATCTCCACCGGGACAATCGTGCCAACCATGGACGCGGTCCGCTCGTTGTACGCTTTGCAGAACTCCATGATGTTCACGCCATGCTGCCCCAGCGCGGGACCGACGGGCGGCGCCGGCGTGGCCTTGCCCGCGGGAATCTGCAACCTGACAACAGCAACGACCTTCTTCGCCATCCCTAAACCTCAGTCTACACAGTCTTCGCAGTCTTCCCGGTCTTCCCAGTCTAACGACCCGCACGCAGACGGGGGAGACAGGGAGACTCGAATTCAGACTTTTTCGACCTGCCCAAAGTTTAGTTCAACCGGTGTGGCACGACCGAAGATCGACACCAGGACGCGGACTTTCTCTTTCTCTACCATCACCTCGTCCACGACGCCGGTGAAATCCATAAACGGCCCGGAGGTGATCCGCACTTGGGAGCCCTTCTGGAAGGTGATGCGGTACTTCGGCGTCTCATCCCGCAGCTGCTTGAGCAGCCGCTTGACCTCCTGATCTTCAAGGGGGACCGGCCGCGCGCCGGAGCCCACGAATCCGGTGACGCCGGGAGTGTTGCGGACGACGTACCAGGAGTCGTCATCCATGATCATGTCGACCAGAACGTAGCCGGGATAGATCTTGCGATCGACCTCGCGCCGCTTGCCGCCCTTGATCTCTTTTTCTTTTTCTGTGGGGACCAGAACCTGTAGGATTTTCTCCCCGCCCTGGGAGCGCATCGACTGCATGCGGCGCTCCAGGTTCGTCCTTACTTTGTTCTCATAGCCGGAGTAGGTGTGGATGACGAACCATTTCGCGCGAGGATCGCGGGGTTTCTCCTCCTCGGCCGCCTCCGCAGCGGCGGCCTCGGGCGCGGGCGCCGGTTCAGGCGCAGGCTCGTCGGCAAAAATCTCCTTGATTTTCCGTTCAACGATGGGGTCTTCGGTCATGGTAGCCTCGCGGAGGGGATTACCGGGCCGCCAGCACGTGCGTGAAGAGCCAGGTGAAGAACGCGTCCCACGCTCCCAGGTACGCCGACAGAACTCCGAGGACGGCCACGACGACGATCGTGGATGCCACAAGCTCAGGTCGGCTCGGCCAATCCACCCGCTTCAGTTCCGCCCAGACCTCGCGGACGTAGCGGACCAACCGGTCCCGGATCGACGGGCCTCTTGGCCCGATCGCGGGGCGGGGAGCCACCCGCGCGGGCTGCTGATTGACGTCGGCTTCAGTAAGACGGGCCATGAGACCTCGCAAAAAACAAAAAAGACTTGAAGCCACCGATCATTATAGGGGGTCGGGGTTCTGCGTGTCAATGAAAAGCCCCCTGCTGGCCGCGGATCAGACTTGCAACCCCACTCACAGCTGCGCTCGAGGGGGCCTACTCGCCACCGTGGAAGCTGAGTCTAAGTCCCAACATGAAGCAGCCGCCAACAGCAACAGTTGTATCATGGCCGCATTTTTTCGGGCCTAAGATGGCGCCGCCACGTGCTCAAATAGAAGCGAGTGATGGATGGCAGGGGCGGAGGGATTTGAACCCCCAACATCTGGTTTTGGAAAGAAGCGCGCTCATCGGAGCGGCGCCGAGAGATCGCGTGCGGGCGGACCTCCGATCTGTTTGATCCATACAAAGTGCCGGTCGCCGACGTGCCAGATCTCGTGACCTGCACCAGCAGCCGCGCCAGCCATCAGCAGGTCCACGGTGGGCACCCGCCGCCCCCGCCCCGCTAGCGCGCGACCGAGCGTCCCTGCCAGCTCGCACGCGTTCCAGTCCAGACTGACCACCGCCAGATCCCCCAATCTGTCGATGGCCCGGGCGTCTGTTCTGCGCGCAGGGTTCAGGCCGACGAGGAGTTCAACCAAGATCGGCGCCACGGTCACCACGACGCCCTCCTCGAGCGCCGCGGTCATCACACTCTTGACTTGCGTACTGCCCCGGGGTTTGAAGAATTCGATCCACGCTGAGGTATCGACGATGACCGCCATCCTCAGCGGCCTTCCCTCATCGTGCGAAGATCTCGTCGCGTGAGAGCAATCTCGACCTTGCCAGCCAGCTTGGCGAGCTCCCCGCTCTTTCGCCGGCGCACCAGCTCTCGCAGGGCAGCCTCAATTGCGGCCCTTTTCGTGCGCGCCCCACTCAGCCGCTGGGCCTCCTCGAGTAGCCTGTCGTCAATCTCGACCATCATCCTCGGCATTTCCAGCTACACCACGCTCTACACCATATGGTACACCATTAGGTTACACCATCGCGGGTCGGGAAGCAAGGGCTGAAGACCCCGAGATCTGTCGGTGCGTCACCCTTACCGGCTCGCTTCAGTGTCGAGCTGAGACGGACTCGCGGGGACACGAATCTGGTCGGGGCATTTCCGCGTCTACCTGGCCGGGTTGACCGCGCGGTGGCGCAACCAGGAAGCAACCGAGAATTCAGGACGCACCGCAGCATGCTGTGGAGAACGAGACAATTAAGGAAGTACCTTGAACGGCCTGCCACGGGCAAGGCGGTACACCTTGAAATCTTTATCCAAGGAGAAGACCGTCCCGAGGCCGCGCTCTTCGGCCAAAGCAACGAGCGTTGTGTCGGCCAAATCCATGGGGAGGTTACGGTACCTTCGCATGAGCTCTACTGAGCGGTCGAGGTGTGCGGGCATCTCCACAACCAAATCTCTTCGCTGCTGAAGGCGCCACAACACCTCCTGAGCCTGCCAGCCTGCAGCATTGCCGAGCAGATACATCGCCTCGGTGAACGCGGGCCAGGTTGTCAGCATGGGCCCGCGCAGCTTGGCCAGCGTGTCCACGCACGGTTCGTGGTCGGGTTCACCCCGATCCACGAGCGCAACCAGAGGGCCAGCGTCGGTCAGAATCACGACCGTCGCCTGACGAGGCGCTTGAATCTCTCGCCCGTGCGTCGTGCGCGGCCTCCGTGGGATCGGACGGTGCCGATGGCGTCAGCCAGCCGTACTCTCAGGGAGCCACCCTTCTCGTCCAAGTAACGGTGCGCCGCGCGCCGCAAGACTTCCGACAGTGGAACACCTTCGGAGTTGGCAATAGCACGTAGCTTGGCCTCTAGTTCTGGATCCAAGCGAATGCTCGTAGGCATGAACGCACCCCGCCCCCGGGCTGTATGACGTATTGAAGTCAATTGTACTACAAGCAGCGCCGCGCTGCTACCCGGAGGTTGGCCAACTGTCCGGGCGCTTTTTCGCTCGCCCTGCATCGCCTAGTCGCATGGGCACCAGCGTGACCTGGAGCCTCTCTATTGGGAGAATATCAAAACAGGGTTTGTTGAAAGGAACGGTTCTCAATGAAACATGTCCCAAGAAGGGGTGCAACACCTAGCCTTCGGCCAGGCTGGCGGGGGCTCTTGCTTCTATCTAACCGCCTCACCGCGTGGGGCGGAGCAACCGGGCAGCAACCGGGTTGCGCCAAACACCGGAGGTTGTCACAAAACCTTCGTCAGTACTGGAGTTTGGCAGGGGCGGAGGGATTCGAACCCACAACATCCGGTTTTGGAGACCGGCGCTCTGCCAGTTAGAGCTACGCCCCTACAACTGCTAATCTACACAATCTACTCAATCTACACAACCTACACAATCACGTGCCCAAAACCCTGGTCATCGGCGCATGGTAGGTGATTGTGGAGGTCGTGTAGGTTGTGTCGCTTCGGTCAGCGCGTTTCGCGATGAAGCGTGTGCTTGCGGCACCACTTGCAGTACTTCTGCATCTCGATCCGGTCGGGATCGTTCTTCTTGCTCTTGGTACTCGTGTAGTTGCGCCGCTTGCAGTTTGTGCACGCGAGCGTGATGATGTCTCTGGCCATTATTCAATCACCTTGGCGACGGCGCCGGCGCCTACCGTCCGCCCGCCTTCCCGGATCGCAAACCGCAGCCCTTCTTCCAGCGCCACCGACGTGATCAGCGCAATCTCCATCGTGATGTTGTCCCCCGGCATCACCATCTCCACCCCGTCCGGCAGCTTGATGTCGCCCGTCACGTCCGTCGTCCGAAAGTAG
>WNEY01001269.1_pt1 | contig 17555 bp, 15 predicted proteins | sample 5400531 | NCBI WGS metagenome assembly WNEY01 (sample SAMN13153338, study PRJNA577476) | soil metagenome | isolation source: 200 cm saprolite under Douglas fir tree site 1 | place: USA:California | collected 2015-04-18
AATGGGAAGTGCTGGCGCTCATCGACGGCCAGCGATCCATCCGTGGGCTCGCGACGGAGCTTGGACGCTCCGACTTCGAGGTGGCCAAGACGTTGTTCGGTCTTGAAAGTGCCGGCGTGATCGTGCTGATGGACCCCGGAACGGCAAAGCGGGGCCGTCCGAGCGGCGCCGCCGACCTGCCTGAGCTTGTGGCCAAGGCCGAGCGGGCGCTGCAGGCGAAGGACCTCGACGCGGCACGCGCCGCCGCCGAGCAGGCAGGGAGCATGCAGCCGCACGACCCGACGATCCATGTGCTGCTCGGCCGAGTTCATCTGGCGCAGGGTCACGGGTCCGCTGCCGCCGAGGAGCTGCGGCGCGCGCTGCGGCTCGATCCGCAGCTCGCCGCGGCGCATCGCCAGCTCGGATTTGCGCTCGTCTCGATGGGTCGCTTCGCCGAAGCCGTCGCCAGTTGGGACGACTGGGAGCGGCTCGCTCGCAGCCCCGAGGAAGAGGCGCTCCGGGCGGACGTGCAACGCGCCCGCGAGGCGGCCCGAGTGTTCAGCCATGGCTGACGACGTCCGCGCACTCTCCGCCCAGCTCGCCCAGGATCCGCAGAGTCTCGTGTTCCTGGGGCTGGGCGAGGCGTTGCGGCGCAAGGGCCAGCTCGAGGCGGCGCTGCGCGTAGCGATGAATGGGCTCGAGCGGCATCCGCATCTCGCCGACGCGCACGACTTGTTGGCCCGCATCCTGACCGACAAGCACGACTACGAGCGCGCGTTCGACGAATGGGACATGGCGGTCCGGATCGCCCCGCATCATACCGGCGCGCTGAAAGGGCTCGCCTTCCTCTATTTCAAGGTCGGGGACGTCGCGCAGGCGGAGGCGCATCTCGAGCAGGCGCGGAAAGTGGAGCCCGACGACCCGAGCATCGATCAGGCTATTGCCATGATGCGCAAGGGCGTGGGACCGCCATCGCCGGTGCCAGGCGCCGCCGCATCAATCGCCGCCCCTTCGCCGCCCTCCGCCGCCCCATCGCCGGTGCCGAGCGGCCTCGACGAGGCCCGTGTGTTTGCCGGCTTGGAAGGAGCGAACGAAGGCCTGCTGCTCATCGACAGCGCGGGTCGTGTCCTGGGCGGTGCGTTGCGCGACAAAGCCGGCTCTGATGTCACCGATAGCGTCGCCGCCTATCTCGCCGGTGTGTCGCAGGAAGCGGCTCGGACCGCGAAACTACTCGGCCTGGGCGCCTGGAACGGGCTGTCCGCGGAAGGGCAGCACGGCAACGTCCACCTCGCCCATCCGACGGCGGAAGCACTCCTCCTCGTCGTGCGCGAACGCGGCATGCCGCTCGGCCGCTTGGCAATACTCGCGCAGCGCGCCAGCACGATGGCGCGCCGTTGGCTGGAGCAACAGTGAGCAAGGCGCTCGATCTGGTCACGCGCGTGCGCGGCGTGCGGGGCGCGATGCTCGTCTCGGCCGAGGACGGGCTCGTGGTCGCCGAGCAACTGATGGAAGGGATCAAAGGGCCCGCGGTGGCTGCCCTCGCCGCCAGCCTGGCCGGTCGCCTACGTCGAGCAATGGACGCCGCAGGTACTGGCGGCGCCGTATTCTGGCATCTTCAAGCGGAGCAGGGTGCGTTGCTCGTGGTCCCGGGGTCTGGACTTCTGGTCGTCGCGGTGACGGAACCGGACGTGAACATCGGCCTGGTGCGGCTCGAGCTGCTGCGCGCGGCGGAGACAGCGCTATGAGTCCGCAGACGCGTGCCGTCGAGAACTGGACGCTGCAGCCGCTGACCGATTTCGTGCGAGAAGCGTCGGCGCGCCTGGTGCTGGTGCTCACGCCGTCGGGGCAGGTCCTGGCGCAATCGGGCTTCTCGCGCGCGGTGGACGTGATGTCGGCCGCCGCGCTGGCCGCGGCGATCGTTGCGTCCACGAGCGAGCTGGCGCGCCAGCTGCGTCAAAAGCCGTTCGCGGCCCTCAGCCACCAGGGTCCGAAGACCGGCTTCTTCCTGGCGACCTTCGTGACCGATCGCGGGACGCTGGCGGTGCTCGCCGTCTACGATCTCGACGTTTCATCGCTCGGCCTGGTGCAGTTATTCTATGAGCAACTTGCGGCGGATTTGAAGGCGGCTAGCCCCAAGGGCGCGGTGCCGAAGCAGGTGCTGGCCGCGGACTTCGAGCGCGAGCTGACGGACAGCCTCAACACGCTGTTTGGGAGATAGCCCGTGTCCCTGGTCAACTTCACGACCCGCGAGATCACGTGCAAAATCGTGTACTACGGACCGGGGCGGTCCGGAAAGACGACGAATCTCCATTACGTCTACGGGCGCGTGCCGGAAACGCGCCGCGGCCGAATGGTGTCGCTCGCCACGCAAACCGACCGCACGCTGTTCTTCGATTTCCTGCCGATCGACCTCGGCCAGATCTCGGGTTTCTCCACACGCTTCCAGCTCTATACGGTGCCGGGCCAGGTCTACTACAACGCGACACGCCGGCTCGTTCTTCAAGGGGCTGATGGCGTCGTGTTCGTGGGCGATAGCCAGGCGCGCCAGCTCGACGAAAACATCGAGAGTCTCCAGAACCTCCAGAGCAATCTTCTGGAGCACGGCGTCGACGTGCGCACCATGCCGCTCGTGATGCAGTACAACAAGCAGGACTTGCCCGCGGAGCTGATTCTGACGCCTCCCGACCTGGACGACTCGCTCAACTTCCGCGGCGTGCCGAGTTTTCCGGCTGACGCGCTGCACGGCAGAGGGGTGTTCGAGACGCTCAAGGGGATCTCGGAGCTGGTGCTGAAGAAGCTGGCCGCGGGGAGCCCCGCCGCATGACCAGCTCGCTCAATCCCCGCTTCTCGTTCGAGACGTTTGTCGTGGGTGCGGCGAACCGCCTGGCCGTCACCGCTGGCCGCACCGTCGCGGAGAATCCAGGCTCAGCCTACAACCCGCTCTTCATTTATAGTGGCTCCGGCCTGGGGAAGACCCACGTGCTGATGGCTATCGGCCACGCCGCGAAGACGATTGCCGCGCAGCTCAACATCGAGTACCTGACGCTGGACGAGTACGTCGAGTCATTCCACGCGGCGATCGCGGCGGGACAAGGAGACAATTTCCGCCGCCGCTTCCAGAATGTGGACGTCCTCCTGGTGGACGACGTTCAGTTCCTCACCAATCGCAAGGAGATGCAGGCGGAGTTGTTGCGCCTCACGGAAGCGCTGCAGCAGTCGGGGCATCAGATCGTGCTCGCCAGCGATCGCCCGCCGGCCGAAATCGCGGACCTGGACGAGCGTCTGATCTCGCGGTTTTCGGGCGGCCTCGTCGTGGACATGGGCATCCCCGATTACGAAACCCGCGTCGCGATTCTGCGCCGGAAGGCGGAAGAGCGGGGAACCTCGTTCCAGCCGGGCGTCCTCGAGACCGTGGCAAAGATCGAACACCCGAACGTGCGCGAGCTGATGGGGGCGCTCAACCGCTTGATCGCCTTTCAGGCGGTCACCGATTCGCCGATCAACGCGGAGGCTGCCAGCAAGGTCCTTGGGATCCCGAGCGCCGCTACCGCTGCCTCATCTACCGCCGCTTCACCTACCGCCGCCTCACCCGATGAATTCTCCCAATTCCTGACTGACGTCACCGTCACGGTCGGGAAAGCGGTCGAGGCGTGGCGCGCGCGCGTCGCCGAGGCGGTGCTGCGCTGGGAAGGCGAGGGGTACCGCACCGGCAGACTCGAGAAGCTGCTCGATCAGGAAACGCCGGCCGCGGTGGACGACGCGATCTCCGCGTACGTGCAGGATGTGGAGCGGCTCAAGGCGCTCGAAGCCGAAGTCGCGGTGCTCGATCCGCAAGCGGCGGGCGAAAAGGTGTTTCGCGATCCCGACCACATGGACGAAGCGGAAGCGGCTGCCGCGAAGGTGCGCGACGGCGCGGCGCCGCCGCCCGCTCCCTCGGCGGCCTTCTCATTCGAGAGCTTCGTCGCGGGCCCATCCAACGAAGTGGCGCTGAGCGCCGCGCGTGCCGTGATCGCCAAGCCGGGCAAGAAGTACAATCCGCTCGTCATCGTGGGCCGCAGCGGGCTCGGCAAGACACACCTGCTCAATGCCGTCGGCCTCGAGCTGGCAAAAAAGAAGAACGCGGTCGTCGCGTGTCTGTCCACGCAAGGGTTCGTGGACGAGCTGATCGCGGCGATCGACGGGAACCGCGTGGACTGGTGGCGCGCGCGGTACCGCCGCGCGACCGCACTGTTGCTGGACGACATCCAGCTGCTCGCCGGCAAGGAGCGCACGCAGGAAGAGCTCTTCAATCTCTTCAATCAGTTCCTCGATGCGGACCGGCAGCTCGTCTTCACGGCGCCCGCGCATCCGAACACGCTCGAGGGGCTCGAGGAGCGCATCGTGTCCCGGCTCGAGGGCGGGCTGGTGACGGAAATCGCGGAGCCGGACAAGGACCTGCGCCGCAGCGTGCTCGACCGCCTGCTGACGCAGCAGCGCGTGCCGATCGAGCCGGCGCTGCTCGATTATCTCACCGACCGGCCGATCGATTCGGTGCGCAGTCTGACCGGCGTCGTGCAGCGGGTGGTGGAGGCGGCCGCGGCGCAGGACGAGCCCGTGACGGCCGGCCTGGCGCGCGACGTGCTCGAGGGAGCGCCCGCCCCCGCCGCCCCTGGCGCGCGGCGCACGGCGGGGTTCCGCACTAGCGGCATCGTCGTGTCGAGTGCCGGCGGCGTGCGCAGCCGCGAGAAGATGGTCTGGGACTGGCCTGCTGCGGCTGACCGTGTCATCGAGGACCTGCGCTAGTGGCCATCAAGGGCTCACTCAAGGAAGCGTCGCTCCCCGACGTCCTGCAGCTGCTGGCGCTGGGGCAGAAGACCGGCTGCCTGTCGATCGCCGACCGCTCGAACTTCGGCTACATCTACTTCGCCAAGGGCCGTATCGCCTACGCGTCCATCGTGAATCGCCGTGACCGTCTGGGCGACATCCTCGTCAAGCACGAAAAGATCAGCCAGGAGCAGCTGGACGCCGCGATCCACCGCCAGTCGAAGACGCGCGACAAGAAACTGGGCGAGATCCTCGTCAGCCAGAGCGTGATCTCGCAGCAGGAGCTCGAGCGCTACATGCGCATGCAGATCGAGGAATCGGTCTACTATCTGTTCACCTGGACGCAGGGGACGTTCAACTTCGAGGCCGATGTCCGGCCGGAGCAGCAGGACTTCCTCGTCTCAATCAATCCTGAGTCGCTGTTGCTCGAGGGCGCGCGGCGCGTGGACGAGTGGGGCCTGATCGAGAAGAAGATTCCCTCGTTCGATCTGATTTTCCTCGTCGACCGCGATCGACTCGCGATCAGCGACGCACGGCTGACGGAGATCCAGGATCGGCTCCTGCCGCTGCTGGACGGGTCGCGCGACGTCAATCAGGTGATTGAAGACTCCGGGCTCGGGGAATTCGAGGTCGGCAAGGCGCTGTACGGGCTGGTGACGGCGGGTTTCCTGCACCGCGCCGGCCGCACGGCGAGCGCCGAGGACGTGAAGATGACCGATGCCCGGGTGGAGGAGCATCGCAATCTGGGGATCGCCTTCTACAAGACCGGCATGCTGGACGAAGCAGCGCGCGAGTTTCGGCGCGTCGCTGAGCTGCGCGCCAGCGACGCCAATGCGCACTTCTTCATTGGTCTGGTCGCGCTCAAGCAGGCGCGCTGGCGCGAGGCGATGGAAGCGCTGCGGCTCGCGGCCGAGAAGGGCGGCTCGCGGCCGGCGGTACTCCACAATCTGGGCCTCGCCTACGAGCAGCTCGGCCGGTTGGACGACGCCGATGCCGCGTACTCCGAGGCCGCGACGCGCGCGCGCACCGACCCACGCGTGTACGTGGGCTGGGGCGTCGTGGCGCTGAAACAGGGCGATCTTGCCAGCGCCGCCGGCCGGCTCGATCGCGCGAAGGAGTTGTTCGCCGCAAAGGTCCCACCCATCTGGTTCTGGGCTCGCGCGCTCGCGGCCGCGGCGGCCGGAGACTTCGAGACGGCGGAACAGGTTGCCGCGCAGGCCGTGGAGGCGTATCCGCAGCATGGCGTGCTGCGCAACAACCTTGTTGTGCTGCACGAGCTGGCTGGTGATCTGCCCCAAGCCGAGGCCCTGGCGCGCGCCGCGCTCCACGACGAGCCGTCGCTGCCGCAGCTCTCCAAGAACCTCGGTGATCTCGCCTACCGCGGCTCCCGCTACGATGAGGCCTGGGCGCTCTATCAGCGCGCGATCGAGCTGTCGCCGGAGCTGGGTGATGACGTCTACTTCAAGCTCGGCAACATCGCCTACAAACGAAACGACCGCGACCAGGCGAACGCGCTGTGGCGCCGCGCGCTGGAGCTCAACCCCAAGCACGAGCTCGTCAAAGCGAATCTGGACACATTGAGCGCGTTGTCGTGAGCAAAGCTCCTCAGGAGCGAGCGTTCCAAACGCTGACGGAAAAGATTTCACGCGAGCGGGGAGTCAGCTGCGGGTCGTACAAGGACAGGTGCTTGAAGCGTCGCATCGCGGTGCGGATGCGCGCCCGCGGCGTCCATACCTACGAAGACTACGGCAACCTCCTCGACCGCGACACGCACGAGTACCAGGAGCTCCTCGACGCGCTCACGATCAACGTCACCAAGTTCTTTCGCAACGTCGAGACGTGGAACGCGCTGAAGCCGTACCTCGGGAAGCTGGCCGCCGCACGCCCCAGGCTCCGGACATGGTCAGCCGGATGCGCCTCCGGTGAAGAGCCGTACACGATCGCCGTGCTGCTGGCCGAAGCGCGCGCGGACGGTTTTGTCGACGCGACGGACGTCGATCGTTTGAGTCTCGAGCGCACCCGCCAGGCGAAGTATCCCGACGCCGCGTTCACGGAGATGCCGGCGATTCTCAAGCACCGCTATTTCCGCGACGGACAGCCCGCGCCGCTGGTGCGCGAGCTCGTGCGGGTCCAGGCGCACGATTTGACCCGCCAGCCGCCGCCCCATCCGCCCTACGACCTCATCGTCTGCCGCAACGTGGTGATCTACTTCGAGCGCCAGGCGCAGGAGCGCTTGTTTCAAGTGTTCGTGGACGCGCTCGCGCCCGGCGGGGTGCTCCTGCTCGGCAAGGTCGAAACCCTGTTCGGGCCCGCACGCGAACGGCTCACCCTCGTCGATCCCCGCGAGCGGATCTACATCAAGCCGGCGCCGGCGTGAAGGAAGTCATCGTCAAAGTGGCCGAGTGCGCCGCCGAGCGTGGCGACGGTGTTCTGGTCACGCTGGGGCTCGGCTCCTGCGTCGCGATCATGCTGCACGATCCTCAAACGAAGGCCGGTGCCATGGCGCACGTGCTGTTGCCGTCCACCAGGCTCGCGTGCGACATCACGAACAGGGCCAAGTTCCCCGAAACCGCCGTGCCGCTGCTGATCGAGCGCCTCAAGGCGCTCGGTGCCGACCCCCGGCGCCTCGTCGCCAAGCTGGCCGGAGGCGCCAGCATGTTCAGCCAGCTCGTCACCCCCGGCACGATCCAGATGGGAGAGCGCAACGTGCTGGCGTCGCGCAGCGCGCTCCGGGCCGCCGCGATCCCCATCGTGCGCGAGTCGGTCGGTGGGGAGCGCGGCCGCAGCGTCCGATTTCACGTCACAGACGGCCGCGTGGAGATCCGGTCGGTGGGCGCCAGTGAATCGGTCATCTGATCGCTCCGCCAAACCCACGGTCCTGGTTGCCGACGACAGCGCGCTGATGCGACGCGTGCTGGTCGACGTGCTGGGTGGCGGCGAAGCCGACACGGGCGAGTTTCGCGTCGTCGCGACCGCGCGCGACGGACTGGATGCGATCCGCAAGGTTCACCAATACAAGCCGGACGTCGTCACGCTCGATCTCGAGATGCCGCACCTCGACGGCCTGGGCGCCATCGGCTACATCATGTCGGAATCGCCGCGGCCCATCGTCATCGTGAGCGCGTACGCGGGCCCCGGAACGCAAGGGGCAATTCGGGCGCTGGAGCTGGGGGCGGTCGAAATCGTCGCCAAGCCGCCGCCCGATGTCTTCGGCCACCCGCGGGCCGCGCTTGAGGCGCTGGCGCCGCAGCTCATCGCCGCCGTGCGCCGCGCGCTCGCCGTCGATGTCTCGCACGTCAACGTCCTGGCCCGTTCCCCGGCGCCCGTCGTGCACCCGCCGGAGCTCGCGCTGCGCGGCCGCGCCGTGCTCGCCGTGGGCGTCGCCGCCTCGACCGGTGGCCCACGCGCCCTCGCCGACGTCGTGCCACGCCTGCCGACCGGCCGTGGCGCCGCCGTGCTCATCGTGCAGCACATGCCGCCGAAGTTCACGCGCAGTCTCGCAGAGCGGCTCGACTCGATGAGCCCGTTGCGCGTCGTCGAGGCGGATGACGGCGCGCCCATCGTCGCCGATACGGCATACGTGGCCCCGGGCGATTATCATATGCGGGTGCGTACCGCTCCCGACGGTCCAGTCATCGCGCTCGATCAATCCGCCCCTCTCTGGGGGGTTCGCCCCGCGGCCGATCCTCTATTCCGCTCGATCGCCGAGGTGTACGGCGCGCGCTGCGTGGGCGTCGTGCTGACGGGGATGGGACGCGACGGGGCTGGCGGCTTGCGCGCGATTCATGACGCCGGCGGAGCCGGTCTCGCGCAGGATCGGGAAACGGCGGTGATCCCGGGGATGCCGGTCGCCGCGGTGCAGGCGGGCGGCGTCGATGCCGTGCTGCCGCTGGGCCAAATCGCCGATCGGGTGGCCACCGAGCTGGCCCGCCGCCGCGTGCTGCAGCGATGAAAGGCTACCTGCTCGTGCGATCCGCGGGGAAGTCATACGGCCTGCCCATCGGCCGTGTGCTCGAGGTGGGAGATGCCACGGAAGTGCTCAACATTCCCCGCAAGCTTCCGGCGGTGTGCGGCCTGACGCCGCTGCGCGGGCGGCTCGTGCCGCTGATCCATCTGTCTGCCTTCCTGACAGGAAGCGAAGCCCCCTCGGCCGCGGCGGGCGGGGTCCGCACCGTTGTGCTCGTCGAGCTCGGAGCAAGCGGTCGCCAGGTGGCGTTCGAAGTCGATGATGCCGATGCCGTCGTGCGCGAGCAACCGTTGCCCGTGCCGCGCGGCCAGACCCTGCCCTGGGCGGCCGGCGTGGCGGAGCAGGAGGGGGGGGGCCTCGTGCCGATTCTCGATCTGGACGCGCTCGGAGATCGCATCGCATGACGACGAGCAGCGGCGGCGAGGGGGGCGGCGGCGGCGACGACATCCAACTGGTCACGTTCAAAGTGGGTGGGCAGGACTTCGCGTTCAACATCTTTCAGGTCGAGCGCATCCTGCGGTACGAGGCGCCCGCCCCGCTGCCGAAGGCGCCGGAATTTCTCGAAGGCGTGCTCCAGTATCAGGGCGGTGCCATTCCGCTGGTCGATTTGCGCAAACGCCTGGGCACCGCCGCGCCGCTGCGTGAGGATACGCGCACCGTCATTCTCGAGTTCGAGGGCGGCAAGATCGGTGTCATTGTCGATGCGGTCACCGAAGTGCTGCAGGTGGCGGCACAGGCGGTGACGCCGCCGCCGGGAATCGTGAAGGGCCTCGCGGCCGAATACATCGCCGGTCTCGTGGTGCAAAATGGCCGCACGATTGTGGTCTTGAACACGAACAAGCTGCTCAATGCAAAGGAAAAACTGGCTCTGCAGGGAGCGACATGATGGCAGAAACACCGGTCGCGGCGCTGCGCCGCGAATACGATGCCATCGCCCGGCAGCTCGAGGGCGGGGGCCCGTCGGGAAACGCCGAGCGCGAAGCCGCCAAGCGCGAGATCATCGCCTTTTTCAAGAAGGTCGACGGGATGCTGGGCGAGATGACGCAGCTCAAGGACGACATTCGCCAGCTCGTCGATCGGTACAAGCGGCTGGCCGCAGATACGCAGCAGGCGGCCGCGCCCGAGTTCACCGGTCAGCGACCGGTCCTCCATGCCGATCACATCGGCGCGACCACGTTCATCGAGAAGGGCTGGAGTCTGATCTCGCTCGGCGACCACGCCGGCGCGATCCAGGCGCTCACCAAGGCGCTGCAGCTCTCGCCCGGGGAGACGCAAGCCGAGTCGCTGCTCGGCTGGGCGCAGATGCTGCACGAGGATTACGACGACGCCCTCGGCACTTTTCAGAAAGTGCTGATGAAGGAGCCGGCGAATTCCCTCGCGCGCATCAACGTCGGCTACATCTGTCTGAAGAAACGGATCTTTGGCGAGGCGATCGAGCACTTGTCGAAGGCGATCCGGTTGGACAATGACAAGAAGGCCACGCTGTACGCGCACTTCTATCTCGGGCTCGTGTATCTGCAGCGTGAGATGTTCGAGGACGCGGAGACCTTTTTCGAGAAGACGATCAAGCTCGGTCCCAACTTGATCGAAGCCTACTACGAGCTGGGTCGCGCGCACTGGTTCGCCGGCGATCAGGCGAAGGCCAAGTCCACCTGGGAAGACGGCTTTAAGGCGAACAAGTTCAATCCCTGGGGCAAGAAGTGTCAGGAGATGCTGGAGCTTGTCGCCAAGGGCGAGGAGCCGCCGCGAGAATAGCGCTGCTTGCCCTGCTGCTGCAGGGGTCGACTCACCCTCCTCCTCCCGTTGCCGTCACCGTTGGGCGCGTCACCGCGATTGCCTGGCCGGGCCAGCAGGGTCTCGCTACGTCGCTCGCGGAAATCGCCGATCAGGCGCGTGACTTCCCGGGCATCGGGGCGTTGCCTGACCGCCCGGTCCGCCTGATCCTCGCGCCAACCCGCGCGCAATACGATTCACTCACCCGCGGCCGGTTGCCGTTGTGGAGCGAAGGTGCCGCGTTTCCGGATGCGGGGACCATCGTGCTGTTGACCGTCCGGCCGTCCGACCGTCCGGTCGTCGCTCTGCGCCACGAGCTCGCGCATCTCGCCCTCCGCTGGCACGTCGGTCGCTACGTCCCGCTCTGGTTCGAGGAAGGGTATGCCGCGGTCGCCGCGCGGGAATGGGACCGGCTCGATGCGCTGCGGCTGAACTGGCAGCTGGCGCGCGGCGTGCGCATGGACCTCGACGACGTCGATCGCGCGTTGCGCGGGGCGCGGGGTGACGCGGAGACGGGCTACGCGCTCGCCGCCACCGCCGTGCTGCTGCTCGAGCGCTGGGGCGGGGAGCGCGGACTCACCCCCTTGCTCGCCAATCTGCCGCAGGCGGAGTCGTTCGACGCGGCTTTGCGCGCCACCTATCACGTCACCGAAGGCGACTTCGAGCTGCGCTGGCAGCGCGACGTCCGCTCACGCTACGGCTGGGTGTCGTGGCTGGCGGCGATGGGCTTTTTCTGGCTCGCGATTGGCGCGCTGCTCGTCGCGCTGGTCGCGCTGCGGCGCAAGCGCGACCGGCGCAAGCGCGCGGCGCTGGAAGAAGCGGCAGAGGATGGAGGCCAACTGCTTGACGGCGTTGAGATTAAAGAATAGACTCCAGCCGCTTATGGCAGACCAAACTCTCGCGCGTTCGCGCCTGCGCTTCGGACCGAAGAACTACATCGTTCTCGGCGGAGCGGTGGTGTCGCTCGTTCTGGGTTACTGGTTGTTGTCGAGAGGATCTACGACGCTCGCGCCGGTGCTGCTCGTCCTGGGCTACTGCGTTTTGTTTCCCGTAGGCCTGGCCCTTTAGCACCTCCGCTCCCCCAATGGCACGGGCGAATAGCTCAGCGGTTCAGAGCGCCTGCCTTACACGCAGGATGTCGGGGGTTCGAATCCCTCTTCGCCCATTGGTGTAGCAGCCTGTAACGGAGGAACGAACAGGTGACAGCGCTTCAACTCGCAGTGGCTGTGACGATCGGCGTTGCGACGACGGCACCCGCGCAGCAGCTGGCGGCGCCGCAACAGCCGACCGAGAGACTGCTCATACTGCCCTTCATGGCGTCGTCGGCCGATTCCGCCACCAGCATCGCGCTGAGTGACGCCGTGCGCGATCGCGTGACGCAACTCGTTAAGACCAAAGTCATGGTGGTGCCCAAAGCGAAGCTGTGCGAAGCGCTGGGGCAGTCGGGGTTCCCGTGCAATGGCCTGCTCGACGATCAGCAGGCGCGTCAGCTCGCGCGCTTCCTGCAGGTGCACGCCTATGTGACCGGCTCGTTCGCGAAGAGCGGCACGAATTTGACGGCTGACGTGCAGATGATCGATATCGCCAGTTCGGGGATCGCCGGACGCTTTACCGCGTCGAACGGAAATCCGGGCACCGCGGCCGCCCTGGCCGAGACCATCGCGCAGCGGATCGCGACGACCGTCCGTCTGAGTGAAGGAATCCGCAACTGCAATGAAGAACGCAAGAAGGGCCAGTTCGGGCGCGCCCGCGCGGAAGCCCAGAAGGCCCTGGCCATCGATCCCAATTCCACCGGCGCGTATCTGTGCATCGCCACAATTTTCGAGGCGCAGCGGGCGCCCGTGGACAGCGTGATCGCGGCGGCGAAGCTTGCCCTCAAGGGCGACTCGTGCAACGGCACCGCGTGGGAGAAAATCGCCAGCGGCTATCAGCAGAAGGGCGATTCAGTCCAGGCTGCCGAAGCGTACATCAGTCAGCTCTGCGGTGAGCCGCGCAACACGCAGAAGCGGCTCCAGATTGCCCAGTTGCTCAGGCAGATGAAGAAGGCAGACCGCGCCATCGACGTCTTGAACGCGGGACTGAAGTTGACGCCTGGCGACGCGCAGATGCTCGACATGAAGCTGACGATTTGCAACGAAGCGTCCAATTTCCGCTGTGCCCTCGACGTGTGGGTGGCGAAGTTCGACCACGACACCGCGGTACGCGGCGACACGACGTTCTTGAAACCGGCGCTCGGTGCGGCGCAACAAGTCTCCGATACGCAGGCCCTGCTCAAATTCACGGAAGCCGCGATCCGCCATTTCCCGAGCAATCCGGTCTACATCCGGGCGCGCGCGGGTGCGCTGGAGCTGGCGGGCAAGACGGATTCCGCCCTCGTCTACTACAAGAAGGCCTTGGCGCTCGAGCCGAACGACGTCGGCACAAGCCTCCAGATCGCCAAGCAGATGATCGACGCGGCGGTGTGGGATACGGCGGCCGCGAACCGGCTCAAAGGCGATACCGCGGCTTTGAATCGCTTGCGCGCCGCCTTTGCCGCGAAAGTGGATTCCGCTCGGCCGTATTTGCGGCCGGGACTGAACTCCCCCGACTCCACGCAGCGCCTCGCCGCCTCGGTGATCATGCTCACGGGTGGCTCCAAGGTCGCGCAGGCCGGCGCATACGATGGCGCGTACCGCTGGCTCGATACGCTGCTCACGATCATTGCACCGAAGAACGCCGCGGACACGCTCGGACCCAAGCAACAGGTCCGGATCAACGCGAGCTTCTGGTATGGCCTCTCGTCCGTGCTGACGCTGAACGGGCCCTATCAGGCGATGACGAAAGCGAAGGGTGCGGCCCGCTGTCCCGATGCGCGCGCGGTGTTCGATCGCCTCGCGCGGACCAAAGCGGCGCTGTTACTGGGCCGGCGCGTGCACCCCCCGACCGCCGATCAGATGCTCAACTTCGTCGCGCAGTACGAAAAGGCGAAGCCTTCCGTGCAGGCGGCGTTCAAGTGCAAGCCGCCGTTGAATTGACCTGACCGCGGGTCTATATTCCGGCGCTCCGTGAGGGGCTTGGGGCTGTAGCTCAGCTGGTTAGAGTGCCGGTCTGTCACACCGGAGGTCGCGGGTTCGAGCCCCGTCAGCCCCGCCTGAGAGTTCCCGACTGCCTACCCCCGCCCCCGCGAACGGCGGGGGTTTCTTATTATGGAGGGTGCCCACGGCAGCCTCTGGCTCCCCGTCGATTCCATACCACATCCCGGTTCTCGCCGCGGCCGTGCGCGCGTGGGCCAGCGGCAGCACGCGCGCCGTCGATGCGACACTCGGCGGCGGCGGCCATGCGGCTATCCTGCGCGAGGTTGGTGCCACGGTCCTGGGTCTCGACCGCGATCCCGACGCAATCGCTGCCGCCCGTCACCGTCTCGGCGCCAACAGCATGGAGTATCTCGAAGCCTCCTTTGCCGCCCCTGCCGCCATCGCCGCCATTCGAGAGTTCCGTCCCGATCGCATCCTGCTCGACCTCGGCGTGAGCTCGCATCAGATCGACACGGCGGAGCGCGGGTTTACCTTCCGGCCCGGCGCGCCACTCGACATGCGGATGGAGGCTGGCGGAATTACCGCGCGCGATGTCTTGAATACCTGGCCGGTCGAGCGGCTCAGCACGGTATTCATGGACAACGCCGACGAACGGCGGGGACGCGCGCTTGCGAAAGAAATCATCCGCCGCCGGCTGTCGGCGGCGTTCACGGTGAGCGACGATTTCGTGAACGCGATCCGGGCCGTCCTGGGCCCGCGCTCGGGTCCGTCCGATTTCGCGCGCCTGTTTCAGGCCCTCCGCATCGCTGTCAATGAAGAGCTCGAAACGCTCGTCGCGGCCCTGCCCGCTTTCCGCGATGCGCTCGTCCCCGGCGGCCGTTTAGGCGTCATCACCTACCATTCGGGTGAAGACCGAATCGTGAAAAATGCGTTTCGGGACTGGGGCAAAGACTGCATCTGCCCGCCGCGCCAGCCGATCTGCACCTGCCGCGGGCGGGCCCTGGGGCGCGTCCTCACGAAGAAGCCCGTGTCCCCCTCGTCCGACGAAATCGCGTCCAACCCGCGCGCGCGATCGGCACAGTTTCGCGCATTTGAGACCGCCGGTGACGCTTAGAGGCCGCCATTGGATCGCGTTCTGGCTCGTCGCGCTGTTGACGGCGCTCTGGGTCGTGATCGCCCGGCAGACGTCCGCCCTCAACTCGGCACGCGCGTTGGCGGATCTGCGGGATGCGCGGGCGTCGCTGGAGGGCCGCCGCGCCGATCTGGACCGCCGCGTCCGTACCGCGCAAAGCCGCGCCGTGTTGTTGCCGCGCGGCCGGAAACTGGGACTGCGCTTGCCGGCTGATACGGAAATCATTCTGATCCCGGCGCCACCTTCACAGCCTCCAGAACGGCCTTTCTAGTGGCCAAGCCCCTCGTGCGGCTCCGCGTCGTGGAGATCGGTCTCGGCGTCGCGCTGCTGGCGTTGGTGTTGCGAGCGGCGCAGGTGCAGCTCGTGGAAGGTGCCCGGTACGCCGCCGCCGCGAAGGCCCAGCGCACCGAACGGGTCGTGCTCGAGGCGCGGCGCGGCACGCTGTTCGACCGCCACGGTCTGGGCCTGGCGCTCACCCAGGAGACATATCATGTCGGCGTCGCGCCGAACGAGTTGCGCGATCCGCCGCGCGATGCCGCGACGATCGCGCGCCAGCTGCGGCTCGCGCCGCGCGACGTGGACCGCGGTTTGCACCGCCGCTACGCCTGGTTCGCGGGCCCCTTTACCACACTCGAGGTGCAGCCGCTGCGCAGCATGCGCGGCATTCATCTTGAGCCCGTGCGGCGGCGCTTCTATCCGTCGCCCGAGTTTGCGCGCGCGGTGATCGGACGGGTGGGGGAGGATGGGCGAGGTGGTGGAGGTGGTGGAGGAGGTCTGGAGCGACTACTCGACAGCCTGTTGGCGGGCACGCCGGGAGCCGCCGTGGTGCTGAAGGATCGCGAAGGTCGCGAATACGAATCGCCCGCGCGCGTGATTGCCGAACCCGTGGCCGGCAACGACGTCGTGCTCGCGCTCGATGCCGAGCTGCAGGAGATCGCGCAGCGCGCGCTGGATGACGCGATCGACAACATGGAAGCGGATGGCGGCGATGTCGTGATGCTCGATCCCGCAACGGGCGAGATCCTTGCGGCGGCGTCACGGCGGGCCGACGGGAGCATGCGGCCGAGCGCATTCACCGAAACGTTCGAGCCCGGATCGCTCGCCAAGATCTTTGCGGCCGCGGCGCTCATCACGTTCAATCGCGTCCGGCCGGGTGAACACGTTTCGGGAGAGGGCGGGCGTTACCGGTTGCCCGATCGCGTGGTCACGGATGAGCATCCGCTGCCGTCGCTCACACTGGCGGACGCGATCAGAGTATCCAGCAACATCGCGCTCGTGAAATTCTCGTCGCGCTTGCGTCCGGACGAGCAGTACGGCGTGCTCCGGGCGTTCGGCTTCGGGGCCCCGACCGGAGTCGAGTTTCCCGCCGAGTCGCCGGGGCGGCTGCGGCCGCCCCGCGAGTGGTCGCGTCCCAGCTCGGCGAGCCTCGCGATCGGCTACGAGCTGGCGGTGACGCCGATTCAGCTCGCGGCGGCGTACGGCGCCATCGCGAACGACGGCGTGCTGCTCGAGCCGACGCTTATTCGTGAGATCCGTGCTCCCGACGGGTCGGTGCTGTACCGCCACCATCCCGAGCCCGTGCGCCGGGTGGTGACGTCCGAGGTCGCGGTCAAGTTGCGCGATTTGCTGCGTGGTGTCGTCGAAGCCGGCGGAACGGCGGAGCGGGCCGCGCTCGCCAATTTCCAGCTTGCCGCCAAGACCGGCACCGCCCGTCGGGTGGTCGGCGGGCGCTACGCCGCGGGGCAGTACACGGCGTCGTTTGCGGCGTTGTTTCCCGCCGATGAGCCGCAGCTCGTGGTCATAATGAAGATCGACAATCCGCAACGGGGCAGTTACTTCGCGGCGCAGACGGCCGCGCCCGTCACCCGCTCGATGCTGGAACAGGCACTTGCCGCGCGCACGGTTGCGCTCGATCGCGCCCGGCTTTCCAACGTCGCTGCGACGGCCGATCGTGCTCCTCTCGACCAGCCCGATGGAGTCGTCCCGTACGTCGTGCCGTGGCCCTACGTCCCCGACACGGTGGCCGCTCAACCCAACCGGATCGTTCCGAACGTGACCGGTCGTCCGCTGCGCGAAGCAGCGCGCACGCTGCACGGCCGAGGCTTTCACGTCGTCGTGAAAGGGTGGGGCGTCGTTCACCACACCTGGCCGGCAGCCGGTGAACACGCGGCGGTGGGCACGACCGTCACGGTGTTCGCGGAGCCACCTCCCCGATCTCGACGGTGAGCAGATCGCTGCAGGAGGTCGTGGACGCGCTGGCGCGTGCCGGCGTTCTGGTCGATGCGCCTGACGCGCGCATCAGTCCCATGCCCCAGATCACGGGGCTCACCGCGGACGCGCGACGGCTCGAGCGCGGGATGCTGTTCTGCGCCGTCCGTGGGGCGGTGCTCGACGGCCACACCTTCGTCGGCGATGCGGCGGCGCGCGGCGCTGCGGCCGCGTTGGTCGAGGCTCGGCAGTCGGTGGCGATTCCGCAGGTCCTGGTAAGCAACGGCCGGCGCGCGGCGGCGATCGCCGCGGAGGCGTGGTATCGCCGGCCGGCGGCACGGCTGCAGATGATCGGGGTCACGGGGACCAACGGGAAGACGACCTCGGTCATTCTCGCCCGGCATGTGTTGAGCGCGCTCTGGCCGATGGGCGCGATCGGGACGTTGGGTTGCGTCGATCCGGCGGGGAAGGCCGTTGACAGCGAAGCGGGAAATCTCACCACACCGGGGCCGATCGATCTGCAAGCGACGCTCGCGGCCCTGGTCGATCGCGGAGCCGCTGGAGTCGCCATGGAGGTTTCCTCCCACAGCCTCGATCAGGGCCGCATCGACGGCCTCGTATTTCGCGCGGCGATCTTCACCAATCTGACGCGCGATCATCTCGATTATCACGAGACGTT